>SMTZ1_10004878_pt1 | contig 13458 bp, 16 predicted proteins | sample DeeMarSWOR136_30_FD_25667 | JGI IMG/M metagenome (IMG submission 25667) | reverse complement strand
TTATTCCATGATATGCATCGCTATAATCCTTATACCAGGGAAATGCGGGAAATGCTACTGCAATCCATGACTGATCTCAAACAAGAACTGGATCAGATTGAGTTTTATAAGAAAATGGATAGCTGATAAAACTTAAAAAGGGATTTTTATAGATATTTTAATTAAACAATTTTGTTGTCTTTTAGATTAATCAACAATTATCTACATGATGAGTGTTATCCCTGTACTATCGTTTGGAGAGGTTATATTAAATTCTGCATTCTCAGCAGAATCAGCATAAATACCACAAAATCTGCCACCACATGAACCACAATTGAGAGCATTAATCCTCTGGTGCGTTTAACTAAATATCCCATCATAATGCCAAAAATGAAGGTGAGGAGAATTCCGAGAACACCTGAGGGAAAACCAGCCTGATAGTGTAAAAAACTAAACCAGATCGCCTGTAAAATGAGTGCTGCAGAAAATCCCATAAAATTTGAAAAATGCCTCAATAAAATGCCTCGAAAGATACTTTCTTCATAAATTCCATTTATAAGGGAAAAACCAATCCCAAGGAATATTAAAACTTGTGCATCATCCTTATTTCAGTGTATTAGCCATCCGTTAGAGTTTTTCATATTTCATATTCTATTTAAATTGACTCTATTCAAAAAAATTATTAATCTTTTAGTGTAATTACATTATATATAAAAAAATTATACCGATTCGAGGATATCATGATTAAATCCATTTTATTAGCAGTTGATGGTTCTGCCTTCACAGAACCGGTATTGCAATATGGTGTTAACTTTGCCAAAGATTTCAAAGCATTTTTAAGAGTATTAACCGTAATCGATATCCGTATTTTTGAATGGGCAGTAGCCATTGGTGTAGAAGGTTTTGCACCGATTATTCCATCTTCCGGGTATCAGGAAGAATCTCAGAAATTATTGGAGCAGAAAGCGGAAGAGGTTTTAAAAAAAACCGAAACCATTTTGTCGAAAAGTGGAGTTGATTATGTCTTGGAAAAAGAGAGCGGAAATCCGGTTGATGTTATTTGTGATAAAGCCAGATTGACTGATATGTTAATGATAGGGGCTCGCGGGGAATTTGCTAAATGGAGTGATAAAATGCTGGGCGCCACTTTAGAAATGATCACTCGATTATGTATTAAGCCGGTGTTTATTACTCCCAAAACATTTAAAGTGATGAAAAAAATTCTGGTAGCTTACGACGGAAGTGAAAATGCCAGCAAAGCACTTAGTTTAGCTGCCCATTTTGCATCAAATCTGAAATTACCTCTTGTCATTATGAATGTGAATGATTCAGAAGAGGAGGGTCGTTCTATTCTGAGCGAAGCGAGGGAATATTTGAATGCTTATCAAATTCCAAAGTTGGAAGATAAAATTGTGCAAGGTGTGGCCGATGAGAGAATTGTTCAGATTTCCAGTGAATTAAATGCCGATCTAATTGTAATGGGATCTTATGGTCACTCCCGTATCAGAGAGGCTATCTTGGGTAGTACCACCGTTCAGACTATGCGAAAGGCTACTGTACCGGTGCTCATGGCCAGATGAAGGGAAAATACACAAAGTTACACATAGAAAACATATTCCAATGTGGTCACTCTGTGAGAGAAACACAGATAAACAAAACAGACTTGTTTACACTGTGATACACCCCACTTCCTTCGAGTTACCCAGTTTATTATGAAACATTTCATAAAAAATATTCAGATGAAACGCAATTGAGGAGATGATATATATGTCTCAGTTTGTTGAAACCCTTAACCGGCATATTATAGAGCAGGAGCGAAAGTTTCCCGGAGCGACAGGAGCTTTTACTGCTTTATTAACAGACATTGCCCTGGCAGGTAAAATTATCTCTTACTATGTAAATAAAGCAGGAGTGGTAGATATTTTAGGAAAATCAGGCGGCATGAATATCCATGGTGAACGTCAGGAGAAACTAGATGTTTTTGCTAATCGCACTATGGTACGGGCATTAGTTCATGGTGGTCAACTTTGTGCACTGGCCTCGGAAGAATCTGAAGGAATTATTCCAATACCACCTAATTATCCGCTTGGACATTATGTGGTCTGTTTTGATCCACTTGACGGATCTTCTAATATTGATGCAAATGTGAGTATCGGAACCATCTTCAGTATCTTCAGAAGAGTTACTCCTGACGATAAACCTGGTATAGAAGCTGATCTTCTCCAACCAGGAAATAAACAGGTCTGTGCTGGCTATATCATTTACGGTTCGAGTACTATGATGGTTTATACCACGGGTACCGGTGTGTATGGTTTTACCCTGGATCCCAGTTATGGTGAATTTGTCCTTTCACATGAAAACATGCAGATTCCCAAGAAGGGTAAAATGTACAGTATTAATGAGAGTTATATTGATTACTGGGAAGAAGGTGTGAAAAATTATATCCACTGGGCTAAGAAAGCAGTTCCGGAAGACGGTCGACCTTTAAACTCAAGATATATTGGATCACTGGTCGCCGATTTTCATCGGAACCTTTTATACGGCGGTATTTTTCTTTATCCAGGTGATAATAAAAATCCCTCACGTAAAACCGGGAAATTGCGCCTTGTGTATGAAGTGAATCCACTTGCATTCATCGTAGAACAGGCTGGAGGCAAAGCCTCTGATGGATACCAAAGAATTTTAAACATCCAACCAACAAGCCTGCATCAGACGGTACCCTTAATTATCGGAAGTGTGGAAGATGTTAATATTGCCGAGGCATTTATTCAAGGCAAACGCAGGATAGATGAAATATATTAGTCTATATTTTTGTAATAATTCTGAAGTTTTTTAGGAAGGTATAGTGAAATAGCGATACTTTTTAAATGGAAAAAATTACAGGTGAGAACCAGCAACAGCTACCATTGCATACTCACCATGAACCTCATGCCAATGACTTTCCATATTATCCAAACGATGCTCTATTTTCTGTAATTTCCTCAATTTCTGGAACAATGGGGTATTGTTTTTTCGATGATACTTTATTTGCTTATCACCACCCATTTTCTGGATAATTTCCAGCATCTCTTGATAATTTTGATCATATGCTTGTCTGATCTTTTCCAGATTCATCGCCAGACTCCCCTGATTTTGTCCAGAATAATAATAAATTATTTTTTTAAACAAATATTGATCTACCTAACATTATAGTCGGAAAAAAAATATATTTTTAAATGAAAATAAATATAAAAATTTATCACGGTGTCGAAAATAAACTGAGAATTTATTTTTTATTGTTTGGGAAAAAGTTCTAATAATAAATAATACAATATGTTAGACAATAAGCACATTTTGGTAATTGAAGACGATTATGACCTGTTACTGATGCTCAAAAAACTATTCGAAATCAATGGTTTTAAAGTTTTGACGGCGCTCACAGCAAAAGAAGGCAAAAAAAAATTCAGGAAAAGCGTTAAAAAGTTAAATGCAATAATATTGGATCTATCACTTCCTGACCAAGATGGGAAGTTTATCTGCAAATACATCCGAAAGAAATCCCGCCAAATTCCGATAATTATTACCACTGGTTCAGAGGATCTCATGCTGAAAATTGAATTAGAGAAAATTGGTGTTGATGGTTTCTTTATTAAACCCTTTGATATAGCTGCCCTGTTGAATTCGGTAAATAGCGCCATGTAATCCTTCCCTCATTCGTTTGTTTTATCATAAAAATTTATTAACTTAACATGAGTATGTTATGGAATGTAATAAAACACTCATAATAAAAAACTATATGATACTGTTCATTCCAGATCTTTTAGAGATAATTATTATTCTTGCTGATTTGTCTCATAGAGTACCAAATTTGTGGATACCCTTTTTATTAAAAAATAATATTATTACACATACGAGTTTCTCAATAATTAAACATATCAGAATGAACCATATTAATACTTCTTAAAAAGGAGGAATGATATGAGACAGTTATTAGATGAATTAATTGAAATTGAGAAAAAATGTTCGGAAGCTTTCAATAAAAAGGATTTGGGAATCCTTTTAAAACACTTTTCTGATGAAATATCTGGATTCTCATCCACTGCTCATGATCGGTTTAATAGTAAGTCTGAACTTCGTAAAACGTTTGAATATTATTTGGAAGAAGCAGAGATAGTTACATATGAAATATTTGACCCTTCAGTTTCACAATTCAATGATACTGCCATATTGAGCTTTTATTGGCGTGTTACCCTTAAAACAGGAAGTAGAAGACTTGAGATTCCGGGAAGAGGAACACATGTCTTTCATAGAATCTCAGGCCAATGGCAAATTGTGCATGAACATTTTTCCAGAGCACATTAATTTTTAGGACTAATTCACTAGCCACAGAATTTATCAAGGTTTTCTATAATTATTTCTTTACTTCAATACGAATATGAAAAAAAATATATTTATACCACTTTTATGAATTAGTAATTCATTTTATTAAATATATTTCTTATCCTTAATGCACTCAGTAGTAAATTCCAGAGAGTCTAATTTATTATCAAATATTGTGGAAGTGAAAAAAAAACGGATTGATCATCATTCCTCTCAAATAAGAAAAATCCTCATTCTTCAGACTGCTTTTATTGGGGATGTGATTTTAACCACCCCACTTGTAAAGGCACTTCATCTGTTATATCCCCAAGCCGAAATTCAATTTCTCACTATACCATTATCTCACAATATATTAGAAACAAATCCGCATTTGAAAAAGATTTGGATTTATGATAAGCGAGGAGGAGATAAGGGAATTTTAGGTTTCCTGAGGATTATTAAAAAGCTGAGGGGAGAGGCCATAGACCTGGCAATAGTTCCGCATCGTTCCATTAGAAGTGCTGCTTTGGTATTTGGGGCGGGCATACCACATCGGATTGGTTTCGACCGAAGTACAGGAAGATTTCTCTACAATCATATTGTCAAATATTTGACTAATGTTCATGAAATCGAAAGGAACATGACACTACTCAATTATATTACACCTATTGTGACGGAGAAGTACATGCCTGAAATTTTTATTAATCAGGTTGACCGGCGAATTGTATCCAACTTGTTTTCAGCAACGGATTTAAGGAAAACTCAAAATATTATATCTATGGCTCCGGGATCTATCTGGCCCACTAAACGCTGGCCCGTAAAATATTGGGTACAGCTTATTAAGTTACTATCTAGAGATGGATACAAAATAATTCTCATTGGGTCAAAAAATGATAAATATTTGGCTGGACAGATAAGCCAGTGTATACCTATGAATGTCGTAGATGCTATGGGCAAATTCACAATTCGTCAGTCAGGAGAAATTATCCGCAGATCCAGACTTTTAGTCAGCAATGATAGTGCCCCGACTCATCTGGGGGTAGCAGTTGGAACACCAGTATTAACCATATTTGGTTCAACCGTACCTTCATTTGGTTTTTTCCCCTTTGGGAAAAAAAATAAAGTAGCAGAAATAAAAGGTCTCTCCTGTAGACCCTGTACTGATCACGGTCGGGTTGGTTGCCCTAAAGAACATTTCAAATGTATGCTCGATTTAAAACCTGAATTGGTCTTTCAAATTGTCATGGAAATGTTAAATGAAAATTCAAAAAATTAATCAGAAAAGTCCCGAAACTGCAATTATTTGGACGGCCTCGCATTTCCTGAAAAATGAGAAAATTATTATTCATCCTACCGAAACCGTTTATGGTTTAGCCGGCATATATTTAAGTAAAACAGCCCTATATAAGATAATAGAAATTAAAAGTCGTGATATCAAACAACCATTTTCCATTATGGTCAATAATATCGAGCAGATAATGAGTATCATTGGCAAGCTGCCTGGATGGATAGAAGAATTCCTGCATACTATCTATCCGGCAGCCATTACCATTCTATTACCACGCAAGGTTAATTTACCTATTTCTTATTGGAATCAGTTTCCTTTTATCGGGTTTCGCTATCCGAAGCATTGTTTGTCAAACTTGCTGGTTGAAATGGTCAGCTCCCCAATTATTACAACCAGTGCGAATCTATCTGGAACACCGGCACCCGTGAGAATAAGTGAAATCTCGAATCAACTACTAGAGGAAGTATCAATTACCCTAGATGGTGGGGTAACAGAATATCAGGTACCTTCCACTATTATTAAAATAAATGAAAAAAACAGGAAACTAATGCTGATTCGTAAGGGCGCTGTCAACTGGAATACTATTGAAAAATGTTTTGGGAACATTATTTAATTGATTATATTGAGTGATTTAATGATAAATTTTAAAATATAGTATTCTATATGTTTAATGTATTAGTGGTCTGCACAGCAAATATCTGCCGAAGTCCTATGGGTAAAGTAATTTTAGAAAAAAAGGTGAGTGATGAGAGTTTAGAGTCCTTAATTTATATAGATTCATGCGGTGTCTGGGCAATTGAGGATCAGAAGGCTTGTGAATTAACTCAGCAGGTCACTCGTGAAAATGGTCTTGTACTCACTCATCACGGCTCAAAAAGTTTAACCCCATTTCTGGTTAAAAATGCAGATTTGATACTAACCATGACTCAAACTCATAAAAAAGACATACTGAATTTCTTTCCATCAGCCAATTCCAAAGTTTATACCCTAAAAGAGTATATGCAACCGAATAAATTAGTGAAGGAATCGATTGATGATCCGATAGGAATGACTCTCAATTTTTATCGACGTGTTTTCAAAGAGATATACAACGAAATAGACAGAGTATTTCCTTATATTTTAGAAAAAGCAGTTGAGAAAGAAAAATTAAGTATTAAAGATCGTTCTGGTTAATTACCTTTTAGGGAAGTAATATAAGTTAACCTGAAATGTAAAATATATAATTTCTAAAAAATTGATAAATTAAAAGAATTACGATGCTGTTCCTACCAGCGAGTATCAACATGTTATTTTTCTATTTCCTCAGAGACTCTGAAATCCATCTAGCAATGGATATAATAGCATCTCAATAATATGAACAACTGACGATCTTAAAAATGAGATTTCTGGCCAAGCGAGAAGATCGGAACAAGTCTGGGATTATATTTTTATGCTAAATTTCTTGCTTAAATGGATTTTTAAGAAGTTTCATCTGATAACTTTCCACTACAGTCCAAATCTATAAAATAAATATAGTCATATTTACTATTATAGTTATGTTTAATCTCCCTGCTTGAGGTCTCCGGTGAATGATAAATTTTATGAATGCCTAAGAACAACATATTGAATTTACTCGATAATTTATTTAATTTAGCAACTTACAAATTACCAGATAGTATAGTCTTTTTTATTTCAATGAGAGATAATAACCTTTTAAAAAAGAAATATGAAATTCCTTTGGAAAATAAGCAGATTGGTAACTGTTTTGATATCTATCATCGGTATTTACGGTTTTGGACATGCTTTATTTCAGGTAGGTAAAAATTTACTGAATCATTCGGAAGCGCTGATTGTTTTTTTAGCTGGTGGCATCATTTTTAGTGTTTTATGGTTTACATATTTCTCAAAAAAGGGTAATTTTTGGAGCACATTAGAACATGAATTAACGCATGCTTTATTTGCTCTGTTCTTTCTAAAACAGGTTCATTCTATTTCTGCATCGAGAAAAAAGGGTGGACTTATTAGAATTGAAGGGGGTAATGCCCTCATTGCTTTGTCGCCGTATTTCTTCCCTTTAGCCTGTATCCCGGTTTTATTGCTAAAAGTATTTTTACCTATGAGATTTCAGATCTATATGAATTTTCTGCTTGGTTTTACTTATTTTTTTCATCTTGTTAATCTTTTTAAAGAAGTTCATTTCGAACAATCAGATATTAAATCAACAGGATATATATTTTCAATTACACTCATCCTTTTTTTAAATATTTTCTTTCTTGGAATCATTCTCGCAGTGCTGCTGAATAATGGGAATACCATAATTCAATTTATTCAAAGTGGTTTAATGGAGTCCGCTCACTTTTTAGGGAATTTAGGACTCAGATTAGGTTGAGTCCTAAATTGAAAATTGATAGTTGACATGAACCATATGTTATGTTAAATTTTTCTATATTTACGGGGCTGTAGCTCAGTTGGGAGAGCGCTTGAATGGCATTCAAGAGGCCAGGGGTTCGACTCCCCTCAGCTCCACAATTGAAGTTATAAGTGATATGTAAAGGTATCAGCATTTTGAAATTCCTCTTTATTGTTTTTAATTATTTTTCATATAGTTCTTTTTTCCACTTATCTCAGATCACTTATAACATGATTTAGGCGCCGTACCCAAGTGGCTAAGGGAGAGGTCTGCAAAACCTCCATTCGGCGGTTCGAATCCGCCCGGCGCCTCATATTCTTACCTTAAAAGCAATATAACCAATCCGCTCCTCCATTTATGTTCATATTTATCACAACCATATTACACCATTATTGTGAAGAAAGAATTTACTCTTATCTCTTAGAGGATTGAATTATAGATTCTGAATTAATATAGATGTTGATTTTTCAAAGTAATTAATTGTATTTTCTATAGTTGAAAAATATCAGTGATAGAATGAATAATAGTAATAACAGGAAAGCTGTTCTGGTTGGTATTGCCGGAGCAAGCGGATCTGGTAAAACAATGGTTGCGAATAGCATCGTAAATAATTTTGGGGTGGATAATATTGTTTTCTTGCAATCTGATTCTTATTACATAGACCTGTCACACCTTCCTTTGAGTAAGAGAACCCAAATCAATTTTGATCACCCAGATTCATTTGATTATGAATTGTTAGTAAAGCACCTGAAACAACTCTTAAATGGTAAAAAAATTGAACATTCTGTGTATGATTTTACCACCCATACCAGGAAAAAAGAGAAAAAAACATTATATTCCAAAAAAATTATTATTTTAGAAGGAATTCTCATTTTCGCCATTCCCGAAATTCGTAACCTGATAGATATAAAAATTTTAGTAGATGCACCTCTGGATATCTGTTTTATCCGTCGTTTAAAGCGTGATATGGAAGAAAGAGGAAGATCAATGGATGCTGTCATTGAACAATATATGAAGACTGTTCGTCCCATGTATTTTCAATTTATTGAGCCTTCCAAGCATTATGCCGATATTGTCATACCTCACGGTGGTATGAATATAACAGCCATTGATATTATTCAATCAAAAATAGAAAATTTATTAAAACATTAGAATTTAATAGCCCTGTTTGTTTTAATTCTCATTTCAGATCCATAAAGTGGTGTTTTGAAACCGTTATTGAAATGGTTTCAACCATCAAATTTAAAATATTTGTAGTAGGAGTTTTGTGATGTTGTCAATTGTGCATAGGAATATTGGATGGATTGAGGTGATATGCGGTAGCATGTTCAGCGGAAAAAGTGAGGAATTAATCAGGCGCCTTCGTCGAGCCATGATTGCGCGTCAGAAAGTGGCTATCTTTAAACCAAAGATCGATAATCGATTCAGTAGAGATCATATTGTTTCCCATAGTGAATTGAAAATTCCATCACAAGTTGTGGAAAATGCTTGGGAGATCCTGGAACAATCACTTGAAGCACAGGTAGTTGGAATTGATGAAGCTCAGTTTTTTGATTTGGAATTGCTAGCAGTATGTCAAAAATTAGCGAATATGGGAAAGCGGGTGATTGTGGCTGGACTAGATCAGGATTACCGAGGAGAACCATTTGAACCCATACCCCAATTACTGGCTGTTGCCGAATACATTACAAAAACGCATGCTATTTGTGTGATTTGTGGAAATCCAGCCAATTATACCCAGAGAAAAACAGGAGACCAGGAAAGGGTGGTGGTTGGTGCAGAGAATATTTATGAAGCCCGTTGTCGAAACTGCTTTGAGCCCCCGGAGCGGGAAAATAAACAATTGAAGCTATCTAAAAACAAACGGAATGTTGATAAGGAGTAAGGAGATGATACTCGACATAACTTTTGGGCTAGTCGGTATATTATGTTTAATAGGAATTGCCTATCTCTGTTCCAATAATAAGAAAAAAATTGACTGGCGATTAGTGGGCATCGGTATTTCTCTCCAGTTATCTTTTGCAATTTTTGTCTTAGTTATCCCAGGAGGAGAGGCTGTTTTTAATGCCATTGGAAAATTCTTTGTCAAGGTCATCAGTTTTACCTTTGATGGAGCCGCTTTTGTATTTGGGATTCTATCATCCCAAATTCAGATGGAACAAATTCTACCATTAAGTATGCAAAATAAAGGATTGGGTTTTCTTTTTGCATTTCAGGTATTGCCTACTATCATTTTTTTTTCTTCACTCATGTCAGTACTTTATCATATGGGAATCATGCAGCGTGTGGTACAAGGGATGGCCTGGATTATGGCAAAATCGATGAGGGTAAGTGGAGCAGAATCGCTTTCGGTAGCTGCCAACGTTTTTATCGGGCAAACCGAAGCTCCTTTGGTTGTGCGTCCCTATGTTTCTTCAATGACTCAATCCGAATTACTCACATTAATGGTGGGAGGAATGGCCACCATTGCAGGTGGTGTACTTGCTGCCTATGTCAATATATTAGGGGGCACAGATCCTGCTTTGCAGGTTTATTATGCCAAACATTTGCTTTCGGCCAGTATTATGGCAGCCCCTGCCACTATTGTAATTGCCAAAATCCTGATTCCAGAAACAGAACATTCCGAAACGAAAGGGACTGTTGAGTTAAAGGTGGAAAAAACCACGGTAAATGTTATTGATGCAGCAGCAACCGGAGCAGCAGATGGTCTTAAATTAGCATTGAATGTGGCAGCAATGCTTTTAGCCTTTATTGCACTTATTGCCATGTTAAATTATATTTTAGAAGGAGTGGGAAATATTACCGGACTGAATAACCTTATCGGTATGCCACTAAATATGTATATGATTCTTGGATATTTACTCTCCCCGATTTCCTGGATAATAGGCGTTCCCTGGAAGGATGCGGTGGAAGTAGGTTCTTTAATAGGGGAAAAAATTGTCATCAATGAATTTATCTCCTATCTTGACTTGGGTACAATGATTAAAAATGGAGTATTATCAGAAAAAGCTGTTATTATTGCCACTTATGCCTTGTGTGGTTTTGCTAATTTTTCCTCCATCGCAATTCAGATTGGTGGCATTGGAGGGATTGCACCAGATCGTCGCAAAGATCTGGCCAGATTTGGAATTCGTGCGGTGTTAGGAGGTTCATTGGCGACTTTTATGACAGCGACAATTGCAGGTGTACTGACATCTTTATAATTGAGGATTAATCGATTCATTCATAAACAAACATGCAGGTAAGAAATTATCTGTATTTTTCATAGGAAAAGATGAAAAAGATGCAAGGTTATTTTTTAACTAGATACTTGTTGATTTACCATGATTATTGAGATAAGCATTCGTATATTTCATGCTAACCTGTGTATTTCACTTTGAATAATATATAAGAAAAGTATTTTATAATAAATTTCTAAAATCTATCTGAGGTATAATTATGAAAGGTTGGTTAAAAATAGCATTATTGGTATTGATAATTTTTATTGCTGTAGGTACTTTTTATTTTTTGTTTTTCGCAAGTTTTTTTGAAACGACCCCGTCTATATCAAGAAACAGCTATCTTTTATTAGACATTTATGGTGAAATACCAGAGAGAAGTCCGGAGGATCCCGTTACCAAGATTTTTACTGGAGAATTTCCAGCCATGGAAGGGCTACTTCACTGTATTCGCAAGGCGAAAATAGACCCGAAAATTATCGGATTAGTTATTCGTCCATTGGGAAGCAATATGGGGTGGGCCAAAACCGAGGAAATTAAGCAGGCGATAAAGGATTTTAAAACAACCGGGAAACCAGTTTATTTCTATTTCGAAATGGGTGGTAACAGAGATTATTATTTAGCATTAGAAGGTAATCTAATTTTTGGTGCGCCCATGGGAGCTCTTATTATTAATGGACTCTTAGGGCGAGGATATTATCTGAAGGGTACTCTTGATAAACTTGGAATTGAGGCGGATTTTGTAACACACGGAAAATATAAAGATGCGCCGGAAATTTTTACCAGAGAACACATGAGTCTTGCCACTCAAGAAGTAGTCAATGCTATTTTGGATGATTTTTACCAGCGTTATGTGAAGGATATCAGCCAGAATCGTGGTATACCACAGGATAAAGTGAAAAAATTACTGGATATCGGGCTCTTTACACTTGAGGAGGCATTTGAAGCGGGTTTGATTGATACAATGATGTATTTTAATGAATTTAAAGATTTTTTAAAACAGCAGGATAATCATAAAACAAGGTTTGTATCATATTCTCGCTATAAAAAGGTACCATTTGAGAAACTTGGAGTTAAGGCTAAGGAAACATTTGCTTTAATTTATTGTATCGGGGATATTGTATCCGGTGTGGGTGATAATTTGCCTGAAGACGGTTTGATCATTTCACAAGGAATGGCTAATACCATTCACTCGGCTGCCAGCAATAAAAATATCAGTGCAATAATTCTGAGAATTGATAGTCCGGGAGGTTCCGGTATTGCTTCCGATATTGTCTGGCGTGAGGTAGTTGAAGCTCGAAAAGAAAAACCAATTATTGCTTCATTTTCTGATGTTGCAGCTTCAGGTGGATACTATATCGCTATGGCAGCTGATACGATTATTGCCCAACCGAGTTCTATCGTGGGGAGTATTGGGGTTTATGCCGGTAAATTTTCCTTTAGTAAACTATATCAAAAACTGGGTATTTCAAAGGATGAAATTCCTCGAGGAAAAAATGCAGATCTCTTTTCCGAAAACAGCCGGTTTAATTCCAATCAACGGAAAATGATGGAAGACCGAATTGGGCGATTTTATAAGGAATTTGTAATGAAAGCTGCGGAGGGAAGAGGATTAACTTATAATGATATTGATCGAGCAGCCCAAGGAAGAGTATGGACTGGGCTTCAATCCCTACAGAATGGCTTGATCGATAGTTTGGGAGGATTACAAGAGGCCATCCAGATAGCCAAGGAAATGGTTGGGATCGCTGCCGATGATTATGTCAATATAATAACTTATCCCAGGCATCGCTCATTTTTAAGTAAAATATTGTCAGGTGAGCTGGATACCAACCTAAATCATCTGATGAAATATATTGATATTAATACCAAATATTTTATAAGAGGTATCTTCTATTATCGGGATTATGAACCACTTTTCTTGATGCCATATTATTTTGAAATTAATTAAAAATATAGCAAAGTAATGAAGGTGAAATAAAATCGATTTGATGACCATTTAGACTGATTATTAATCTATGACACTCAGAAAATTACTTCAGGTAGAAGTTATCTGGACATTTTCGAATATATTAAGCTTTCTCAGATTAATCATGGGATTTTTTATATATGCATTTATTTTAAAGAGAAATACAGCTTTGGCACTTATTCTGTCTTTAATTGCAGTACTTTCGGATTACGCGGATGGTTATTTCGCCAGGAAAAGAAACGAGATAAGCGAATTAGGCAAAATCCTTGATCCCTTG
>SMTZ1_10005364_pt1 | contig 13459 bp, 12 predicted proteins | sample DeeMarSWOR136_30_FD_25667 | JGI IMG/M metagenome (IMG submission 25667) | reverse complement strand
CGATGGATAGGTAATTATTGGGATACCTGGAGTGGTGTCGGTCCAAAGATAATACGTGGGCTACAAGTAATACCATTTGGTTTTGAGAGATATCTCGAAATACCTGGATTTGAATTTGACTGGGAGCCAGTAAGAGAACCATATGACATCTCAGGGATGAGTTGAAAAGAGAACGTATGAAATTATAGACTTTTATAGAAGTAATAATTATCAATCAATAATAATACCAGTAAAGTGGCGTTCAAATCCCTTCCCCTGCATAAATTTATATTCTACCTGTTATAAAAATAATTTGTGCACCTATTTACTGGTAAATACGTGTTCCCTTCCCGATGAAAGTATATATTTACCGGTAAAATAGGGTTAATATCTCGTCCCCTGCACTCATATGGTTCCAACAGGAGAAAAACTATCATTTTTTACATGGTCATGTTCTTGTGGGTAAAAAAAGAGATTTAAACCCTAAAACTATCAAATATTAAAAACATTTAAATCTTACAAATTATTTCAATTTTATAAATAATATAATTTGGGGGAATTGAAATATTTAAAAAACAGATTACAGGATATTTCGTCTGTATTTTTATAATTACAGCTACTTTAACTGCATCAGGGACTATAACTATACAAATAACAAATAAAAAAGAATTAAAAAATTTAAACTTATTTACCTCAACATATAACCCTTTGGATGGTGGATGGATTGAAGAAATCGATGGAGTAACCATTCTTCATACAAGTGGTACCCATTATGAAATGGGCTATCAGCATGGATATTTATTGAAAAATGAGACCCTTGAAAATATTAGATGTAGGGATGATGTTCTTAATAAACATGGATGGCCAATTGAAAAAAGAATTGAGGTTTGGAATATTCAAAAACAATATCTTCCTAAAGTTTACCTTGATGAAATTAAAGGTATGGCTGATGGTTCTGGTTTATCTTTTGATGAGATCGCGGTTCATAACATGTGGATAGGTGTGTTTAATCTAATGTCCTGTTGGGGTGCTGCTTTGTGGGGAGATGCAACAGTAGATGGGACTCTTTATCATATCAGAAGTTGTGATGGTAGTTTTGATGTAAAAGATCCAGTTTCAGGTAAAACTCTTAATGAAAATACTTTTTTAATAGTCAGAAAACCAGATGATGCTTATGCTTCAATGTATCCTATGTACGCAGGAGATATTGTTTGTATAGGTGGATTTAATGAAAAGGGGGTTGGTGTGAGTGAATTAACCATTCATTGTACTGATACCCAGTTTATTGGTATCAATTGTGGTTTTCGTATGAGGATGGTTCTTGATTATGCAAATGATATTTTTGAAGCAAATGAAATAATGAATTCAAATAGAACTTGCGGGTGGAATTTTATTATTTCTGATGGTAATATTCCTATGGGTTTTGTTATAGAACAATCTGCAAATTATGTCTATACAGGGACTTGGTTTGATCCTATTGAGTCAACTAGTCCCTTCTGGGAAATCAAAGATGTTGTTAGAAGAGGGAATTGTTATATTAATCCATTACTTGCAAGAGAAGAAAGAGAACGATATGATTGTTCTGGAATAATTGGTTTATTTAGATGGATCTTAAGAAAAGATATATACTTTATACCCTGGATACAATATAAGGTAATAAGTCAAGAAATTGAAAAAAGATATGGAACATTAACACTTGAAAAAACAATGAAATTCATAAGAGAAGTTTATTCAGGAAAAACAAATTTTATTTTTAGATATATGCAAAATCATAATTATTATGAATCTCGTCATCTTTGGGTTGTATCTCCAAAAACCGGTGATATGTTGATTTGTTTTGGCGATGATGTAAACAAATCATATGAAAATCCTGTACATAAATTTAATTTGTTCGAACTTTTAAACCCGGAACCTTCTATTTAAGAAAATTTTTGCCTAACAATATAATGTAATTAAAAAATTTTTAGTATATCTTTTAAATTTCTCATATAAATAAGATTTGAACTTGAAGTCTAACTCACTTCCCCTGCACTTTTTTATTTTCTATGTGTTATAAAAATAATTTGTGCACCTATTTGCTGGTAAATACGTATCAAAATCTCCCACTTAACATAGAATTTCAAATATTAACAAAAGGAAAAAAGAAATGGTTTGGATTTTTAGGTTTATCGTATTATTTGGTTTATTATTTTTCAAAGAAAAGAAAATGATAGAATAGTAGTTTATAAAAATCCACAGTTAAAACTAATCTTACTTAAGAGTTAATTATTATAAATAAGAGGAAAATCTCCCTTGTAGTTATCACATAAAGTTGGCATAGGAACGGTAATTGATAAATATCTTAAAGGAACACCCATTAGTATATCTAGAATTAATCTTGGAATCCATAATATAGGGCGAAGTTCCATTAATACTATAGGTTTATATTCTTCTCGAGCATAATATAGTGTTTCCTCAGCAGAACAAATATAGTCATTATTATAATCAATTTTTTTGATTATAGCATCACCAATAAATTTAGTAAAGGAATACCATTTATCATCTCCAGTTCCAATCCAACCGTCGCCCTTCCTAAAAGTTGATTTCAATATAACTCTGTTCTCTCCTGAGATTTTATTTCCAAAAATCCCACTTTGACAAGTATCCATTATCACACACATACCATTACATTCTATAACATCTAATTTTCCATTAAGATCATCTGCTGTAATACATTTTTCTGGCGAAGAAACATTAAAAGGAGCAATCATATCAATATTACCATGACTTGCAAAGGAAAAAACAACAAAATCATTTTTATCAGAATTAGCTTTAAGCCAATCAAGTGCTCCTAATATATTCTGCTTTGTAGCATTTTCCTGATGCAAATATAACATATGAGAACTATTCCAGTTACTTGCTGAAATAAGGGCTTCATATAAGTGTTTAGGAAATGGATCATCTTTAACTACATTGATATAAACAAATACACCCCAATATTCTGATTCATCATAATTTACTGGGAGATTAACTGCCATATTAGCTGGAAGCAATTGAATAAATAATATTAAAAAAATAACTAAAAAATTTTCTAAACCTATTTTTAATTTCATTATTTTTTTATTCCTCCATCTCAAAAAACTTATTATTATAAATATATTAATTGTTATTAAATATTACTTCTAATAAATTTTTTTATAACAAAATTAAAAAAACCATAGTTAGAAATAACAAAATGTTAAAACTGATTCCATATTCAAAAAAAGAAAATAGGTTTAAAACTTGTTGATAATTTCAGCGATTTTATTGCAGAAAATAGTAAGGTAGCCACTTTGCTATGTGGCGGTTATAATTTTTAAACATGTGGTCTTAATCATAACTTTTAATTAAATTCCTTTCCCTAAAGTCAAAAACTCGGGAGCATTATACTATTAACAGAGAATCCCGACGGAAGCATTATACCCAACGGTATTAAATTCCTTGGTGTTCATTAGATTTAAACTTCGAGTCAAAGTCTTGTCCCCTGCATACCTACATCTTCAACAGGATAAAACCGGTGTTTTTTACCGGTAAATTGGTGTTCAAATCCCTTCCCCTGCATTAAATTACTGGTAAAACTTATTTGCATCTATCTGTATCATGTTTAAAAATGAAAAAAATCACATGGAAAATAGCTATGTTTTGGCTAAGATTATACTGGCCTTTACAAAAGTTACATAATTTTTTTATTTCCCTAACAAAAAATAATAATGATATTAAAATTTTTTGTATAGGTAGTCCTAAGACTGGAACAACATCTTTGCATAAAGCATTAAAAATTCTTGGTTATAAATCAGTTAGGATGATTGATTGGCCTACATTTTGGAGATATGGATATGAAAAATACATAGAGAAAATAAAGAAAAGTAATTTTAACGCATTTGTTGATTTTCCCTTTGGTAATAAAGATTTATATAAAAAAATAGACGTGGCGTTACCTGGAAGCAAATTTATTTTAACGGTTAGAGATTCTAATGCTCTTAAAAAGAGTTACTATAATTTTTATAAAGATGGCCCATGGTCCGATCGTATGCTTAAAAACTTATCTGAAAAAATAAAACTTATTGAAAAAAGAAATGATGAAGTAATCAACTATTTTAAGGAAAAAAAATCTCAACTTCTTATCATAAATCTAGCAAAAGGTGAGGGATGGGATAAGCTATGTAATTTTTTAGATAAACCTATTCCAAACAAACCATTTCCACATAAAAATATAGGCAAATATAGAGAATAACATAGTTTATTTGGCATTTTGAAAACTTTTTATGTGTAACAGAAATAAAACCAAATATTTTACCGGTAATCATGCGTTCAAATTCCTTCCCCTGCATTCATATAGTTCCAACAGGAGAAAAACCAACATTTTTTACATTATGATGTTTTTGTGGGTAAAAAAGAGATTTTAACCTTAAAATAAAAAAGAAAAAAAATAATAATTACGGTGGTTCTGAATTTAATAGCTCGTATAAATTAAAATAATGTATTGGATTATACTGTGCGGATTTTTCTGTAGTTCCAAAACAAATAGCCATATCTCCTGTCTCTGGACAAGCAACCCACTGATGATAGGGTGGAACAAATTCTCCTGCTTTCCAAAAACGTAAAAGCAGATCAGTTTCGCCTCTATAGACAGATCGAATAAGTGACATTGTGTTATTTAAATCAAGATTTCCCCATAACTTTTCTATTTCCTTACTGATTGTCCTATAAAACCTCCACCAATCATAATACTCATTTCTTCCAAAAAGTTTCGCGATGGGGGAAACAAAACGCTTTGGATTATAGTTAAATCTCTGAGTAGAGGCAAGTAAAGGATGAATAAAAAAGTTCTTTCTTCTTAAAACATGACTAATCTGCCAAAAAGGATCTTTTCCTTCCACCCGATCATCCCAAGATCCAACATATATCAAATTTGCTGTTTGCTCACAAACAAATGCAACAGGAATTTTCCCATCTGAAATAATAAATAAATTCCCACCAGTCCTGTTTTGTTTTAATATCTCAATACCCTCAGTTGCTGAAGACGCACGATCAAGAACCATTCTAATCTGAATCATACAATCTATTCCATGATAGGTATAATCACAAGTTGTTGAAATTGACTGAGATATACTGATACCTTTTTCATTGATTCCGTCAAGACCGGTAACAAGACCTGCAAGTGCTGTATACAAAGATGCATAACGATTATCAGGTTTACTTACTATGAGAACCTGATTATCTCGAACAGATGTGCCAGTCTCAGGATCAATAATATTTATATCATCCTCACTATGCATTTGATAAAGTTTACCATCAACAGTTGCAGGTCCCCATGAGACAAAATCACTGCAACCTACTTCACCAATAATGAAAGCCCATCCGAAATTTACCACATAGACATCATTAATAGATATACCTGAACCATCTGCAAGACCCTGCATTTCTTCAATATAATCCTGAGGAATATAATACTTGAAAATAGTATTCCATTTCTCAAGCCAATGATTATATTCTTCAGCATCTGCTAAATTTAAAATCCCACGATAATTTTCTTCTATTTCCTTTTTTAATAAATACCCATACTGATACCCCATCTCATAATATGATCCATTCAAATGTAACACTTTTACGCCATCTATTTCTTCAAGCCAGCCTCCATCTAATGCATCAGATGTCATTGTATTAATCTCTGAGTTCGTTGTATTTTTTTCATTTTTTATTTCTATGGCTACAGCCCCTATTACTGGTAGAGATGCTGCAATTAAAATTATACATACAAAAATTCCAACGATTTTGTTTTTCATGTTATTTTTTCCTCCCAAAAAATATAAAATTATTATATTAAAATATGATTTAAACCTTTCTTTAACAGTTGTTACTTAAAAATATCTATCAAAAATTAGATATTCATCGATACTTTTATTTGCAGAAAAAAGACTATAATGTGTTAAAGCATGATTTTACCTATTTTTATGGCTCGATACTGAAGAATCAACACTGATATCCGCCCCCGACATGTTAAGGAAGAAAAAAGAGATTTGAACTTGAAGTTCAAATCCCTTCCCCTGCACTCATATGTTTCTAACAGGAGAAAAACCATCATTTTATACTTACTCATGTTTTTATAATTAAAAAAAGAGATTTAAACCCTAAAAATTGTAAAATGATATTTTAATCCGACTTGAACATATAATAATTATGGTGGCTCTGCCTCTAATAGTTCAAACATATTAAAATAATGAACCGGGTTTTCACAAGCTGTATTAGCATTATCATCCGAAAACGAAATAACTAGATCGCCTGTTTCAGGACAAGCAACCCATTGATGCAATGCCTTATAGCAGCTGGATTTACTTTTTTGCAATATAAAAAAGAGAAAATCTGTTTTCCCTAAATATACATCACGAAGCAATGTCATAGTACTATTCAAATCCAATGTTTCCCACTGATTTTCAAACTCCTTACTTAGCGCTTTATATTTACTCCATACTGTAAAATACAGATTTTTTTTCATTAAAAACAATAGAAAACCACGAAGACCGCTTGGATCATAATGTTTTCTTTGCGGCTCTGTAGCTGCACATGTCGGAGAAATAAACATCGGTGTTCTTCTAACTACATTCTCTATTTCCCAGAACGGATCCTTTGATTCAACAGGGTGGAACCATGTACCAAAATATACAAGGTTTGCAGTTTGCTCAATGACATATCCTATAGGAATTTTTCCATCTGAAATAATGAAATTCCATCCACATGTTCTATTTGAGTTTATAATCTTAATTACTTCATCTGTGTTGTTGGCATAATCTAGAGCCATTCTCATTCTAAAAGCAGCACTTATCCCAAGAAATGTTGAGTCATATGTCACGCATGTGTTTGCACTAATTGCTATTCCTTTTTCATTTACTCCGCCCCAACTATAAACAGCTCCTGCAGATACAGGGTAAATAGATGCATAGCTGTTATCAGGTTTTCGTACTATTAAAACCTGATTCTCTCGAAAAAATGTCTCGGTATCAGGATCTTTAATATCAAGACCAGGATGTAGAATATCAAGACTCCGCATATGATAAAGCTTATTATCAACTGTGGCAGAACCCCATACAGCTGCACCACAACATGATACGAATATATAGTTAACCACTGCTGGCCAAGTGTTATAGATAGCTACCTCTTCAAAAGATACTCCTAAACCGTCTGCCATACCCTGCATTTCATCTTTGTATTCCTGAGGAAGAAAACCTTTCATCATATCCCATATTTCAAGAACAACACCATAAGGATATCCTCTTCGTTCAAAAAAACTAGTTATCATCCGCATATTTTCTTTTATTTCATCCTTTAAAAGAAAGCCATGCTGATACCCCATCTCATAATTCGAACCATTTAGATGTATAATTGTTACTCCATCACGTTCTTCAGTCCATCCTCCTTCTAATGAGTTTTCTTTTATGGCGTTACTTTCTCGGTTAATTAACAATTCTGTATTACTACTTACGGGTATTGCAACGATAATTAATAGGATACAAAGCAGAATAACAATTATTTTATTTTTCATCTTTCTCCCCCTTTCAAAAACAAATTTTTATGGTTTTGTTATATAATATTTTATTATAAATATATCTATAAAAAGTTGTATGTAATAAATAATGGATTTTTTTTATATGATTTGAAATCCCAACTTCCTTATTTTTATATAAAAAGGTGTCAGGTTTTTAACTTTTATAATATATGTCCAGCTTGGAGGTACATAAATCTAATTTTCAGTAGTTGAGAGATTTAAACTTGAAGTCTAAGTTACTTCCCATGCACTTTTTAAACCAGACAAATTTTTATATATAAACAGATTATACGTGATATGCATTAGCATAACATGAGTAGGAAATAAGAAAATGAAAAAAGTAGTAATGCCTATCATAATTATAAGTTTGATATTGGTTATTATTTTCCAGTCTGTTCTTTCAGCAAATGCGATATTTATTAATAAGGAAAAAGACAAATTAATAGAAAATAACTATAAGGATTATAGAAACTGTAAGATAAGTACAAAACACGACAATATTGTTGGTAGGGCTTTTCTATTTCCAGGATTTTTGTCTTCAGGTTGGTGGTCTGGTTCTGATGTAAATGTTAAGAGGGCTTCAGGAATTTTAATTGAAGGAGATTCTGATTGGACTGTTGCTATTTTTTTTAATGATGATCACTATTATAATAATTGGGTAAAGGCTTATGTTTTTTCATTTACTGGTTATTTTTCAAATAAGAAGAATTTCCTTATGGAGAATGTATTCGAAATAAATGGAACAGCTAAATTTGTAAGAGTTTATACTGAATAGAATAGTTAATTTTTACTAATATTTATGGGTTCGAATCCTTTCCCCCTGCATAATTTTTTATTTTTTTATAAACAATTATTAAGTCGAAGTCTATAAACAAACTATTGATTTGAAAAAGAGCTTCGAGGAGGAATTAAAAATAGCAGAAGATAAAGAAATAAAGGACAAGGTAATTGCAGAAGAAAAAAGAGGTTTTTACATACATTTTATCATTTATCTCGTAGTTAATATAGGGATTTTTATTCAATGGTGGTATATGACAGGAGGTGAAGGTTTTCCTTGGGTTATAACTACAACCGGTGGATGGGGCATTGGAATTATTGCTCATTTTATTATTGTGTTTGTTTTATCGAAAAAATAAAAAGAGAAAGAAAAGTTTAAAGCATTCCATTAAAAATACAAATAGTTTTTTTGCTATCAAGAAAAAAGGTTAAATTTTACATGTATTTTAGTATTCAAATCTCGTTTTATAATAGATGCGAAGATGAGTGAATTCTATTTTCTAAGCTCTATACCAATCTGGTAATTATTATCAATAATTTTCCTAAATTTCTTTTTTAGGTTTACTTTTTTCTAACTCCGAAAACCAATAATCTGTCCAGATGTTAAACCATGCCCATTTATCCATATCACATATTTATAGAAATAATATAATATATACTATTTGCCAAAAAAATCATTCAATTGTTCAGAATAAATAAAAATAATTAAACAATGAATATTTATTATGCGAAAAAAATGCAAATATTTATTAATATATACAACTTAATAAAAAACATGGACAAGTTAGATTATAATATTATTCTATCTTTAAACGCAAATGGCCGAAAAAGTTTTAGATACATAGCAAAAGAATTAAAAGTATCATTATCCACTATATCAAATAGAGTAAAAAGACTAGAAGAAGAAGGAATAATTGAGAGATATATTCCTGTAATAAATAGACAGAAGATCGGTTATGATTTAACTGCTGTAATAAATCTTAAATTAACTCATGGTAAGTTAATAGAAGTACAAGAAAAAATATCAAAGGATAATCATGTTAGTGCTGTATATGACATCACTGGAGATTGGGACTCATTAATTGTTGCTCATTTTAAAGATCGGCAAGATTTAAATAAATTTATTAAAAGGATTCTTTCAATGGATTTTGTCGAACGCACTAATACTCAATTGGTGCTTAATATTGTTAAAGATGAAAAAAGAGTAGTAAATCCTTAATATATTGAGATTATGAAAAAGTATTTTATAAAATAATTCTCTAATACTAATAGTGCATCTAAGCTTTTGCAAACATGCCCGATGTGGGTATGAATAAAAGAGATTTGAACTTGAAGTCTAAAGCACTTCCCATGCACAATATTTGTTCACACAATTTTCAACTCCATATAAAAAAGAAAAAAAGGTTTTAATCTAATCGTGTAAAATATCCGAGATTGCCCATGCAGCAAATTCCACCATTTTTTTCTCACGCCAGATATAAATATAGTCCAAATGTTATAAATGGGCGCCCAATTGCTGAACCTTCTTTGTTATATAAGAATAATATTCATCATTCATTTTCTTCCTCTAATTATTTATGGCCATAGTGAGCATTGTAAATGGCTATTTTTTCTCCTTATAATAATTGCATATTTTTCTTTTGCCAGTCTTAAGGTAGTGATTGAAATGTTCGATCCACCTCGGCTCGTGGGGCGCCTTGTTAATAAATTCTACAAATTTCCCTAATCGCTTCATTGTTTTTCGGCTTACATGATGCTCAATTTGACATGCATCGACTTCTGCTAATTCTCTTTTAATACCGATTATTTCTAAGAAATCTGCAATGATCTTATGTGTCTTCATCAACTCAAGAGCGAGTTTCATCCCTGAATCAGTGAGTGTAGCGCCTTTGTATGGTTCGTATTTTACATATCCTTCACCTTGGAGTTTTTGCAACATCTCTGTTACCGAAGATGGTCTTACATTCATTTTTAAAGATATCTCACCAGTTTTTGCAGAGCTATTTCTCTTTTCAAGAACATATATAATTTCTATATATTCTTCCATAGTTTTTTGTCTCAACATTACCACCTCATATTACGATTAAAAGTATCCTCAAAATACTACCTACTACTAGGGCAGTTGCGATCATTATTCCTGTTGACTTAATCATGTCCTTGACCCCTAACTCTTTTACCAAAACAGCGAATGTTGCTACGCAGGGGAAATATATTGCAAGTATCGTTGTTGCTATAACCAGTTGCATCGGCGTCATCCCCAAAGGCAGTAACATCCCCACGGCCAAATCCTTTCGCAAGAAACCTACTAAAAGAGCAATGGAGGATTCCTTTGGTAATCCAAGCCATATTTCAGTTACAGGAGCAAACGCGGTACCTAACCATTCTAAAAAGCCTACGACGTACAATATGTTAATCAGTAATACTCCAAGGAAAAGAAAGGGGATTGCTTCTGTGAGGAACCATCGTATACGCATCCATGTCTTTTTTAGTATCGTTATGATACTTGGCTTTCGATAGGGCGGGATTTCTAGAAAAATTTCCGGACTTTCTCCTTTTACGTACCTATTCAATATTAGCCCCGCAATAACGTAGATTATGAACAAGGTCCCAAAAACAAGGAATATGTATAGGATGCCATACGGCCCCAGTATTCCGAAAATCATGGCAATTTGGGCCATACACGGAACCGCGATAGCCATTAAGGTCGCCGAGATAAATCGTTGTTTTCTTGTTTCCAGTGTTCTTGCAGCTAAAGCACCAGGGACGTTACAACCAAGCCCAAGGAATACAGGCACGATACCATGACCGTGCATACCCAATTTATGAAACACATTGTCAGTTAAGGTCGCCAACCTTGGAAGATAACCAGAATCTTCAAGGATCGCAAGCATTAGATAGAATGCTATGATATAAGGAAGAACCATCCCGAAAGGAACAAAAAGGCCTGTAGTCAACATACCCATGGATTGCCCATAATCGATCTCCCCTTCTATGAGACGACCGATTAAGACATCATGAAAGATTCCTGGTCCAAGCCAATCGCTTATACTCATTGCTATAGGACGATACAGATTAAAGAGAGGCTCAAAAACATATCCGATGAGGTTTTCGCCAATGAATCTGACGATCCAAAAAGAAATAAAAATAACGATGACTGCAATAGGTATGCCTGTAAAGGGTTTGATCGTTGCTTCTGCTATTCTATCTTTGATAGTATGATGTCTATGGGTTACATTCTGCACTTCTTTTATGATATGTCCTATTGCTATCCATCTTTCTTCTTCCTTTGTAGGCTTATTAATCTTTCCTAGTGAGGTGGCCTCATGTAATCTGCTTACAAGTTCCTTTATGCCCTCTCCTGTTACAGCAGTTGTAGTAATTACCGGCACTTTAAGAAGTTCTTCTAATTTTTTAACATTAATGCTTATGCCTATGTGTTTCGTTTCATCCCATATATTTAGAGCGACGACAACAGGCGTATTTTTTTCTAGTAATTCTAATGTCAAGAATAAATTTCTTTCAAGGTTAGTTGCGTCGACAACATTTATGACCAAATCCGCCTGGTCTAACATTTTTACAGCAACTTCTTCAGCCTTATTTGATGGTTCTAATGAATATGTCCCAGGCGCATCTATTATCTCTACAGTTTCTTTATCCAAACGCATTTTGCCTTTTAAGAAATCTACTGTAGTCCCTGGGTAATTCGAAGCAATGACTTTAGCACCTGTCAATCTGGAAAAAACAACACTTTTACCTACATTTGGATTCCCCATCAAAACAATCTTTTTCATATTTACTCCTTCACGATGATCCGTTCAGCCATCCCTCTCCCTATCGTCGTGTCTCTCCCGTCTACCTCTACAACCAAGGGCCCACCAAATGGGTGTCTAGTTACTACTTCTACAACCTTCCCTTCCCTTATTCCCATGGTTCTTAGTCTTCTTTGAAAACCATGACCACCAATCAATCTAACGATTGTCGCTTTTTTCCCTTCTTTAATCTTCGTAATCGGTTTTTCCATTAGAATCACTTTTAGGTTTACCTAAATAATATATATTACAATGTAATATATATAAATTTCGGTTTACCTAAAAATTGATAAAAAATCATTGATTATTAAATAAACTTTCATATAGCATGGAATATAAAACTTGTGAGGTTTACTCTGAAAATCGATGTTTGGGCTGTCCAGTCACAAACAGATATAAAGGATAGTTTTAGTAAAATATAATTTTCATCAGCAAACTAAGTCCGACTTTTTTTTTTCAATATCCTGGATATAAAGTTATACAAAGATAAAATCCTTAAAAGTAAGAGATTTAAACTTGAATTTAAAATAACTTTCCCTTCATTTTTTATTATTTTTTAGTTAAACTAACGACCAAATGGATTGAGTAATTAAAAAAGTAGATTGTCATTAATTTATTATTGTAATATCCTATATTATTTTTATATCCAATTCTCATAAGGTATAAATATGCAACAATGAAGAAAAAATGAAAAACATTAGATTGAAAATAGAAAAAGAGCTTCTTGAATGGCCAAATGTAACTACAAAAAAAATGTATGGTTGTCCGTGTTATAAATATAAAGAAAAATTATTTGCGTTTCTAGTAACAGATGGCATTGTTATTACAAAAGCAAGTGAACAAGACAAAATGAAATTATCAAAAGAGTTTAAAATTAAACCCTTTCAAGCAGCAACAAGAATAATGAAAGGTTGGCCACAAATATCTGTCGATGAGTCTTCTGACCTAAAGAAAATAATTCCATTCATAAAAAATAGCTATAATCAGTCAAAGACCTTATAAATGTCAATCTGTGTTATCTTGTTTTTTAACTTCTTTCCTTGGATTTTATATTTTAGATTTTTTAATTCTAATTGCACAAAAATATAATAAATTGGTAAATTGTGAAGGATTTGTTCAACTTTTCTTAAAGCAAAACATAAATAGTTAATGTTACATATATATAACAAAATGTTAGAGATAAAAAATAAAAAGTTATCAATAACACATAAAAATATGAGGTGAAAAAATATGAAAGGAAAAAAAGAAATAATTTTATCTACAGTAATTGTGGCGCTGGTACTATTGACCATGTTTTTTTATTTAACAGAAACAAATGAAATTGAATTTAATC
>SMTZ1_10008677_pt1 | contig 13461 bp, 7 predicted proteins | sample DeeMarSWOR136_30_FD_25667 | JGI IMG/M metagenome (IMG submission 25667) | reverse complement strand
GTCAACAAAATTTTGGATCGGCGTTTGTATCATTCCGAAGAATCCAGTTATCAACAAAAGAAACACTATACCTATTGCAGAGGAGATAGCGTAGACTTTGTAGGGTCTATATTCGCTTAGTGGGGTTTTTGGTTGCATACCATGTGCAAGATACAGGAAGACAATGGAGAGCATGGGAGTGAAAACGTATGTATACATAATCACTCCGGACCCCATGTCCATGCCTGTGCTGTATATGGACTCGACGCTGAAAAGGATATAGAAACACAGCGACATCAGAACCATTACGATAATGAAAGATTCCAGAAGCATTCCCATACGTTCAGCGGCAGCCTTAACCCTCATGGACCCAGCCTTGAAGATGTCCTGCGCCTTTGTTTCAAGGAAGTGAATAACGTCACCGCCTATAATGACTGTGGAAGCATACCCTGAAATGAAGTCTCTAAAGATATCCAGCGGATTGTACTTTGCCGCTTTTTCCAGAGCGCTAAGCGGATCTACCCCAAAAATCTCCACATCTCTGATTAGATTTCTGGCTTCCTTACGTGTTGCAGGCAACAATTCAACATCTGTAAGTCGCTTGAAACTCATGTAGGGCGGTATACCACCTGATGCCATAACTGTAACATATGTCGCTGAGAACGGCATCTCCCTCTCCAACGCACTGGATCTTTCACTGGCTTTTGAACTAGGAACAACCATGAAACCGATCATGACGTAGATGGGCATGGGCACCAAGAAGATCAGAAACAGAATCCGTGTGAAGTATATGAGAACAAGCGCAATAACAGATACAGGTATAGTCAATGTGGCAATCAAAAACATTAAGGAGACGTAAGTTTCAGGATAGATCTTGATTCCTGCTTTCGCTAAGTGTTCCTTGAATTCGAACATTCCACTTAGGAACTTCGGAGAAAGGCTGCCGAAAAGGCGGTAGGAGACGCCCTCAAGAGTTTTCAGCAGGGGCATCAGCTAAAACCTCCCTCTCGTAGAACTCTTCAGGTTTGGCGTTGTATTCAGTTATGACCCCCGCGACATCTCTGTAACTTCTAATGTTGCGTTGTCGCATCCAGCGCAACACGTTTTCTCTGCGTTCAATCTCAGCCATCAATTCTTTCCAAGACAAGCCTCTGCGTTCGGTTATGGCGCCAAGCATTATCCCGTTTTTGAGGTTGGAAGCGTGGATGTCGCCAGCGGCTTTCCATGTGAAAGTGTTTCTGTAATCCTCATAATCCGCAATTTCGTCCACAGAAAGCACTCGCCGGTAAGCTGTCATTTCACCTGTTTTCGATTGTGGCAAGTGTACCCGCTGAATGGACACTACAATGTTCATGAGAGGCATGTATGCAGGTGCGATGTCCATGGGCTTTTGAATCAAACGCTTGACAGCCGAATCTATGGAGTCTGCGTGCATTGTAGCCATACCACCGTGACCCGTTGCCAACGCTTGGAACAGCGTATATGCTTCGCTTCCTCGAATCTCGCCGACCACTATCAAATCTGGACGGTGCCTCATCGAAGTCTTAACCAGATCGAAGAGATTCACTTCTCCTGTGAGGGTTTCTCCGAGACCGTAACTTCTCCTCGCAATCAGTGATACCCAGTTTTCGTGAGGCAGGTTAAGTTCTGCGGTTTCCTCAATTGTGATTATTTTGCTGCCGGGCTTGATCAAGCAGGCTACTGCGTTGAGGAATGTTGTTTTTCCTGAGGCTGTTCCGCCCAGCACCATGAGGGAGGCTCTGTTCTCCAGACAAGTCCAGAAATAGGCTGCCATCTCCTCGGATAGCGTTCCTAGGTTTATCAGATCGATAATTGAGTAGGGATCATCTCGGAACTTTCTTATGGTAAAAGCCGTTCCGAAGGGCGTTACTTCCCTTCTGTAACAGACAGCGAGCCTGTGCTTTCCGGGCAAAGAGGCGTCAACTATGGGGAAGGCTGAGCTTACGTGCTTTCCAGCCATGTGAACCAGCTTTACCACAGCGTCGTCTACTTCTTGGTCGTCGTGAAAGACCAGGTTTGTTTCAAGGTTCTCATATTTTCTGTGCCAGATGTAAACGGGCTTCTCGACGCCGTCACATGAAATGTCTTCTATGTTCGGGTCTCGCATCAAAGCGTCGATTCTGCCGAAACCTACGAGGTTTCGCTGGGCATGATAAAGGATTTTGGACCAAGAAACGTCGGGTAACCAACCTAAACTAATTCGGTATTTGCCAACAATCTTTTCAGCCTCGGTGACGAAGAATTGTCGGGGATCCTCGATTTCTGTTTCTGGTGAAGCGATCTCAGCGAGGAGAATTTCTAAGATTCTGTCATACACGTTTCGTTCTAGTATGTCGAGTTGGAGTTCGTCTAGGATATATTTATACTCGCCGCTTAGTGGGTTTCGGGCAATCGCTGCGTGAGCGAAGGGTTCGTAGAGTGGGTATCTTTCAACGATTTTGTAGCCTTTGGGTAAGGGTTTTGGGGGAGGTGCTGGAGGTATGGCTTTCAGTTTCGTTTTCTTGAAAATTCTTCCCGTTGAGCGTAACGCTGATGATACTTTCTCGTTGAATCGCTTGATACGTTGCATTGGAGTTCTCCTATACAGTAGAATTTCTAACTTAGTATTAAATCTTGTGTCTTAATAAAGCATACTATGGATAAAGCGTTTAGGCTCCTTCAACACAACAAACAAATCAGACCCTCAGCACATACAAAAAGACGGGGGGAAAGAAGACGCCTGTCTGCAATTTTCAAAGACGAGGCTTGCAGACTATCTCCTTTATTCTCAAATCAAAGAAAGCATGCGTGTTACTTGGCTCCAAAACCACGGCGGTATCTGCCCCACCCGAAGTGCCTCCAATCGCAACAGCTTCCTCATATGTTTTAATCAAACCCGCATCAGCGGCCATGCATGAAATTTCGCAGGCAACCTTCACTCCCTGACTGAAAAGGCGGAGAACGGTTGAGACTATTTCGTCAACTTGGATGGTTCCAAATTTGTTTTTGACTGCTCTGCCCAAGGTGCCGAATGCATGTGCGGTTGTTAGGATTTTTGCGCCGTTGTTTTCTATGATGTTGCGGTTTTTGGGGAGAAATTCTTGGAAATCGGGTTTCCTGAAGCCAGTGACGTGCGATACTACAATCAGGTTGTAGCCTTTGAAAACTTCAGAGGCTTTGACGCCTGTCTCGCCGGTTGACGAAGCCACAACGATGTTTCGGATGCCAAGCTCGTCAGCTCGCTCTTTTGCTAGCTTGAGCGTTTCTTGGGTGTTTTGGGGTCCCGGGGTTTCGAAATAAACTGTCTTGCAAACTATGTTTGCCACATCAAACAGCTCCAATCGATTTTTCGAACGTAACAGAGTGTAGTTAATCAAACGGGCTTATATCTGTTACAAAAAAGGTTACTTCAGGTTAGTTCAGGGTGTTCTGCTGGTTTTTCAGAAAAATGTTGTTTTCAGTAACATTGTTAGAATATGCTAATGAATGTGTGAACCTTAGACAGGAATCTTTTGGTGTGCTGCTGAATTTCAGAAAAAAGTTAGTTTTCAACAATCCACTGTTATTAGGAGCCTAATAGGGTCTGCTGGTTTGTTTTTGTGTTAGCAAAAATTTGTGAAAAAGGCTGTTTTCAACAATGAACCTCTATTAGACTACAAATATGCTCGTTAGGCTTGTTCGGTTGAGTTCCGGTGATATTGTTTGGGAAAGAATGTGTTTTTAGTCAATTTTTCTTGACTGGTGAAGTGATACATTTGGTCAATTTTTCTTGGTTTCTTTTTTTTCTTCATATTCATCATCATAAGTTATTTATCAAACTTCTAAGAATTGGAGACAGAATAAATTCCTGCGTGCGAGAAGAGACTCTGCAGGGATGATAAATTGGAGCGGAATTCAATGAGTAAGACTTCTCCAGGGATACTTTTTGTTCCATCATTGAGCCTTGCATTTTTCTCGACGTGGATAATAGAATCTCTTACAGGTGTATTCTTAATAGATGTGACAACAACATTTTTTGGTTCTCCCCCCAATTCAGTTACAATAGCCACCACTGGCCAGTTGGTCACCATCTCAGGCATAGTTTCTGTTGTCTTTGCTGTGCTGCTAGGTTTTTTGAGTGTTAGCTATAGCCATAAGGGACTGTTGTTGATGGGCAGTCTTGCCGTTATCTTAGGGATTTTGGGGTGTTTCTTTGCTCCGGATTTCCTGTTTATGCAGTTTTTCTTTCCCATAGAAGGGGTTGGAACGACAATAATTGGTGCAATGGCGTTTACATTAGTTGGAGAATTCTTAGTCTTAAGCAAAAGACCGAAAGCGATAGGCTGGATACTAGCAGGCAGCTCCTTAGCAGGCATTGTAGGGTCTCTTGTGATAAGTTTATTCTTCTCGGGCACGGCAGGATGGCGATCTTATCTATTCTGGTTTGCATTACCCATCTCACTTGCATCTCTAACTGCCGTATATTTTGGTGTTCCATCAAAACCTCAAAAACCAAAAACCGTCAAAAAAGAAGCTTATTTGAACAGCTTCAAGCAGATCTTTCTGAAGAAGTCAGCGGCTAGTTGCCTAATCGGCGTAATGTTCAGACAAGCTGGGCTTGTATGGGCAACAGTATATTCTGCAACTTTCTTTAGAACACAGTTTGGTCTATCTCTAGCTTCCGCAGCTCTGCTTGGCTTAATCGGAGGGGTGCTTTTTGCTCTATCTGAGATAGTGGGTGGCTACTTAGTGCACAGGGTCGGTCGAAAACGCCAACTAGTGGCAACTCTGGTAATCTCAAGTCCGCTATTGATGCTCATAGCCTTTGTACCCAACTTATGGATTGTCTTAATCCTTAGTTGGATAGGAGGCTTCATCTACGGCATGAACTTTCCCGCAAACACCAGCTTAATTCTTGAGCAAGCACCAGAATCCCGAGGAACAATGATGTCGATGAGCTCGATTTTCGTAACATTCGGAACGGCTCTAGGAGCCGCTATAGGAGGGGCTGCCCTTATCCTGTCCGGCTGGATAGGCTTAATTCTCACCTTCGCCACACTGCAACTCATCGCGGCAGCCGTCTTCTTCTTCCTAACCAAAGACCCATGCAGAACGTAAGCACAAATAGGACTCCAACCAGAGAATCACAGCCATCATAGAATAAAGCGCACGCTGTTAACAAAATTTTCTCATCGTTACTCTTCATTTGGCTGTTGAAGGATGCGTCAGAAAAGGATGGAGATTGAAGGGTTGATTTGTGTTTCTGTGGTTTTAGTCACCATCTTTTCCATTTTGGTCGCTTGTGCAAATAGCGTATGCCGACTATGGCTGCAACAGTTGACAACAGCAACATTACGCCGACGGTTAAGCCCTCTGGAACAACACCTAACTCATCCGTTTTCACGACATAGAAATCTTGGTCGCCAGCGCCAAACGAGTACGTGTTTCCAGCCAGTGCAAATCCCCCATCAGTGGTCTCAATCAGGCTCCATCCTTGGTCATCCTCTGTTCCTCCGTATGTTTGGTTCCACTGCATGTTTCCATCAGCATCAGTCTTAAACAACCAAGCATCTTGACCGTTGCCGCTGGTCCAGCCCACTGTTGCATATCCTCCATCTACTGTCTGGAGCACGTGAACCCCGCAGTCTAAGCCTGTTTCCCCATAGGTCTTGTTCCACAACATATTTCCATCCGAGTCGGTTTTTACCAACCAACAATCTCCACCTCCAACACCAAAAGAAAGGGTGAATCCCAGTATTGCGTATCCTCCATCCAGAGTCTGAATCAGATGCATCCCAAAATCAATTCCTATTCCTCCATATGTCTTGTTCCACTGCATGTTTCCGGCTGCATCGGTCTTAACCAGCCACAAATCAAGGCCGCCAGCTCCGAACGACATTGTGGTGCCTCCCATTGCGTATCCTCCATCAGGAGTCGCAAACACTAGGTAAGTTTGATCCAAGCTTGTTCCTCCGTAGGTCATGTTCCACTCCATATTACCATCAGCATCAGTCTTAACCAGCCAACCATCTTGATCCCCAGCACCAAACGAGGTTGTGCAGCCTGCTACTGCGTATCCTCCGTCACTGGTTTGGCATAAAGACGGTAGAGTTTCACTGCCTGTTCCTCCGTAGGTCATGTTCCACTCCATATTACCATCAGCATCAATCTTAACCAGCCAAAAATCTTTGTCTCCTGCCCCAAAAGACTCGGTTTCGCCTACTAATGCGTATCCCCCGTCACTGGTTTGACACATAAAAGTGTGAGTGTCTATGCCTGTTCCTCCGTAGGTCATGTTCCACTCCATATTACCATCAGCATCAATCTTAACCAGCCAAAAATCCGTACCACCAGCACCAAACGACTCGGTGTCCCCTGAAACTACGTATCCTCCATCACTCGTCTGAAAAAGGTCACCCCATCCATTATCAGCGCCAGTTCCTCCGTATGTCATACTCCACATGCTGGCAGCACATTCGCAAGGGCAAACCACAGCTGACAGAGTAAAAGAAACCAGAAAAGCAATCACTAATCCTTTAACTTTTGTTCTATTGCAATTTTTGTTTGTCATCTTTTTTTCACCTCCTTCCAAATTCCATGTTCTAGTTATGACATGATAGCGTTCGGAAAATTATGAAACCATTTTTGCTGATTTTTCTCAATTTTTCTGAAAAAACAAATGCCTAAAAAAGAGAGCACAGTTAGGACAAGAAAATGTCACGTTTCAGTTCAAAAGCACGTTTTTTGTCTGGAGAATGAACCGAGCCGCCTCTTCCGCAAAAATTTGCAAATGCGTATCCTAACTTTTACATGTAATCAGGTGCGTTGGTCAACACACTGTTTAACGTTTTCTTTTTCATAGGAAACTCTGAGTTTAAGTATCTTGCCTCCGCGACCCCTCTCTCCAAAGAAAAATCGAGCTTCAACCACGCCTAAATCTTCCAACTCGGTCGTCGCTAAGCCACGATGACTGTCCGAGCCATACATGCTATATCGGGAAACCCCTGCATGTTTCGCAATGTCCATCAAGGTTCTCCATCCACACCTCTCTTTTGGCAGTCTCCTTCGGAAGTAATCTTCCACGAAAGCGTCGACTAGAAAATCGAAGGCTTTCTCAGCAGCTTCAGACCTGAATTCAAGCTTGCCCTCTAAACGTTCGGCAACATCTTTTGTTTTTTCTTCACCAGAAACAAACTGAACAGTAATGGTGATCGGTTTAGCTTTATCAGTTCTGAACTTCCCTCCATCATCAGTGTAATAGAGGATTGGGGCAAGATCGTAGACTCCAGCCTCTTCAAATGACATTTTAGTCTTTATAGTTTCAACCTCAAACGGGTCGATCCTTTTTTTGCTCATCTTAATCGAACTATTTTGTATGGAGCAAAATGAAGGCAGGGAAATAACTTTAGAGCCAGAAGGTACCAAGCCTTCAACTTTGAGTGGTGTGCCAGAGTTCTTGGCAACATTGACCAAGTCAAGGCGCATCTCAAACACCTCTCCAACCTGTACCATCCTAGGCACCATAACACTCAACTGCACGTTAGCATGCTCAAACCATTTTTTGATATGTTCAAAAATTTTTTGAATCTTGTCCCTATGAACCTTCGCTTCCTCAATCCTACCCTGCTTTTCAAGAGCCCAAATGTAATGTGTAAAAAAAAGAGAGCCCTCTAAGTCAGCAGCAAGAGCTTCGAAAATCTGGTTAGACTCTTCCAATCGACCCTTTGCATTAAAATAAATCCCTTTAGATAAAGCAAGATTAACCCTAACCAGCCGAGTTGAGAGAACTTCTGGAGGCAGCTTTGTCAGTTTGTCAAAGTATTCGTCAGCACGTTTCAAATCCCCAAGCTTACTATAGAGTCGAGTTAGAGCTCCGAAGTCAAAAGCTTGTACATAATTTACATCTGTTTTCTTGACGTATTCTAAAGCTTTTAATAGTTTAGACAACGCCTCTGTAAATTTTCCCTTACACTCATCAAGAAAACCTAGTAGACCAACTGCTCGAGCTAATTCGTTAAAAACGCCTATTTTCTCGCCCACCCTTAGAACGTTGCCAAGTTCTCTTTTGGCTTCCGAAAAAAGCCCAAGAAAGGTAAATACGGTCCCTATGCTTCGGCTAACCGCTATTTCTTTTCGGACGTCACCAAGTTCCCTAAAAATGGAACGAGAACGCAGAAGATAACCTAGTCCTTCTTTAAATGAATCTCTATCAGATCTAAGCACCTCTCCACTTCTCCATAAAGCTTCTGCCAAGTCAGCGAGGGAATTCTCCTCCTCAAATACTTGCAGAGCTGCCTCGTAGTCTGCCAAGTCCAATTTGGCGTCTCCGCGCCCCGCCCAATCGAAAGCTCTCCCTCTATTTTTAATGACTCGCGCCATTTCCAAGCGGTCATCCAACGCCAGCTCTTCAGCTTTCTTTGCATACTCTAGCAGAAGGTCGGGTTTGTCGCCCTTGATGAAGGCTGCGTCCATGGCTTTTCTGAGCGCGCGTAGCCGCAATGAGCCTGTTCCGGTTTCAGCGAGCTGGTCAAAGGTTTTTATCGCTTCTGCATACATGCAGTTAGCGGCATACGCGTCTCCCAGTCCCTCCAAAGCAACGTTTCTTTCATCAGACAATCCATCAAGATGAACAACTGATTCCAGCACATAATTGAAGTGTTCAATGGCTTCTGCGTTGCTGAATCTTGCCAGAGCATCCTGACCTGCAGCTAGAGCATATTTAACTGATTTCTCTTTATTCCCCGCCTGAGCATAATGATACGCCAAGTCACTAAACGAAACCTCTTTCCCATTCTGGCTTGTATTCTCGATTTGTTCGGCAATTCTTGCATGATATCCCTGTTTCAAAGGCAAGGAGATCTCTTCGTATAACACTTCTCGGGACTTGGCATGATCAAACCTGTACCAGTTTTCTTCTACGCTCACCAGAGATGTAGACTTCAAGATACCGTTTAGCACTTCAAGAATTTTCAGTCGATCATCAGAAAGCACAGCACCAATCAAATCGGGATTAAACTTGTCCCCTATGACCGAAGCAACATCAAGAACCCTTCTCTGATTAGCCGTTAATGCACCTATTCTTCGCATAATGACTTCCTTAACTTTGGAAGGCATACCCAACTCATCAACTGAAAGCCGCCATCGATCCCGCTCTTGAACCAAGCTCCCACGTTCAGATAACATTCTTAAAAATTCAACCACAAAGAGAGGATTACCCCGGCTTTCTTCCACAAGTTTCTTAACAAGCTTCACATTAACTTTGCCACCCAGCATGCTTTCAGCAATTCTTCTAACGTTATCTTGGTTAAGGTTCGCCAGTTTGATCTCTTCGAAAAGACCTTCTCGACCCATAAGCTGAACAGTCTCAACAAGCGGATGACGGCGCCCCTCAGCGTCTCTGCCAAGTTCTTCGCTTCTATAAGTAACCAAGACAAGAATCTTTTCGTTAGCTATAGCCCGAGAAATGTAATGAAGAAGGGCGAGTGATGCGGAATCAGCCCAATGCATATCCTCCAAAACCAGAATCAACGGCTTCACCGATGACATAAAAAGCAGTTCTCTGGACACAGATGCGAAAGCTTGATCTTTCCACACCTGCGGAGCTACAGTCTTGTTTTTCTCCAGCTTTTCAGTTGTGTAAGCTTCTGACAGCCAAGACCTAATACTTAACTGCTGACTAACAATGGCTCCGCCTTCTCTGCTCGACAGGTCGGAACTAAAGGCTTCGATGAATGGAAAATAGGGCAATGCAGCGTTGCTAAGGCACCATCCAGACAGTATCGTGATCTCTCTTTTTTGTATAATATTCAAAAATTCAGTGATAAGCCTTGTTTTCCCGCTTCCTGCTTCACCTGAAATAAATATGGTTGATCCTTCACCGGCTATCGTACATTCTAGTAATTGTGTTAAGTCCTTAAGTTCTTGTTCTCTTCCAACGAATATAGGTTCAGCTAAAACCTTAGGTTGCCGCATGAATTACAGTCCTTTTAGGATTTCCTTCATTCTCTAAGTTTTAATTTGTTAGAAAGAAGTTGAAAAGTTTTTTCTATTTGCCTATTTAAGCAAATATTTTTTGATCAAGTCAGTAAATCATAGCCAATTTCGATAGGTTCTAGTAGTTTTTGACTGTTGTTCATAAGTATTATAAATATCGGTTTTTCTCGATGTAACAGAGTGTAGTTAATCAAACGGGCTTATATCTGTTACAAAAAGCGTTACTTCAGGTTAGTTCAATCTGTTCTGCTGATTTTTCAGGAAAAAAACTGTTTTCAACATAGCACTGTTATTAGGCTCCTAATATGCTGCCTTCTGCATCGTGCCCAATGGGGTCGCCTACCCGCTCAATGGATATTAGCCCCTCTTCAGGAGCTAACTGTCATCTTGATGCGATTCTTCTCCCCCTTCCTCAATAGTTTACACTTAAGAGCCGTGTTTCTTCCACAAAGATAAACCGCTGAACCAGAAAGCAGCATTGTATGATCTAATGTAGAGATTCGCGTCGATAATTGTCCAATTGCTGATTCTTTGTTCTTCTCTGTTAAGTTTTATCTTGATTTGTGTTTCTGTTCTTCGCGTCTCTTCTTTTCATCTACTGCTTCCCGTATCCACTCTGAAGGCTTACCAACCGTCCTCAAGTACCTCAGCTGGTCGGTTCGAAGGCGTACACCATAATGAAGCTTCTTTTCACTCATTGCTAACCCCCTTTAATCAGGATTAAGAATAAAAAAAAGCTTTATGAAATCAAAATATTGACTGCCAATATGTCGCAGTTTTTTCATGGGAAACCGCTAAAAAGAAGCCTTTTCAAAATCATACAGTTGTCACTGTTGTCTCGTTAAGAAATATAAATAAGTGACGTAATGCTCAAAAACCAACGAGATGCCCTAAAGAATCTGGGAGGAAGACCGATGGTGGAAGATGAGTTCTTGAATTCGGCTCTTGGCTTAATCGACGCCAGCGAGAACCATGAACGATACCGCGGAAAAGAGTGCATAAACCTGATTGCCAGCGAGGGACTCAAGTCTCCGGCAGTAGAGCAGATTCTAAGCTTGTCACAGGATTTGGAGTCCAGATACGCTGAAGGAGAGAATGACCTTGAGGGACACGTTAAGGCGAGGCACTATCAGGGACAGAAATACATGACACAAATCGAGAATTATGCGGTTGATCTGGTGAAAGGTCTGTTCGGATGCGATTGGGCTGATGTGAGGCTGGTTTCAGGCACCCACGCGAACCTTGCCACGTTTAAAGGCATCTCGTTGGTGACAAAAAATAACCGGATGGTTGTTTTGCCTCTCAGCGCTGGGGCTCATATCACCCATGACTACTCTGGTCTGGCCGGCAGAGTGTTAGGGTTGGAAACCCTCAACCACGCTTACGATGCAAACGAACTGAACATTAACTGGGAAAAGTCTGCAACCATAATTGACGCGGCTAGACCTGGCATAGTAACATTCGGAGGTAGCGTCTTCCAGTTTCCTCACCCCATTAAAGAATTGGCAAAAGTTGCTAAGGAGACCGGCGCCTACATTGTCTACGATGCAGCCCATGTTTTAGGATTGATTGCAGGCGGAGAATTTCAGGACCCCTTCGGGGAAGGAGTAGACTTCATAACCGCATCGACCCACAAGACTTTTCCAGGACCTCAAGGCGGCGTTATCCTCGCGAACTGTGAAGATGAAAGGATGAAAAAGGCGATTAAGAAGGTGCAGCAGGCAGTCTTTCCGATGACTACCTCAAACACTCATCTTGGGAGGCTTCCTGCCTTGGGTTTGGCAGCGTTGGAGCTGAAACTGTATGGGAAGGAGCTGGCTAAGCAGACAATTAAGAACGCTCAGACTGCGGGCAGGTATCTGTTCGAGAATGGTGTGAAGGTTCTGGGAAAGAAGAATGGGTTTACACGGTCCCATCAGATTGTTGTTGACGTTCGAGATTACGGTGGCGGACAAAAGGTTGCTTCTGATCTTGAGGAAGCCAACATAATCTTGAACAAGAATCTTCTGCCCTACGACAATCAGCACAACCGCGGTGACCCGTCAGGTCTGAGGATAGGTTTTCAGGATGTGACCCGGAGAGGCTTCAAAGAAGGCGACATAGAACGCCTGTGTTCCTTGATGTTAGAGATCATGAAGGGCAAGAGGAAACCCGTTGAAGTGAGAAAGGACGTCACCAAAATGAGGCAGAGCTTCAAGGAGATCAAATACTGTTTCCAAAGCATCAACGAAGCAAGAGACTATCTCAGAAAATATGTCTAGACATACAAGAATAAAGTGGTTTTACAGAGTATAATCGTTTTTCAACTCCATCTTTCCGCTACGATAATCTTTTATATTAGAACTTCTTCTGTCTTGTCAGGCAAAGGACGATGACTTCAACAAGCACTTCTTGGCGTTTCTATAGCTTTGGCTATTTCTTTTATAATTAAGCCCAGCTAGCTGAAATTTAACGTCTTTAGCTTTCTGGGCTTCTTGGAGGGTTTAGTTGTTATGAAAGAAAATATTGAAAAAAACGGCAAAAGAATCGTCGTCAAATTTGGGGGCTCCAGCCTCGCAGATCACGAGCGGATATTGAGGGCAGTTACGGCAGTTGCTGAAGAAGCCAAGAAGGGTACCCAAATCGCCGTGATCGTTTCGGCTATGGGAAAAACAACTGACACGCTCTTTCAAGCCGCCAAAAACAGCTCTAATGGCAGGTTACATAAGAAAGATTTAGATGAGATTCTGGCCATGGGGGAAAGAACCAGCATCAGAATTATCGCCGCAGCCTTGAAGGCACAAGGCGTGAACTCCCGTTACGTGGATCCACACGACTCGGAATGGCCTATAATAACAGACGATGTTTTCTCAGACGCCAACCCAATTTTGGATACATGCTACGAAAGAGCTAGACAGAACGTGCTTCCCCTTGTAGAGAACGGCGTCATACCAGTGATTGCAGGCTTCGTGGGGAGAACAGAAGACAACAAGATGACTACTCTGGGGAGGGGTGGAAGCGACACAACCGCCTTCATCTTAGCGAAGGCTTTGGAGGCAGATGAACTCATTCTGGTTACCGACGCTGAAGGAATCATGTCTGCTGACCCCAAAATAATAGGTAACTCCCAAAGGCTTCCAGAAATCGATGTGAACACTTTGGTTGGGTTAGCTGATTCGGGCACCAAGTTCATTCACCGGAAGGCTCTGCGATACAAGGATTCGTCAGTGAAAGTTAGGGTGATCAAGCACACCCACGGCAATCTAAATGCAGAAGGCACCTTAATCAAGGGAGCACTCTCAACAGAGCTGGATGTGGCTCTGGCAAGCCCCTCTCCGGCTATGTTAATCACTGTTGTTGGCAAACGTGTTTCTGAGCAGCCTCAAGTCATAAAGGAGCTGACTGAAACAGTGAAGAACCATGCAGAACTGCTGGGGTTATCCGTGAACTATGACTCCATGATACTATACGCTTCAGAGAACTCAGACTCGAATCTGCTTCTCGAAAAAGTTCATGAAGTAATCCTGAAAC
>SMTZ1_10005771_pt1 | contig 13463 bp, 12 predicted proteins | sample DeeMarSWOR136_30_FD_25667 | JGI IMG/M metagenome (IMG submission 25667) | reverse complement strand
ATCCGCCGGAGCGGTGGACCTAAGTTGTGCGGGGTCCGGTGAATCGGCCGCCAGATGGGCCGTCCAAATAAGCACCAGCAACGGGCCCACATAAGGTCCGGCCGGAAAACGTGTCGATCGTAGAAGCTTGACCATGGCCATTCTCCTTGCCCCAATGGCCGAGGCCGTAAAACCTCAACCGTGGCCTCACTCTCTCATCTATAGTACGTAATCGGCAAGTCTGCCGTTCAATGCAAGTAAAATGGGACTGTCTACCAACCCGTTACCAGGATGGCCCACCTTTCACGGCGGGTCCTTCCCTTCCGAACTGATCCTTACACAATATTAGAGTCGTCTCCTCCAAAGACCTTACCATGCTGCCCATGACTCTGGCCAGCCTGTCCACCATCGTAAACGACAGGCGACCGAGCCCACTTAAGTGGCCCGGCAGCTACGTGCTTTCGCCCTCTGGCGCACGCTTCATTGAAGTCCAAGTTATCAATAAGTCAGGGTATGTAACAACCTCACCGGCTGAGTGTAGTCTATATTCTCCTGGTGGCGGCTCTCTGATTGACGCCAGATCAGGGGGCAGCACGAGTTCTTCTCGCGAATCATGTAGCTGTACGACAATACCTTTTTTTTCATTGATTCTGATGATGGTCCCGTGGGTTTGTTTTCCATCCACCAGTTTTTCATCAAGATAGGTTATCCCGGCAAGCAAGTGCCTATTTAGCTACGACTCGGCCAATTCTTCATCGAATTCCGGCTTCTCCTGCGCAGTCCGTCCTCAGACTACACCGACCCCACCGCAAAGCTGAGGGCTGCGCCCGATCCGAATCAGCTTCCGATCAGCTCCTTGACCTTGGCGATCACCAGTTCCGGATCGATGGGTTTATCGATAAACTGGTCGGGCTTGATCAGGCCCTCCTCCTTCATTTCCCGAATCGCTTTGCGCATCGCTTCCCGCAGGGCGTCGTAGGGCCTTTCCATCGTGTCGCCGCTCTGGGAGTCCAGATCTTCGAGAACTTCCGCGACCCCCGTCAGCATGATCACCGGCAGAGTCTTATACTGCTCGTCCCGCCGGAGTTGTTTGAAAAGCACGAACCCGGTCTTCTTGGGCATCATGACATCGAGTATGACCAGATCCGGATTCTCAGACTTTATCTTTTCCAGGCCCTCCTGCCCGTTGTGCGCCCCAACCGGCTGGTAGCCGTTCATCTCGAGGGCGGCCGAGAGGAATTTCACCGTGTTTTCGTCGTCGTCAACTACCAGGACCTTTTTTGCCATCAATGTCCTCCTTGCTTCGGTCGGTTCGATCTATGGGGAGCACGATACGAAATATCGCACCACGGTCGGGTTCGGACTCTACCTCGATTTCCCCGCCGTGAACACTAATCATTCTCGAAGTGATCGACAGGCCGAGCCCGGTACCGGCCTTGCTCTTGGTACTGAAGAACGGGCTGAAGATATTGGCTTTGACTTCTTCCGTCATGCCGCAACCGTTGTCTCTGACTTCAATGACCACTTCCTCACCTTTGCCGGGGTAGGCGCTCAAAACCACCTCCGGTGTCTCCTCCTCAGTATAAGCTTTCCAGAGGCAGGCGTCCAGAGCATTGGACACAATATCCATGACCGCCGAGTGGATCATCCGGGCATCACACACCACTGGCGGTATTTCAGGCGAAAGGATGACCCGGAAGGTTATGCCCTTGTCCTGCGCGGTCTGCTTGATGAGGCGGTGGATATCCGACAAGATGCGGCTGAGGTCGACCCGGTCGGGCCGGGGTTTCCACTCTTTGACGTACTTCAGCATGTCGGTCGACATATCGGTCATCCGGGAAATCCCTTCCTCGACCATGCCCCACCCCTCCACCAGCATCTTCCGGTTATCGTTGGCGAGGCCGGCCTTGACCATATAGGCGCCGCCTTTACAGGCGTTCAACATGTTTTTCATGGAATGCTGAACCGACGTGAAGACTTCTCCGACCGCCACCAGACGCTGCGCCTGGATCAGCTGATTCTGAAGACGCTTCTCCTCGGTGATGTCCTTGCTGATACCGATCGTGCCGATGACCTCACCGGCGGGATTGCGGAGCCGTGAGATGGTCAGCAGCACGTTTCGGATCTGGCCGGTTTTGGTCACGAACCGGGTTTCGTAGTTTACCACGGCGTCGGTGTATTGCAGCCGCTCGATGGCTACCCGCCTTTCCTGGGGGTCGGCGAAGAGCATCTCGATCGGCTGCCCGATCACTTCGAGACGCGGATAGCCCAGGGCTTGTTCGGCGCCGGCGTTGAAAGTCCGGATTTTGCCCGAAGGGAACACGGTAATGATAATATCAGCCGAACTTTCCAGGATGCTTCGCATGTAGTCCTGGCTCTTTTTCAGTTCGGTCAGGGACGACGACAGGATGGTGACCAGGTCGTTGAAGGAGGCCGCCAGCGCGCTGAATTCGTCGCCCCGGTCTTCATCCAGCCGGAAATCGAAATCCTTGTCCGCCAGTCTGTCCATGCCGCTGAGCAGTTCGTCGACCGGCCGCTTAATCAATCGTCCTGCCAAATACCGGCTGATAACACAGGCCAGGCCAAGAGCGACCAGGATTGCGATCAAGGTTATCCAGTGTCTTGACGCGGCGGACTCGGGGGGGGCATACAGGCCGACCACATAGTCCATCCCGACCAGAACAACTACGATGATGACCGCGAAAGCTGCGCTCAGCTTGCAGGCGATGGGAACCCGTTTCCACATGAGTCGCTTAGACCTCTCAGGTTGCGCGTGGGCCAACGACCCGGTCGGTCATCCCTGCGCTCTTGCCTCGGTGGGCAGTAACGGAAGCGCTCTCAACCCCCAGGCGAACAGGAAGCCGATCGCCCCCATTACACCCAGGGCCTGAAGTATCTCGGCGAGGCTGACCGTATAGCTGGCGATACCCTCCTGCACGACCGAGGCCGTGATCTCCAAGCTCGGGAAAAGCTCGGGCGGGTGGGTCAGCCCGGGGAGGACAATTACATATCGCTCACAGAGCACGCCGAAGACCACCAGAGCGGAGGCCAGCACAATCCAGCGGACCGACTTGCCCGTCTTCCGATTGAACAGAATGACCATCGGGATGGCGCAGCCGATGATCATCAACCCCAGCCAGAAGAGCACGCTGTGGAAGCCGCCGAACAGGTAATAGATGGCAGCCTGTCGCAATTCCACCACATAGGCCCGATAGGCGTTTTCGACGACCAGGAAGTAGACCACCACGAGGAGGCAGACGGCCAGGAATCGCCCCAGCCAGACGACCAGGGAATCGTCGACGTGGCGTTTGGTTGCCTTGAACAGGCCGACGATCACCAAGATCATGAGCGCCGTTCCGGACGCCATGGCGGCCGCGACAAAGCTGGCCGGCAGCAGCGGCGACTCGTAGAGCATGCGCGCGCCGAAACCGAAGATCGCCCCGGTGCCGCTGTGAACGCAGAAGGCCCAGCCGAAGGCGGTGGTGGCCACTACGGTCGTGAACTTCTTTTTCTCCTTAAACAGCGCCCAGAGATAGACTATGCAGATGAGGATGTGACCGATGTACAGCAGCGGGTTGATCGAGAACATCGATTGCAGGTTGAAATAGACGAAGGGTTCGACGAAAACGCGATCCATCCGCCCCTGGTCCGTCAGGATCGACAAAAGACCGGCAATGAGGAAGAGCATGGCGATGTAAACGGCGATGCGCGCAAAGGGCTTGTACTCCTGTTTGCCGAAGACGCCGTACAATCCCGATATCACGAGCGAGCCCGCAGACAGCCCGATATAGTAGACCGCCATAACGATCTGGAGCCCCCAGGGCACCCGCATGGTCATGCCGGTCACCCAGATACCCTTCTGCATGACCCACCAGGTGGCGAACAGCCCAACCGCAGCCATAGCCGCAAGCACGATCAGAAGCCCGTAATACCGGTTCGATGTTCCTTCGATACGCTCGAACTTTATGTCCATGTCAACTCCTCGCGGTTAGCTGGCTACAGGCCGATGTAGTACACTTTTGGTTCCGTGCCCAGATCTTCACGCAGCCGCTTAACGGCGACCGTGGAAATAAATCTCGAAACATCGCTGTCCGGATCGTTCAGATCGCCGACATACAGCGCCCCGGCTCCGACTTCCCGACATGCCTCCACACAGGCCGGCGGCCGGCCCTGATCCAGACGATGCGCACACAGGGTGCAGGCTTCGGCCACGCCATGTGACCTCTTGGGGTGCTCCTGGTTGGGCCAGTCCTCATTGTCCTTGAAATTGAACTGGCGGGCGTTATACGGGCAGGCGATCATGCAGTACCGGCAGCCGATACAACGGTGGTGATCGACAATGACGATGCCGTCGTCGCGCTTATAGGTCGCCTGCACGGGACAAACCTGGGCACAGGGCGGTTTATCACAGTGGTTACACAAGAGGATCATCGGCTTCTCGGGGACATTCGAGTCGATCTTACTCTTGATATTGACTTTCCTGATCCAGTGCACGTCCCAGCGGTCATCGCCGTGAAAAGACACGTTGTTTTCCTCACGGCACGCATCGAGGCAGGCGGTACAGCCCGGTCGGCACTTGTTGATATCAATCACCATGCCCCACCTGCAGCCCGAGGCCGCGATATCGTCGCCGGCCCAGCCGGGGTAGGAATCGGCCAGGAAGCGGAAGGCATAGGCACAGGAGGCGCCGAGCAATACCGATCCCCCGGCCGCTTTCAGAAAATCTCTTCGATCCATACTTGGTCTACCTTCCCGGAAACAACTCACGGCCCGCGGCCGTCTGTCTTTCATGTGACCTGTTCATATCAGAGGACTCCTGCCTGAATACCGTACGGTCTACTATGGGTAGTAGTGACAATCGAAGCAATCGGGCGTCAGGCTGACAGCATCATGGCATTGGTTGCAGAAGCGCTCCCTGCTGGTATGACAATCCCGGCATCGGCTTAAACCAACCTCGCCCCGAACACCATAGCGCACCACTTCCTCACGGACACTCCGGAGCAACTCCCAGTGATGGTAGCGCATGTATTCGGTTTCTCGAACGCAGGCCTCGTGTTTCGGATCGGGGCGCTCCAGAAACACCTGGCCGGGTTCCGGACCCGGAGTGAAAACGCCGCGAACAATCGAGTATCCAAGAGGACACAGTACGACGAGCACGAGAATCACGGCGAGAAGCGCCGGTCTGATTCTCGGACGGTCACCTGCAACTTCATCCGGCATGGCTTTCCACCTCCTGCTGAGGGCTTCGAGTCTCAGCCGCCGAAGTGGGCTGAGTTCTCGCGGTCCGCCCGATGTACTCGGCAAAGACTATGGCGGTCGTGCGGTAAATCAGATGCGCAAACTTGGAATAGGGCAAATATATTAGAAGCGTGAACACGAACATCAGGTGCACAAAGTAGGCGAGGTGCCTATGCGGTTCGAGGCGGACGTAGTGGAGCACTTCGGTAAAGAACCCGGTAAGCACGACCAACATCAGGGTTCCGATGAGAGTCCAGTCGGAATAGCTGTTGGCGCCGGGCTGATCGCCTTCCTTCACGCGATCCCCGATCATCAGCAGACACCCGCCCAGGACCGCGATCCCGCCCACATTCGCCAGCAGCTTCCAGGGGTTCCAGAATCCAAACGGGTATATGAACGTGTCCTGAACGAGGGGGTTATGCTTGGCCGTGATGACCCAGAGCGTCACCAGAGTCAGAGCCGCAAAACCGAAAAACACACTCAGATGCGACCACATCCGGGGTCTGGATTTAGTGCACTGAGCGAAGTCGTCATGCGTGATGATGCTCTTCAGGGCGGTGAGGATACTCGCAAGCAGGCCTCTGGCCGGCCTCTCGATCTGGTCTTGCGGGGCCGAGGATTTCATCGCCCGCCAGAAGCGCACTACTCCCGATATGGCTACGAGCAACACCAGGATACTGAAGGTGAAGAAGAAGATATTAAGCAGCCAGTGCGGAAACACGCTCGAATAGGAGTAGACAATCCGCTCACCGGCCTCCGGCGCCATACCCAGCGCCGTCTCCAGCGGTCCTTTGAGAGCCAGGGCGAGGCCAAGGAGCACAGCCGGTATCGCCAGCATGAGCGGAAGGTACTGAGGCTGGTTGACCCATCGGCCCAGAAAACGGGGGAATGAGAACTGAGTCACACACTCCTGCCGGATGGCCGCCAGCACGTCCCCCGGACGCGCCCCGCGCGGACACCTGGTGGTGCAATCATGGCACTGGTAGCACAGCCATATGTCCGGGTCCGTCAACAAGCGGTCTTTCATGCCCCAGCCGGCCCAGATCATTTCCTTCCGCGGGAAGGGATCCCGGTCGGGAGAAAGGGCGCAGGTGGCCGAACATGTGCCGCATTGGAAGCACTTTTCGAATGATTCCCGGCCCTGTTTTCTGAGGGCGTCAATGAAATCCAGATCCGGCTCGATCAGGATCGGTTTGCCGTTTCGCGATTGAACCGGCGCGGCGCCCTCGCCTGCCGGCGCCCGGGTATCCTGCGAGGTGTTCTCGGCAGCATCAACTGTCATACATCCTCCGGCCACACGCATTAAGCTGCCCTGATGGCATTCTTCTGCTACTCGCTACGTCTATATCACATTCCCTTGAAGGGGTTCATACCGAACTTCTCAATCACCTCTTCCTGGAAGGTTTCGAATATCTCCGGGAGCCTGTCGTATTCCGAGATTTGCAACTGATGAAGCTCCACGCGTTCGTTTTCTATCGCCATCTGGGTCAGCTTTTCCCGGATATTCTCGCCCCGGTAGTCGGCCAGTTCACTCCCCTTGATGAAATGACACTGGTAGTCATCGCCATACTTGCACCCGATCAAAAGTATACCGTCGAACCCGGCCGAGACCGCCTGCGTGATCCACACCGTGTTGACCGAGCCCAGGCATCGCACTGGAATGACCCGAACATACGGGTTGCATCGGAGACGGTGCTGCCCGGCCAGATCCAGGGCCGGGATGGCATCGTTCTCACACATCAGGGCCAGGATTCTCGGTTTCTCCTCGAACTCCTCCGGCACATTGACCGCTTTGATCATCGACACCACGATTTCAACGGAGTAATCCTTGAAAGAGACGATGCGCTCGGGGCAGGCCCCCATGCACACCCCGCAGCGACGACAGCGCGTGATCCAGAGCAGCGGCGTGCCTTTCGCATCCTCATTGAGCACGCCGAAGGGGCACTCCTCGGTGCAGCGCTTGCACTGGGTGCACTTCTGAAGGAAGAAGTCGGGGTACGATTTGTCACCGGCGCGCGGATGCACGGCCTCACCCCGCGAAATCATCTCCACGCACTGAATCGCTTTCAACGCCGCGCCGGTCGCATCTTCGCGGCTGCTCAGTCCGTCCATCGGCTGACGCACACTGCCGGCCGGATAAACTCCGGTGCGCCGGCTTTCGTACGGGAAGCAGATGAAGTGGGAGTCGGGAAACTTGTACTGGAGCGTCGGCAGGTCCGGACCCTGACGATACGCCAGGTTGAGTATTTCGGTCCCTTCGTGCTCCTTGAGCCGTTCGGCTTTTTCCGCCGCTTCCTTGCGCTGGACTTCGGATTCTCCCTTGACGGCCGAGGTTTTCGCATCCTCCAGCGCTCGAATAGCCTCGCCGTCGGCGGAATTCGGCACCATGCCCGCCGCCAGCACCACCAAATCCACCTTTACTTGAATCTGCTTTCCCGGCATGGCGTTGTGGGCGGTGACGACCAGTTTCCCCTCGCCGTCACGGGTGACATCAACCACTTCGCCCCTGGTCAGAAAGACCCCGGGGTCCTCCTGCACCCGGCGATAGAAGTCTTCGTACTGCCCCGGCGTACGCATGAACTCATAGAAGATGTAGGCCTTGGCAGATTCGTCACGCTCACGCAGATACAGGGCCTGCTTGAGCGACGTGAGGCAACAGATCGATGAGCAGTAGGAGTGGTATTGCTTGTCCCTCGAACCGCCACACTGGATGAAAGCGATGCTCTTGACTTCCCTGCCGTCGGACGGGCGGGTTATCCGCCCCTGGGTCTTGACCATCTCCTCCAACTCGACATTTCGGATGACGTCCTCGACTTTGCCGTAAGGCAGAGTATCGCGAGGTTCCAGCGGCCGCCAGCCGGTGGCCTGGATAATAGCGCCAACGCGGAAAGTGTCTATGACCTCGCCTTCCGGCTTGCCGTTGCTGCTCGGCCGCAGAGTGACATCGAACAGGCCGGGAGCGCCGGAAATCTCGCTCGTGGCGGCTGAGGTGTACACCTTGATTGCTGGATGTCCCCGGACTTCGGCGATGAGCGCCTCCACGCCGGTCTCCTCCAACTCACGATAGGGCGAGCGTGTGGGAACAGATTTATGCTGCTTCGCCAGCCAGCCGCCCAAACGGTCGGACTTTTCCACCACCCGGACTTCATATCCGGCCCCGGCCGCCTCCAGCGCCGCGGTCAGGCCAGTGATACCGCCGCCCACCACGAGAATACTCTTATCGAGGGTCTCTTCGAACTGAAACGGCTCCGGTATCTGCATCTTCTGGACTTTGGCTATGTACATGCGGAGATAATCTTCCGCCAGCATCTGGGTATCCTCTTCGCCCGGCGGCTGAGTCCACACCACGTGCTCGCGCACCGCAACCATCTCCACGATCACACCCTCGGGAAACGCGCCCGTGCCGAAACGACGCGGGGAAATACCGGCAATGACCACCTTAGTCAGACCTTCGCGTCCGATGTCCTCGTTTATGGCCGCCAGTCCGGGCCCCTCGCACGATTCCACGGTCTTGCAGAACGGGACCTTGCACTCATCGGTGGCTACTTTGCACAGAGCATCGATATCAAGAGCCCCGGCTATACCGTAGCCGGTGCAGATGAAGACGCCTACCTTGTCTTCCATGGTATCAGTTCCCTCCCTTCACGCATTGCACCGCCTTGAGGGCGGCGGCGGTTGCACTTTTCGTAGTGCGGGAGACATCGCAGGGACGTTTGGCGCAGCCGGCGGCGTATACGCCTTCGACATCAGTGCTGCCATCGATGAAGCCGTAGTCGTCGTATTTCAGTTCAAACGGAATCTTCACGTCGGCCGTATTGGGCACCACCCCGGTCGCCAGCACCACCAGGTCGGCTTTCTCGTGCAGCTTCTCACCCGAGAGCGTGTCCTCGACGTCCAGTATCAGATCCTTGCTGTCGGGGTCCTCTGCGATTTTAGCGACTTTGCCTTTGACATATGAAACGTTGCCGTCTTCGAGCATATCGTAGTAGAAATTCTCCAGCCGGCCAACAGTGCGGATGTCTATGTAGTAGATCGTGGCTCGGGAGCTTTCGTTCTTTTCCCGCAGGTACCTCGCTTGCTTGAGTGAAGCCATGCAGCACACCGCCGAACAGTACGGAAGGTGGTTCTCGTCCCGGGAGCCGGCGCACTGCACGAAAGCCACGTTGTCCGCTTTCTTGCCATCGGACGGCCGCACAATCTCACCGCCGGTCGGCCCTTCCCGGGCGGCCAGACGCTCCATCATGACGTTGGTGATTACGTTCGGAAACTGTCCGAAACCGAGATTATCCAGCCGGGTTGCATCGTAAGGTCGCCAGCCGGTCGCCACAATGATCGCGCCGACGTCGACCTCGATCTCTTCCGCGGCCATTTCCAGATCGATGGCGCCGGGAGGACAAACCGCCTGCAGGGTCTGAGCGTCGGACTCGGACAACGCCTCCCGATCGAGCACGTAGACCGGCGGATAAGCCGCATTATGCGGCAGGTAGAGCGCCTTGGTTTTGCCCATGCCGAGGTTGAAATCGTCGTCGCGCTCGGAGGTCAACTGCTCCGCAACGGAGTCGTCCAGCGAATACTGCCCCGTGACGTACCGTGGCCTGATCTGTATCTTCGCCTTGAAATTACCGGCCTGACCGGAGATGGCCTCCACGGTGGCCAGCGTGTGAACGGTTATCCTCGGATTCTGTTTTATTCGGCGCACGTTGATTTCGAACCCGCAGGTCGGCGGACACATCTTGGGGAAATACCGGTAGGTGCGCATCACGCGTCCGCCCAGGTAGGCCTCCTTTTCGACGAGGATGACACGGTAACCGACCTCGGCCGCTTCCACGGCCGCCGTCATCCCCGCTATTCCTCCGCCAATCACCAGAATCGGTTTAGCACCGGGATTCATGAAATTCCCTTCAAGTATGCGTTATGACGCCCTCCATGCATTACCGGGGCGTCGTTAAGGAACGTCGATATACCGGTGTAAAAAATCCAGCCGCCCTGACCGCAGCAGCAGGGTACTTCACCGTTCTATAACACCGCGCACTGACAACTCCGTGGTTGCCGTGATCAGCACGTCTCAAGCGCCGAGAAGATGTGGTACTGAAGCAATGTTCCGGTGACGTCTAAATCCGCAGTTCCGATGTGATCCCGGTTAGGTCTGCGATCTCAGCAAGGCGCACCTTGGGCCAGTATAAGCCCTGCGCGAACGCCTGTCAACGTAATAAACTCGATGTGTCAGCGCACACCTCGGCCGAGCCTCGACACAACTCCGGCTGATGCCGTTCGCACACCAACGCTGGTTAGGATGCCTTGCATAATAACTGAATGGGTACGCAACGACATTCATCAATACCGTTCAACCCCGGGGTTATTGTCGGATGGATCCTTCAACCAGAGGGGGAATTCGGCTGGTAGGGCCCGAACGCACGTCGCACGTAGCGCAGGAGGTTTATCTACTCGGGGCCGCGCCGCGAGGCGTTTAATTCTACGCCGTGCGAGGGCGTCTTCGGCCCAAACTGGCGGAAAGTCAGCGATTCGGCGACGACCATTTTGTCTAACTTCTTGATTTCTAACCTAGTCCCTGTATTACGGGGTGATTGCCAAGGATTAGGTGAAGTATCGCGCACTTCGGTGAAGTTCACGGTTAGAAAATTGTTAGAAAATCGAGTGAGTGGAAATCGGCCGAGTGCCCGACCGTTTACGGTGGGATTAGATTCTGCTCCATGGGTCCGCTCTGAATACAGCGGTTCCATAGGAAAATAACCCCGCCAACCCACGTTGTCACGCGCAATCTCAACCCACCCCAAGGGGATGGGGCACCCGTGCTGGCCACCGCTGCCACAGATCATATCGTTCCCCAAGGCTCGGTAGCCGCTCCTGCAGAGTAGCACTTACGCACCTGAACCTCGAATGTTGTTCTAGCGACTTCCGCTGCGTCCGCCTCCGTGGCACGCATCAAAGCCTCTTGTCCCGGGCAGCCTGCATGGTCGGATAGAGTTCTGCCCACGACTCTGCATAGAGCTCGCCCATCTCCGTATAGATGACTTTTTGATATCGGACTCCGGGCGCGATTGGCAGTACAACATGCACATAGACCGGCCACCTCGTGATTGGAAACAGGCTAACTCCTACGTGACGTGGCTGTATGGCTACCTCGTCGATCTCGCGGTCATAACCTTCTACTACGCCCGCCGGAATTGGCGGTTCGACTCGGACCAAGAGGAAGTCTGATCTCTGTCCTTTGGACTTCTTGATTGCATAGCACCTTCGCGGCTCCTCAGACAATCTGTACTCACTGCTGCTCATGTAGAAATCTGGCTGAGCTTGCGAGGTACAGTTCATATCGCGTCCTCCAGTTCGTGTACGATTATGTCGTCAAGAGCATTTTCTGCATTCTCTATTATGATCTCCGGGAGTCCACCAAGGTTCCCGTCTGCTGACTTAGCAGTCGTGACTTCTGACACCGCACCCACGTCCTTCAAGCCCGGCTGCCCCACCGTTTACGGTGCGATCAGATTCTGCTTGATGGCCCCGAGCTGAATACACGGTTTCTACGCAAAGATAACCCCACCAACCCATGTTGTCACGCGCAATCTCAACCCAACCCAAAGGGCGGGGCACCGGTGCGACATACCCACCTTCCCACGCGTCCTCCGTTGGGCGAAGTTCTAAAGCTGAACGAGACAGCTCAAACCTCCACCACTTCCATCAGCACTTTCGCATCTCTGGTCTGCCCGTAAGGAGCGGTGTTATTCAGGCTGCCAGACCTTCCAGACTTTGCCCACCAGGTCCGGTCCCGGTTTCAAAGTGGGTTTGCCCGGCTCCCAGCCAGCCGGACAGGCCTCGGCTCCTTTTGTCTTGCGAACCAACTGAAAAGCGTGAACCTGGCGAATGGTCTCCTCGACCTTTCTGCCCACGGGAGGAGTCAGCACCTCCATCGCTTGAATAACTCCATCGGGATCGATCAGGAACCGTCCACGGATGTTGACGCCATTACCTTCATCGTACACGCCATACACCCGGCCGAGATTACCCGCACCATCGGCTACCATGGGCCAGGGGATCCCGCTTTTCGTCATTTTGGACAGCTCCTCCTCTTCCCAGATCTTATGCACAAAGGTGCTATCTGTGGATACGGAAAGCACTTCAACTCCAAGCTGCTGAAGCTCGCTAAACCGGCCGGCGACCGCCGACAATTCAGTTGGTCAGACAAAAGTGAAGTCGCCCGACAGTTTGATCGTGATGAACTTCCCTTTATGGTAAGCAGGTGCCTGGAAATCGGGAGCTTTACCGCCCACTCTGGCCATAACCATGGTACTTTCTCCTTCCTTCGGTTTATCCATGGATTTGTCTGGAGACGCGGCGTCTTCGCCAATTACTGCGCCCGTTGGTTTGGCGCAACCGACAGGTTCTTCTGCCATCAGACACCTCCTGCTTCTTAACGGCCCTGCGCGTTGACGAATCGTATGCGGGCTGAGTCATATCGGACCAGGGCATCCCTGTACAACGACAGGATATCCATGCCCAGCCGGTTCGGAGCTCGGCATAGCCTGATCCGACTCATCTAGCACAAAATAACCCCGGTCGCTTCCAGGGTCAAGGCTGTCGTGCAAAGGGTACGGGCATTTTTGGTGGGCCGGGTGGCCCATCTTTTAGGTGGGTTTCCTTTGTGAGTGCCCCGCCGCCTGCGGTGGGATCAGATTCTGATGCATGGCCCCGATCTCAACACAATGGTTCTACATAAAGATAACCCCGTCAACCCATGTTGTCACGCGCAATCTCAACCCACCCCAGGGCGCGACGCACCCGCAACCCACAGTAACGGTCCGCCTGTACTCCCCACCTAGGTCAATAGCACCAGCCGTGGCCCCACTCTGGCGGCGAGGCAGGGATTCTCCAGGGCCTCTTTTCGCAATCGGTTGGCCAACAACAGACTACACGATAAGCCGTTATTCAATACTAACTTAGGTATTTTTGTCTGTTTGTGCCTGGTTTTGTGTAGTTGTGTCTCTTTTGGCCACGCGTGGACACAAGATGGACATAGAACGAGGCGGCTGCCCTGTTCAGGGGTAACCACATCAGACACATCTTATACCCGACTCTATAGACAATCCGGCAGGGTTGCGGTCTCCGGGCCGGTGATAAACAGATAATCGATCAGCGTTGAGATGTCGCTGATAGTAATATCATCACATGTTGGGGTGGCGCCACCCGATTGGTTGACGTCAGCCTCGGCCAAACACTCAATTTTGCCTTCA
>SMTZ1_10017919_pt1 | contig 13464 bp, 8 predicted proteins | sample DeeMarSWOR136_30_FD_25667 | JGI IMG/M metagenome (IMG submission 25667) | reverse complement strand
TGAAGATTAGATTTCTCCTCAAATTCGGATTTCATCCTCATTTTCGTTCGAAATGACACACTATTATAGTCATTTCGAGTGAATTTCGAAGAAATGAGCGAGAAATCTTGAAACCGCAACAGCCTGTAAGGCGGGAAGAAATCTTTATAAGTTCAATAGATTCCTCCCCCTCTGGCCAACCAGTTCAGCAACCTGACAGAGTGGATAGGTTTCAAAATCTAACAATATAAATCCTGTGCTTCAGATATTCATCATGGGAACTTAATTCAGGGTAACAACTTATCAAAGTATTTTCATGTTATTAAAAAGTTACTTTATACCTGTCATTTTATAACCATTTATCAGAAGGAAAGTTTATTATATGGTTAAAATAAAAGTTAGTTCATTTACCATTATTTTGCAAAAGTCTTTTGGTGAAAAATGATTCTTAATAAATCTAGGTGATCAGATATGAGGGCATGTTGATAAGAATGAATATCTCTATACCCTATACTAAATCTTACTCCTGGAGTTATATATCAGGTGTAGAAAACTTTATTGTATTTTTATATATTGAGGTTGGATAATTACGAACCATGAAAACCATGAAATTACCAACTACCGGTCATACAAAGTAATTTAGTAGTCATCTTTCACAATAAATTTCAAACAGATATACAACCTAACTTATATATCACATAGTACTGATTTAACAGAGGTAAATTGATGGTTATTAATAAATCAGATTGTTGTTGATATTATTATATATCTCAATGCACAGGTAGGCTAATACCCACAACCACCTGTAATCCTTTTGTTCTGATTTCCACATCCTGCTCTATTGTTTGATAGATAGTATATTGAGCAGCCCGCAGGACGTATTCTCCCGGTCGGCAAATATTGGGTAATCCCACAGAATATCGGCTTTCAATGAAAAAAGAGAACCGTTCAAAACGATAGCTCAGACCACCGCCCAGACTGATCCCATAATCATAAGTAGTGGTATTTTCTTCCGAATTAGCAGTAAAGCTTACACCCATGATATCAGTCTGCAACTCTGAGTTGAGATTGATCCCTATAAAAGAACCGGCAATCAGGTATGGATTGAATACTTTACCGAAATCATATCTAAGAAAAACCGGAAGCTCCAGATAAGTAAGATTAATAGAGAAGTCATTATCATCAGGATTGAGAGGAACCAGCACCGTTCCCTTTTCTAGGTAAATCATTTCCAGTTGTACTGATAAATGACGATACAGTGGAAAATCTGCTAAAATCCCGAAAAGGTATTTCATGGTGTTTTGCTCTTCAGATATGTTCATATTTTTCTGGTTAACTCCGGTATAGTTGAGGCCACCCAGTAAACCCAATTGCAGCTGGGCATGAGCAGTGAAAACCAGACAGGATAGTATAACAATCAATGTTAGAGTGGTTTTCATTAAAGACCTCCGGTTAAATTTTATAACTTGTCAAGCCGTTGTATTAGTTTCGAAAAAATAATTTTACATTCATAAAGATTATTAAGATTAAGACAGGAGATTTTTTTAAACTAGCAAAAAAGTTATACAATAAATCGCCTCCTTTTACTACCTCACTGCCGGTACTACATAAGTAGCCACAATATTCAGCACACTCAGCTCCTGGCCATCGGTATCCCAGCTGTCAGGTGGATAGGAAGTGACAACCACAATCAATTCGAGATCCGGGAATATAATTATATATTGACCACCATGCCCCAGCGCCATGTACACCTGCTGATTACTGATCTTCCCTAACCACCACAGATAACCATAACTATATTCATGAAAATCACCCCAAGGATTGGAAGAAGGCCCAAACGTATAGGTCATAGTTTCTTCTATCCAGCTCTTGGGCACAATCTGTTCTCCCTTCCATATCCCGTTATTCAGGTATAACACCCCAAGCTTGGCCATATCGCGGGGGGTGATAAACATTTCTGATCCACCGAAGAAATATCCCTGTGGATCCTGCATCCAGTAAGCCACCTGAATGCCCAATGGGGCAAAGAGATGAGTATTAGCAAATTCCAGGGTGCTCATCCCGGTAGCTCTAGTCAGGATGGCTGAAAGCAAGTGAGTTTCCATAGAATTGTAAATAAAATGGGTACCGGGATCATATATGAGCGGATATTCAATAGTAGTTTTCACCCAATCGGGTGTGCTCATTATCTCGAACAAACATTCTTCTTCGTGCTCAATCCCCATGCGCATTGTTAAAAGGTGTCGCAGGGTAATGTCATATTTTCTCTGATCGATAGAGGAATAGACATATTCCGGAAAAAAATCCAGTATTTTCTGGTCCAGATTATTCAGATACCCTTCCCGGAAGGCGATGCCAATTAAGGCGGAAAGAAAACTCTTGGTAACCGATTTCAGGTTCGCTGGCATAAAAGGGTGATAACGGTTAAAATACTTTTCAGCAATTAAATACCCGTTTTTGATAACCAGCAGACTGTAAATAAATTTTTGGTCTTCGGCATTCTTATACCCATCCATCAGCATTTGATGGTCCATCCCCTGCTGCTGGGCAGTAGATACTGGCCAGCCGTCCTTAAATGCCAGTGGCTGATAGACTTGACTATCTACCGGATTTTTCTCACAGGAGACTAGAACACTTATAATCAGAATAAAACACAGCAGTTTGGTAGTACTCATTCTTGCTCGCTCTCGATTAATTCGACTTGATGAAAAAAATAATCTCAATTTCAGGATTTTCTTTAAACATCGACGATTAATCCTGTTCAATTTAATATATATTATATTTTTCAGGAAGGTAACCTTTATCCTCTGAACACCAAAATAAGCCTCTGAAGGTTCTGAAAACCGAAAACTATAATCAGAATCAACATAAAGAAAATCAGGATGGAGGATTCATGAAGTTAAAACTAAATAAATTAGGATATACTTGCTACATGACATAAAAAGTAATTTGTTTCACTTTAGTAATTTTTACTCCCCTCTCAACCTCCTGCTCTCCGGATTATTTCCTGCCGAACATGGTTTGGAAGAATTTATATTTATCCGGGCTTAAAGGAATTTTAGTTCCGTTTTCAAGTGTTAGCTGGTAGACACCTCCACCTTTATGCCGGTAAGAGGCAATCTGATGCATATCCGTGATATAGGAGCGATGTACTCTCATGAAACGGCTGGGTAATATTTGCTCTAAACGATTTAACGGTTTCTCGATAAGTTCAACACCCCCATCGTTAAGATGAATTTCCACCAGGTAACCCACAGCTTTAAAGTAGAGGATTTCATCTACTGCAATGAGGTGGTTATTATTCTGTTTTCGAACAACTATAAACTTTGTGAAGATATTATCTGTCTTCACACGTCCCAGGTAGCGGTCAAAGGCTTCCCGTAAGCGATCTTTTTCAACTGGTTTAGGAACAAAATCGAGTACTCCATAATGAAATGCCTCAATGGCCTGCTCGGTATGAGCAGAAATGATGATAGTATGAAACTTCTCTGATACGCTGTACTGCAGAATATCATAGCCATTCTTACCGCTTAAATTGAGATCCAACAGACACAGATCAATGGAATGGGATTGCAGATATCCCCTGACCTCCTCAATGGTATAGATCTGATAGATGCTATTCAGTTTTCGACCTAGAAGAGAACGGGTTAATTGTTCAATCTCATTAGCAATGGGAGGTTCATCCTCGACAATTAAAATCCGCATTATTTTCCCTTCTTCGAAATAGTAATTTTCACTTCCCACAAACCATTGGCAGGTCCATAACTCAATTTCCATCTATCGTGGTATATCTCAGTAAGCCGGGCTTTCACATACTGGATCCCCATACCCACTTTGATCTCAGCGGGCAGAAATGAAGTAAGAAGAGAGCCATTATTTCTCAAACAATATTCGATTGATTGATCATTTTTATCAGCTGTTAACCAGAAGGTTCCGTTTTCTTTTGGTTTAAAAGCATGGGTGATACCATTCTCGATCAAGGTATGGAAGATTAGCGGAGGAATTTTCTCATCCTCCGGGATATTCTCTTTCACCAGTGTATATTTTGCATCGCGGCGATATCCCATCACTTCCAGATGGTACTCACATAGTTCAATCTCCTGCGAGATAGGAATATTCTTTTCGGAAGTAATTTTACTCAGAATACGGAATTCACTGGCAATAGCCTGCACCAGTTTGTCGGCTTTAACTGGATCAGTTCTTGCCCAGGATTTTACAGAGGAAAGGCTATTCATGATAAAATGCGGTTGAATGGTTTTTTTCAAGAGTTCTGTTTCCAGGCGTTGTGAGTGAAGCTCGGCAGATCTCTGTATTTCACTCTGCCGCTGCACCTGTTTACTAACCACAAAAATCATAGTTAAAATGAAAAGCCAGTAAGAGAGATCCCAGTAGATTGTCGGAAGCAGAATTCCAAACAAATTAAAAAACTCCGTATGGTGATAAATCAAAATCGCGATGAGGGCTATGACACTTCCATTCTTTCTATGATATATAGCGTAAATGATGATCCCCAGTACATAGGGAATCTGCAACCAGACATAAAATTCTACATTTCGATAAACCGGGATATCTAGAATCCGCGAAATCAGGACTATCAGACATATCGCGGTAATGTGAAATATCCGATAGGGAATATTAAAAATAATGATGAAAAAGACGGGAATAGATATTTGAATCAGACTCAATCCGTTAAGGAAAACAAACATGCTATCATCACGGTAGATAGAAGGGAGATTGAGGTAGTAAAGGCAAAATTGAATGCCCCTTGAAATGACCAGCGGTAAGCATATGAAGATATAAAAAAGATAAGGACGGAATATGCCCCCTCCCAGGAACAGGGCCAGTCCGATAAATGTCCCGGTTAAGCAAATCCCGATATAAAGAAGATTTCTCATATAATAGGAATTACCGAAAAAAGGTCTCTCTGGTGAGTAACCAATCCAGGTCTGGAAGTTATTGTAGCGTAGGCTACCGTTCTCATTTGATAATCGAATAGCCAGCTGATGTTCACCAGCACTGGTTAATGTAGCATTTATCGCCTTTGAAAAATAGATTCGACCCGGTGATTTTGCATTACCTACTGTTCCATTGTGAGCAATCAAGTTACCATCCCAAAAAACTTCATAAGCAGATTGCAGATTTGCGATATGTAGATAGAGAATATGTTCAGCATCTGGAATAATAAAGAGTTCTATTTTTTTCCTCAACCAGTGGATTCCATGATGGTTCAGGGGTGGTGAATTGGCATTAATGGTTATCCAGTGGGAATCCTGGTAATTTGGATCTGCCCATATCAGACTGTCTCCGGCGTGATATTGCCAGGTTGTGAGAAAGGCACCTTCAACAGGATTATTATTTTCATTAGATGCTGGACTGGTGGAGATGAGTAGAAAAATCAAAGTTAACAGGATGGTGTTAAGCGTTCTCATCATTTCTGATAAAATACGATTACTCGTCTGAATTTAGGTAATTCTTTAGGGAGAAGGAAGGATTAAGAAAAGGAATATTATTTCAGGTGATGATAAAAAAAATAAAAAAAACCTCCCAAATACTTGAGAGGCTTCCTTGTAGCGCGTACGGGAGTCGAACCCGTGTTACCGGCGTGAGAGGCCGACGTCCTAGACCACTAGACGAACGCGCCAATTCTTTCTATAATCCACTTTAATACCCGTGTTATCCCAACATTCAGGATGTTGGAACCTCCTAGACCACTAGACCAACGCGTCGGAAAATTTCCGGCTGCAAATATAGATAATACCTATATTAAAATCAACATAAAATAATTACTGGTAGTGTAAATCAATACCAAATTATATCTCATAAATATTTGGATTTAGAAATATATCCCTTTCTTGTATTTATGATAAATTAAAAGGATAAACCAACCACGGCGCTGGCGGTGATTGTGGAACCATAGCGCATTATATAATCCAGTCGTATCATAAGCGGCATGGAAATCGTCCCCAGCGGTATATTTATTCCGGCTGCCCCGAAAAGACCAAAATTCGTGCCCGATCCAGAATCTTCCTCGTAATCACTGGTATAATCACTTTGATAGTTGCGTTGTTCTTCCCAAAAAACAATATGAAAACCTGCACCTCCCTGTACAAATACTGAAGAAGCAGGAAAACCGTAATTTACAATACCATTAATATATAAGTCCTGTTCGCTGCCCTCCCAATTATCTTCCTGAATATAAGGCAGATCTGATACACCCGCATCAAATGTATATGAGAATAATTTTTGATAACCAATCTCGGCGCCAAATTGCGGACCTGCCGGCATCCCAAATAGAAATTGAAGACCTCCTCCAAAGTTCCCCTTACTTAAATCCAGATATTCATCAAGATTTCCACCTTCTGCATCTACAAATCCAAAATCATCCGCCGAGGGTGAGGTAAGCATCGTCCCTATTTTAATATAGGGAGTAATAGCAGCCAGAGAAATTTGTATCAAAAACAAAATAAAAATTACCGCGAGAATATAAATCCTTTTTTCCATATCTTGCCTCCTTTTTAGACCATTGGTTAAAATTTAAAATCAACTTTAAAACCAAAACTTCAGGTAAGAATTATCAGTACTCCTGATAATCATCTGGCTAAAAAATCAAATTAAATATCTAATTGGTCCTACCCTATCTCATCACCACCATCTTCTTAATATCCTGGAGCCCATTTGCTTCCAGACGATAAATATAAATTCCACTGGCCAAATTTTCCGCATTAAAATCTACCGTGTAAAGACCAGCTTGCTTTATTTCATTTATCAAGGTGTGAATATGTTGCCCTGAAGTATTGTAAACATCGATCCTTACATGAGAAACTTTGGGTATTCCATATTCTATTCTGGTTACAGGATTAAATGGGTTAGGATAATTTTGCCCTATAAAAAACTGAGTAATTTTTGGTCTTTCATAACTATCTATACCTGAGACCACGGTGGTGAATGACCAGGGTCCTGCAAATGCACTACTACCACCTTCATTAATTGCCGACACCCTCCAGTAGTATTTTGTTCCGTTTTCCAGTCCACTTAATTGATAGCTATTGGATGTTAAATTCGGATTATCAACAAGCTTCACATTAAAGCCAATATCACTTGAAACTTGAAGATGATATCTGGTTGCCGTTGGTGCAGATGCCCAACTCAATACAGGATTTAATGTGATACCATTGACATTATTAGGGGGATTTAGTAAAGTCGGTGGATCAGGTGGATAAACAGGGATTGTCTGCCTCCAATTCGGAAATAAACCACTTCCCTTTGCAACAATGCTCGTTGGTAAACCATTAGCCCCTAGCATAGTAAGATATAATGTTCCTGTATTATTTAATAGCTCAGTATTATATATATTTTTTCGATCTGGAGATAAGGTTGGAGACCAAAGAGAAGCATTTAATTCAGATATTGCGATCACGGTATAATACGTCGTTTGAGCACTTCTATCAACACGAAGTAATGCCTCCCTATTGGGGTACTGGTTCCAATTTCTGATAATGGTATAGATTGAATTGGCATTATTCCAACAGACATGCGATAATCCAGCGATAACATCAGTATGCTGAAGCCAGAGTACGTCATTTGAGCCATCAAGATTGGAAACTCTAAGGTCACTATGGAAATAGAATGGTCTGCCATTGGCAATATAAGCATACCTGCTACTCCCATAAACAGGTTCATATTGACAATAGTTTCTATCCGGTCCTGGTCCGACTACAAAATTCTGACCTGTATACTCTATTGTGCAGATCACAAACAGTGAGTTGAGTTCAGCATCATTATAGGCATAGGAAAACATGATATATTCATTACCCCAATGCCATGATATCGACTGAATAAAACTATTATAATAGCCAGCATCAAGCGTTAATATTACTGTCAGATCTGAACCATCAGCATTTGCCACGACCAAATCCACTATCCGAGGATCAGTTCGGTTGGCTGCAAAAGCCATCCTTTTTCCATCCAGTGACCATGCAGGATAGGAAAAACCTGAATAACCGCTACCACGAGAAATCACTAACCGTCTCCCGGAACCATCTTCAAATTGCACACAAATTCCATTATCTAAGACAAATATAATTTCTTCTCCCAAATCAACCTGCTCAATTCCGATCTGTGAATCCCGTAATTCCTGGTTATGTTTGTTGACAATCTCACTTCCAACCTTATAATATTTAATTTGGGATACATTTCCATTCGCATCGATTACCTGGTGAATATTCTCAGGATAAGCAAAAACCAGAAAATTCAAAAGAATTATTATAATAGCAGCAAATTTCATAGCTTTCTCCATTCTATTCTATATTTAATGTTTCCCGTAACAACTACCACACTGAAGAAATTTTTCAAACCACCCGTTTACATAACCACTGAATTACTTCGTTACCACCATTTTCTTAATATCCTGGAATCCATTTGCCTCCAGTCGATAAATATAAAAACCAGTGGCCAGACTACTGGCATCGAAATCCACCGTGTAATATCCCGGCTGCTTTTCCTCATTTACCAGGGTGCGAATGCGTTGACCCAGTACATTGTAAACCTCAATCCGCACGTACGATAGCTTGGGAATAGCATATTCTATTTTCGTTATCGGATTGAAGGGATTGGGATAATTCTGTTGCAATTCAAATTTATGCGGGATCAGGTCATCTGGTCCTTCAATTCCCACCACAAAGCTCCGCAGGGAATACCAGAATCCCAGATGAGCATAATTGCTAGAATTTTCAGTGATTCCAATGACCGCCTGCCCCAGGGTAGAGGCCATGTGATAACTGCCATTAAGGGAGTAACTCCCTCCATTAGCGATGACACTGCTGGAGAGAATATACTGCTGAGCAGCAGGATGAACAATATATGCAAGTATTAAAATAAGAGCTATTAAAGATATATTTCGAATTATATTCATTTTTACCCCCTCTTACTGTAATGTTACATAGACATGAACCAATCCATTTTTGCCCGGGTTCACCGGTTCCAATAGCTTTCCAATAATTGTGCCAGGTACTGGTGTTGAAATACCCTGGATTTCCATATACTGTGATTTGCTGGCATAACCGGCACTACCAGAGGAAGACAGTAGTTCTCCAGGCTGAATGTTTTGCGTTAATGCATCGATCTTAACCTCAGCTGGACCTCTTACCACAATTAACAAATACTCACCCGGTGAGATGGGACCTGCTTTAGTTTCGAACAATTCCCTCTGTACAGTTGGGCCTTGATCTGGATCCTCTAATTGAATTGGCTCTTGAGGAGTATAAGTAGATGATACTACCCCAATAACCCCTGTACTATTAGATTGATTAGCCTTTTTTACCTTAATTAACTGTGATACACTACCAAACTCCACTTTTTCAATTCCATCAATAACCACAACATCTCCTTTTTCGAGTATTTCTGTTCCACCATTAACCACAATTTGCATCATTGACCCAATTGGGGTATGGATCGCATTACAGTATAAATTATCAGGCGTATAAAGACCATAGTTATTGTCAGACCGAACTGTATATCCCGAAGTCCCATAATTACTTACACTATACCCCCGAACACCGTCACCAGAACCAGCATTGTAACCGTATACAGCAGTTCCCCCGCTTTCTTTTCTTCCAACAACTCCATATCCACTACTCGTACCTAGATTACTACCATAAACCGCATAACCTGTTCCATTCTGATACCCATATACCGAAAAAGCAGAACCTTCTGAATAACCATAAACTCCATAATCAGCACTTGTGTTTCCAAAGGTCCGACCATAAATCCCATGGGCAACGGTACTCTCTCCATATATACCTGTTCCATCAGTCGACCTTACATGTAACAAATACCCTGGTTTATTTGTACCAATTCCCACACCACTTCCATTATCAAAAATCAGAGAATTTCCCAGAGTTGTTGATGCTGTAAACCTTGCAACATAATTCTGTGTACCACTTCCTCCCAAACCCGAAGGTAAGGTACGCCAATCGACTGTTTGACCATCATAAAATATTACCTGATCAACGTCGGCGCCGGTACTACTAATTTTCTGCACCGTGACACTACCATTTCTTAAATCTGCTGTTGCAACTTCAAGATCCTGTATCATACCACTGTTAATAGAATTAGCCTGCCCTTCATTTACATATCGTCCATCTGTATATGTAGTATTTAAGGAAACTGCATCAGCTGCTACACTGACACCGGTTCCCTGGCCAACATGCAGGGTAGCATCACCAGATGTACTGCCTCCGGTCAAACCATTTCCGGCATTCACTGCCGTTATATCACCGGTTCCTCCAGTGGCTGTAATGGTAATGGTATTGGTGGCATCATTTGGGGTAATATCTATGCCCGTTCCTTCAACCAGATCAACATTTCCGCCATCATTACTTACCCCATCTATACTAGATAACACAGTGGGTAATAACTTTTCTAATGTAACCGCATTTGGTGCCAGATCAGCAGTATTCACCTGGCCATCCAAAATTTTAGCACTATTTACGGCATTATTGGCAATAGTGGGATTGGGATAAGTCCCTGTTAAATCTCCACCTGCTGCACCACTTGGTGGTCCACCCGGGGGTGCGGCTGGTACCCAGGCACTTCCATTCCATTGTAAAACTTCACCAGAACCCGGAGCATTGCTGGAAACTGCCCGACCCTGTAAACCATCAACGGTGGGACTGGGGAAAGTTCCTGATAAATCACCTCCGGCAGTGCCACTTGGTGGTAAACTCACCCCCGGTGCTAATTTGGCCTGGGTAACTGCCTCATTAGCAATATCAGTTGTGGCAATCGATCCATTGGCAATCTTATCACTATTTACTGCCCCGGAGGCAATGATGGGATTGGGGTAGGTTCCGATTAAATCACCGCCAGCTGTTCCACCCGGGGGTAAACTCACGTCCGGTGCCAACTTTGCCTGGGTAACTGCCTCATTAGCAATATCAGCTGTGCCAATCGATCCATTGGCAATCTTATCACTATTCACTGCCCCGGAAGCAATGGCGGGATTGGGGTAGGTTCCGGTTAAATCACCACCAGCTGCGCCACCCGGTGGTAAACTCACATCCGGCGCTAGCTTCGCTTGGGTAACCGCCGCATTAGCAATGTCATCTGTGGCTATCGAACCATTGGCAATCTTATCACTATTTACTGCCCCCGTAGCAATGGTAGGATCGGGATAGGTCCCGGTTAAATCACCACCAGCTGCGCCACCCGGTGGTAAACTTACATCCGGTGCCAGCTTCGCCTGGGTAACCGCTTCATCCGCTATCTTCCCGGTAGTAATCGCCCCATCCATCACCGTAAAAGCATTTAAACTGTAAGGTGATGATGTCAACTGTACCCTGGGTGACAACTCGGAACCACCGACTGTTATACCAAGCCAATAGGTTGCATCAAACGGTAGTGACAGCGGTGTGACATTACCTAAAATGGCATTAAAAACACCCTCAACCACCGGAACGGTCTGAGTTTCTGACCAGAGTGGATCGGTACTCCCCTCCGATTCATACAGCTTGAATGTCAAAGTATGATCACCATTGAGAGCCTCCCCTGCCCCATCTGTTAACATTCCCTGAAAAGTTATTTTCTGCGGAATGGCACTCCAGCCATAGGTAACATATAGAAGTAAAAACAATACAATTGCAATAACGCTCCTTTGCATGACTTCCTCCTTTAAATTATGGTTACTTTTATTCTATTTTAAAAAAGAGCCGATTAAAATCGCAACCATTAAAGACAGCTATCCCAGCTTGCTTTTTTAAAGCAGGATCTTGAAACGTATGTTATTGACCGGTACTAACCAAACTAAAAGGAAAGCTAAATTTAAGTGATAGGCATGAAATTCTATGTATAGTGTTTTTTAACAGATCCGACCTCGCGATCCACTCTACATATTACATAATAATTAATTATGTGAAAAATGTCAAGAATTTAGTAGAATACAGGAAAAAATTTAATAAATATTTTCGAATATATACAAAAATTAGAAAAAAATGAGGTTTATAGTTGGTTATTTACCATAAAAATGGCCGGCTTTTTTAAAAAAATTTATTCGTTTAAAAAAGACCGCCACCTTCTGATATATGAAGATAGCGGTCTGCCCTGCATATTGAAGGAGCTATGAAAGGGGCAGATGATATTATCGACAATCTAGCTAATTTATTAATGGAAAAATATCCCAAACACTAAATATTTCAAGTTAAAACTTTTTATTATTAAATCTTAAAGACTGATCTCTATTTAATAGGTGAATCATATGTATTGCCTTTTTTCCTTCGATGGGAAGGATGTCAACTTTATGTGTTAGCATGATATTTGAAAAATCTAATGACATCAAAATTATATAATCCCCATATTAGCCAGTAGAAGGTTCATTCAGCTGTGCAGTATCCGCTTGTTTTAATATGGAAAACCAATCAATTCTACGGGTGAGAAACATGACCATGGCAAGTATAACAAAGAGTATTAGACTTCCCATAAGAAGCGCATAATCCTGTAATTGTAAAACTAAATATAAGTAACTGTATAAAATAAAAAGGAATCCAAAGATCAAAAAAGCCTGTCGATTGCTTTTCAATACGGCACTGGTATACCCACTAATCAGTGAAATGGTAGCTAGAACTGCCACCAGATAAGCAAAATTAAATCTTAAATGTTCCGATAATGCCAACAATAATGAATAAAAAATCAATAAAGCAAATCCTATTAAAAGATATTGAATAGGATGGACAGCTTTTCCGTCTAAAAGCTCAATCAGAAAGACAGTTAGAAAAGTAAAGGCGATAAACATAAGGGCATATTTCACAGTCCGCATAGTTTTCTGGTATTCATCTACCGGTATAAGGAAAGAAACACCAAATGTCGACGGTTCAATGGTATATTCATCCCCAATCCATTTTTGTGGATAATTTCGGTTCATATATAAAACCTTCCATTCTGCTTTAAAACCATCCTCCTGTATCTCCCTACTGTCAGGCAAAAATTCTCCAGTAAAACTCGGATTATTCCATATTGATGATATTGACACCTTGGTTTCTTTTCCCACAGGGGTAAATTGTAAATTTTCACTACCACATACACGAAGAGCCAGGTCAAATTGATACTTATCCTGATCAGGGTGAAAGGGAATTCTCACTCCAATACCGCTGGGTAGTACATTTTTGGTTAAAACACCGGGACCAAAAGGATAGACCTTCTCATCCCATTTTACTGCTACCATCTCTTTAATTCCTTTCATATCTGATATACCCAGAGAAAGAGAAGCTTCATTCCAAAGAATTCTCTCTTGAGAAATATTCATGTTCACCAGCTCACTCGATTTAAAGTAACCGGTTATCTGTATATCAGCCTGGTACAGCACCATTTCATAAATTCCCCGGTATCGCGGCTCAGGCATTACACTCCCATTGATAAGTAAATTTTCCGGTAAAAGATGTATCCACTTTTTCACCTCAATTATTTCACCATCAGCAGTTTTCATTTTCCCCTGAT
>SMTZ1_10025384_pt1 | contig 13466 bp, 14 predicted proteins | sample DeeMarSWOR136_30_FD_25667 | JGI IMG/M metagenome (IMG submission 25667) | reverse complement strand
GGGCGCCCTCTCATGGCCGGTGCTTCTTGTCATTCTGATGCTATTGGGCGGCAGCCTGCTGGGAACGAGCATTATTTACTGGGTAAGCCGACTGCTGGGCCCCAGATTCGTAGACTGGGTCGGCAGACGTTCCAAATTCCTGCAGCGTAATCTTGAGAAATGTCAGAACAGGCTGGGTAGATGGACCATACCGGTCATAGTTGCCGCCAGATTGACGCCCGGTTTAATGCAGGTATCATCGCTGGCTGCCGGCACGACGCGCGTCCCTTACTATAAGGTGGTGCTGGCTATCGTATTCTCTTTCATCGTCTATGATGGCACATTAATCGCCCTGGGGACTTTGGCCAGGCTCGGCTTGAAGGATGTGGGACCTGAATATTCCTTCTGGATCGTCCTTGGCTTCGTGGCTATAATGGCTGTGGTGTTTGTCGCCGCTTACCTGATAAGGCGCAGGTTAGATAAAGCTAATATGGCTACGAAAAGTTGAGCAAAGATAGCTTACCGGAGAATTCAGCCAGGAACCAGGTTGGTGGGCCACAGCGTACAATATTAGGAACCTTTAACCTCACCTTCACCTTGACGTTCTAGGGTCGGGATACAATGTGGCCATAGCTACTTTGCCCGCCGATTCTCAATGCACAACAATCTGATGGCTTGCACGGTTGGGTAACAATCTACGCTAATGTGACCTGCAGAACAAATCAAGTTATTGTTGCGCGAATAGTTCACTTGCATCATCCTAGTATTCCAGCCTCTACTTGACTCCGAAGACTGGCTTACGCTTCTCCACAAAAGCCTGCAACCCCTCCTTCCCATCAGGATGAGCTGCGCAACTGCACAGACCCGCACGCTCTCGCTCAATCTGCGCCTCAAAGGACGTATTGAAGGAGTCTGTGAGGAGTTGTTTCGACCACCCAAAGGAGTTGGGTGAGCCACCTGCTAATTCATGGGCCATCTTTACTGCCTCTTCAACCGAACGCCCATCCTCTACAATCTTTGTCGTCAATCCCCAAGCCAAGGCTTGTTGCGAAGAAATGGGCTTGTCAAAGGCAACAATTTCTAGCGCGCGAGCCAAACCCACAAGCCTAGGTAACATGAATGTACCCCCTCCATTAATACACAACCCATTTGAAGTATATGCCTGCCGTAGAATGGCAGACTTGTCCATAACACGAAGATCGCACGCTAACGCCAGCGAAAATCCGCCACCGGCTGCAATCCCATTGACGGCTGCTATGACTGGTTTGGGCATCCGACGAATCTCTAATATTGCCTGATGAAAACTCGCCGCTAGTTTGTGAAAGGCAGCAGAAGCACCAAGTGGGAATCTGGATACCCATTTAAGGTCACCGCCGGCACAAAACACCTTGCCCTTACCCGAGATCACCACACCCCGTACGTTGTCGTCTACGGCAAGCATGACAACGTGCCGTGCAAAATGCTCGACCATATCATGATCGAAGGCATTGAACACTTCTGGACGGTTTAGGAACAGCTTGGCTATTCCGTCATCCTGCGTCATTGTTATCGGATCCGACATGCTCCTGACCTCCTTCTTCACATCTTTGTTTCGCTGTCACCACTTGATTCTGAAGATAATCTCACAGGTTCCGTTGCAGTCACTGGTGTTCTTCTCGTTTGTCACCTGTCCGTCAAGTCCCATAGCCTGGCACCACGAATCGAATCTCAGCTTTGCCGCGCACTGGTGAATAGCTGTAGTTCCCGCCTCACTCACCATCTTATGGACATAGCATTCTAGCATGTGCCCCACGAACGTGTTGCTATCCACTACCCTGAATTCATACTTGTGTTCTTTGGGGAAATAGAGGAGGGCCGCAACCTCCATTACTGCTTGTAGGTCCTTCACATTCCTGACCTCACCAAAATTGGTCTCAGTTAGCAGTTGTTTCATTTTCATTCTGGCTATGGACTTGATTAGAGCAAGATTCAGCTTAGTGGCGGTATCGAAACCAGATTCTTTCACCGATCTTAGAAACCACTTGCCATCATGCAGCAGCCATATATTGCGCAGCAACTTCTCTTTATGCCTGGCTGTAAGCTTAATTTCCTTCGGATTCATATGCCGACAGCCTTCTTACGGATAGCTGGCCAATGATTTTCCACCGCCGTATAACTACTCGTCAAAAGTGAAGGTGATCTCTCTAAAACATTTCCCGTCCGTGTGCATCATGCAACCTTCCACCTGCGGAGAAACTCTGTACCTTATTCCCATGCCTTCAAACCAGCCGTAGATTCTTTCAAAAATGCCACACTGGTATTGCTCAATGGCACCTAATTGCTTCATTCCTTCATAGGCAAAGCAGCTCTCAAAATCACCACGGAGAACATTCTTGGCAGGATAGCAATATGAAAATTTCATGAACTTCCCTTTGACTATGCCCCACGTAGCGTCACTCAGCAATTTGAAATCTTCGAAAGTCTCTACCTTATATATGCCCAAGGCCTCTTGAATTCTTTTGATCTCTATCATCCCCATTGCTCTGACAGCAGCTTTGTTTATCTTGTTCGTCTTCTCGATGCCACATTCCTGTAAACAGTTATAGAACCACATGGCGTCATGGGTCATCCAGTTCTTGATCAAGATTTCCTTCAGCTCGTTCTTCTTGAGTGTATTCATGCTCGGCGTTCCTCCTGTCCACCAACCAAGCATCTACGACTTACTCTCTCTTGCGTTCCTCTACCCGCACTTCCATGACGATATGCCCCCAGCCACCACAGTCAACGCCGACGTCAACACACCCTATTCGCTTAAAACGCATCTCATTAGGGTCGACACCGGCATAGAATAGCTCCTGTGCCGCATAAATTAATGTCGGCATGGAATGCAAGGCACCAAAACAGATCCTTTTAGGACAGAGCTTGGTCAAAATATTGCCGGCGCCGTCGAAATAGAACTTGTCCCCAACCTTATGCTGACTATTGCAGCCGTGCGAGTCTACAACCTCTACGACAATCGTCTTGTTCATCAATGCCGCGGCTTTCGAAACGACATCCTCGTTTCTCGGGTTTTCCCTGAACCTCTCCATTTCCTTATCGCTGTAGCCCAGGTGCTGTTGATAGAATCTCCAGACATCTTCGCTGATTTTCATTTTCTTTCCTCCTTCAATAACGTTTTGTTATTGGCAGCGTAACAAGGCCTAGTAATCCTGTCAACAGAATCTATAACGACTTGTTATATGTATTTAGAAAATCGCGCTTCACATACAGTCACGTCGTTTCTCTCAATGCAATGCCCAGGCATTGCTAGGGATGGCAGCCTCATAAGTGAGTATAAGCATGGATGGTTTTCAAGTGTTTGTCTCAGCTCTTAGAGTATGGAACTGCATAAATCGCTAAAATGTTACATCTTAACCGATAGTATAGTAGATGGACAGACATCGACCTTTTGCGTCTGGTCAACCTTAAGAGGGGCAGGCTCATGTTCTAAGAATCAACTGCCCTATGATACTATTGAGATCAGAGACTTCACCAAGCTCTCACAGTGGATAGGGTTGACAAGATGAGCCGAGAAGATTGCTGCCTCCTCTGCCAAAACGACGAATGAATGAGTAACCATACCAAGCTGCTAACTCTCATAGCTGGGGTTCTAGTTGCCGCAGGAATACTCTCTAGTTGTTCGTCTGCCAACAACGAACAATCGCTTGTGTTGAATTCGGAATTTGATGAGAAAGTTGAAAGGGTAGTTTCAAACGGAAGACTACCTTCTCTTCAGATTGCTGTGATCTACGAGAACCAACTGGTATTGTCGAAATCGTACGGTCAGAATGTCACTACGGACTCAGTATACATGAACGGCTCAGTTCAGAAAGTCCTTGATGCCACAGCAGTGCTTCAACTTCACGAAGGAGGATTGATCGACCTTGACGCAGATATTAGTGACTACATTCCATTTCAGGTAAAGCATCCTGGTTATCCGGACACTCCCGTTACAATCCGAATGTTACTCGCCCATCGATCTGGGTTAGATACCCTTGACCATCAGTTCTCATGGGATACGGAGTATCGTTTCAGCCAATACCGGCCAACGGGAAAGCCCGAGATAGCGGAGATGTCCCTCGAGGAGTTTCTATTTGCCTCCTTAACTCCTGAAGGGTCAAACTATAACCCATACGTGTGGCTTGCTAGACCAGATGATCAGTATCACTATTCTGTCTCAGCATATCCTCTGTTGAGATATGTGATTGAGAAGGTAGCAGGCGCATCATATCCCGACTACATGAACGAAAACATTCTCAAGCCTTTGGGGATGTTAAACACAGGGTTCAGGTCTGACACTCTTGTTGGTCAGAATACAATGCCGTACACGCGCATCGGAGGAGAGAATATCGAATTGCCAGTTTGGGACGGCAATGGTTATATGATGCGCACAACCGCGGAAGACATGGCTAAGTTCATGCTGGCGCACGTGAATGATGGCCGTTACGACCATCTCCAACTCCTGCAGCCACAGACAATTCAGTTAATGCGATCAAAGACGTCTCCTGAATACGGCCTGGGGTTGATTCATTACCCTCACGGTTGGTTGGGACATGGTGGTTCAACAGTAGGTTACCAGAGTCTATGGCAGTTCAATCCGTCAAGGAAGTGTGGCTTTGTCATATTCACAAATGTCAACGGCATATTGGGCAGTCATGATGATTTTTCGTCCGTGTGGGAAAATGTAGCTGAGATCAGAGACATACTCCTGTCAATGATAGATCCTCCGGCAACCTTCCGATCCTTTCCGTGGGCACTGATAACAGCGAGCGTGTTGACATTGTTGGTCGTAGTGTTGATCAATTACCGCCGGAGACGCGCAGCTAGGAATCGAACAAGATGAGTTCTTGCGGAATTCGGGAAATTGTACAAAAGTCAGTTTTGTGACTCTTCAGTCCAATAGTATGTCTTGGACACCGCAACGTATTGGCATGGTCACAATACGCCCTCATTTCCGTTTGCCACTAATCTAGGGACTACGAACAAAAGAACATCGCAGTTGGTATGATTGGCTATGGACAAATTAGAACGGCGATCAGAGTGATGAGCCTACCAAGTAACATTCCATTAGGTACTATCCCTGAATCCAGCAGCAATGAATAGATGAGGTTATAACTAAAATTAAGACATCCCCGGCTGAACCAAACCACTCTCATAAGCGAAGACGACCGCCTGTACTCGATCGCGTAGATCTAGTTTCGTAAAAATATTCGATACATGTGTTTTCACTGTTGCTTCACTAATGAACAATGCATTTGCGATTTCGGCATTTGTGCTTCCTTTTGCCAGTAACTGCAACACTTCAACCTCCCGCGCAGTAAGTTGCTCCAATTTGCTCTTATGTTTTTCAGGGAACGATATCTTTGCAAATTCGGAAATAATACGTCGAGTTACGGAGGGAGCTAGTAATGCATTCCCGCTAGCTACTATCCTAATTGCATCTATCAAATCCTCCGGCGGTGCGTTTTTCAACAAAAATCCACTAGCCCCTGATCTTAATGCTTCGAAAATATATTCGTCTTTCTCGAAAGTTGTTCCATCCATTACTGGCATCTGTACATCCATCAGTACTACATCTGGATTTGTTCGACTAATTTGAGAAATGGCATCGGCACCGTTCTCGGCTTCACCTATAATATCTATATCCTCCTCTGCTTCAAGTAATAGACGAAATCCCTTTCTGACCATCACTTGATCATCTACGAGAAGTACTTTAATTCTCATACTCTACCTCTACCAAGTGGTAGCTTTGCCCTGACAAAGAAACCACCGTCAGGTATGTTTCCTGTCTGCAATTCTCCACCATGCAGACTAACCCTTTCTTTCATCCCAATTATTCCCCTAGCACCAGGTTTCTTCTCATTGTTTGTTATTCTACCCTTTCCATTGTCACGTATATCTAATTCTAGCATGTCAGGTAGATATTTAACTGTAACAGTTGCTTTAGCAGGACCAGCGTGTTTAAGGATATTCGTGAGTGCCTCCTGAATAATCCTATATGCGGAGAGGTCAATACTTTCCGAGATTGTTTGCTCCTTACCGATGATCCTAATCTCCACAGGAAGTCCCGAATCTTGTATTTCTTTGATTAATACGTCCAAGTATTTAAGACTAGGTTGAGGTGTTACTTCTTCAACCTGATTCTTTGGTCGTAAGAATCCCAATAACCTGTGAAGTTCACTTATTGCCTGTCGGCTGGATGCCTCTATTGTAGATAATGCTTCATTAGCTTTATCCGGTTGTTTATCTAATACCTTCCGAGCAGCGCCCGCTTGTATCCCCATCACACTTACGTGGTGGGCGACCACATCGTGTAATTCTCGAGCGATACGAACACGTTCATCAAGAACTGCTCGCCGGGCATTTTCTTCACGCTCAATCTTTAATTGTTCAGACCGTTCCTTGAGATCTGCCTCCCTTTCGCGGCGTGACCTGAATAGTTCTCCAACCCACCAGGCAGTCCCGAATAAAAACAGATTCAATGCGTACATGAGAGATCGAGCTAAGGGTGTGTCCTGTGCCCAACCGGACTCTGGGTACACAATTGCCAGAACCATAATGGCAATCATCTCGATTAATATGACGCTGGCAACAACCCATGTTCTCCATTGCCTACTGCCAAGGGCTGCAGCACTAGCCACTGCAAATAACAAAGCGTAAGCCGTATACCGGTATTCCGGTATTAATAGGAAACGATAATAAATCTCCACAACCATCATAAATATGAGGACTGCTAGCGGAAAGTAGCGTCTCAATATCAGGGGAATAGTGAGCATTACGGTGAGAAACACCGCCATTGGGAATGCAACTCTTTGTCCTGGCTCCCAGTGTGAAAAAAGGCTCAGAATGGCGAGGCCAACAAGTGCAGACGTCAAGATGGTGTCTGTCAACCATGGATGACGGTTTATCGTAGCCCAAACTAGCCTAACAAAATTCATCGCTTGAATATTACTAAATTCATTCCTCGATTTCATCCCCCAATGGGTTGATTCTTATCTACTACTTGAGTATTAGGCTCCCTCTCCTCAAGAACATACACTCAGAGAAGGAGTAGTAGTTAGAGTTGGACAAATCCCATCAGAATTCGACCTCGCGAACTAGTCGATAATCACCATTAAGAGCGATGACAAAATTGTCCAATACATTTAGTATGTTATCAGGTTGTCAATCAAAGTCTATTGCATCAGCGGAATTATCATAGCGGGAGGTACGAAAAATGAGTAACACAACGATTATAAAGAATGGGAGGACGAAGATTGATCAGCAAGAAAAGACCTTAGAAATTATCGCATCAGAATCAACACCCTCAGTAACTAATGAAATGGATTTTATTCTATCCGATACAGAAAAAACATTTCAAACAGAAACTGGATCAAAGTCTTATGGTGTTAATAATGGATTATCTGAATTCATCAGTTTACTAGTCACTTTCTCTGGCAGGATTTTTAGCTGGCTCAACGGTTTTGGTGCAAGCGAAATAGACGTACACCGAGTGGAAAGTAGACGCAGTGAACAACTGGGGTTAAGGAAATGGAATCTATAAGTATTTAAACCTGGTAGCAAGGGGGTATTCACAAATGACAAAGTCTCCGATGCCAACAATTGCCGGGGTAATTGATATAATCTCAGGGACCTTAGCGCTAATTGGGTTTAGCTTATTCTTTATCTTTAGTATAGCCATTTCTATTTCAGTTATTGAATTAGATGGGTGCGATTTGGGTGTGGACATTGCTTCGGGAATTCTGTTTTTGATATCTAGTATACTGCTGATAATTGGAATTCTATCTATATACGGTGGTATCCGCGCATTACGGAGAAAAAATTGGAGATGGGCACTCACTGGTTCGATATGTGCATTGATCCCAAATTTCCCATTGGGAATAGTATCAACAATCCTCGTTGCTTTATCCAAAGATGATTTTGAAATGGATGCTTAATACGAAACGACGAGTAATCGTTGGTCATAAGAACATATGGAGTGATAACTGACGTGCCCCCATAAAGGATACCACTTCTTAAGTTAATATTGCTGGTATTTTAACCTCAGGTGTTGGTGGCCGATACTTCAGAGAGCTATGAGGATGTACCTGATTGTACTCCTTGCGCCACTACTCAATCAATACCTTGTGCTGGTTAACCACATGGGTAACAGTGGGCCACAGTGTACAATATCAAGAACCTTTGACCTCACCTTCACCTTGACGTTCTAGGGTCGGGATACGATGTGACCATGGCTACTTTGCCTGCCGATTCTCAATGCACAACAATCTGATGGCTTTCGCGGTTGGGTAACAATCTACGCAAATGTGACCTACTGAATAGAACGAGTTAATGCGCAACGTCCCAGGCAGATGTGCAGTATTCGGCAGCGTTGGGTAAGGTGCTATCGCTTCATTAGCCTGGCTATCGCACGGACTACGATTGCCACCAAACATAGAGCGCCGCCGATGATAATGAGCCAGAGCCAGATGGGTATCTCCGACACTCCGTTGATCTCAATGATTCTCGAATGGGTGGAGATGACCCCGTCGTTGTCTACTACGGTCAGCGACACAAGATACTCACGCGGTACTGGATAAGTGTGTCTCGATACTACACCCGTCGATCTGTTACCGTCTCCAAAATCCCATTCGTAGCGGGCAATTTTCCCATCAGCATCATAAGACTGAGAGCCGTCGAACCTGATCTGCCTACCGACGAAGTACTCACCGTCTGAGAAATTGAATGATGCGGTCGGTGGCCTCAGAGTCTTTGCTTCTTCAAAAATACCATCACCGTTGCGGTCCGTGTCCACACTAATAGCTTCTTCACCTCTGGAGAGGGCATCCCAATCGATTTGGTAATGGTGAGTAGTATTAGCCGCTGTAGGAATATCCGCAACCGCGAACACGACAGTCTGACCGCCCTTAATTGAGACCATTTCTAACCCATAGATTCCAGTACTCGTGCCGACCACTTCATAGAGGTAGGAGTCAGTCGGGTAAAACACCTTCACCGTTCCACTATAATAGACCGACATCGGGATATCGTGTCGCACCGCTCCATTCATTAGACCAGTGACCCGCCCATTGGAGTCGCGAATCCGAGACTCTGCTGGGCTTTTGATCTCTGTCCGCACAGAATCCCCCAGACCTCCAAGTTGATCGACAATACTTCTGACGATCTCTTCAACTAGCTCTTCGCTGATCGTAACTCCCATCTCATCTATAATCTTGCCAACTGTGACTGTCTGGAGTTCGAGGCCAAACTCAGTCATGAACTCATTATTCGAAAGTAGCACATCCAATGGCACTTCTGCACTAACTCTATTAACGTAAGCCTCAAGTGTACTATCACCAAGACTCACGAATTTCAGATTTTTGAGCATCCCCTTAGTCACAAGCTTTATGGCGAGATCTTTTGTAGCTTGGTCAAACCCATCAAGTTTCCACGTAATACCGAAGTCTATAGCCATGTATATCGCGTCTACCTTCGCAGCCGCTGGAGGACAGACAATAGCCACTCCAACACTTACAGCTGCTTCGCAACCATCCTTTATCCCTTCTGCCAATATCTCTCCCGCGTCTAACGCTCCGTCGTAGACTTCGAATGTACCATCGAAACTCATGCAGGACGATCGGCGATACGCATGAGATTGCTCCAAGTATCTCTCGGCACTAGAAATGTCGCCCGCTTCTAAGGCGTCACGGGCGTTGATCAGTGCACGAAGTCTCAACGAGTCATATTCAAGGCCTGTATAATAAAGCTCCTTGTATAGGTCGGCTAAGTGTGTTTGTGTTGCCCACGAAGTGAAGTTTATCCATAGTGTGGCCACTGCGCTCGTGAATGAGTCCACGTCAAGAAGATAGGGTGGGTAGATAACCTTCCTGCCAAATTCAAGATTAATCCTGTCTCGCAATTCGTGAACGGAATCCGGACACTCAAGAACGACGATGTTCTTCACCCTTGCCGTATGGTCCAACCCTTCCGACAGGTCTACACAAGTGTTCCAGTTGTTCGTGTCCAGAGATTCCTTTTCTGCCTCGGTTGGGTTTTCGATGTAGTAGGCGACGAAAAACCGATAGTTGCCGGACTCCGGTACTGTGAAAGTCCCCTGGTATTCCTGTGTCCCCGCAGCCTGTAGCGTCACCGTCTCATAGGTGGAGTCAGGGAAACCGCCTCCCGGTAACTCCCATCCATTGTACCTGCCGCCGAGAAGTAGTCTGTCCAAGGTGATAGGCTCATCGCCCACGTTCTTGACTGTGAAAGTAGCTGTGAGGTAATCGCCTACGAAGTACTTATCTTTCTCTGGAGTTATCTGTAAAGGAGAGGTGATAACGACTTTGGCTAATGATGGCTCCCCTGTAGTGAAGCTCCACCCTCCGAAGTTGGATGATGCATTGTCGTAGTCAACCTCAATGCCACAGAGCGTTTGCGGCGCAGAGGTCTGCTGGATGTTGTGTCCAGGCCACGGGTTCGAGTTCTGACCCCCGCTCCATCCAGGAGCGTATGCTTGGTAGAAATACGTAGCTATATGCTCCTCCTTGAGCCAGTCCAATACCCAGTAACTACCATATACACCGATCTTGTAGGTGACACCGTGTTCCTTCAGGTATTCCTGATATCCATCTCCAACTCCTCTAAAATAGTCCAGAACCCTTTGTTTCTGCTCCGATGTGGCATCAAAATCCACAGCTAAGTATACTGGTGTATTGGGAGTTTGGCCTATCTGTGCAGCATACTTGAACGCATTCTTGCCATCGCTTTTGCCCTGATTGTATGAGAAATACTCAGGGTAATTGGCACTCTCTTGCCAGATTGAGATAATGTACATATCAGCATCGGAGATTCTCTGTGCTTCTTCCTTCTTTATCACCTTCCAGGTATAGGTGGAGAAATACCGACCCACAAAGAGGATGCCGTTGCTCCTAAGACAATCCACGATGCCTGAGACATGCTGGCGGGTTGTAAGTCACCGTGAAAGACCGCGACTCCGTAGCCCCGGTGGTGTCCCTCAATGTCACCGTCCAGGTCCAGGTCTTGGACTGAGTGCCGGTCTCGCTGGCCAGTACCCTGGGCCTCAAGGTCATGGAACTATCGGAGTTGACCGTCACCCTGCTGTTCCAGGTGGTGTGACATTGTTGAAGTTGCTGCCGCCAGCTGAGAGTGTGGCATCATAGGTCGACTCACTGGTTGTTATCGTCGAAGGCGTCAGACTGGTGAAACTCAGAGGTGTGGCTGCAGGCTGGCTTGTCGTGAAGGAAAGGACACTCCCGTGACTCCATCCCGCACTGTTCTTGGCCCAGGCACGGAAGTAGTAAGTCGTACCGGGGTTTAGACCGGTCAAGTAGTGGGCGAAGTAATCCCCCGATACACCCACACTGGCTGTCCACCCATCAGCACAGCTGATTGTCGTTCCCCAATCGAATCTTCTTTCAAGGATAGCTGAACCGCCGTCGCTGATAATCCTACCGTTGATACCAGCTGCCGTTTCTGAAACAAAGCTGGCTGGCCTTGTTTCAACAGTGGGAATTGTGGCAGCCTGAGCAGTGCCAGACGGAATCAGAATTGTCGGGACAAGCAGGCTCAAGGTAAGAATAACTGATACAACTCCACGAATCACACTATCTCTCATTTCTATCCTCCTCATTTCGATGAAGCTCTAGCTATCTGAACATTGCGATGATTACTGTTTTCGTGAAGCCCCTCGGGAGGGCATCGCCGGAATCGACCTGGGCGGAACCCAATCCCAAAGCTCTCACCCTTCCACCTCCGCTCCTAGCTAACCGCGCGCCGTTCGTTCTGTCCTCAGTATTCATCGCACTCCTTCAACCAACTCGCGACGGGCTTCAATCCTTGCTCCCTTCGTGGAAGAAAGGATTCCGTCAGTCGTGCCCTGTGCTTAGATTAAGCCCGGGCCGGGATAGGGAGTTTCGCCGGGGCATGAAAAAAGCCGAGTTCACATATCTATGTGTAGTCACCCGGGCACCACTGAAGCTATGGTACTTCTCTGATATAGACACTTGACCGCCGCCCTCGTCCTCTTGTGAGAATTAGTACTATTCTAACACTACACAAGGGATTGTCAACACACCTAACTTGACTTTTCTTATCAAACAACACAACTCCCCTAGTCCGATGTCGGATTTCATGAAAGGATAGACTCAGGCACAACTGGCATATCTCCACAGTGGTCGCGCCATCAAATAATTGGAATAATGAAATTCGCGTTCCTAGTTCCAGCCAAATACTCTACACGCACGTAGTCAGTCTTCCGGATCAATCACGCAATCCCGAGAAATGTGACCCGAGGGTTCGCCACTCCAATCGAGACCAGGTTGCCAAGGATTTGGCAGCGCTCTAGAACGCAGCCCCCGTAACGTGCTAGACTATGCATACTGCCCCGCGGTTCGAGGGAGGCGTACTGGTAGCTAGGATAAAAAACCGGATTAGACCCTGCCTCCTCGTTTCACTGAGAGCTAGGGCGGCAAAGCGGACAATCACGGATGTGTAGCGAGTTGAGACCAGAAAGGTTTACTGATCAGGCACTGGAGGTTCTAGCAGTCTCACAGGAACTAGCCCGTCGGTATCACCATAGCCAATGGGACGTGGAGCATATCGTGCTGGCTTTGCTGGGGCAGGAAGAAGGGATCACGCAAGAGTTATTACACGGTTTAGGCGTAGATACCGAAGCGGCAAGAAAGCGAGTAGAAGGAATACTCGCGAGTTTCCCCAAGGCAGCTTACGAGGCAGGGCAGATCCATCCTACTCCGTCGATTTCGACTCTTTTGGAGAATGCCGCCCGTGAAGCTGACAGGCTCAACGACGAGTTCGTTGGTACCGAGCATTTGCTCGCTGCTATTGCCGGCGAGACCAAGAGTGAAGTTGTAGCAATTCTGGCTCAGTTTGGCGTCAACCAGCAAGAGATCTGTCAAGCCCTAGGGAAGATTCGTGGCGGTGATGGGACTATTCACCGCGAGGCGCAACCCAAATATCGCATCTTAGACAAGTATGGGTATGACCTCACTGACACGACTATTCAGGGCAAACTTACACCCGTAGCAGGGAGAGACCGCGAAATCAACCAGTTGATAGAAGTGCTAGCCAAGAAAACAAAAAGCCCGTTGCTTGTCGGAGACCTCGAAGTCGACAAGTTTTCCGTCGTTCAAGGTTTGGCTCAGGGGATTGCCAGCGGTGATGTTCCCACGTTTCTTCATGGGAAGAAGATAGTAGCTTTGGACTTGGGAAAGCTTGTAGCCGGAGCAAAATACCGTGGGGAATTTGAGGAGCGGGTCGAGGCGGTGCTGGATGCTGTTAGAAAAAGCGAAGGGAGGATTATCCCATACTTTGATGAGCTTTGGGTCGGGGTTTCTGAGGGAGGGCTTGACATTGGCTCTATGCTAAAACTGCCTCTTGCCGTTGGTGAGTTTCAATGCATTGCAGCTACTGTTCCACAGCACTTGGACCATTTCCGCGAAAGGGGCTTGTTG
>SMTZ1_10015385_pt1 | contig 13469 bp, 10 predicted proteins | sample DeeMarSWOR136_30_FD_25667 | JGI IMG/M metagenome (IMG submission 25667) | reverse complement strand
TAAGCTTCTGCTTGGCCCAGTCTCTCCAGCCTCCTTCCAGGTGGAGTCGGTTACGGCGCTTGCGCTGGTGGTCGATATAGTCCAGCCACTCCTCCAGGGGGGGCACGCCGCACTGGGCGCCGAGGGCTTCCAGCTTGCGTACCAGCGAGTCGTTGGCGAACCGGTTGCTCCGTACGAATATCTCGCCAACGATGCCGATGCGTGGCTTCGGCGTGCTTCTGTCAATCTTCACACTTTCAAAGGCATCTCTGACCCGACCAGAAAATTCCTTCAGGGTGTTATTGTCCTTACCGACCATTTTTATAAGAGCTTCCAGCCACTCACGGTAGATGGCATCGGTCTCGCCCATGTTTACTTCATAAGGGCGCCTCTCCAGCTGCATTTTCTGCATGGAATCGAGGATGGTGATAGCCCTCCAGGCGTGGAGCCGGAAGCCCCGCCCGAGGGATGCCATGTCCCTGTGGTAGCCTCCGGTCTGGTCGAAGACCAGTATCGGTACCTGCTGAAGTCCCAGTTCGTCAAGTACCATGCGGTGCAGCCGGTTGTACTGTCCGAAGCGGCAAGGTCCGCTGGCACCGGGCATAAAGAAGGCAGCATGGTCGGCATCGAAGTCCGGCGCCATCGTCTTTTTGACGATGTCTCCGGTCGTGATGATGCTGGGATAGCATTCCTTTCCGGTGGTATGTATCCGGCCGATTTCCAGCGTGAGGTCATCGGATTCCGGCAGGGGTTCGGCGTCGACACCGCAGTGCCGCATGGCCGCGCTCAGGGCATAGCCGTGGTCAATCATATAAGGCAGATAGACGCGTCGACGGTTAGTATGGTTGGATGATATGCTGACCACCGGGATAGGCTGGCTGGTGCCGCGCGTCCTGGCATTGCGTATCGTGTCGATGAAGGCCTCGCAGCGCGTGATGATGCCGGCATCGGCGGAGTGCTCGTCGATTTCTATGGTAAGGAAGGGTTTACCCTCGGTCTCCTTGCCGAAAAACTTGAGCATGTAAGAATCCGGCCCGCAGGCGAAGTTGGTAACGTAGAGCCCGAACAATCTCGGATCGCGGGCGATGATTCTGGCGGCGCACAGTATCTTCTGTCCCGCCTTCCAATACATATTCGGGTGGGCGGTACGGACTTCCCCGGCTACGGATTCAAGCGGCAGAAAGTCCAGAGGTATGGCCAGCATATTCAGATCGCGCAGCTTTTCCGGTAGATTGAGCGTCATTTCCGGGTCGTAGGTATTATAGGCACGCCCGATGACGATGATGGCCTTTTCATCCGGTTGAAGCTGTGCCAGGACCTCCTGCCCCCGCCTCTGCTGCCACTCGTTGAAGGAATCGAACGCCTGAAAACCGGCCTGAATGGCCCTTTCTATCAATGCGCTTGAGGAGATGCCGGCGTCCCGGGCGGTCTTCTTTAAGACCTTTCCGAGCCACGAGCGGCCACGGTCGGGGTGAATGACCGGTCGCAATATCTTTGGCTGCTTGCCTGCTGGTGTCGTTAGGGCTTCCCTGATTCGCACCGAGCTGAGTATCACGAAGGGCAGGCTCTGGGTCAGCGGACAGTTCCAGGCCTTGGCGAAGTCATCCGAGAGCTTTTCCATGGTGCACTGGACGGGCAGGAAGAGGAAATCGGGCTCCTTTTCTAACAGGTTAAGCATGTGGCCGTGGGCCAGTTTTATGGGCAGGCATGGCTCTTCCACGATATTCTCCACGCCCTGCCGTATGATGTGACGGTTGGTGGGGTCGGAGAGCACCACCTGGAAGCCGAGTTCGTTAAAGAAGGCCTTCCACAGCGGATAGAGCTCATGGAAGAACAATACCCTGGGAATACCCACGGTTTTACCGTTGGGGGATTCCGGGGAGTCCCCGGGATAGGCATTAAGCAGGGCCTGGTCTCGCTCTTCGAAGAGACGCGGTATTTTCAAGGATTGGCGCTGCTCTTTCTTTTCGTCGCTGTCCCACAGGCCGCAGCGCGAGCCGTAGAAAAGGGGCTTTTCACCCTCGAAGGCGACCTTATGGATTTCACACCGGTTGGAGCACCTCTGGCATTCAAAGGAGGAAAGCTCGTATTCCCGGCTGGCCAGGTCGAAGCCCCGGAAATGTGTCTCCCGGCCGTCCGACTCCATCTCTTCTTTAGCCAGCATGGCCACACCGATAGCGCCGAGGATATCATGGTGCGGCGGCACCTCTACCTTCTTACCGAGGACACTCTCGAAGGCGGCCTTCACGGCCCGGTTGAAGGCGGTACCGCCCTGAAACAGGACATGGTCACCGATGCGGCGGTCCTCCACCACTTTGGTCAGGTAGTTTTTAACAACGGAGTAGGCGAGGCCGGCCACCAGATTCGGCTTGGTAGCGCCTCGCTGCTTGCAGAAATTGAGCTGGGATTCCATGAAAACGGTGCAGCGCTCACCCAGGTCAAGCGGTTTCTCGGCGGACAAGCCCAGTTTGCCGAATTCCTCCTCGATATTGATATCCAGCTTCTCCGCCTGCTCCTCCAGGAATGAGCCGGTACCAGCGGCACAGACTTTGTTCATGGCGAAATCGACGATAGTCCCGTTCTGGAGGCTGACATACTTGGCGTCCTGCCCGCCTATTTCAAAAATAGTATCGACCTCCGGGCACAGGAAGGCAGCCGCCCTGGCATGACTGGTAATTTCGTTGCGGATAATATCGGCGCCAAAGAACTCGCCGGTCATGTACCGCCCGGAACCGGTGGAACCGGCGCCCTTCACTATAACCCTGCCGCCCAGTTCTTGCCCGACCTCTGAGAGTCCCTTCTTTACAGCCTCGATGGGCCGGCTGGCGGTCATCAGGTAGCGCCGCGCCAGGACATTGTTGCCCCGGTCAATAACCACGACATTGGTGCTTATGGAACCTATATCGACGCCTACATAGGCCTCAACGGGCTGCGACGTGCTTAATTGAGCCACCCCGGTATCTATGGGATAGTTATCACTTTCCAGAGCGGGCATGGTCACGAAGCTGTACTCGCGCCGGGCGATTGAGTCGCGCATCCGCTGGAGGGTATCCGCGGGCAAGGCGCTTTCCCTACTGACAATGGCCGCCCCTACGGCGCCCAGGACAGCGAAGTGCTCCGGGATAATCAGGCTGGTCTCTTCCAGCTGCAAAACCTCCAGTACGGCGCGCCTGATGCCCTTATTAGCGGCCACACCGCCCTGGAAGGAAACGGGCTTGCCGAGGTCGCGACCCCTGATGACCTGGCCCTTGAAGTTGCGTATCATGGCGAAGCACAGACCGGCCACGATATCATGTACTGGTGTACCTACCTGCTGCAAATGAATCATATCGCTCTTGGCGAAGACACTACACCTGCCGGCTACACGGGGCGGGTGCTCCGATTGTATAGCGACATCACCAAACTCCTCAATAGGTATACCCATTCTTGACGCCTGCTGGTCGAGAAACGAGCCGGTACCGGCGGCACAGACACCGTTGATGGCAAAATCGGCAACTCTCTGGGAAGCCCCCGCAGACTCCACTTCAAGGATTATGAGCTTGGAGTCCTCGCCGCCTATCTCCAGGATGGTTCTTACCTCGGGGTGGAAGCGCGTGGTCCCGGCCGCCTGCGCCGTAATCTCGTTAACAAACGGTATGCCGAGCAGGTCAGCGATAAGGCCCCCGCCGGTTCCGGTAGCGGCCGCTACCTTGAAGCTGCCGGGCGGGTATTTGGCCAGCAGGTCTTCCAGAACGGAGAGTATGGTCTCTACGGGTTGTCCCCGGGTACGGGTGTATCTAGATTCTACAATATTATCGGCTTCGTCCAGTACCACCGCCTTGGCGGTCACCGAGCCGATGTCAATGCCTAGCTTCATATTACGTATTCACCGGTGTTAAGTATCGGGCGCTGGTCAGGGGTAAACAGACCTATCAGTAGCCAGCTATATTATAACCATAGCAGGCCGTGATGTAAACCGGGGGTTTGCTAAGCAATCAGCACCAGCCCCAGCCTCAGTCCATAGGGGATGTCTTCCGGCGAGGTCTCCTGTCCTATGGCGTATATATCCCATCCGACCCTGGTAGCCGTACTAAAGCAATCGATGCCCACCGCTTCCATGGATGACCTTGCCTTCAGGCGGTGGGGACACGACTGCCCTGCTACCAGAGCACGGCATTCGATGTCCGGGCAGAAAATTGACTTGCAGTTGCCGCTGCCAAACGCCAGCGCCAGATAGTGGCCGTCATAGAATGCCTGGGCTTCGATTTTAGCGATTATCTCATTAATCTTCTGAATATAGGGAGCAACCAGATTCTTTTCAATAGCCTCGGCACCGGCTATCTCATGGGGCGGCACTTCTATCTTGGCAAGAATCCCGTATCTGTAGTTCTTTATGACCTTTCGTAACTGGTCGGGACTCATGGCATAGGGCGGACAGTTTGCGTTGCTCCCATACCCGGAGCACCTGGGGTAGGCGCATTTCGCTACTACCCTTTCATCGATAACCACCACATCGGTAGTAATTACACGGGCATCGGTCGCTCCCATCTCAATGGCACTTTGCTTATATTTTCTCATGTCTTTTTGCAGCTGCTTCCCGGTAACTTCACCGACTGGATTAATGGCCATGGTCACCACCTGTATATGTTTTTGAATTCATTAATACCATAAACTCAGACCGATTTCAAGAAATCGTGCCGTTATTCGGTATTACTCAGGAAGGTGGCAATTTCGTCTCTTGAGAATCTTTGCTTACCCCGGGGCCCGGCGCGATATGCCTTGATTACCCCGATTTTTCGCCATTGCCTGATTGTATCGGGATGCACATTGAGCATTTTCGCAACTTCATCGAGTGTTAGCCATTTATCCCCGTCTTTACCGTGCTCAGGGTCTGCTATAAAATGTGGGTCTGTTTGTTCTGGGTCGGGAAATGTTTCTTCTTGCATATCATATCCTTGCTCAATATTAGGAATTTTCCACCCAGCCCGATCGTGTGCAATCACCATTTTCCCCGAATTATCGCTCTATATAATTTTAAAGAGTCGATAGCTGATAATCTGTGATATACGTCTCATATCCAGATAAAGTGACGAAAAGCTATGGACTCCGGTAAGCCTGGACCTTTTTAGCAAATTACGGTTCCTTTGTCTATAATGAGGTAGAAAGGAGAACAAAGCCGGTATCAAGATGGACAACCTGAGAAAATACGGAAACAGCCCTTTTGATATAGCCGTTCTTCACGGAGGACCGGGTGCACCCGGTGAAATGGCGCCGGTCGCACGGGAACTATCTGCCGTCAGGGGAACCCTCGAGCCGCTTCAAACAGCGGCCACACTTGAAGGTCAGGTCCAGGAACTGAGGCTGGTTCTGGAAAAGGAAGGAGCTTTACCGCTCACGTTGATTGGTTTCTCCTGGGGGGCGATGCTCGGTTTTATCTTTACCGCCCGCTACCCATCGTTTGTTAAAAAGCTCATACTTCTCGGCAGCGGTGTCTACGAGGACAGATATGCCGTAACCATAACGGGGACGCGGTTAAGTCGGCTTAGTGAAGAAGAAAGAGTGGAAGTCCTTTCGCTGGTCGAGGACCTAGACAATCCTGCCTCCAAAGATAAGAACAAACTTATGGCCAGGTTCGGACAACTGATGTTCAGGGCTGATGTATATGACCCCATATCTCATAATACGGAGGCACTGGCGTTTCAGTACGATATTAACATGAGCGTATGGTTACAGGCCGAGAAACTCAGACGGAGTGGGGAGTTTTTAAAGCTGGGCAGTAGAATAAAATGTCCTGTCGTCGCAATACATGGCGACTACGACCCGCATCCTTACGAGGGCATCAAAGAACCACTCTCCCGAGTTCTGAAAGACTTCCGGTTCATCCTGCTGGAGAAGTGCGGTCATTATCTCTGGCTTGAACGAAACGCGCGGGAAAAATTTTTCGATATCCTTAAGAATGAAATCTGATTATTTACTGAATCACTGGAGGGAGAAATAGAGGTCCAGAAGTATGTTTAGAGTCCTCATGGAGTTTACCAGCGGCACACCGTCGGAGTCTGAAGCTGAAACGACTCCGAGCTGGCTTTCAATATTGTCGGCCAGGCCGGAAATTATCTTGCGGAGTTCCTCCGTGCCCTCTTTACCTGCCAGGGCATTTATTTTTTCAATTACTTCAGGTGTAGCCACCGGCTTGAGTTGCTCTACAGCCATTGACAAATTGAGTTCCCTCAAGCCCTGCAGCACACCCCTGACCTTTTTACCCTGCTCTGCGCGTTGCTTCTCTCGTTCGTCACGCTCTTCTTGCTGACGGGTGAACTGCTGCTGCAGGCGCATCAGTTCGTCAATTCCGTTCTCGGAGTCTTCCGTATCCATATAGAGTTTCACTCCCGGACACACTTTGGTTGCCATTACCAGTATACATCGTTAATACGGGCAACACAAAAGAGCATGCGCAATAAAGAAAACAGCTTTACTTTACCGCAAACCGTGCGTATAATGGTTGATAATTATTCCGGCGACAGGAGGACAGATATGACTCCCAGTGTTTATCCGACAGGTACGACGATATATTATCCTGAGAAATGCTGGAACGGCTATACCATTTTCCAGGCCCCTCCGCACCCGGAGCGAGGGGTGGGAGCTGTCCTTATTGACATGAACGGCAACGCGGTCAACCTTTGGAAAGGCCTTGAAGGCTTCCCTAATAAAATGCTTCCCGGGGGTTATATTATGGGAGGCACCGGTGTGAGAAATTTTAAATATGGTTTTCAGGATATGTTCGACCTCGTGCAGGTGGACTGGGACGGGAACATCGTCTGGAAGTTCGATAGATACGAGCGTATTAAAGACCCCCGCCAGAAACCGCGGTGGATGGCCAGGCAGCACCATGATTACCAGAGAGAGGGCAATCCTGTGGGCTACTACATCCCCGGAATGGACCCCCTCATTGATAAAGGCAATACCCTCATCCTGTGCCATAAAAACCTCATAAACCCTCAGATAAGCGATAAGCTACTTCTGGACGATACAATCATTGAGGTGACATGGGAAGGAAGAATCGTCTGGGAGTGGATTTGCAGTGAGCATTTCGACGAAATGGGATTTAGCGAGGAAGCCAAGAACACTATGACGCGTTATCCCGGTATAATATTCGCCACCGGCGATACGGGGGACTGGACCCATATGAACTCGATGTCTGCCATCGGACCCAACCGGTGGTTTGATTCCGGGGATGAGCGTTTCCACCCGGACAATATTATCTGGTGCGGCCGCCAGACGAACATTACGGCTATTATCGACAGGAAGACCGGCAAAATCGTCTGGCAGGTTGGCCCTTACTTTACCTCTACACCAGCCCTCAGAAATATGGGACAAATAATCGGTCAGCATCATGCTCACATGATTCCCAGAGGACTCCGGTGCACCTATCGGCCTTGGGAATGCCCAGAGAGACCACTCGCGGGTTCTGGAGTTTGACCCGACAACCCTCGAGATTACCTGGCAATACCCACCCCGACCAGCCGGGAGGCCGGGTTCCATGCATACGCCATTCTACAGCAGTCTTGTCAGCTCAGCACAGCGGCTACCCAACGGAAACACATTAATCACAGAAGGACAGAGTGGACGTATCTTTGAGGTAACGCCGGAACATGAGATTGTATGGGAGTACATGAGTCACTATACGGTCAGGACACTGAGGGCAAACATAGTCTATCGCGCTTACCGCCTGCCCTACGAATGGGTCCCACAGGTGGATAAACCAGAAGAAAAAGCCATACCCCACCTCGATAATAACAAATTCAGAGTTCCCGGTTCGGTTCAGAAACGACCGCTTAAGGTGACATCAATTAAGTAGCAGATGCAGGATTGACCTTTCGTCTTATCTATGACCCGAGATTAATATTAACCGTCAGAGGAGGCATAAAATGCACACGCTGGTACAGATGCTTTACCTTTCCCGGAAGGAGTTCGAAAGGAACCTAGTGGGGCTGACCGACGAGGATGCCCGCAAGTGCATCGAGCCCATGAATTGCATAAGCTGGATAATCGCCCACGTGGCATGGCAGTACCGGGCTTATTTTGTGGACTGGCCTGCCGGCAGGTTAGCCGACCCCCTTTATAGAGACTATAGATATGGTAGTCCGGCTTCGCAGCCGCCCCTGGAGGAGGCCATGGCTTTGTGGCAGGATGCCTGCAAGTCGTCCGAAGCGTGGCTGGAGGCTGCCACCAGCGAAAGCCTGCAGGCTGAAGGTGACTTAACTTCACCGAAAGGGGAGAGCTGGGGCACTCTGCTGGTCCGCTGCATCTTTCATACCTGGTTTCACCTGGGGGAAATCAATGCGATCCGCCAGATACTCGGTCACCAACCACCCCAGTTTGTAGATATGCACGACTGGTCATACGACGGCACATGACCTGCTGCGTCCTTTAATTGTATTATAAAGGCAGGAATGGAAGCTTTAAAGAAAAACCATTATACTCTGCGCTCAGCACTAATGACTTTGTAGGCATATCTACTTGCTCATTAATACTGTGCTTGGCACCAGGGTCGAAAGTTGCCACGGGTTGAAGGCGTCGAGTTATTTTTAATCGTTCTCTAGTATGTCACGGGACTTTTGGAGATATTCACTCGACCATATTAAGAACACGCAGGGCGCGTAGAGTGACCCATTTATTTGGCTGTTTTTTGGGGCCGAAATCTCCCCACGTTTTGCCGGTATAACTGTATTCCATTGTCCAACGACCATCACTGTCCTGTTTATCACGGATTATTTGCAGGGCATTCGCCAATCGGGGGTCTTTACCGTGGCCGAGGCGTGCCAGTGCTTCGGCGTTTTGCAGGATGTCAGTTACGTAAAAAAGGGGAAAGCCGAATTTCCACCAGTTACCGCTCGGTTTGCCCGTAGGCTTTGCGCTGTAGCCAAGGGGGTAATCGGCCTTGGCGGGGTCCTTGCTGAAAAGAAAGTCAACCCCCGTTTTTATGGCATTATTCATCAGGGGTGTCCTTTTCTCAACGGGCAGCTTCCCGAACGCGAGCATTACCTTCACCGCTCCCCAGGCGCATGGCTTTCCAGCGGTCCCGTTGCAGGCGAAAACCGGCCCGCATTTAGCCGTATAATAGCGGATTTTCGCTTTCCTGTCTGTCATGGGAGCCATGCCTTCACCGGTTACGCTACGCGCCATATATTCGTAAGCTTCATCCAGCCGCGGGTCAGTGCAGCCAAGATCAAGAAGAGAGTAACAAAGATTGCCTTGCAGACAATCCAGGGTGCCTGAAGGCGAACCATTCCCGGTGAACTGTCCATATTTTGTCAGGCTGTGGTCGAGGATATAAGCACAGGCAGTCGCGATACGCTTGTCCATATCTATCGTAGCGCCAAGCTGTGCCAGCAAAATCACGGCCCACACGGTGCCGGTATACATAGGGAAATATCCCGCCCCCGGCTTCCCCCAGAACCCTTCTTTATCCATATCGGAGAGGACTTCAGCAATCGGGCCACCGCTGTGAGCCTCTTTCTTAGCAGTAGCCAATTCCGCGGTGTCAGCTTTAATGAGGTCACGCAGGGCAAGGTATCTTACGCCGATATCACCAGGTTCCAGCAGCCAGTCGAGTACACTATTAGTCGATTTTTCTTCTTTTACCATGATAGTTACCCCTGAATGTTTAGTGACTCAAGAGAAGTAGGAATTTATGAGCGTCATCAACAATATTAGATTAATTCCAAATACTAATCAACTTCCAAATCAGTATCCACCAAAGGTACGATACCTAGAACCTTTCGCAGGTCAGCTATACATTGTTAAACAAATATCTAACCTTCAAGATGTTTTGCAAGCCATTTATAGGCATAATTCCTTTGTTCTTCGGGGAATTCGTGTCCTCCATCAAAAAACTGAACTTGCATTCTTTCTTCGGAGACGCCATGGAGGCTACACCAGTGTCCGCCAAGTTTGAAAGCCCATTCGAGGACCGAGTTTTCTTCTTCGGAGGTCACAAAGTCTCCCTGTAGTGTGAATGGTATTTCTTTCCGCCCTCTGGTAGCTAAACAAGCTCTTGGTACGATGAGCGAAAGAAGCTCGTGATAATAAAGTCCATTTTCTGATTGTCTGTAGAAGTGCCCCCATCCAGATACGCCAAGTCCGCCGAGGAAATGACAACTGAGAACAGAAGCTCTGATTCGTGTATCAAAGGCAGCTGCCCAGAACGTTGTTCCGGCTCCAAGCGAATGCCCAATCATGCCAATTCTATGCGAGTCTACAAAGTCAAAGCTCTCGAGAACGTCTACTGCACGAATAGCGTCCCAGAGGTGTTTGAGATAAAGTGACTTTACAGAGATATGAGACAAGGCTGCGTCAAAACACCTTCTCTTGTCGTTTGTTCCCTGTGGTCTCAACTGCTTTATGTTTCTCTCACCACAGTTTATAGAATCGGGAGCCAGGACCACGAATCCCTGACGCACCAACTCAAATCCGTATGCCTGATCTGACCTCAGGACTGCTTTTCCGACGACAGCGTCTTTTCCGAGGTCGCAATCAACGGCACACTGATGATTCGCCACAACGGCAGGAAACGGCTTGTTTCCATTTTCTGGAATGAGTAGATAAGCAGAAACTAAATCCCCGGTTTCGCACTCATAAGTGAGGTGCAATTCTCTGAATCCCCAGTACCATTTTCTTTCGGATTGGGTTTTAATGTTGAGAGGATTCTTATCTGGAAATGGTCCGTACTTGGTGACCCAGGCATCGAAACGGTCCTTCACCTGCTTCCTGATGGTGTCGCATTCCTCATGAGTCTGTGGAATCCTGACATCAACAGTTTTGGGTAGTAACGCTGGTATTTCCATCCCTATATATAACCAGAAGTCGCTGCAATGCTGGAATCGAATATTTCTTCTCAAATAGAAGTTCGGAATGCTTCCAGAGTGGCTGCCGAGCCAGGATTCGAACCTGGGCTAAGGGATCCAAAGTCCCCTGTGCTACCACTACACAACTCGGCAATTTTACACGTAAAATTATAACATTTGCTCATACCTGTGGCGATTGAGTCCACCTAAAAATTTCCGGTACTTCAGTACCGTACGGGTAACCGCCATATTGAGTCAGGGAGAGATTCAGAGATGGCGGTCACCCGACAAACTGGCTTGTTTAATAGGTAGAGCGGTTGTTGTTATGATTTCGCTTTTTCCTTTTTCTTCTGGGGGACTCTAACCCCCGCCCCCGTGTGCATGGACTCGATTCTGTTCTGCCATTTGCGGGCCCTATCCGTCATGAACCGCCTCGTCGGCTGTTTCTCGGTGCTGATAAGCATTGACCTTATGTTTGCCCAGGGAACGAAGAGGCTTTCCGTGTACCCTCCCAGCATGTCCAGTTTATCATCCCAGTGGACCAGGTTTATCAGGATACCATGCTCATCCGCAATCTCCACCATCCCTATGTAGCAATTGTCGGGAGCGGTCTCCGGCTCCAGATGTACTGCCACACAGTAGCCCGGTTGTATCGTTTGAGTCTTGGCCATATTTTCACCTCCGTGTTATCTACGTTATAGTAGCATATTTTTATCATTATGCAACACCCTTGTCAATACCACTATGCTTAATAGCCATGACAATTTTACTAGGGCATAGGGAAGAACTGGCTGAAAAGATGAAATATCGCCGGAATGGATATCATAGAAAAAACGAAGCTAGAGAAGACAAACTGGGTCGTGATTGACTTATCACCGTTCACACGTTCGGTTACTATAGGTATTCCGGTAATCGGCGGCACGGCACTCTGTAGAATAAAGAGAAGGGCAATATTATAACTTGGCTTGAGTGGAATGAGTATAGCCAGAAATACCAGGGGGAAGATGATATTTTTTATGATAATAAATTTGAAGATTTCTTTATAGTAAAAATTACCTTTTTGCTTGAAGTCAAGGTAAAGGCTGCCGCCGAGGATAATCATTACAAGTGGCAGAGCCATCGCTCCCAGGATATCAAATATGGAGATGATAAATTCCGGCAGATAGTCCTTGACGTCGACAAGTTGAATAACGACAGCGATAAGAGTAGCTATAAGTACGGGATTTGTCAGCCTGCTCCACCTGACAGCCCCTCGTGCTTTTTTAAAGAAAAGGTGATAGGTGCTGAAAAACAGAGTGGGATGAAACATAATGAATATGAAAAGCTGGGCGATATAAGGCGTATTCGTTCCGAAGATGCCGCTCAAAATAATCAACGGGAAAAATATGCCGTTCTGGTAGAACAGGCCTATGTTAAATTCGGCACGGGTATTCCTGTTAGAAACGTATCCGGTGATAAGTGTCACTACCAAAGCGATTGCCGTAAAAATGAGCCACCACAGAGGAAGCTGCCACCAGTTGGGGAACTCCGAAGGTGAGAAGTTGACCATGATACTTGCGAAAACGGTGCACGGCAGGGCGATATCCAGGGCCAGTGTGGAGAGGAAGCCGAGGACATTCTCCGGTATGATATTCCTTCTGGCTATCCAGAAGCCGATGACTCCTATTCCCAGAAGTACGAGCACCGATTCTAGTACGATGATAAAAATGTCCATTTTACTGACATACATCAAGTAGTTACTTGTTGACTATTCTATAACAATAACAGGAATTCTTAAATCTGTAAGGAAACAGGGAGATGCAAGAGTATTGCGTTAGTGGTGGTGCCGAAGGTCGGACTCGAACCGACACGGGGGTCGCCCCCCAACAGTTTTTGAGACTGTCGCGTCTACCACTTCCGCCACTTCGGCTCAGTATCAATATTCTATGAGAAAATGGAGGAGAGTGCAAGGTCTCATGAACCAGCCACTGTGGTTTCTAATCTCACACCAATCCCTCTTTTTTCTCTATTCCCACCCAAACCGCCAAGTATCATCTACGGCTTATCTCGTGAATTTATACACCACAACTCCCTATATGGAGCGTTTAAGAGAGGCGAAGCCCCCCTTTTCTATCAATTCCCCCTCTCCTTTGAAACCTCATAAGGAGAGGGGGACATAGGGGGTGAGGTAGATATTTTAAAATGGGTAGGATGGGGTGCATATTAACAGATTAAGCCGTAGGCGATACGAGGGTGGCAGAGTGAGAAAAGATTAGAAACGAGGGGGACGAGGAGGAATTGCACTAAATTAATCCGAAGTCAATGACTGATATACCAGAAACTAAGTATTATGACACCTGTGCTTGGAGGAGGTAACTAAGGACATAATTAAGAAACTTCGTGTCAATGAACGAATCACGGCCAAAGAGGTTCGCCTGGTGGGGGATAAGGGGGAACAGCTTGGGATTATGCCCTTAATACAGGCAAGGGAGACGGCGAGAAAGCGCAACCTGGATCTGGTTGAGGTGGCGCCTACATCAATACCTCCTGTCTGCCGGCTACTTGATTATGGAAAGTATAAATACGAGCAGGCGAAGAAAGAACAGCAGGCAAGGAAGAGCCAGAAGGTCTCAATGCTCAGGGAGATTCGGCTGCGACCGAAAATCGGTATCCATGACTTTGAGTCCA
>SMTZ1_10005215_pt1 | contig 13471 bp, 12 predicted proteins | sample DeeMarSWOR136_30_FD_25667 | JGI IMG/M metagenome (IMG submission 25667) | reverse complement strand
TGGGAGAGCGAGCTCGGAGGACAGGTGAGAATTGCGTCAAAGGCCACGGGAAGGACGGACTTTGACGAGATGCCGAGGTACTACACCTACCAGATGGGGCTCTTGGGTGTGGACGTCCATCTTGAATCCGAGGTGACCCCGGAAATGGTTATGAAGGTGAATCCAGATGCTGTGGTGGTGGCTACAGGCTCGGTGCCTCGTGAGCTCGGCGTGCCCGGGGGAGACCAGAAAAACGTAGTAGAGCCCCGTGCGGTGCTTCAGGGAAAGATTGAAGTTGGGCAAAACGTGCTGGTCATAGCAGGTGAACACAACATGCAGGCTCTTTCTACAGCCGAAACCCTCGCGGAGAAGGGGAAAAGGGTGCGTGTACTCACCGAGGCCTTCTACGCTGGATCCCAAGCCCCTTTCGGACATTGCTCGAATGTCTATAGCCGTCTGCTGAGGGCGGGCGTCACGATTATGCCCCTGACCGCGGTGAAGGAGATACGGGGTCAGACGGTAATAACCAGTAACGTCCTCACGGGTGAAGAAGGCAGAATCGAGGGAGTCGATACGGTGGTTGCTGCCATGGGCGGAAAAGCCGACTGCTCCCTGTACCGTTCCTTGAAGGGAAAGGTCAAGGAGCTCTATGCTGTGGGAGACTGTACCCAACCACGCCTGATACCTCAGGCGACCCTCGATGGATTGCGAGTGGGCACAAAGTTATAGAATAATCTACAGTTAGTCTCTTTCCAAACGGAGATTTTCTTTGCAAGGCATTCTCCCTGCAGGGATCTACCGAAGAAGGGAGTTCAGATAAGCATTGTTGATCATAGAGTCTGGCAACAAATGCCTTGTCAAGGACATTAAAGTCAACACAGGTAAATAATAGCCTTGAAACCCAATTCTAACAATGCATGGGCAAGCTCAGTGGTTCGTAATGAAACTATTTCACAGTCATTTCTTCTTATCAGCTCATAAGGAGTCAAAGCACTATCCTTGCCACCCCTCCACGTGAGAAGAACTTTTTCATTCATTGCCATGTCAATACGTAGTTTTGATTTTCCGATTCCATCGGTCGGAACTTTGAAACGCAGTCCTTAAATAAAAAGGTATTTGAATCCATTTAAGCGCATATTCAACAGCAGATTCTGCATGGATTCTTGTGGTATCAAACAGCGGGACTTTAACATCTTCCGCCTATCCCGAAGGCGTCACTGGTAACGATGCACTTCGATTACTCGGATTCTCAAATATCCTCCTCAGATTACTTGAAATTTTTCCTTGACAAATTTTTTTGTTTAGTTTATCAAAGACAGACGGCTGTAGACAATAATAATGAGAATACAAACTTCAAGTGTAACAAACGGTATTGTCGAATATCTCAGATCCAAGATTATTACTTCTGAACTGGCTCATGGACAAAAGCTTAATGAAAATCAACTTTCCTCTCAACTTGGTATTAGTCGTCCTCCAATGAGAGAGGCATTTCGGATACTTGAACATGAGCAAGTGATAGTGAGTATTCCAAGAAAAGGGGTTTATATAAAAAAGCTTACGATTAAGGATTGCCAGGAAGTTTTTCAGATGAGACAAACGCTGGAATGCTATGCGATAGATCTCCTCAAAGCTCAGAATATTTCTTCCCTTCCAGAAGTATCTTCGTCCCTAACATTGGCATCCGCTTTACCTATACCCCCGAACCATGATCAAGAGCAACGCTTGAAGTACCTTAAGATAATTGCAGATTTTCACATTAAACTGGTGGAGGCATCTGGTAATCATTGGTTGAATTATTTTTATAAGTCAATTCAATCTACTCTTTACCGATATCAATTTATGTATTTATCCTTACCCGGTGCAGGGCCACTTTCTTTGGAAGATCATCAACATATTCTGGGTTCCATTAAGGCGGGTGCCTACGAAGAAGCTAAGAAATATACAACAGCTCACATCAATCGAGTCTTTGAGTTATTACAAGTTAAAATGGAAGAAAATGGAATCAAGGGCTAAAATTAAAATGAGCTTTTTTGAAGTATAGGCTCCTTACAGTTCTGACCTGATTTCAACAAGTTACAAGGATCTTAATGAATTTGACTTATTTCAGATTATTTAGATTTTCTCTTGAAATCCAACTCCGGTTTTACTAATATACTGAACTCAAAGCGAGTTCTTATCAAATCTTGACACACAAGGCCGTTTAACCTGGCAGAGTAAAATCTTGCGAAAGGAGGTGGGATAGGCGAATTAACGATCCAGAATCATATAGAGAGGAGGTAAATGAAATGAGTAAGAAAGCGAACATAGTAGTATCTATTTTGGCAGTGGTGGCGATAGTTAGTTTAACCTTATGGACTTGTGCGCCGGCGCCATTAGCAGCGGCGGAAAAGGTATTTAATCTAAAAGCGATATCATCATGGGGAGCAGGGATGGGCCTTCAAGACTTGGCGGAAAAACAATATAAGATGATTGAAGCCTACTCTGGAGGTCGGATAAAGATAAAATCTTTCTCGGCTGGTGAAATCGTGCCAGGTTTGGAAGTATGGGAAGCAGTTGGGAAAGGTGTTGCAGATCTTGGAAACACCTGCAACTGCTATAGCATAGGTCATGTTTACGCTAGCTCATTTGGCTGTGCTACTCCTGGCATAAGGGAGGTGGAAAAGATAACATGGTTAAAATCGGGCGGAGGGATGGATTTACTCCGTGACCTTCTGAAGAAGAGGTATGGAGTCATGACCTTCGTAAGCCAGCCCGATACTACCGAAACTTTCTTATATTCTAAGAAGGAAATTAGAAATATGAAAGACCTGAAGGCCCTTAAGATACGATCGGTGGGTCTTAGAGGAGATGTATTTAAGCACATGGGTTGCTCGGTAGTTGCATTGGCGGGAGGCGAGATTGTTCCGGCTTTGGAGAGAGGAGCAATAGATGCTGCTGAATTTACCAGCATGTCTGTCGACTTACCACTTGGAATTCCTGAAGCCGCTGGATATGTTTACATATCGGATGTAGCTGCTGGCGCCTCAAACCCGGTGCTTTGCTTTAATATGAATACGTGGAACAAATTACCCGATGATTTAAAGGAGGTAGTCGAAAGAGCATCATGGGATGCAGCATATGCTGCTTATGGTTTTCTTTTAGTCGATACTTTCTATCAGTGGAAGATAGCAGAGGAGAAATATAAAATCAAAGTCCGCATGATGCCTAAGGACGTATCTGAGGCAATCAAAAAAGGTGCTTTCGAATGGTATGAAATAAAGGCTAAACAAGACCCCGACTTTGCCCGAATATGGGCTTCCTTGAAAAAGTGGCATGACGGGTATGAAAAGTATTTGCCGATTTATGAGCTGATACCGTAAGATTTTAAGAGTTTGCGCTCCTCGCAATGACATGGATGTGTGATGAGGTCGAGTTAGAACTGCTCAATATTCGGTGGATTTATGAATTTCAAGCCCCAAAACAACAGTTCGCGTTCGGGATCCGTAATCCGTGTCCGCAATCTTTCGGCTCCTTAACCTAGCGTAAGGATTGCGGACACGGCAAAACAACCGGATTTCCCCCGTCTTTATTGAGCACACTCTTCTTTCGGTGGATTGCATGATATGATGAAGCTAAGGTAGACTGTAATAGTTGCTTGTTATGCTCTGGCTAGTTGTCTGATTTTGAAATCTTTGTCGGGGAACCAAGCCTTCCGTGAAGGGCTTATATTTACTGACGGGCAGGGCCGGTATCTTATTGGGGGGCAGATGAAAGTGAAAGGCGGCAAAGCAATCATAGAGGTTATCGATCGCTTTAATGAATATGTGGCAAAAGGGGTTTCCATACTTATCCTTATAACCAGTCTTGCAGTGGTCTATGAAGTATTCTCAAGATACGTGCTTGCAAATCCCACAATTTGGTCCTATGAGGCCTCGTATATGATGAGTTCCGCTTATTGGTTCTTGGGAGGGGCTTGGACCCTTAAGATCGGTCGTCATGTGACAGTCGATGTTATCTATGCGCGTTTTTTCTCCCCTCGAACACAAATAATGATAAATATTTTCTTTTACCTGGTTCTTTACCTTCCCGTAACGATTTTCGTTCTTAAATATGGGATAGATTATGCCTGGGAAGCGTGGAGCACTCAAGAATTATCACACTTGAGCCCTTGGCATCCTCCTATCTATCCCTTTAAGACACTTATTCCACTAACTTTTTTCATGTTGACGATTCAGGGAGTAGCAGAACTCACTCGCTCTATTTGGAAATTCAAAGAACTAAAAGGTGGTGGAAAATGAGTTTCACAGATATTCTCAGCTTATTGATGCTGTTCTTGAGCATAGTGGGAATTATGATAGGGCTTCCCGTAGCCTTTGTCTTAATGGGCTTAGGCTTTCTATTTGGAATTGTAGGCATCGGTATATCGGGAATTAGCTACATGTATCCGATAAATGTTTTTGGCGTTGGAAGTGACTACTCTTTCTTAGCTGTTCCTGTATTCATCTTCATGGGAACACTTTTGGTGCGCTCGGGGATAACTGATAGACTTTACGGAAGCTTACATATACTAATGGGGTCTTTGAACGGGGGATTAGCTCTGGCTACTATACTTGTCGCTACCCTCTTTGGCGCCTGTACAGGAGTCATTGGCGCTTCTATTGTTGGTATAGGATTATTGGCTCTCCCTGGCATGCTCGATCGTAAATACAACAAACCATTAGTCGCGGGAACTATCTGTGGTGGCGGAGTTCTAGGTATGATCATTCCCCCTAGCATATTACTTATCATATATGGACCTATGGCCAACCTCTCTATAGCCAGGTTATTCTTCGCATCTGCTGTGCCGGGTTTGGTCCTTTCAGGTCTCTACTTAATTTATATAAGCATAGCATGTAGAATGAGGCCAGATTGGGGGCCAGTTTTGCCTCGCGAGGAAAGAAATGTACCTACAAGACAATTACTAACAATGTTTTTTACCTCTATGATTCCTCCCGTATTTCTTATCCTTGCTGTTTTGGGAGCGATTTTCTTTGGGATAGCAGCGCCTACCGAAGCTGCGGGCACGGGTGCCGTTGGCGGGTTAATATTACTTATTGCTTATGGGCATTTTAATTGGAAGAACGTAAAAGGAGCTTTTCTCGATGCCTTACCAACTGTATCGATGGTCATGTTTGTAATTTTAGGTGCTAAATTTTTTACCATCACATTTCTAAATTTAGGGGGAGCCGACGTAATAAGAAGGTTTCTTTTGGCCTTCAACCTTGGCCCTGCGGGCACACTATTTTTGATGCTATTTCTTGCCTTCATTATGGGAATGTTTATGGACTTTATCGGAATACTATTCATTATAACCCCTATCTATGCTCCTTTAATCAGAAGTTTCGGGTATGATCCTCTATGGTTTGGCACACTTTTCTGTTTGACTTTAGTCGTTTCGCTCTCTACACCACCTTTCGCTTATGCGATATTCTATTTAAAGGGAATAGCTCCTCCAGAGATGGATCTTTTAGATATGTATAAAGGCATTGTCCCTTTTGTCGGACTTCAGCTAATAATGATAGCCTTAGTTTGGCTTTTCCCTGATATAGCCTTATGGCTTCCCACTCTTATGTTTGAAAGATAGCCTTGGTTTGGTTTTTCCCCTGATATAGCCTCATGGTTTCACACCTTTACACCTGCCCCCAAAGGGGAGGTATCTCCAGACGGGCAGTCTGGGTAGCGGACAATGCTTGGAGATGACTACGGGAAACTGGGAGATGATAGCAGTGACAAAAAGGAGATACATCTGGCTTTTCCTTCTGATTCCCTTGTTCTGGCATGGGCTGGGATGCTATGTAGTCGCGTGTGAAGCCTGCTGGGCAGGCTATGGCTCGGGCGATGAACGCTTCAATAGGCCATTGGCCAACCTGAGGAAAATCTATGAAAAAGAGGGAAGAAATGCCTTGCCGTACATCAGGCAGGCCTTGATGACGAGCCCTGATCCTCTGGTCATGAAGAGGGCAGCCGGATACATCGTCGAACTAGGCGACACTGATTCCATACCACTCTTTGAAGACATGTTGTTAGCATTAGTTAAGAAGGTGGCCTTCAGCACCTTTGGGCTTAGTACATACGATTTCCAGAGACGCCTGATTGTTGCGCATGCCCTCGTAAAATTCGAACCGACAGAGATAGGGGACCGAATTTGGGAAAAATATGACCGGGTTGATGTAAAACGAAAATCAGAGGTTCCCTATATCCTCAATGCCCTCCAAGACCCCAAATTGCTCGAGCGCCTGTTGGAAATTGTGAACAGAAAGGAAAATCATCTGCTGATGATGGGGGCATTGGCTGTATTGGCCATCGGAGGCACTACTGAAGCCTTGGCCGCCCTCAGATCTAAGGTCGAGGAGTGGAGCGCTGAGGCTGCGGAGCCCATTGATGATTCTAATCCCGATCCCCCGGCCTATTCTGCTTTGAGAATAATGGCAGAACGGGCCATCTCTGCGATCGAAAAACGAAACAAGTAGCCCGCTTTTCTTCCCCATTAGTTTCTCTGAGCTCTACTTTCCCTCAACAGCTTCGCATGTTTCGCCCTCCATGCGATAGATAAACCCCTCGTCAGGGGCGGGATCTACCTTGAACGTCCCCGTGCAGGAGACGGGGTCAAGTCGGTGAAACGGGATGGGCTTTTCCATTTCCACGAAGACATATTGATTGTATTGAGGCCTCGGCCCATAGCAACAGGTTTGAGTTGTGCGGAGGAGACAAAAGTACTTGATGGATTTTCCCGCCTCCAGGGGATACATGAAGCCGGTAAGGCGGACCTTGCGGCCGTCCAGAATTTTGATGTTATGGGGCGCTGACGGATTTTCACCAACTTTGTATTCCCAGGTCATGAGGGTTGAAAAGGTCAGCGGGACCTCCTTAATGGTTTCCAGATCGAGGGACTGTTCATCAATGCCGATCGTTCTATGCCCAGCAGGCCCTTTCTCTTCTCTGACCCGCACCTTGATCCCTTGGCTACCTCCCTTTTTATCTACCTTCTCTTGCGCATAAGAAATCTGCCATGGGTTCTGAACCGCACACATTAGAGCCATGCTGACAATCGCAGATATACAACACCTCATTTTCATCGTTATTTCTCTCCCGAACTCATACCCGAGGAGGTCTCTTTCCAGAGCTAATGAGACCCCTGACCATGCATAGGATCATGTCCTTTAGGATACTTGATTAGCAGCTCATGAAGAATTCCTTTGAAAACCACTTCTCCTCGCGCCTGAAATTCCTTCACCTCTCTGAGCCAATCGGCTTTTGCCACAAAACGGGAGCAATGTCCTACCTTCTCACCTGCGAGCTTCATAGGAGAAGCATTCAGAATCAGTGTCATTTCGCCTTTACCGGGTACACTCACTTTCAAGGCGATCTCTTTGTCTTTGATGGGGACAGCACGGTTGGTGTCATGACCGCCGCCCACGAACCATGCTACCAATGTATCCCCCTCAATGCGGACCTCGACATGGCCAACTTCCTCACCGATCACATTAAGCACCCCTCCGTGATGAGCCTCGTGACCGCCATGGTGCTCTTCAGCTCCGTTTGAATAAGTGGAGAGTTTTCCAAGGAAAAGGACTGTGCAGAAAGCAACAAATAAAACAGGCAGCCTGTTTTTCATTATGCCGCCTTTCGTCGATATTAAGAAACGGTTGAGAGGTTCTTCAGAACCCCGAGGCGGTAGGCCTGGATTCCCGGTACCAGGCCTGCCAGGATGCCCAGAAGGATCGCAGCCGGAACCAGCAACCAATCAATCATGGACAGGTAACCGGCCGAGAAGTCCACTCCAGACTCCACCTTGATAAAGTGGGCGCCTACTCCGATCAAACAATGTCCAAGGGCTAATCCCACTAGCCCGCCCAAAAGGCTGATGATCAGGGCCTCGGAAATGACCAGACCCATGATGGTTTTCCGGGTTGCTCCTAACGCTCGAAACAAGGCTAAATCCCGCCTCATTTCCCTCAGGGCCGAGAGCAAAGAAAAGAACAGGAATAGCGCAGAGAGGACTGTCAGCATGATCGCAATGGTAATAAGTACCCTATCAACCCAGCCGATTATGTTATGCAGTCTGGGCATCACTTCAGCAGGAACGACGAGCTGATTGCGGTCCGACTGATTGATCTCGAACTTCAAATCCTGAATCCCGGGATGCAACGCCCCTCCCCGGATACGCTTGATCTTAATGTAGGCCCCGCTGATCTCTCGGTATTCCTCCAAATGCGCCATTATTACGGTTTCCCGGGGATGCCCCGAAAGACCGTAGAAGGTCTCGAGTGGAATATAAATCGCCCGGTCATGCGGAGTGCCAGTTGGAGCAAGGATTCCCACAAAACGCAGAATGTCCTTCTCATGTATTGGACCACCCTCCTTAACTCCGCAAACCGGGCTAAAGGTATCCCCTAACTTCAGGTTCAAACGCCTCGCAACTGCCCATCCTGCTACCGCCTCATCCGGTGCAATGAACGGACGACCTTGTCCACCCAGCTTCTCAGAAAAAGAGAAGGTCTTCCCGGGCAAATATTCAAACTCGGTCAAAAATCTCCCGTCAATCGCATTGACCCTGAACCCACCATATGAATGCCCCACGACAAAAGGGATCGCCTGTGCAACGATTGGTTCCTTTTCCACTTCCCTATAGTAAGTCCACTTGATCTTCCCCGGCATATCCTCCAGGTGATAGACGGCATTGAGGACGATCTGAAGTGGTGACCCCTTTGGCCCTAGAACCGCATCGACCCCGAGCCCTACCTGGGTGAATGTGTTATGAGACTGCTCCTTAAGGGAGTAAACAGCCACCAGCAAGGCGACCCCCATAGCGATGCTGATTGCCGCCAGGCCGTTGGAAAAATGATGGTGTTTAAGGCTCTTGAGGACGATCCTCCAGAAACTCATGGCTCTCCTCTTCCCGGGTGTTGGCAGGCACGGTTGAACTCAAGGAAAGTCACGGTATTTTTAAACAAAGCGATCACTTCCCGCTCGTGAGTAACCACCACAAGAGTACAGCCGTGTTTTTCGCAAACATCCAACAGTAGTCTCAGCACATCCTCCTTATTGACAGGATGCAGCGAGGCAGTGGGTTCGTCAGCCAAAAGAACCTTCGGCCGATTCGCGAGCGCCCTGGCTACAGCCACCCTCTGCTGCTCGCCAGAGGACATCTGAGATGGATGATATCCTAATCGATGGGAAAGACCAACCTCATCCAACAGGCTTTCCGCCTCCTTGATGTCGGCCTTGCGAGGGGAAAACGTCATGCCCACCAGGACGTTTTCTAAGGCCGTAAAGCCCTGCAGCAAGTTGAAGTTCTGATATATATAGCCGATATATTGGGCACGAAAATGATCTCTTTGGGTCTCTGACATTCGCTCCAGTGAATGACCGCATACAGTCAGCCTTCCACTTGACGGTGATAGAAGCCCGGCCAGGGCATTGAGGAACGTGGACTTGCCTGAACCTGAAGGTCCGAAGATGGAGACCTGATCACCTTCCTCAACACGCCAATAGGGAATATCAAGGACCTTAAGGGCGTCTCTACCGCTGCCAAAAACAATCTCGAGCGAATCGAGATCAATGATCGTACTGCTCTTCTTGATAGCCATTACCCTTCATGAAGAGATAGAAAGGAGTCTTCCGCCCGCAGGACGCAATTAATTCTCAAAAAACTATAGTTCAGCACCCTCTTGGAAGTCAATACAAACCTTGCCTGTAATCCCTCAGTTATGTGAGGTTAAGAAAGTCCTTGCGTTCTGCTGCCCCTTACGATAATCATTGGATATAGACAAAGGAATGGAGTTGGTTAGCCTCTAACAGGGGTGAAAGTCCTACTTTGCCGGCCGTGGAGGAAGGAAGATTGCCCTTATCCCATTGCAAAGGTTTCTTGTCGGCCTGTATCCCTAACGGCCAAAGAAACTACCCCATATCTTATGGTCTTTTTCCTTGACATACAACTTGGTTTTCAGTATATTCCACCCGACCCAAAGCGAGTTCTTATCAAAAGGAGGAAAACATGTTTGAGAAAATACTTCTCCCTCTCGATGGTTCACAGTTAGCTGAGGTAGTTATTCCCTATGTGGAGCTCTTAGCAGGGAGGCTCAGCTCTGAAGTAATTTTACTTCATGTCTGTCCTTCCGAACATAGGACCTATCGCCACATGCATCAAATTTACCTTAACGGTTTAGCAAACACGATGCAGCAGCAGATGGGAAAGGGCCAACCAAAGGGAGGGGAGCCTCGAGTCAAGGCGGAAATTCTGGATGGCGTGCCTGCAGAGGTTATTTGCGAGTATGTACAGAAAAATGCCATAAGCATGATTGCCATGGCAACCCGCGGCGCGTCGGGTATAAAAGTCTGGCTACTGGGAAGTGTGGTGGATAAGGTACTCCGGGCGGTGAACATACCAACTCTCTTGGTCAGAGCCAAAGACGGTGCCCCAGTGGGGGAAAAAGAGAGAGTAATCCGCGGGATACTTTTACCGCTCGATGGCTCTGACGCCAGCAAGATATCTGTACCGTATGCCAAAGAACTGGCTAAGAAGCTCAAAGCTAGTGTCAGTCTCTTCACGATGTTCCCAGGTATCACCTATGCTACCATCCCTCTTACCGACACTATACCCTATGGCCAGGCAAAAGAGAGTAGCGAGCTACGTGAGGCTGCTGAGAAGAAGCTTCGGGATCACTTGGGCGAAGTGGAGAAAGAGCTAAGGCAGGAGGGCATTCATGTCACTTCCACGGTAAAACTTGGCATGGACCCAGCTTACGAGATTCTGGAGCAAGAGAAAGAGAGTAAGGCTGACCTGATGGTGATGGCTACCCGTGGGGAGTCACCGATTGCTCGTTGGGCCTTTGGCAGTGTTGCCGAAAAGGTCCTGCGCGAGGGAGACTTGCCTCTGCTTTTGATAAGGGAAGCAAAATAACTAAAAAAGGTTCCCCACTGCCACTTTGTCTTTGGTATTTCCAAGAGAGAATGACCTATCTCCCCGAGGACCTCGATATATTGAAAAACAGTTCCTTGGGCTTCCTTTTCTACCCGATCCGATACTCGTCAAAGCAAATGAGCTTCGTTGTTAAAGTAGGAGAGAACGATTCTATCAGTGCATGGTCATAGCAATTTTCTGCAGAGCTCATATGTCAATCGATATCAGAGACGATTCTATTAATAACAAATAAGACCGTAAAAAGGAGGATAAATCATGAAAAAACACAAGGTAATTCAACCAACAGAAACGAAATGGGAACCTCACCCACAACTACCAAAAATTGAGGTAGCTTATCTGCTTTCTAAGCGTGATGACGATATTGGCATCACTTCCGCCTTGGTTCATTTGCCAGTTGGTGCACAGGTGGAAAAGCATTTTCATGAAAATTCTGATGATATCATTTACCTGATAAAAGGAAAGGCAAAGATGTGGATTGACGGGACAGGGGATATCCCCATGGTTCCCGGCACATTCCTGAGAATCCCCAAAGGGGTGTGGCACCAACCCCATGATATTGAGGAAGACTTTATTGCCTATGACGTGTGGTATCCATTTTTAGTCTGATCGCGGGTACTCTTTGAATGCTCTCTGTTCGGTGAAAGAGAATTTACTGCCGCTATCATCGACAAGGTGGTGGATAGGCCTACCAGCATTCCATCATTCCATTATTCCAATCACGCTTTCTTTTCCTTCGTTTGATTTCCCATCAGTAGTATGGCCAGAAGAGCAGCAATCAGGGCCATCATCGCACCAAATGTAAAGGCCCATTGCACTCCAATGGTCTTCCAAAAGATTCCCATCAGGAGACTCGCTGGAAGCGCTGCCATTCCAATAGAAAAATTATAGGCCCCGTACGCGGTTCCCCTTTTCGACTCCTCTACAAGATCTGCCACCCAAGCCCTTTCCGTTCCTTCGGACAGACCAAAGAAAAGCCCATAGACAAAGAAAAGAAACCAGCTGTGATACGGTTTCGAAGCGAAGGCAAATCCCAAGTAGACTAAACCGTAAATGGTCCAGGCGAGGATCATCACTCCTCTTCTCCCTATCCGGTCGGAGAGGGCACCGCCTGGGATAGAGAAGATAGTTTTTGAGAGATGGAAGAAGAACCAAAGAATGGGAATCGACACGATATCGATTCCTAGATCTCTTGCACGGAGAAGGAGAAAGGCATCGCTTGAGTTTCCTAAGGTGAAGAGGGTGACGATGAGGAGAAAGTATTTGAACTTCTTGTTCCATGCATTCCAACGAAGATCACCAATAGGGCGGGTCGCGGCCTGTTCCCCCACGATATCGGTGACCCCTCTAAAGAGAACCCAGATACAGAAAAATGCTGGAACAATAGAGAGGATGAATACCGTCCTGAGATCTAATCTCAGGGTAGATAGAAGAAGGGTGGCGATGAGAGGTCCTGCCATGGCCCCGGCATGGTCCATCGCCCTCTGAAAACCAAATGCCTTTCCCCTCTCGTCTCCGTCACAGGATTGAGAAAGTAACGCATCCCGCGGAGAAGCCCTCACTCCTTTGCCAATCCTATCAAAAAAACGAAGAAAGAGAACATGGTAGGCAGAGGTGGCCAATCCCATAAATGGCCGGGTGATGGAGGCGAGGGAGTACCCCAAGAGAATGATTCTCTTCCTTCTCCGAAAGCGATCGGAAAACCATCCTGAAAAGAGTTTTAAGAAGCTTGAGACACTCTCAGCGATCCCTTCAATAAGGCCCACGAAGATCACACCAGCTCCTAAGACCTGAGTGAGAAAGAGGGGGAGGAGGGGATAGATCATCTCACTGGAGATGTCATTGAATAGACTAACCCAGCCCAAACTCCAGACATTCTTTGAAAGACCTAGAAAAGTTTTTTCCTTCATCGGGACGCTCCCTTGTAAATGGAGCACTGGAGTAATGGAGTGATGGAAAAAAGATCAAGTTTATGCTTTTTTCGGTCGCGCGGGAGCGGTTTAATTTCTTTGCCATCCATCCCCAGAACCCTGGGCGGTCCTTCCTTCACCTGGCCGATGCCCTGAAAGGGAATGGAAGTCTCTCGAAATACCCTTTCAAGAGTGAAGAATTCTGAGGGAGAGAGGGTTAAGAGCAAAGCTCCTGAAGCGATCACGCCAAGAGGATCCAGTCCGTATTTCTGGCAGAGGATTCGAGACTCTTCATAGATATAGACTTTTCTCAGATCGACTTCTATCTCTTTTTCAGAAGCCCACGCCATTTCAAGAATTCCATTGATCAATCCTCCTTCTGTAGGGTCATGCATCGAATGGACAGAAACAGCCTCACATGCAATACGGGCAGTCTGAAGGACATCGATCCCAGGGTCGAAGATAAAATTTTTCGCCCTCTGGATAAGAGAGGGAGTGATGCCCTTGGCCAAGAGTTCTTTCTCCCTTTCCCTCGCGATGATTGAAGTACCTTCGATACAGACGCCTTTGATCAAGAGCAGAAGATCTCCAACTCTTGCGCCACCAGTGGTCACCAGTCTGTCCTTTTTGACCTCTCCAATCA
>SMTZ1_10004869_pt1 | contig 13476 bp, 11 predicted proteins | sample DeeMarSWOR136_30_FD_25667 | JGI IMG/M metagenome (IMG submission 25667) | reverse complement strand
AGCATTGGGGCCGGCACCGGTGTTGGGCATGGCCCGCATCGCACCGGCGCCCGAAAAGCCAACCGGGTCCGTAATCAAGTCCCAGGTGTGTCCGCCTTGAGGTGTATTCTCGTCGAAGTTCTCGGCTTCCACCGAAACGATGCCGTCCGGGCCCTCGTCCTGCAGCCAGTATTCCGCACCGGCTGCGCCCACGGTCAGGCCCAGTACCAAAACAAAAGATATTAGAGGGATGAATTTTCTGTACATAATCGTCCTCCTTCAAAAAAGACCATTAATATTAAAACGACCGATAATAATTCTTACCTTCGCTGCACTTCTGCCCATCTGTGACCAGGACAATCCTTTTTTCGACTTGATACGGCCTCCTTTCCTCAAAAAGCAACCACATAATTCTCAAGGTAAGAATCTTATCTGCGAAGCATACAGCTCCGCCGGTCGTATATCGTTCTTTGGTGCTTTGTGTCCTTCGGAAAATTGCGAAGAAGCTACATCAATTCCGCCTGCTGGAAAACGCAAACCTGCGGATATTCACTTGTTCGACTTCGCTCAGAGTGGGCTTTGCACAGACAGCTTCTTCTTCACCTACGTTATTTATACCAGATTACCCACCTTCCAATCAAGGAAAATTTTCGGGCAATTTTGTGTACGCCGTTATGCAGGGAGGTGAGAACTGGCTGAAAGAGCGTGCACTCCTCTGTTTGTGCCCCCTGAGTTGTTGAGCTTCGTTTCTGGGCTGATACGGGGGTTTTGCAATTTGAGACAAAAAGCGCATTTTTTGTGAGTTTTTGCCAAAAAACCGCGAGAAAACGTAGAAAAATTCGAACAAATGCCCAGTCTCCCGGATCGGCCTGCTGTGCGGGTTACGGTCGGGGTTCCAGCGCGTCGGACCGATTATTTCGGCAGATAGATGTTTCTTTTTTCCCCAATGGAAGTAGAATTAAGATGGTTGCGTACGGCCTGTGGCGGAGGGCCGACATCTGGCGATTTGCGAAGATGAGTGAAGGCAAACTAAAGACAGCGATACTGGGGCTCAATCAGGGCGGTCAGCTTCTACTCGAAGCGGCCGGCCGAGTCGATGATTACCAGATTCACGCCGTGGCCGACACTGATGCCAATCTTGCCGAAAGAATCGCCGGCGAGTGCCAATGTGCCGCTTACGATGATTACAGACAACTGGTCACACAGAATCAACTGGATTGCCTGCTCGTGGCCGCTGCGATGCACAGTTGCGAGGACCATATCCGAATGGCGATGAAGAAGAAGTTCAATGTGCTCAAGCTGGGCCCTGCGGCGAGGAATTTTGAGGAAGCGGCGGAATTTGTCCGCTTGGGCGAGGATGAGGGCATAAAATTTGCCATCGCCAATCCGAGCCGGTTTGCGCGGAGCTTTCTTGCGCTGCACCAGTTTCTACAAGATGGACGGATTGAGCGGGTTCTCGAAGCCCCCAGCGCATCGGACGGCGTTTGGGAACCTTTTCTGATGAGCGCGTTCTGCAAGGTCGGCGATGATCCGCAGCCCGGCTGGCAGACCGATCCGAAGCTGGCCGGGGGCGGCGTGCTGCTGCATGACGGTTACTGGCTCATCGACCAGATAGCGTGGAATTTTGGCATGCCGCAGCAAGTCTATTCGCTCAATACAAACCAGGCCCGGGACAAGCAACAGCGGCTTTATTTGACCGAAGACACGGCGATCGTGGCCATGAAGTTCACCGATACTCTTATTGGCAACTTTACCGCGTCCCGGCGTGCCGGGATCGGCCCAAGAGAGGAATTTCTGAGGCTCTACGGGAAAGACAAGATTCTGACAGTCACCGGCACGCAACTGACGGCCAGCGACGGTCTCGGCCGGATCAGTGAGGAATTGAAATACGACGATGACCCGCTGGTCTGTATGACGGAACTGCTGAAGAACTTCGCGCTGAGCATCATATCGCCCGATAAGAATCCCCTTTGCAGCAGTGGCAGAGAGAACCTGAAGAACATGGCGGTCATTGAATCGGCTTATCTTTCGGCCCGCACGGGCTTCCCGGAGGAGCCCGGCAGAATTCTGCAGATGGCATCCCGCGGCGCCGGCAAGGTGACTTAGCCGGCCCATAAATAAATAGAAATAAGCGTTTGACAAACCAAATGGTCAGTCGTATCTTATTTATGAGCTTTTGGCAAAGTCCTAAGTATCCATGTGGGCTGTTGAACGCATTGTGGTCTGTTGTTTGGAGATATTGGCATGAAAAATACGGTCTATATTATCGTCATCGTTGTGTGCTTGGTTGGGGCCGCGGTGATAGCCTACAAGTACATCTTCAGTTCTGGGACCCCTGGCGGCATCGACGACATTCCGGATGAGGAGATGACCTGGGTCAAGTGCAACAATCCGGCCTGCAAAGCTGAGTACGAGATGGGTTTGAAGGCATACTACAAGGAGACAGAAGAGCGCCTTCAACCTAACTCGATGACTACACCGGCGCTGATTTGCGAAAAATGCGGCAAGCCAAGTGTCTACCGAGCTGTAAAATGTACGAATCCCGATTGTGGCATCGTCTTCATCAGAGGTATTGTTCCTAACGATTTTCCAGACCGCTGTCCTGAATGTAAGCGCAGCGAAACGGAAGAGATCAGGAAGAAAAGACTGGCCGGCGGGCAGTAAGCCGGACACGCGGGTAAGCACAACGAATGGATGGCCGGCTTTCCCAAGCCAAATAGTCCAAACGCAGAATGCATTGATCGCCGATTCGCCAGAGGCATCAAATGGAGGTCGGTGGCCGTTCCGCCGGACCCTGTGGGACGGACCCATACTCTTACATCTTTCAACCGTTTGCCGGAAGAATCCTGAGCATTACCGGCAACTGAACTGCGGTGGCCCCAAGGCCTGAGTGTTTCTTAAATCCAAGGGCCCCTATGACCTTCCCGCCTGTCCAGACCCTTCGGCACTGTGTCGTCTTAGCGTTCTTCATAAGGAATCCCGGAGCCCTTGAGCAAGTTGCTGCAGCCGTTGCAGGCGCCTGTAGCTGATCTGTCTGCAGTAGCGGAGGCTGGCATATTCGAGATACCAGTCTGATATCCTTGTCCACAGTCCATCGCCTGTGTCCCTTGCCTGGAGCCGTTGCGAGAAGGCGTGTAATGTCTCGCCGAGATCTCGCCGGGGGCCGGCGGCCCTGACCTTGCGATCCATCCGGGCCAGCATCTTGTGCAAGCTCACTAAAGCCGGATTTCTGGCCGCCCTTGATTGTGTCCGGCCATTAGAGTTCTTGCGCTTGTAGTGTCGTGACAGGGCCCACCACAATGCGCCGCCAAGGAGGATCGTCAGCAGAAGCAAGCCGGCAAGCAGGCCATAGGACTTGAACACCCAGGCGATCGCACCCGCAAGGCCGTACTGGTACAGGGCCTGCAGGAGCGGGCCAAGCAGAGCGCCGGTCCCGCCGCCCATTGCTGCCAACCGTTCGGCATCCGACACCCCGACCAGCTCCTGCCCCACCGTCGCTTCGACAATGGTCCACAGGTTTCGTTCTTGATCCCAAGCTTCGGCCCAAGCGTGGGCATCCATGTTCCGCGCGACCCACAATCCACTCTGGGCGTCTTGCTCGGTGACTGAAAAACCGGTGATGTATCGAGTGGGCACGCCGGCCAGGCGCAGCAGAATCGCCGCGCCGGAGGCAAAGTACTCGCAATAGCCGCTGGACTCTTCGAGCAGAAAGTGGATCAGCTTATCCCGATCCGGCGCGATATCCAGTTCGAGCGAGTAGATGTAGTTGGTGCGAAAGTAGCTGACAACAGCATGGATTTTCTCGCCTGTCGTGTTGCAGCCTGCGAAGATAGCGCTTGTCAGTTGATGGATACGCGGATCGAGATCCCTGGGGACGTCCAGCATTCGGCGTCTCTGCACGTATGTCGGGGGCTTCTGATAAGCCGATTTTGCATAGGCCACCCGGTAACTCAGGCCGCTCCATGAATTCGGAGGGTAAACGATATCGTTGTCGTCCCGTTGCAGAAAGCTGAGCGGCGCTTCGAGAGAGGATGTTCCCAGAGGCGTGAACACAGCATCGGTGAATTCGGATTCATGCCGGACGGTCATGCGCTCAGAATCGGTAGCATCTGCCTCGTACAGGCGAAAGAGATTTCTCCTGCCTACGAAACTGATGCCGAACGGCATGTTCTTCTCGGGGAAGAGCGCTTCTCGGTGCGGCGCCTCGTACCATTGGGATTGACGGTACACATCAAATGCTCTGGCCCTTAGGTAGCCTGGACGGCTGTCGCACGTGATGCTCAGCGCCGGCGTTGGATCCTGATCTCCCTTGATCAACAACACACTGGACAGTCTGCCGCTATCCGAGAAGCCCGCGCGTGCCAGACCATCTGTTGCACTGTCCAAGGCAACATTTCCCCTCCAGAACCAAACAGGCAGGTAGTTGAGAACCCCCACGTGCCGATAGAGTATTGTACTGGCGATCCAGCCGCAGTTTGCGGCGACGAGCAGGATCAGGCCAAAAGCAAACACCCCTGCTTTCTTGCGAAAGCAAGAAGGGCTGGACGTGCGGGCGGCACGCGGCGCAGCGGGCGTGTCCATCGACCCATGGCCGGCCGCTGCATAAAGCACGACCAGAATGACGCAGAATAGCTCTGAGAGCCGAAACACGATGGCCATGTTATCAAGCAGGAGAACTTGTCCGGCGCAGATCGTGATGGCCACGTGAAACAATCCCAGCGAAGACGGCAGTCGTTCAGGTGATCCGAGAAACAGTATAAGGATCATGGAAGCCAGGAAGTAGCGGGCGATTGTTTGCCATGCGAAAGCGGCCGCTTCTTGATTAGCGACGCGGCCGGTGGAACTGGCATAGCGGAATTGCAGTGCAAACATCATGGCCAAAAAGAGCAGGAGCAATAACCTGATAATGCGTCTTTCCGGCCTGATGGCCCAAGTAAAACGCCTCTGCAAACCCATCAGGCCCAACATACAGAGGATAGCCGGATAGGCAATATCCCCGGAGACCCACGCGGTCAGCGCCGAGCTGGTCAGAACCATGATGATCGCGATGGCCTTTTGTGCCTTCATAAGCGTTTTATCCGCCCCGTCAATATCTCGTCAGGCGACAGGAACTGGATATTTGAAGTCCGGTTCACATGGTCCTGATCGCCGTGCATTTCACCGGGCTCGCCTATCAGGAGCACGGTGCTATGGCACCCGGCCCGGTCGGCCAGTTCCAGCAACTGCCGGTACGCCTTGTCCCAGCTCAGGAGAATGAAAACGACCTCGGATATCTCGTAGAACCGATTGCCCAGTATCGGCGCTATCGGCTGGAGGGAATAACCCCCGGCTGATTCAACACCCGCCAGAATCTCGTGTATTTTGTCGAGGCGCACCGTTCTGGGCCGAGCCGTGAACTGATGCAAATCAGGGCCGGCCAGCAGCAGGTCGATCAGACATTCATGGTTGATTGAGAAAGCCACCGAAGCACAAAGAGAGACCGCAGCTTCGAGTTCCTTGATCTGGTTTGAGCCTGACTGCGACAGGGCTTCGGGTACGCCGGTATCTAATACCAGTGCCGTGTAGTTGTCGAAATCATCGTGGTATTCCTTGGTGGCCGGCACGGACAGGCGAGCCCAGGCGCGGGCGTCAATTCTGCGCGGGGAATCGCCCGGCTGAAAAGGACGGTTTCCCGCATATTCAGGGGAAACTCCCATACGACCGGCGAGGCTCGCGCCGCCGGCGTGAATGTGCCGACTTCGGTGTCTTAAAGGGATTCGGAGCAGGGAAAAGGCCGGAAGAACGATCAGGGTCTGCTCCGCATCACGCCAGACGCCGAAGCGGAACAAGTTAAAGGGAAAGCTGGACTGGCAAATCGGCTGCTTGATTTGGTAGTGGCCGCGGCGCTTGGGTCGTATCGCAACGGTCACTTCGGTCGTCTCGCCGGGACCCAGGCGCCAAACCACGTGTCCGGCTTCGACTTGCTCGATCACCTCCGGCAGGGCACCAAACCTCACGCAGAGATTGTAGGCCGGTAGGCGCGCGACGTTCTTGAGCACATACCTGAGCCGTGTTGTCTGGCCTACAATGACACGATCAGGCAGATCGCCACTTACCTGGATTTTGGGCCGCAGAACGAAGCCGGCCAGCAAAGCCATGAGCAGAACCGAGACCAGAACTGAAAGTACCCCAAAGGCAGGAACGATCAGGGCGGCTAACGCGACAAAGCCGGTGCCGCGCAGCACCGTCTTGCCGGCCTCGGTCAGGTCAAGATGTAATCTCCCATCGGTTCTGCTGATCATGGCAGTCGCCTGTTCAAACCGGTACTTTGATATGGCCGACGATGTCCGTGACAATCTGCCGGGCGGGTGTACCGCTCTGGCGCGTCTTGGAGGTCAAAAGAATGCGGTGTGGCAATACATGAGGGACGACCCAGAGCACATCGTCGGGGATGACAAAATCGCGTTTTTGGAAATAGGCGCGGGCGCGGGCCGCTCGCGACAACATCAGCGTCCCGCGGGTGCTGATACCCAGGTCGAGGCGATTATCCCGGCGGGTCGCATGGACGATTTCCACGATGTACTCCAGAATACCGTCATCCACGTGGACGTCTGTCACCTCTTGCTGGATCTGCCGGACCTGTTCAAGCTGGAGTACCGGCCGGATTCTGTCGAGCGGCTCGGTGTGGGCGTGCGACTTGAGAATGTCGACCTCGACTTCGGCCGTCGGATAGCCGATGCCGAGTCGGACCAGGAAACGGTCCATCTGGGCTTCCGGTAACGGATAAGTGCCGTGGAACTCGATCGGGTTTTCCGTGGCAATCACCATAAACGGTTTCGGTAGCGGATAGCGCTGGCCTTCAATCGTCGCCTGGTTCTCGTTCATTGCCTCCAGCAGGGCCGACTGGGTTCTGGGTGAAGCGCGGTTGATCTCGTCGGCAAGGAGGATATTGCAGAAGATGGGCCCCGGAGCGAACCTGAAGTCCCCGCTCACCGGGTTGTAGATCGAAGAGCCTAAGATATCCGCCGGCAAGAGATCGGGTGTGAATTGTATCCGGCGGAACTTGGCGTCAATACTTTTGGCCAATGCTTTGGCGAGGGTGGTCTTGCCCACGCCCGGTACATCTTCAATCAGGACAGAGCCCCCGGCCAACATCGAAACAATCATCACATCGATACATTCGCTCTTGCCGTAGATGACCTTTTGCAGATTCTCCTTGAGGGGTGCCAATAGCGGATTTTCCGTGCGAGTGGTTGTCAACTGCTGTCTCCTTAACCCGCCCCAGCCGGAGCCAAAAAGGCCAGTTTCGTTGTTCTGCGAGGCGGTTGATGTTTCGTGGCCATTTTGCGCAAAATTCCAGTTCTCAGAGGCCGAATACAATCGAATTCTATCACGAGCCCAAAACCTCTATTATAAGTTAATACGCCTGGATTGTGAACCAAGTTCTCAGCGACCCGGCCCGGCCGGCCAAAAATCCGCGCTTCTGTGCACATTCTGAATAAGACTCGCCCCGGCGCTCCCGCGACCAAGATATTCTCCCACTGAGAGGGTGTTTGCCGGTCGTTCAATGTTGACTGTTTTTTCAAAGAATCTGTGAGAATTCTGGTGGGCATGGCCCGCGCCAGGAGCGCTCACAGCGTTAGGGCCATGCCCAAGGCTGCCATTTTCAAAAATTACCCCCTCATATATTTCGGCGATTCGGGAGGGGTCTGTCTATTGTGGTAACTACGTATTTTTGGGCGGGCGACCTGCGTTTGGGGGCCGAAAAGGTGAGGGCGAATGAGGATTGTATCCGGCGGCAACCGTATATCGGAGGGGGTACGGGAAAGCCCTCGCAGAAACCACGCCCCAGACTCCCGAAAAGTTATGATTGCTGCTTTGTCTCGCTGCCGGACCTGACTGACCTGACAATGTGTGAGACCAGGATGCAGATGATACCTGCAAGGATGCAGATCACAGCCAGTATCAACATAACTACCGCGGCTGTTGCCATACCCGGCAAGAACGTTCCGAATCCAACGCTTGTAGCCACCATGAGCAATCCCAGCAACAGTAGCTTGTTAGGAATTGATTTAACACTCAGAACGATAACGAAACTGAGTACCAGAAAAGCTACCCCCATGATGGCAAAAATGGGTAATATAAATTCCGGGTCCACGTACTCGGCCATCGTTTCTCTCCATATGAGTCATTTTGAGTATTGAACACATAGACTGACGCTTCGAGTGAATATTACACTTTTTCCCGCTCGCCGCATAGAAGATTTTCGAATTTTCAGGCACGACCGTACCGGCAATTGTGAAAAGTTCTGTTTGAAAATGCCCGCCATATCTATTATAAATTTCGGTTGGCTTTGTTATAACGGCAAGGACTATGGCCGAGCAGAAATTTTGTCAAGACTGTACTCAAAAGCACGACTGCCAAGAACTCTATCGGCAATTGGGTCATATGAAAGGCCCTTCGGTCGTCGTGGAGGTGGTTTGCGCTTTCTTGCTGCCGCTGGTGATTTTTATTGCTTCTTTAGCAGCCTTTGAGGCAATTCTTGCCGGAGCAATAAGTATTCCCTCTATGCGGACGGCCCTGAGCTTGCTGCTGGCTCTACTGGTCGCTTCTGTCTGCGTATGGATGATGGGGGTGATCAACAGACGACGTAATCAAGACAGATCATCCTGGGCCCCTGGTCAATGAAAGTCAGTGTAAAAAGCAGATATTCGTTTGGCGGCGGGACGCACCCTCCGGAAAAAAAGGACCTGACCCGTGAGAGCCCAATTCAGGCGGGGCCTGCCGTCGGGGAAGTGGCGGTCATGCTGAGCCAGCATATTGGCGCTGTTTGCCGGCCACTGATTCGAAAAGGCGCTGCGGTCCAGGCAGGTCAAAAAATCGGCGACTGCGATGCATTTGTCTCAGCCCCCGTTCATTCGCCGATGACCGGCAAGGTAAAGCAGATCGCTTTGCGATCCCACGCCGTCTTGGGCCGAAGCCTGGCCATCGTTGTAGAGGCATTGCCCCACCATCCGAAAAGGCGGCCCTACTTTGAGTTGGGCGACGATTTCGATGAAGAGGACTATTCGGTAGAACAAGTATGCGAGGCGGTCCGTGAGGCGGGTATCGCGGGTATGGGCGGGGCCGGGTTCCCGACAAGGGTGAAGATAGAGCCGAATCCACAACTGCCGAAAGAGACATTGATCATCAACGGATGTGAGTGTGAGCCCTATATCACCTGCGATTATCGCATCATGCTCGAATGGACCAACCAGATTATTGCGGGTATCAAACTTGCCCGAAAGGCGTCCGGGTGTTCGCGGGTTCTTATCGGCATCGAGGATAATAAGCCGCAGGCGATCGAGGCGATGAACGCAGCGCTGAGCGCTTCGGCGGCTCGTGAGAATATGAAAGTCGTTCCCGTCAGAACGAAATATCCACAGGGCGGGGAAAGACAGCTCATCAAAGCGATTCTGAAAAAGAATGTCCCCACGGGCGGCATTCCGCCGATGATCGGCGTGGTGGTGCTGAACGTCGCCACCGTCGCGGCCATTGCCGAAGCCGTCGTTTGCAATGTGCCGCTGACCCACCGGGTCGTGACCGTGACGGGAGAGGCAATCGCCAAGCCGGGCAATTACTACGTGGCGATAGGCACATCGGTCGAAGATTTATTGGATTTTTGCGGCTCCGTGACCCAAAAATCTGCGAAGGTCGTTCTGGGCGGACCCATGATGGGAATCGCCATTGCCGATTTGAAAACCCCTGTGACCAAGACGACCAACGCCGTAACGGTACTTACAAAAGAGCAGATCGGCAGGGCTAAATTCGCCAGACGCCAGACGCCCTGTATTCGCTGCGGCAGGTGCCTGCAAGTCTGCCCCGAGAACCTGAACCCGACGAAAATCGCCCACGCGGTAAAGAATAATCTCTTGGATGTTGCTGAAAGTTATTACATGAGTGCGTGTATCGAGTGTGGCTGCTGCAGCTACGTCTGCCCGGCCAACATCGAATTGACGGGATATATCAAGACGGGCAAAATCTTCAAGGCCAGACAAAAACAGAAGATGCCGCCGTAATTTTGTTCTCTACCGCTATGCAACGTTGCTCGCAAGGATAGATCGATGGCCGTACGACAGGGAAAGGTTGAATGCTAAGGGATATCAGAGTCTCGTGCTCGCCGCATATTAGCGGACCGCTTTCGACGCGAAGGGTAATGGTCGATGTCATCATCGGTTTGGTTCCCGCCATGGTCGCGGCCGGGTACTATTTCCGCGTCCGCGCATTCATACTCGTCGCGACCTGCGTCCTCTCAGCCGCGGCAACCGAATGGCTGTGTAATCTGATTCGCAAAAAGTCCAATTCACTCGGGGACTTCAGTGCGGTTGTGACCGGCGTGATCCTGGCGTTGTCGCTTCCGCCGAGCCTGCCCATTTGGGCGGCCATCATTGGCAGCGTTTTTTCCATCGCCATCGGCAAAATGGTTTTTGGCGGACTCGGCGCCAATATCTTCAATCCTGCCATGGCCGGCAGAACCTTTTTGACCGTCTCCTTCGGTGCGTTGATGACAACCTGGACCGTCCCGGCCACCATCTCCGTCGAGATGCCCCGGATTGCCCAGGAAAACGTGTATGACTTCCGGACGCAGGCGACGCCGTTAGGCTGGAGCAAACTGGCGATAAAAAACAAATTGGGAGCCGACATCTATACCGAGGGACAATTTAAGGCGACGATCATCGGCGAGGTGGGGGGTTGTCTGGGTGAAACAAGCGTTATCGCATTATTGTTTGGAGGTTTCTATTTACTGATAAGACGGACGATAAGTTTTCACATTCCGCTGGCGGTTCTGGTCTCTGCCTTTGTCTTTGCGGCGATTGCGTATCGGACGGATTCCTATGCCTATGTCCAGCCGTTTTTCCACCTGACCAGCGGCGGCCTGTTGCTGTGCGCCTTTTTTATTGCGACCGATCCGGTGACCGCCCCTTTGACGCGCAAAGGAATGTGGCTCTTCGGCATCGGCGTCGGAACGATTACGATGCTGATAAGAATCGTCGGAGAATATCCCGAAGGCGTGATGTTTTCGGTTCTTTTGATGAACGCCGCGACGCCTTTGATCGACAGACTGTTCAAGAAGATACCCGTTGGAGGAAAACCGAAACTTTAGCCACAAAGGCACGAAGTCACAAAGGTTACTGTATGGATTTTGAAAAAACGTCTGAGAGAGAAGAGGTAGTAGCGACAAAGATAGTGGATGCTGCCTACACAGTGCATAAGGCGTTGGGTCCTGGTCTTTTGGAAAAGGTATATGAAGTTTGTTTTTGCCATGAACTAACAAAAAGAGGACTTTCGTGTCAGAGGCAGGTAGATATCCCCATCAAGTACGACGACCTTAAATTTGATGAGGGTTTGCGATTGGATGTAATGGTCGAAGGGCTTATTATCTGTGAGATAAAAGCTGTGGACAAAATGAATCCTGTATGGGAGGCCCAGTTGCTGAGCTACCTGAAACTAACGGGCAAACGTATAGGATTTCTAATTAACTTTAATGTTCCCATAGTGAAAAATGGCATAAAGCGAATAATTTCATAGTCTTGGTGTCTTTGTGCCTTGGTGGCAAAAAGGGATTCTCAGTGAATAAAATAAAACACTTTATCGAACAAAGCTGGCTGCTGGTTATTGCCTCGTTTTTTTTCGGGCTGTTGATCGCGGTAACCAACGCCGGCCTATCACCGAGAATAGAGCAGAACAAAATCAACAAACGTAACCGCATCGTTGGTACTCTGCTGCCGGGCGCGAAGAACTTCGTCCCGCTGGACTCAGAGATCGAAATCGAATCGCTCCAGGGCAAAAAAGAAAAAGTTGAGCTCTACCGGGCTATGTCGGAAGCAGGTGAACGTGTCGGCTTCAGTTTTAACGCCGCCGGGTCGGGCTTTGCGGACAAGATCGAACTGGTTGTCGCGGTTGATAAGAATTTTGAAAAAATTGCCGGCTTTGATGTTCTGACAAGCAACGAGACCCCCGGCTTCGGGGACCAGATAAAATACGATTACTTTCGCGATCAGTTTGTGGGGGCGCCGGCTGGGGAGCTCAAACCCGTCAGCCTCGGCGAGCCGGCGACAATCGACGCCGAAATCGTCACCATAAGCGGCGCGACCATTAGCAGCGAAGCAGTGGTCGAGATCATCAGTCATTCCATTACCCAGATTAAAGAGCAAATGCAAGAGAAAGGGCTGATCGGCAATGGCAAACAACAGTGACGCCAAAGCGGCACTTTACACTCAGACGCTGTTAGCCGGATTGTGGCGTGAGAATCCGGTCTTTCGACTCCTGTTGGGAATGTGCCCCACGCTGGCGGTTACCGCGGCGGTCAAGCCGGCCTTGACGATGGGCTGTTGTGTGATCTTTGTGCTGTTGTGCAGCAACATCGTGGTCAGTCTGATGCGGAACCTTCTGAAGCCCCACCTGCGTATCCTGATGTTCACGTTGACCATATCCACCTTTGTGACGATAGCGGATTTATTCCTGAAGGCCTTCGTGCCCAGGATGAGCGAGATGCTCGGACCTTACGTTCCGCTGATCATCGTCAACTGCATTATCATTTGCCGCGCGGAGGCCTGTGCCAGTAAGAACGGGCTGGCGGTGAGTGTCATCGACGCATTGGGAATGGGTGTCGGCTTTACGCTCACCTTGTGCGTCCTGGCGGGCGTGAGGGAAATCCTGGGCACCGGTGCCCTCTTTGAAATCGAAATTCTCAGAGCCCACTCGCAGGGCGGCTGGTTCGTGCCGTGGGCCGCAATGAGTATGCCGGTGGGCGCATTTATCACGTTAGGCCTGTTGTTAGGACTCGTTAACGCCGTCAGCAAAAAGACCAAACATTAAAATGTAAATAGCAAAATGACAAATAAAAATTCAAAGATGACACAGTATGGCATTGCCAGGAGCAGAGCAATGAAGCAATTTCAGCCATTCGCGAGTTAGAGATTGCCGCGCCCTGTCTTGGCTCAGGCTTGCAATAACTCTTAACGTTTTACATTTTGACATGTAGTTTTGATATTTGCTTTTTGATATCTAATTTCAGGTAAGATTTATGGATACTCTTTACATTCTACTCATGGGCTTCATATCCATTGTTATCGTCAACAACCTGGTCTTCACGAAGTTTCTCGGCATCTGCCCTTATCTTGGTGTATCGGGCCGGATCGATATGGCCTTCGGTATGGGCATGGCCGTGACGTTTGTCGTGACGCTCAGCGGTACACTGACGTGGATGATCGACAACTGGATATTGATGAAGCTCGGTCTGGAAGTGACGCGATACGTCTGTTTCATACTGGTGATCGCCGGGGCCGTCCAGTTAGTTGAAATGTATCTGCGCAAATTCTTTCCTTCACTGTACGAAAGCTTCGGCATATTTCTGCCGCTGATTACGACCAACTGTGCGATTCTGGGACTGTGCTTGTTTATCCGCCTCTGGGCCATTGACTCTCTCTTGGAGGCGGTCGTTTTGAGCTTCGGTGCCGGCATCGGTTTTACGATGGC
>SMTZ1_10004868_pt1 | contig 13476 bp, 15 predicted proteins | sample DeeMarSWOR136_30_FD_25667 | JGI IMG/M metagenome (IMG submission 25667) | reverse complement strand
AGGATGAAGGATATTATTAGAGAATACACTAAATTAGTTAAACAAATTTAATATTTTCTTGCAATGCTAGCAAGTCTTTCTGGGATTATATGAGGCACAGTTTCTCCCATAGATTCAAGATATCCTTCCCAAGATTTAATTCCATGACTTAAGGGAGCTCTCGAAAATATTCTAAATTGATTACAAAAATCATCTTTAGGTGCTGCACTAAGATTTATAATATTGAACTGGTCAGAAACTCTATCAATTGTAATTCTTATTGCTTTATCTAAAAATCTTGCAACAGCATTTATCTCCTTATTACTCATTTTTTGAAAGCTAGAGTTTTCTAACGTCATTACAACAAATTCTGTTTTTCCAAAGACAGGAGACCATTCAACAAAAAATACAACCTTACTATCAGCATCAAAATCTATAACCAATTCTTCTTTAAGTAAAATTCTAACCCAAGATTTCCAATACTTTTTATTTCCTAATTTCATAGCTAAATTAGTCTTAGCTAAAGGTTTATTTTCACAATGAAATTGAGCATGAAAATGTTCTAAAGAAGATGCTGCCTTAGAACCACAGTTAACATGCATAGAAACATATTTTTTGTTTGAGAGTTTCCCTATTTTTTGTACAAGCTTAATACTATCTATCCAATTATTCAATATTAAACCTCGTGGGTCTATTATGTGTTGTTTATAATTATGAACTACTACACCATGCACTTTTCCAAAAGGAAACAAATTTGAAAAAGCGAGAGAATCATTTAAGATATATTGTTTTCTTAATCCAGTTTCTTTTGAGAATTTAGCACATTTTTTAGGATCACAGAAAAAGCATTCTAATGAAGGTGATTTGAAACCAAGGGAAGTGGTTTCTATTTTTCTAGCCTCTCTTTCAGGAGCTATTCTAGATTTAGAAAAGAAGACAGGATTAGTTCTTACTTTAATTTCACATGATTTAGATTGGCCTGAAGGTTCTACAACAAAAACCCTAAGTGTTTTTTCAAGTTTTTTTAAGTTTGTTTTTCTAACATCTTTTAGGTATTTTTCTAAAGCTTTAAGCATAAAAATATTTTATATAACTTTTATTAATAGTTTTAAAATTTAACTATTATTGCCCCTATAGTTCAACTTGGACAGAATAACTCCCTGCGGAGGAGTTGATCCGCGTTCAAATCGCGGTGGGGGCATTTATTTTTATTAAAAACAGAATATTCTTATGGTAGAATCTCCGATTATAATTTTAATTGAAATGTTAGGAGCCCTGATTGAAAACTTTATTGGTAGTTTTCGAATTATTTATTTAAAATTAACCGAACTTTTTATTTCATTAGCAATTATATCTGGAATTAATCCCATAGGTTTTATTATTGCTGTAATCTTTGGTTCCTTGGTTTTATTTTTTATATTAAAGTTTGTTTTTGGTTCATCAAAAACTTTGTTAGTAATATTCTTGTTTTATTTTATACTTCTAATAGTAATTGTAATTTCTATACTATCTACAGGACCAAGTGCACCTCCTGCTTAGAATTATAATTTTTGAATTAATCTGGCAGTATCAATTAAGATTTTCTCTAATTTTTTAAGCTCAAGCTTTTCAAACAATATAAACTCAACAGAAGTTACAAAGCCATCTTTAATAAGAAAATTAGGAGTAATTTGTACATACAACATGCCTTTTTTTATTAAATCCTTCAAGATTTTGTTCTTATTCAAGAATTTACAAATTTTATCTGCTTTTTCATTTTTTAAAGAAAATAATCTATATAAACCCACACATAAGCTGTAAAGACCTATAATCAAGAACAAAAACAAAACAGTTGCTCTAAAGAATATTAGTAATGGGGTCTGAAATAGTGTAAACCAAATCAAATATGAAATGTATAATAAAAACATTCCAAGCAAAGTTACTAAAATAACTCTTACAGGCAAGTTTCTCCAATCTGCAGCCCTAAACTTTTTTCTTCCTTCATCATAAACTATCCATAAGTTATGTGGCTTTGTATATGCTCTTAAAACATAAGTAAGAGGATATTGAACTGATTCCACTTTAATTTTTCCAATTTTCTTAAATTTACAACCAGAAAGAAACATATAAAGGCCTACTGCAATGATTAAAGCTTCGATTAATAGAAGTATTGAAAAAATTTTACTTGATATTAAAGAAATAGGAAAAGATAGTATGAGTATTACAAAAAATGTAACCATCAAAATCTTTAGTTTGTTCATATATATAGATAGATTTTTATTTTATAAATGTAATGTTTATTCTCATGGCAACAATTAAAGATTTTCAAAAAATAGACATAAGAATAGGTAAAATCATTGAAATTGAAGACGCTGAAACTAGAAAACCGATGTTTAAAATAAAAATTGATTTTGGGGAATTGGGAAAAAAACAAACAGTGGCTGGAATAAAAGGATTTTATACAAAAGAAGAACTTTTGAATAAAAAAGTTGCAGCTGTTGTTAACTTAGAACCAAAAATGATGGGTAATAGTTTGTCAGAATGTATGGTTTTAGCAGCTGTTTTAGGTAACGATGAAAAAGTTGTTCTTTTAGAACCTGAAAAAGATATAGAAATTGGAGTAAAGGTTTACTGATATTTTTAAACATGAGTTTAAACTAATAAAAGTGAATTAAATGGTTGATTTATTTGTAGAATTTGTAAAATCTTTATTAATTATTTTTCCAGCTTATGCTGCTAATGGATTTCCTCCTCTAGCTAGGGGTAGAATACCTATAGATTTTAAGAAAAAATGGTTTGATAATAATAGAATACTTGGAAACGGAAAAACATTTGAAGGATTTGGTTTTGGTTTGTTTACAGGATTTGTAATTGGTGCTTTAGAAGCTTATCTTTACTCAGATTTAAATGCTTATGCAATGCAATTTGGAGTTCAATTGCCTCTTATTAATTTATTTGTTGGATTTATGATAGCTTTAGGAGCATTATGTGGTGATTTAGTTGGAAGCTTTCTAAAAAGAAGATTTGGACTAAAAAGGGGTGCAGATGTTCCTTTATTAGATCAATGGAATTTCATTATCGGAGCTGTTGTATTTTCATATTGGTTTACTGAAATAACAATTTGGATGTTTTTAATAATGCTTCTAATAACACCAATATTTCATAGAATTGCTAATGTAATTGCTCATAAAATTAAAGTAAAAAAAGAACCGTGGTAATTATGCGCATAGATACACATGTTCATACAATTTATAGCAAGCATTGGTTTTGGGGATTTGATTCATTAAATACACCATTAGAGATGATAAAGTTTGCTATAAAAAAAGGATTAGATGGGTTAGCAATAACAGACCATAATACAGTTAAAGGAAGTTTGGTCGCAAAAAAAGCTGCTAAGAGATTTAAGAATTTTATTATAATAACTGGTTCTGAAATAAAAACAAAAGAAGGAGAAATAATAGGTTTAAACATAAAAAAAGATGTTCCTTTGAATCTTAGCATCGAAGAAACAATAGAAAAAATTCATGATTTGGGAGGTATAGCAATAGCTCCGCACCCGTTTGGAAGCTATATTTTTAGAAGATGTGCTGGTGAAAATAGCTTAAAAGCAGATGCTATAGAAGTTTATAATTCAACTTTAACTAATAAACAAAATAATAAAGCTTTCACATTAGCAAAAAAGTTTAAGAAAGCTATGACAGCTGGAAGTGATGCTCATTCTGTAAGAGAGGTTGGGAACGCTGGAATAATATTTAATGGAAATCCTATAGATGCGATTTTAAAAAATAAGGTAAAAATCTTTGGAAAGCGTACAAGTATTATAGAAATAGCTCGTCTAACTTCTAAAAAATTTATCAGATCTATTGAATGGAGAGTATCAGGAAAAAGGAGAAAATACACTTAAGACCCAATTAATTCCATAAAATCCTCCATAAGCTAGGGCTAAATTCAATATTATTTTACCAATTAATGATGCGATAAAAAATTTTTTTAAAGGATATTTTAAAGTTCCTCCTAATATTCCAACCACATCGTCTGGAAGAGGTGTTGCAGCAAATAAAACTATTACCAGAAACCCACCATATTTCTGAAATAATTTTTCTGTTTTTTTAATGTCTTTTTTCCATTTTTTCTCAATAACTTTTCTTCCGCCCAAACCTATAGCATATCCTGTGAATTCTCCGAAAGCAGCCCCTAATCCTGCAGACAAACCAACTAAAAATGGATTCAAAATAGCTCCTGCTGTAAATATAACAATAGAAAAACCTAGAGGGAAAACTATTGTTGAAGACTCTATTAAGCTGATTAAAAAAATCCCAAAATAACCATAAGTTTTCATTAGAGACATGAAAAATTCTAAAACCACTAAAAACACCAATAATATATTTTAAGCATTATAACATAATATTATGCTCTATAAAAAAAGAAAATACTTCAAAGGTTTAAGCAAAAATCTTGGTCAAATTTTTAGTAAATTTCCTCTTTCTCCAAACCAGTGGACAATTTCAAGTTTGTTTTTAGCTATAATACTTGTTTATTTTTTGATCAATCAAAATTTTTTAATCTCATTCGTTGTTTGTATTTTTACTATTTCTGTTGATATGGTAGATGGAGCTGTTGCAAGAGCAACTAACAAAGTAACAAAATTTGGAGCTTATTTAGATACTATAATTGATAGATTTATAGAATTTTTTATTATATTTGGATTGCTTTTTGTAGACTATCCTAATTTTATTTTTACTTCAAAAACTTGGTTAATGGTTTTACTTTTTGGTTCCTTGATGTCATCTTACTCGAAACCTTCTGCCCTTGAAAAAGGCTTAATTAAAAAAGAGTTAAAGGGTGGTGGAATTTTAGAACACACAGACAGATTAATTTTATTTCTAATTATAATTTTAATATCTAATTTTTCATTAGAGTATGCAACATACCTAATTGCCTTAACCTCAATTTTAACTATAATATCATTTCTACAAAGATTTTCTATTGTAACAAAAAGATATATATAAACAAAACAGATTTGTTTTTATGAAACAGGCTATTCTAATAAGAACTGATTTGAAAATGGATAAAGGTAAAATAGCTGCACAATGTTCACATGCTAGCATTGGAGCTTATCTTAAAGCAAAAAAATATAGTAAAAATAAGTGGATAAGAGAAGGGATGAAAAAAGTTGTTTTAAAGGTTTCTAGTGAAAAAGAATTAAAAGATTTCTATAAGCTTGCAAAAAAAGAAAAATTACCTTGCGAATTAATAACTGATAGAGGCTTAACTCAAATTAAACCTGGGACTATAACTGCCTTAGGAATAGGGCCTGAAAATGAGAAAAAAATTGATAAAATAATTGGAAAATTAAAACTTTTATGAGTGATGTAATTTGATTAAGGATTTTTATAAAAATAATAAACTTATAATCATTCTTTTTTTATTTTCAACCTTATTTTTTATCTATCAAAGAAATAGTGGAGGTGTCCATTGGGATTTTGCTTTATACGTATCAAATGCCAAATACTTATTTTCTAATGGATTTTACTTTGAGTGGTGGGTACCTCCTTTTACACCTTTTTTATTAGGATCATTTAGTATTTTTGGTTGGTTTTTGGCAGAATATGTTTATATAATATTTGTATCATCACTTTTTTTGTTTTCTTGTTTAAAATTTTCAGAAGTTTTTAAAATAAATAAGACGTTTTTTTATGCTACTTTCATAAATTCATACGTGCTCTATCATGGTTTAAGAAATGGTACAGAACTTCTTTCTTTATCATTTTTAATCTTATTTTTTACTCTTTTTTTTAAGAAGAATAAAGAGTTTAAGTCTTCAATGTTTCTTTCTTTATCCTTTCTAACTAGATACAGCAATATCTTTCTTTTACCGCTTATTTTCTTAAAAAAGAATCTGAAAATCATATTTTTTAACTTTTTGATATTTTTTATTTTGTTAATACCTTGGTTATTATATAATTATGTTATCAGTGGAAATCCCTTAACAAGCCTATCAGATTATTATGTTTTTATTTATTTACAAAAACTTTATTATGGCGACGAAATAATATCATACATAAGCCTATTCATTATTGGTTTTTTTGTTATTACATTTATAGCTTTAAGAAAAAAATTGAGAAAATTTTTAGATTTAAAGGATGCTTCGATGGTTTTCTTGATAGTAATAGTTATAGTATCTTTTCTTAACATGCCTTTCAAAGACCTTAGATATTTATTTAATATCTCTTTGCCTATAATCTATTTTTTCGTAAAATTTACTACAAAATTCAAAAAAATATTGTATTTAATTATTGCTATAAATTTTATAACAATAATGACTATTATTCCTCTTTATACTTCAGCTGAAGATATCTATTTTAGAAATTTCAAATTCGAGGAAAATTGTATGTTGATGTCAAACGCATGGGTTTATTTTGATTATTACGATATACCAACAGAACCTTATCCTTGGCAGGAATTTTTTGATAAGAAAGTTGAAGAAGGTTATAGAATTATTTTATTTAAATGGATTCGGGAACCGGATTATGTGAAAAATGAAACCTTCTTAGCACAATTTCCTATAATAGAAAATACGAGCAACTACGTTATAATTGGAAATAAAAATATTTGTAAGGAATTTTATAAAATAAATAAAACCTTTACAGAAAGGAAAAATGAATTTTTATTGACCAAGAATAGCACAATTAAAGAAGAAATAAATTGTCATAAAGACATACTTTCAAAAGTTTTATGTAATATACTTGAAATATAATTAAAAGGGATTTAATGTTAGAACAATTCATAAATGAAAATTTCTTAACTCCTTTATGTCGTTACTATACTTTTTGGGGAACAATAATCTATGGATTAATTTTAATCTTAGCAGTTATAGGAACTTACAAACTTCTAAAACGTCTAAAAATAAAAATAGATAAAAAATTCTTTATTGGTGTTTTACCTTTCATAATATACGGTGGTTGGACAAGAGCCCTGAGAGATCATAAATTGGATATCTATCAAAGCAATCTTTTTTGCTCACCTCCAATTTACTTTTTTGTATTTTTCATAACTTTAGCTTCCTTATTAATAGGTTTATCAATAGAAAAAATGAGAAAAAAGAAAAAGTTCTCTTATGAAAAAACAATGCTTGTTATAGGAATTTGTTTTCTATTATATAATGCAACCTTAACTAACGTAACAAACATTTTTGCATTCCTTTTTGTTTTGTTATTAGTTGGTGTTTGGTTCTTGGTGTTTTTTGGTATACATAAAATAAAACCAAAATTATTATCAATAGAAAATACAGGAATTTTAACCTCACATTTATTTGATGCAAGCGCAACTTTTACTGCACTAACATTTTTTGGATATTATGAGCAGCATGTTCTACCGAGTTTTTTAATAGACATATTTGGCCCTTGGATAATGTTTCCATTGAAAATAATCGTAGTTTGGGCTGTTTTAGCCTTAATTGACAGATCTAAGGAAGATATCTTCTTCAAAAGGTTTTTAAAGATTATAATTCTAATATTAGGATTATCACTAGGCATAAGAGATTTTTTAACCATTAGCCTTTTATAAAAATGTTTTAATAAATATAAATCCAAATGATTTATATGCAGATAATGGATGGTATATTCGTGGTATTTAACCTCATTGCAATATACCTATCAGTAATTTGGATAGTAATTTATCTTAGTAATAAAAATAATATTTTTAAAAATCCTTTTAGTAAAAAATTGCCTTCAGTAACAATTCTTGTACCAGCTTTTAACGAGGAAAAAAATATTGAAAAATGTTTAAAATCTATTAAAAATTTAGACTATCCAAAAAATAAATTAAAAATAATGGTAGTAAATGATGGTTCTACAGACAAAACAGTCAAAATTGTAAAAAAATTCAAAGAAGTAAAATTAATAAACAAAAAAAGAGGAGGAAAAGCATCTGCATTAAACTATGGTTTGAAGTTTATTAATACAGATTTAATTGTTTGCATGGATGCTGATAGTTTTGCAACAAGAAATTACTTGAAAAAAGCAGTTGGCTATTTCAAAGATACAAAGGTTGCTGCTGTATCGACTGCTGTTAAAGTTAAGAAATTAAGCACAATTTCTAGCAAAATCCAATGGGTAGAATATCTAATTTCAATAGTATTTAGAAAATTATTTGCCATTCTAGACTGTCAATTTGTTGTGCCTGGAGCTGGTGGAATTTATAGAGCAGCAACTATAAAAAAGGTTGGTGGTTTTGATTCAAAAAGTTTAACAGAAGATATGGAAATGGCATTAAAATTACAATCAAAAGGATACAGAATAGAAAATTGTCTTGATGGTTATGTTTATACAGAATGTCCTAAAAGTTTTAAAGATTTATTTAAACAAAGAATGAGATGGTATAGAGGTTATCTGGAAAACTTCAAAAAATATTCCAACCTTTTCTTAAATTCAAAATATGGTAATTTTGGTGTTTTTTTCATGCCCATGACAATTCTTTGGATATTTATTGTTGTAACAATGCTCTTAATACAAATTGGAACTATTATTTATGATTCTATTAATGGCTTAATTTTTTGGAGCCTAATAAATTATGCTATTGTATGGCCAAATATTTCTTTAGACTTATTCACAATAGATTCATTGACTTTGGCAATGTACATATCTTTGATCACGGGCCTATTTTTGAGTTGGATTGGTATAAAAACTGGGGGTATACATAACATAAAAGGTAGGAAATTCTTTTACATTATTTATTTTCTTATTTATCCTGTTTTGTTTTCATTCTTTTGGTTATCTGCAATAATACTAGATTTATTAAGAGTGAAAAAAAGATGGTGAAAAGAAAAGTAAATTGGAGAATTTATATAACTGCAGCTTTCATAACATTAGTTGTTTTTTCTTTAGGGGTTGGTTTAGGCTTTTACATAAGCAATGAAAAATATGATATAATTAGATATGATTTAGAAAATTTACAATTAAAACAAAAAGACATAGAACTTGAGTTATTATTAATAAGTTCAATTGGTGAACAATCTTGTGATACATTGAAATATGAAATTGAAAAAACAGCTTCCCTTAGTTCTGAATTAGGAGAAAAAGTTAGTTACTATGATAAAGAAATGATAAAAAATCCAGAGTTTTATATTTTGAAAAAACAGTATATTATGACTTTAATAGAATTTTGGAATTATTGGGAATTGTTTAAGAAAAATTGTAATAGTTCTGTTAATACAGTTCTTTATTTTTATGCTATCAATAACTGTAATGATTGTCAAGCTCAGGGATTTGTTTTATCGTTTTTAAAAGACGAATACCCAGAAAAAATAATGATATTTGCCTTAGATAAAGATGAAGATTTGTACAGTTTAAATCTTGTTAAAAACGTTTACAATGTTACTAAAGTACCAACACTTATAATAAATAATGAGAAACATGAAGGCTTGAAAGACATAAATGTATTAAAAGAATTGTTAATCCTCTGATGTCATTAAAACTAAAAGCATTTTATCAACAGCTAAATCTAAATCATTATAATTCCTATCAATTTGAGAAAAATCTTTGCCTTCTAGGGTTATGAGACTGTTATTAACTGTTACAGCTGTTTGATTAGCGTGTGATGGACCTAACAAAAATATTACTGGTTCTATTGGAGTAGGAACTAACTCATGAGTTGAGTTTATAGGTAATGATTTAAAACATCTTATTTGTTCATCTTCAAAAAATAACATACAAGAACTTCCGTCCTCATCTCTAAAAGTTCCTGTCTCACCTTTATAGTAATGTCTGTAAACTATTCCTAATTTAATTGTTATTTCAAAACTTGAAGCAAGATAATTAGCATTTTCGGTTTCATTGGGAAAGTATGCTATATAAATTTTAAAAACTTCTGGATTTAGTAAAACATCTTTAATAGCATTTTCATTAGGATAAACATGAGTTTTATTTGCTTCAAACAAATTTGCCCTAAAGTGTCTTACATCGCCTTCATAATACAAGGAATAAGGATCTTTAAAAAATTCTAAATTATTAATTAGAAAAAGAAAAGCAATAATAATTATTGCTATGATTATTATCACATAAACTTTTTCCATATAGTAACCTCTGATATGAAAAATAAAAGAAAAAGAAAAAAGGGGTGACTGAGTTCTCCTATTTAACTATTCTATTATGAATAGCTAGGAGATGCTACTGTTCCTGTAACAGTTATTTCAGATTCTGCTTTCTGAGTGCTTGTAGCTAATGGGAATCCTGTTTGAACAATTCTAGCTGCTAAGTCTGTATCGCCTGCTTCCCAACCAGCTATCAATAGAGCTGTCTTACCTGTTGCGAATTTGTCAGCAACAAGTTTTATCAAACCTGCGTTTTCAGGTATTCCTGATGCAGCCCCACATGCTGGATAAGTCTTGTCTAAGATTCTAGCTGCTATCTTGTTGATACAAGGCCCACCTACTGCAATCACATCATTGTTGGTTATTGCTGATTCTATGTCTGAATCAGTATCAAGTTTAACAACGTCTGATGTAATTGGTAATACAACGTCTGTTGTTATTTGACCACCAACGCCACCACTTGATATTACTCCTGTTGGAGACAACACATAAACGTTTGCATATGTGAATACATCTGGATAGCTTATTGTTGCTGAACCTCCAAGTGTTGAAGACAAGTGGTCTGCTAGAGTGCCGTAAGTTGTCATACCTTTGTATTGAGTTGATGTTCCCAGCAATGGTTGATCTTTGTAACCTGTATCATCTGAATAAAGTGTAGTACCTACAAATGTTCTTTTATTTGTATCATCCCACTGTACTGGTACAAATAACCAGTTGTGAGTTGTTCCACCTTGTCGTGCTTCTTCAACTAATACAAATCCTGGATCTGTTAATAATCCTGTAACGTCTGTTCCAATACCAACATTACAAGACCAGCTTCCTGCGCTACAATCAATAACAAGGTCTATATATCCTGTTGTTGAATCGCCAGTTACGTTATTAATGGCGCTATCGGTAATTGCAGACAATGCTGATGATTCGCCTACGACCCATACACTTCCATTAGTTATATTTAACGCTACTGCACCTATTTTTGCTAACTCTCCGTCTGCATCTCCTGTTACTGTTTTATTTCCATTATAGAAGTACAATCCACCTTGTCCTGTTGTTATTAACTTAGGTACAATATATGAATATTCCATACCTGTCTTGTCTTGTCCCCAAAGACCTGTGTAAGTTGAAGAAACTCCTGCAATAGTTGTGTCTCCATCTAAGTCGATATGAATTACTTTCTTTAAACCATCGTAAAGATAAACTTTGTATGTGTTTCCATCGACTATTAAATCTGCAGTATCGTTACCAACACCTGTTGAACCAACTGCTGTTAATGTGTTTCCTGATTCGTCTGTAAATGTAAATGTCTTTGTTGCATTAGTATATGAAGTAAACTGCAGTGTATGAGAGAAGCCTCCTCTTTGTATCACGAAGTAATCTTGTTCAACAGCACTTATATTTGCCCCTTCATCAAATATAACGTCTCTCCAGTTGTTATCCCAATATGTTGGAGAGCCTGCTTGTGATGCTGCCCAATACCACGTTGCTCCATCTGTTGTATAAAGTGTATACATTTGTTTTTCAGCATCTGCAGCGTTCTTATATGTTAAGAACATGTTGTACCCTGTGGGTGAAAATGTTATTATTTGTCTATTTGCTGCATCTGTGAAATCTGGGATAATACTGTTGAATTTTACATCAAAAGTTGATGCAAATGGATCTGTTACTTTACTTCCTGCAGAAAACCAAGCATCTGTACTTGGTGCATAAGATACACTTAATACAGACCAACCACCTGCTTTAGATGCAGTCATTGCTGATGTCAATTCAGACATTACTGTTGTTCCCTTTGTTACTGTTCCTGCTGATGTTAAAGTAATTTTATCTGCACCTATTGCTATTGTTGCATAGTCTGCTGCTCCAGTCTTACCTTGGAAGACTTTTATTGCAGCAATTAATGTTGCATCAGACAAGGTTTTAGTTTCTCCTGCCTTTAATGTAAATGATTCACCATTTACATCTCCGATGGCAGAATAATATGTTGCTGTTCCTACTGTTTGTGCAGCAACTCCTGTTAATGTTACTGTGTAATCTTTTGTATCAACTGTTACTGTTTGCGGTGCTCCTGTTTCTACAGTAACTATGTTTTTACCTCCAAGCAAAGTTAGACTTGAAATTGTATCAGTATCGCTGGTACGTGCAGCATCTGATATAACAAAGTCTTTTCCTAAAAAGTTTAATGTTGTACCTTGAATTACATTCTTAAGTGTGGTATCGTCTGTTACACCAGACAATGATACTGGTGATGAGAATGTTAATTTATATTTGTAAAGTATTGAAGATGCTGGTGTCTTAAATGCTATTCTTGGAGTGTTTTCAGTTGTTGGTCTTTCGTAAACTATTTTTGCAGGATTGCTATTTGTAGTGTCTCCCAACATGTACAAATATTGTTTATATTGATATGTTCCGCCTGATGCTGATGAATAAGTGCCTCCAGTCAATAAAGATGGTATATCTGAAGCTGTCATAATTCCTTTAACATTTTGTGGGTTTTCATAAGGTGTTAAGAATATACCAGTTGTAGCTATTTTTGCTCCACCTGTAACAGTTTCTCCTGCAATTTGTGTTGTTACAGTTGAAGTTGTTTTGGCATTTGCTGCCAAATTAACAGCTACATCAACAGCACCTGCAACATCAGCTGGTGCGGCTGCTGCTCCAATTACAAATATTGGGAAACTAACTGTTGAATCTGTTACTGTTACCATATCTGATATTTTTCCTAATTCTGTTACACTAGTTGCTAATACTGGACCTGTTAATGCCAATCCAGTCATAATCGCTGAACCTGCTATTGCGGCCAATTTTTTGAATTGCATTTTTTATTCCTCCTATTTTATAAAATTTGCGCGGTGAATGCGCTTTTTTGGCGCCAAAATGCGCTTACACGCCAAAAAGATTAGTACATCTATTTATTTCTGGCGCCATCTTGATTAAAAATATTGTATAAAACTAGGATATAAAAACTTCTAGAAACTGTTTACTATATAGTCTTTTATTGTTTCCCAATATAATTTGAAATTAAAATAAGAATTTTTATACATTTTAATTGTTTCTAAAGGCTTTTTATGACTTATTTAATGGAAAGGAATGTTATTTACCTTTATTTTCTAAGTTTAAATAAAGTTTGTAAAAATTTTCATCAACTAATGATTTTCCAATATGTTTACATATTAAACCCGTGTTAAGAAAAATTTTAAATCCTGACTCTTTTGCTTTTAAACAAAAAAATGTATCTTCACCTAGTAACTGAGTTTTATTATTTACTGTTTGTTCTTTAACATCAAATATTTTTTTCTCTTTTTGTTTTATTTTTTCAAAAACTTCTTTTTTTATTAAACAACAACCAAAACCAACTGCATCAACTTCTATTATTTGATTTAATGGTATAGTATTGATAATATAAAATAAATCATCTTTCATTATTTTTGCTATTG
>SMTZ1_10007638_pt1 | contig 13486 bp, 13 predicted proteins | sample DeeMarSWOR136_30_FD_25667 | JGI IMG/M metagenome (IMG submission 25667) | reverse complement strand
CCGAGCAGGGGCCGGTTAACCAGCCGACTTTTATCGCTAACTGGAGCCAGTTCGCTAGCATCTTTGGCGAATTCTTGCCCGGCGGTTACTTGGCTCATGCCGTCTATGGCTACTTCAACAATGGTGGTGGCAGCTGCTATGTCACCCGACTGCTCGATGTCGAGAAAGCTGAGGAGGCCGAACCCAAGGCCCAGGTCTCCCTGCCCACGAGCGCAGATCCCTCCCTGGAGACTCTTGTCATAACTGCCTTGAAACCGGGTGTGTCCGAGGGTGAGATTACAGTCGAGGTGACTAAACCCGCTGAAGCTGCTGAAGATGAATTCAACCTCATCGTACGTCGAGGGGCTGCTGAGGAGGTCTTCGAGAACCTGACCCTGAAAAAGGGCAAGGGGGTACGCAATGTTGTAGAGGTGGTCAACAAGGAGTCCAAGCTGATCAGGGTGGCGGAGCGTGAGACCACCCTGAGCCTGCCAGAACGTGTGCCAGCGGCTGCTAGCTATGCGCTAGCTATACCTGAGACCAAGGCGGTGGCAGGGAAGCCGATCAGTGCCGATGTTATCGTGGGCGATGCCGCTGAGCGCTCGGGTGTCAACGGCTTTGAGGCTGCCGACGATGTCACAATGGTCTGCGTCCCTGACCTCATGGCTCTTCATCAAGCAGGTAGGCTCTCACTGGAGGGGGTCAAGGCAGTGCAGCAGGCGATGCTGGATCACTGCGCTAACATGAAAGACCGCTTCGCCATCCTGGACTGCCCGCAGGGGATGAACCCGCAGCAGGTGAAGGACTGGCGGGTGAATGACGCCGGCTACGACTCCAAGTATGGTGCAGTCTACTATCCCTGGATCAAGATAGCTAACCCACTGGGCAACGGTGAGGCAGTCTTGGTGCCGCCCTGTGGCCACATTGCTGGTATCTATGGCCGAAGTGACACTGAGCGCGGGGTTCATAAAGCGCCTGCCAATGAGATCGTGCGCGGGGCCTTAGGGCTTGAGAATCAGATCACCAAGAGCGAGCAGGACTCCCTCAACCCGGAGGGCATCAACTGCATCCGCACCTTCCCTGGGCGTGGCGTCCGTGTTTGGGGGGCTAGAACCCTTTCCAGCGATGCCCAGTGGCGCTACATCAACGTGCGCCGCTTGTTTAACTTCATTGAGGAGTCCATAGAGCGGGGCACCCAGTGGATAGTTTTTGAGCCCAACGATATGGACCTCTGGCAGCGCATCAAGCGGGATATCACCGCCTTCCTCACTCGGGTTTGGCGCGATGGCGCGCTGTTCGGCGCCACGCCGGCGGAGGCCTTCTATGTCAAGTGTGACGAGGAGCTTAACACGGTGGAGGTTCGCGATGCAGGCCAAGTGATCATCGAGATTGGTCTGGCGCCGGTGAAGCCCGCCGAGTTCGTGATCTTCCGCATCAGCCAGTGGGCTGGCGGAGGCGCAGTATCAGAATAATTAAAGGAGGACTGAGCAATGGTACCACTTGGAGGAGGTAAAGACCCATTTGCATCCCTGCGCTTCTTTGTCGACATTGGGGATGTGATCACCGGCTCTTTCCGTGAGTGCGCCGGGCTGGGCTCGGAAACCGAGCTTATTGAGACGAAGGAAACGGTCAAGGGTGGCTTCACACTGTTCATAAAGACTCCGGGTGCCCTCAAGTGGGAGAACATCACCCTCAAGCGCGGTATCACCGATTCTATGCAAATCTGGAGCTGGCGCAAGCAGGTAGAAGAAGGAGATGTCGAGGGAGCGCGAATGAATGGCTCTATCGTCATGTACGATTCGCAAAACAAGGATGTCGCCCGCTGGGATTTCATCAGGGGTTGGCCGCGCAAGGTGTCGGGGCCGTCATTCAATTCCGCGTCTAATGAGATCGGCGTCGAGGAACTGGAGATCGTACATGAAGGGCTAGTCCGTAAATACTAGGCTTTCGGAGGTAAGAGATGACCCTACAGACCGAGTTCAATTTCACTCTGCCTCGGGGTTACGTTGATGGCGAGGGCAATTTGCACAAGAACGGCACGATGCGGCTGGCAACGGCGATGGATGAGATCGCCCCGTTGCGCGATCCTCGGGTGAAGGCCAACCAAGCTTATCTGGTAGTTATCCTTCTCTCCCGAGTGATCACCAAACTGGGCAGCCTGAGTGACGTTAGCACCAAGGTTGTTGAGGAGTTTTTCTCCGCCGACTTGGCCTATCTCCAGGATTTCTATCGTCGCATCAACGAAAACGGCACCAGCGCGGTCTCAACAACTTGCCCTGAGTGCAACCATGTTTTCGAAGTGGAGCTGGCGAGCTTGGGGGAATAGGTGGCTACCCCCTCGATCAGTTACACGAGGAGGTAGCCTACATAGCTTACTATTTCCACTGGCCGCTTGAGCAGATCCTGGGGTTAGAACATGCGGAGCGTCGGCGTTGGGTGGATGAGATCGCCGACATCAATAACAAGCTAAGCGAGCTGATGAAGTAGCCGGGTCGCTGAGCATAGTCTGTCACGGCTTGTAGAGAGGAGTATAGCGTGGGATTACGCCAAGTGGGCGCAGTTGGTCTGGGTGCCCTTGGCTGGGCTAGGGCTAGGCGCTTGGCCCAGTGGCTGGAGGCAGTCTTGGGTCAGTCTAAGGCCCTTGATCATTCTGTTCGAAGGCAAATGGAGGGCTTCTTCGGCTACAACCTAGAGGATGTGCTTATCCACGACAGCCGCCAGGCTGGCGAGGTAGCCAGAAGGCTCGGTGCTGAGGCTTTTGTTGTTGGCAGTCGGATATTTGCCGCCGCCGAGAGCTTAAACACGCTGACTCCAGAAGGGATTGGGCTAATGGCTCACGAACTCACGCACGTTATTCAACAAACGCAGCCGCAACCCATTCCACGCAGCAACCCAGTGGTCTCTCAGCCAGTCCCTGTGGGGGAACAGAGCATTCCCCGGGATGGCGAAGCACCTCAGTTTGCTGGCTATTCGCCACCATCTGCGAGCCCAATTGAGGGACCTATGGAAGCTGAAGCCCAAGCTAGCGAGCAAGTGGTGCGCCAGGATGCGGAGAGAGGGGAGCAAGTCGCGGCAGCATCTCCGAAGATAAACGTTGATAAGTTAGCGGATAGGGTTTATCGCTTGATGCAGCAGGATCTTATTTTGGGGCGGGAAAGAAAGGTGGGCATTGAATAAAATGGAGAGCGAATAATGACAAAAACAGGTCAACGGATCGATCCCTTTCTTACCTGCAGGTTTCACGTAGAAATTCAGGGGATCGAACAAGCTGCCTTCACCGAGTGCTCAGGCCTACAGGTAGAAACGGAGGTCCTTGAGTACCAGGAGGGGGGCCTTAACCAATACGTTCACAAGCTACCGGGCAGGAGCAAGGTCTCCAATGTGACGCTGAAGTGGGGCATTACCGATTCCAACGAGCTGTGGAATTGGTACCGCGACGTGTTACAGGGCAAAATCGTACGAAAGAATACGTCCATTGTGCTCTACGACCTTAAAGGCAATGAAGTCATGCGCTGGACTTTTAACGATGCCTACCCGGTAAAGTGGAGTGGCCCGGCCTTCAAGGCCGATGAGAACGCCATAACCATCGAGTCATTGGAGCTTGCCCATGAGGGCATGAGTCTGAGCTAAGGAGATTCAATGCTAGCAGCTAGCCATGGCAGCCGAGGTGAGCCCAGTAGGGTCTGGCAAGAGATGAGCTCAGCCTTTGCCTCGAGCATTGCCCTCGAGGCGCAGCGATTGGCTACCCATATTCAGGGGCAATTCGCTGAACATCTTTATTTTATGCATAGGGTTCATTTGCCCATTTGGGTGCCAAACTATACCTTCTTCACCAGCGCCCATTGGGCGGAAAGGCTTGTCTCCAGCCTATATAACCCCTCCCACTCCTTGTGGTCTATCTTTCATGAGGCTCCACCCCTTTGGTTGGAGCCGAGTTCCTTCGTCTGGTTTCGGCGAGGCTGGGAGTGGCGCAGTGGTTGGCCAGCTACCCAAGATGAAGGTCAGCCCACCGAGATTATGGACGAGGTATGGCCTGCGGAACCCTCCTTGATGCTGGGCACTTCGGACTTCCGCCAGCCTACTCTGCCCAATACGGGGGGCCAGCACCACATCATCTCTGGCCAAAATATCGGTGCCACGCTTGGGTTGAATGCGCCTCGGCAGGAGGCTACTTTGCTCATGCTCCAAGCTCCATATTTAGTGGCTCGGTGGCCTGAAATACGGATTAGACATGGCTCGCTGGCTCAACGAGACGTCCTCCCCAGCAAGGGCTCTACCCCATACCTTATAGATTTGGGGTTATTTGCTGGAGAAGAGTCAGGTCTGGCGGGCACTGGTGGCAGAGCCAGCGGGGCCCCTAGGCTACCCAAGAGCTATGGCCAAGTTAGCGCGATGAAGCGTTATGTCCACTTTGCACAGCCCATCAGGCCAACCATAGCAATAAATCGCACGGAGGAGTCTTTGGCTGGGGCGCAAAAGGCACTCGATTTTAGCCACCGCATATTCGCGACACCTATAAGAATGTCGTCGGGAGAAGAGGTGATGCCCCTTTCCCTTTCGGCAGTGGAAACGGGCGTCCGCCGATTCCAGAGGCTAGGGTATGGAGCAATGACCACGATAGGGCGAGAAACGCCAGGTGGCTTTGAAGAGCAATTCATGCCCTGGCTGCTAACTCCTCTCTTTGGCAGGCAGGAGGATTTCGGGTCTTCATATGCGGTCGGCGGTAGCCAGCAAGCTGGAGGGAGGATTTATAGTCGGTGGCCACTGCTGAGGGCGACCATATCGCCTGAGCTGGCAAAGATCGCTCCTGAGACAAGAAGGCGGATGTGCACCTCTCCGCCGGCCGACGCTGGTTTGGAGTATGATGCTGAAGAAAGCAACTTACTAACGCCAGAGTTTGCCTTTCCCTCGCGGATGGCTGTATGGCCAAAATTTACTAAGGACTTCAGTGAGCAGACTCTGCTGACCCAGACTAGCCAAGAGTTTGTCTTCCCTTATCACAAGCCCGACTCGGCGCAGGGTATCACCATTTCGGCCCCCCAATTATTGACGGAAAAGGTCGGTATGGGAGGGGGGCGCTCCTATAGCGGTAGTCCTCCTCACGAGCTGGCCTTTGCGCCCCTGGGGCGACCAAAGGGCAGTATTGGTAATTCGTCGGCTATGTCGGAGCCCGAGGTGGAGGGGGCTATGGGGAGGGCGGATATGGTTGAGGAGCCGGCGAAGGTGGATTTCGATAAGCTGGCTCGTGACGTTTATGCTATTCTGAAGCGGCGACTTGCCTGGGAAAAGGAGCGTAGCTTGTCGCCAAGATAAAAAAGGGAATTGGAGGCGGATATGGTTCAAAGTTTAGCTGGGGAAGTCACTGTTGCTACAGGGATAGGTGAGGCCTCCCTAGGGGGAATGATGCCAAGCCCACAGGGTGAATTGGCCAAGGCAACCATAACCAATCTGGATACTAAGAAATCTATCGAATGCATGTTCCGTCCTAAAGAATATACCTTCAGCAAATCGAATTCCTGGACTCGGGGGCAGGTCAAAGGGAAAAACACCCCCGAGCTGGAGTTCAGCGGTGGTCAACCTACCACCCTTACCTTGGAGCTATTCTTTGATACCTACGAGAGCGGCAAGGATGTGCGCAAGGCATATACCAACGCCATATGGGACTTGACGATGGTTAACCCCAAGACCAAGGACCCTAAGACACATAAGGGGCGACCCCCTATGTGCGAGTTCAGGTGGGGGAGCATGTGGTCCTTCAAGGCGGTGATCACCAGCATAAACCAGAAGTTCACCCTCTTCTTGCCCGATGGCACCCCGGTCAGGGCGACGCTGAATGTTACCTTTCAGCAGGTAGAAGAGGAGGGTATCTATCCGCGGCAGAACCCGACCACCGGCGGTGGCTATGGCTATAGGACTCGTGTGGTCAAGGAGGGTGAAACCATAGACTGGATCGCCTACGATGAGTATGGGGACCCTGCCCAATGGCGCTTCTTGGCTGATATTAATAGACTGGAGAATCCAATGAGACTTGAGGCGGGCCAGGTGCTATCTGTCACCCCATTGCCCTAAGGAGTGAAGGATATGCCAAGAGAACAAGAACACATATCCCATATGTACCTCAAGATCGGAGGCGCCGATGTCTCCGAAGATATTATGAATAGCATCATAAGCATGGAGGTAGACGATAATCTCAATCTTCCCGATACTTTCACCATCCATGTTCGAGATTCCAAACTCACATTGGTGGACTCCGATAGTCTCGCTCTGGGCAAGCTGGTAGAGATCTCGGTCAAGGGGCAAAGCGGGACGGCAAAACTCATGGAGGGCGAGATTACCGCCGTTGAGCCCCGATTTAGCCGCAGCACTGCGCCGACACTAATAGTACGAGGCTACGACAAGTGTCACCGCCTCAACCGCGAAAAGAAAACCTGTTCCTTTAACCAGGTGACCGATAGCGACATAGCGACCAAGATTGCCCGGAAGGTTGGATTGAGGGCCAAGGTTGATTCTACCCGAGAGGTTCATGAATATGTGCTCCAGGATAATCAGACCGACTGGGAGTTCCTCTGGGATCGAGCGCAGCGAATCAGCTATCGGGTGTTCGTGGAGGGGGATGAACTCCACTTCCGTAAGGTCCCCGATGGCGCAGCCCAGGTGCCAGTACTGGAGTGGGGGGTTAACCTCCTCGAATTCAATCCCCGCATCAATACCTCACAGCAGGTGGGTGAGGTCATTGTCCGCGGCTGGGACTCCAGGGAAAAGAAGGAGATTGTGGGTCGAGCGACCAGGGCTGAGGACACGCCTGAGGTCGGGCAGCGAGACCAGGGCGGCGAGGTGGCGGAAAGGGCATTTGGGGTGGTGGGCAAAGAGGTTATAGAGGACCGCCCCGTCGCTACCCAGGCTGAAGCAGATGCCCTGGCCCAGTCTATCTGCGATGAAATCGGGCAGGACTTCATCACAGCGGAAGGCTTCTGCTCTGGAAACCCTGCTGTGCAGGCGGGGGCGATGATTGAACTGAAGAGCGTGGGCGACCGCTTAAGTGGTAAGTATCGGGTTAGCCATGCCCTGCATCGCTATGATGTTGAAGGCTACACCACCGAGTTCACCATCGGCGGTCGTCACGGCAACACCCTGGGAGAGTTGCTGGCGCCCAAGAGGGCAAGAAGCCACAGCCCGGTGGTGGGGGTTGTGACCAACAACAACGACCCCAAAGACCTGGGCCGGGTAAAGGTCAAGCTTCCCTCGCGGGGCAATCAGGAGCTGGACTGGGCTCGTTATGTGTCTCCCGGTGGCGGGAATGATAGAGGATTCATGTGGCTCCCCGAGGTCGGCGATGAGGTGCTGGTCATCTTCGAACACGACGACATCCATCGCCCCTTCGTTCTTGGCGGTTTGTGGAGCAAGCAGGATAAGCCGCCAGCCCCCTCGAGCAAGTGCCTGGATTCCCAGGGCAAGGTGATCTTTCGCGGTCTCGAATCGCGCACTCATATGATGCTATTGGTAAGCGATCAGCCAAATGAGAAGTGGATCGGGCTGGTAAACCCCGATAGAGATATCTGTATTTATGTTTGGGAGACTGATAACGTAGTGCTCATTAAATCCAGGGGTGATGTGAGGATAAAGGGGGATAGCAAGGTCAGCGTTGAAGGGGCACAGATCGAGTTAAAAGCAGATGGCAATCTGAAGATCGAGGGTGGGGGAATTGTAGAGATCAAAGGAGCTCAGATCAAGCTCAACTAGGGGTGAGAAATGGGACAGCCAGCAGCAAAACAGGGCGACACCATAACCGCTACCGACATCCATATTATTATGATCCCAACGCCCACTGGGCCAGTGCCCACACCCCTTCCCCACCCCTTCAACGGGATCATAAGTGGAGGGCTCTCCAGCGATGTGCTCATTCAGGGCCTGCCGGCAGCGACCGTTGGTAGCACAGCGACGAACACGCCTCCCCATATCCCTCAGGGAGGACCATTCCAAATTCCCCCCACCAACCAGGGGAGGATCATCATCGGCAGTGCCACGGTACTTATTAATGGAAAGCAGGCGGCGAGAAGTGGCGATACTGCTATGACCTGTAATGACCCCACCGAACTGCCTGTGGGGCAGGTGGTAGCGGTGAGCACGGTGTTAATAGGTTAGGGGGTTAGCCTACTAATTATGGGTGGCTTTATGAAGGACAACAGTAAAGAAAAGGATATGTTAGGTACTGGGTGGCGCTTCCCTCTGGGAGTGGATAGCCGGGGTGGGTTGGCCATATCACGCCATGAACGGGATATTGAGGAATCGATACGAATTATATTGGTCACTGGCAGGGGGGAACGGCGCATGCGCCCTGACTTTGGTTGTGGTATTAATGACCTAGTCTTCGCCCCCAATAATGCCACCACATGGGGGCGTATAGCCCATCACGTCGAGGAAGCCCTGGGTTGGTGGGAGCCACGCATCGAGGTTGTGGATGTTGATGTTCGCCCTGACTCGAGGGATACATCCCAACTTCTAGTGAATATTCGATACCGTGTGAGGGCAACCAACGATGAGCGAAACTTGGTTTACCCCTTCTATTTATCAGGCTGATCCTCAGAAAGGAGGAGGAGATGGCATTGCCGGCACCTAATCTGGATGACCGCAAATTCCAGGACATAGTTGAGGAGGCTCGAGGCATGATCCCTCGCTACTGCCCAGAGTGGACTGACCACAACCTTAGCGACCCTGGGATCACCCTTATCGAGCTTTTCGCTTGGATGATAGACCTCCTCCTTTATCGGCTAAACAAGGTTCCTGATAAGAACTATGTCAAATTTCTAGACCTGATTGGGGTCAAGCTGTTGCCCCCGGCCCCGGCCAAGGCGGAGATTACCTTTCGCCTATCGGCCCCCCAGCCAGAGCCTGTGGTTATCCCCAAGGGTACCGAGGTAGCCACGGTGCGAACGGAGACTGAGGAGGCTATTACCTTCAGTACTGAGGAGGACTTGAGAGTTGAGGTTCCGACCCTGGCTCACATCCTCATCACCCGTGACAACATTACCTTTGTCGATTACAGTCATGACTTGGAGGCGGGCACGCCCTTGGACGTGTTTAAGCAAGTGCCTGAAATGGATAATGCTTTCTATATGGGATACAGAGAGCCTCTGGGGGGAAACATCCTAGTCATGACCTTAGATTGCGATGAAAAGAGGGGGATCGGGGTTGACCCTGATGATCCCCCTCTGGTCTGGGAATACTGGGATGGCGCCGTGTCATGTTGGTCTCCATTGGAGCAAAAGGCGGAGTCTATCGCCTGGCTGGAGCAGGATGGCACCCGAGCGCTGAATAAAAGAGGGGATTTGATCCTGCACCTGCCTCACTCCTTCATAGCCAGCGAGGTAGACTTGAGGAGAGCCTATTGGATCCGGTGTCGGGTCACCGAGCCGCGACCGGGCCAGCCTACCTATGAAGCATCGCCCCGCATCATGAGCATTGAATCAAGCATCATGGGGGGCACTATACCTGCAAGCCATACTGCCGCCGTAGTAGCGGAAGCGCTGGGGCGCAGCAATGGCACAGCCGGGCAGAGCTTTCGCTTGGCAAATGTTCCGGTGCTGCCCCGCCGCCGTGGAGAGACTGTGGAGGTGGAGCAGGAGGATGGGGGCTATGAGCAGTGGCAGGAGGTGGCCGATTTCTCCGAATCTGGCCCTGAAGATAAGCACTTCGTCCTGGACAGCGCCGAGGGCGAGATCATATTCGGGCCTGCCGTCCGACAGCCAAGCGGAGAGACAAGGCAGTTCGGCAAGGTTCCGCCCGTGGATAGAGCCATCAGGTTCTCCACATATCGTTATGGTGGTGGGAGTGAGGGAAACGTAGGCAGGGGCACGATAAGTGTCCTCAAATCCTCCATACCCTATGTGGCCTCAGTAACCAACCGCCGCGCCGCGAGCGGTGGGGTTGATGCTGAGAGTGTGGAGAATGCCAAGCTCAGGGGATCACAAGCGCTGAGAACCCGCAATCGAGCGGTGACTGCAGAGGACTTCGAGTTCTTGGCCCGGGAGGCATCACCCTCAGTAGCGCGAGCCAAGTGCCTTCAGCCACGGGAGGCGCTCACTGGAGACCGGCTACCACCGGGGGTGGTTCATCTTGCCCTTGTTCCTGCCTTTTCAGTAACTGATGATATGGTCTCGCCGGACCAACTCGAATTGTCCCGTGAACTCCAGGAGCAGGTACGAAGCTATCTCAATGAACGGCGCCTACTAACCACCACCATTGTCATCGCTGACGCCGAGTATCAATGGGTGTTGGTGGAGGCCAAGATCAGGGTAAAGCCCAGGTTTGACGCCCATCAAGTGAGACACGATGTGGAGAGGCGACTCTACCACTTTATGAATCCATTGTGCGGTGGTTCGGAAGGAAACGGGTGGCCCTTTGGCCGGGACCTCTTCGTCCCTGAGATCTACTCCTGTATTCAGAGCGTGGATGGCGTTGCATATTCTGAGGAAATCCAGCTTTTCCCGGTTAATCCCTTAAATGGTGAGAGGGGTGAGGCCACAGAACGGGTTAGAGTACCTCCGGCAGGGCTCATATGTTCCTATAGGCACGAGATAACGTCACAGGGGGAGCAAAGTGGATAACGCCGTAGCTGATAGAGTGCAAAGCAGTTACCTGAAGTATCTACCTGCCTTCTATAGTGGGGACGAGTTCATGGAGCGCTTTCTCATGATCTTCGAGAATATCCTCACTCCAATCGAGCGCGTAGTTGACCACATCGAGCTTTATCTCGATCCGACGGTGACGAGAACTGGCTGGTAGAGAAGAGAAGGAAGCTGATAAGTTCGGCGGTGGAACTCTACCGCTGGAGGGGGACACGGCGCGGACTGAAGGAATATCTAACGGTATATACGGGAGTGGAGCCGGTAATAACAGAACACCTAGGTGGGATAAGGCTGGATGGTCAAGCCAGATTGGGTGAGAACACCTTCTTGGGTGAGGGTCGTGATCACTGTTTTTCGGTAACGCTCGAGCTAGTGGACACTGCAGCCATTGACTTGGAGGGGGTGAAGGCTATCATAGAGGCGGAAAAGCCAGCCCATACCACGTATACCCTGCATCTTGTTACAGAGGGAGATTCAGCAACGGCTGAGGATGCAAATTCAGAAGCTCACAGTGATTGACAAACACAGCCGATTAGTATAGGCTGCAATTTCGGGGGGTGGTAGTTATGCCGCTAGAAGACTTCTTTAGGTATCAGAGGAGAAGGATCAACCCTTTCAAGGGTCTGATTATCGACGTTCCCACCTGGGCTGATGCTCACAATTACCATCGAGACCAGCAGAGATTGCATGCCATATCTATGCACCAGCACGGTATCGTTACCGGCCTCGAGGTTGTGGCCTGGAACCCTCCCGATAGCTCGGTAGTCATTTATCCTGGCATAGCCGTGGACCCCGATGGAAACATCATAGTCGTTAGCGAACCACAGCACTTCTATATCAAAACTGAGGAAAGCGGCACCGCCTACGTAGTAGTCCGATTTCGCGAGATTCCCCAGGAGATGACTCAGTCCCTGGATGAGGAAAAGACTGAGCCGCTCTACATCATGGAGGCCTACCTAATCGAGGAGCAGCGCCAGCCCCCCGCTGAGCCCTGCACCGAATTGGCGCGCATTGCCATAGCCGGTGGTAAAGCGGTCATTAAGGATGCCCAAAATCCGTTAAACCCTGGTTCCAATGAGATCGACACACGATATCGCCAGGTCGCTGGTCCCAGCCCACAGGGGACGATCGCTCTGGGCCTTGTGGACCATCCGGGCTGGATGCGCCACCAGGAGGGCGTTTTAAACCTAGCCCAGGTTATTAACCAGAGCACCGACTACCGAGCCTACTTCAAGGGGGCCGTCGGGCTCGGTGAGGAGATAAGGGATTGCGATCTGCTATGCATGTGCGGGAGCGGTGAGTTTACACTCACCAAGGATTACGAAAAGATGCTAAGCAACTTCCTTGGTCGAGGGGGAGTCCTCCTCGCAGAGGCCTGCCACGAGGGAAGTCAAGAGGCAAAGGCTTTTGGTCAAGCCTTTGCCGGTCTGGCGAAAAACCTGGGGAAAAATTTGCAGACTGTGGATAGGGGACACACCTTGTTTATGATCCATCACCTTTTCACGGCGGCGCCAGCGGGGTTGGATGGACCAGCCCTGCTGGTGGAGGATCAGGGCATGCTCTATAGCGATGGCGACTTCGGCTGCGTCTGGGCTGGTGGCACTATCATGCGCTGAAGATATTTGCCAAATAACGCCTTTAGGGGGGGATATGTCGGAGAAAATCAGTGTTACGCTATCGCCAGACAGGCTTCAGGTAGGCCCAGGTGAGAGTGTCGAGACCACCGTCACGATTAAGAATGCCAGTGATGTGGTGGAGGCCTACTCCATTGTGATTGAAGGGATAGACCCCGAGTGGTGCACCCTTTCGGTGTCCAGTCTCTCGTTGTTTCCCGGGGACCAGGAGCAGGTGAGGCTCACGATACAACCGCCAAAGACCACCGCGGGCAAGGCAGGGACTTACAATGTCATCATAAAGGTAGCTTCGAGGAGGGACGCAACAATTGAGAGCACCGCTCAGCTCGCCGTGGAGGTGGGACGTTTTCTTGTCTTTGACCTTGACCTCTCCCCGAAGAAGGCTAGAGGCAGGAAGGGTTCGTATCGGGTTATCATCACCAACTCGGGCAATGTACCCACAACGTACACTCTTAGTGGGGAGGATGCGGAGGATATGTGCCGCTTCGAATTCAAATCACAGGCGGCGAAAGTGGAGCCTGGAGCCACTGTTGAGGTGCCGCTGGTTGTCAACCCGAAAAAGAAGCCGTTCACCGGGAGGGCCAAGGCCTACAGCTTTAAGATAACGGTGACTCCTCACGCTAGTGAAGCTGGTGAAGGGAAGAGTGTGGAGGGACAGCTGGAGTGCAAACCGCTTATACCTGCGTGGGCTCTTGGCGTGGGTGGGTTAGCAGTGGGGGCAATTATCGCTGTAGTGGTGGTTTTGGTGATGGGAGGTGGTGGAGGGGCTCCAGGTCCCACTCCGGACACAGGGGGTCCAACGGTGAGCATAACCCATTCACCAAGTAATCCCCAGGGCTGCGTCCAGGTGCAATACGTTGCCACCGCAGCAGACCCCAGCGGCATTGATAGAATACAGATATACATAGACAGTGTTATGGTAGCTGAATGCTCTGGCTCTAGTTGCAGCTACACCGATGGGCCTTACTATCTTCAACGAGAAGTGAACTATGAGGCTCGGGCGTGGGACATGGAGAACAATGAGGGAACAAGCGGCCTCAAGGTCTATGAAGTAATCTCACCATGCGTACCTTGATAAGCCCATGTCCCGAGGTGTTGTCAGGGATGCGCTGGAACTGGGGGTCAATATCGCTGTATAGGCGCACCAGAGGACACACTATCATGCGCTGAAGATATTTGCCAAATAACGCCTTTAGGGGGGGATATGTCGGAGAAAATCAGTGTTACGCTATCGCCAGACAGGCTTCA
>SMTZ1_10004863_pt1 | contig 13486 bp, 10 predicted proteins | sample DeeMarSWOR136_30_FD_25667 | JGI IMG/M metagenome (IMG submission 25667) | reverse complement strand
CTACCCAGGAATTTACGTGACGGTTCTAGAAGCTTCATGGCCTGTTTACCGGCGTTGGCCCATCTCGCTACCTGGCCCACCTTTGTAGCCACTCCAACTCCAGCCCTCACGCCACTAAGAGCACCAGCTGTAGCAATGAACTCAAAGGCCGCACCAAAACCAGTACCCAATCCGATAATGAACTTGTCTGATTCAGTTCTATCCAAGGCATTCCACAAATACTCGTCGAACCTTTCAAACTGTTCACGACCGGCTTCTCCCATCCAATAAAGAGGATTCCACGCCTGAAATAGCTTTCGATAGATATCATTTTCTGGTCTGGCTTGTATTGGTTCCTCGGCGCCTAACACATACTTATTGACAGTGTTAGCAATTGCCATTTGGATGTTGTATGGATACCTACGAATACCTTCAGCCCATCGCATAACTCCATGGCCGAAAGTAGAGAATCGATCTGCTACATAATTCGCCCAATCTTCAACCCCTTCCAGATCTTCTGTCTCCTCCCCAAGAGTCACATAAGCACTCTTTGCTGCATCATATGTCTTACCTGGAAGCTGTCTGATATAATCAATAGCCCGAGTAGTCCATTTCTCCCGTGGAAGATCTGCCACTGTCGGAGTAGAAGTAGCCCATTCTATTCCTGTACCTTCCCATGGATCTCCGAACGCATATGGATTCAGGTTATCAGTATCAATATCCCATGGATCCTTAAAAGCATATGGGCTTACGGTCGCTGCTATTTGTGGTTGGTCCTCTTCTGGTAAGGTAGTAATGGATGGTTTAGTGGCAGGTCGAGGAGCAGGCTTTACCGCAGGTTCTGTCTGTATTTGCTCTTGCTTTACCTGCTCTCTCTTTTTCTTTTCTTCTTCTAGTTTTTCCCATGTCACGGGAGAAAGATAATCTGTGATGTCGGGCATAGAGATCTCTCCCCTTATATTAGACCCATTCTCTTTGCTGTCTCTACGGCTTGCTTCTGCTGTTCCTCAATAGTAGAGCTAAGTGTAGGTCTAGGTGCTGGTGTAGTTTTCGGAATAGTTGGTTGGCGTGTCTGCTTCATTTCTATAAGTGGCCTGAGTAAATGGTATTGACCACGCTCGACCAAGGTAAATTGTGCTGCCCGGGAACGAGGAGAATCAATTGGCTCTTCCCGAATAACCTGAAGCAAAATAGCATCTGTCTGGTCTTTGAATTCAGTCTTAGCTTGATTAAACTCCTGTGCTTGTGGGCTAGTTGAAACTTCTTGTTTCATTTCTTGTGGTGCTGGCTTCTTAGCAGTAGGCTCTTTCTTTGGCACCATTTGTGGACCAGGCATAGGTCCACGAGGTACTCCCAACCCTGATATTTGAGGGGGTGGAGCTACATATTCTTGCCGTGTTGGAAACCCTTCTGCTTGGATCCTTCTCTCAGTCTGCATTAGATATCCAACTGTCACAGTTGAAGGAACACCATATTTCTCTGAAATCTGCAATACCACGTCTTTAGGTAGTCTATTACCGTAAAGCCTAATAACTGTCTCAGCCGCCGTCTTCTCATCCATATTAGCTTCTCTAGCAGCCTGAGCTACAATATTTGCAGCCAAATTCTCTTCTCCACCAGTAGCCTTCCTAAGCTCTTCTAATTCTTTTTCACTAAGCTCAACAAATCCACCAATTGTTGGTTTCATACCAGAAAGCAATTCGAGTGATCTATTGATCATATCGTTAGTCTTTGGAAGAGGGAAGTCCGGTCTGTTCTGTATCAGAAGTGGTGCAGCTTCCTTCGGAATTACACCAGCCTGAATACCGAGAAGCATTTCCTCATTAAGTTGGCTCTGATATCTAGCTACTTCTTTATCAATCATCAAGTCAACCATATCACGGATAGCTCGATCAGCAGTACCAGCGCCTTCCATACCCTCGATATTGTAGATCTTGTAATACCGATCTGTAACTTCCTTTCGATATTTGTTAATCTCGTCCTTCTTTGTTTTCCACCAATCCAAGGCATTGTCTTGAAGCTTGTCAACGTCATCTCCTGAAATCGTTGCTGCTTGTATTCCCAGTGGTATAGAATGGTAAGTGATATTACCATCAGGCCTGATCTTTCCGTGGATCATATACTTCATTCCATCGGCTCCTGTTTCGATAGTTGTACCGAAGACCTGTGGACTTCTATCTCGGACCACATATTCTTTAACTCCCGAGATCTTGTTTACTCGAATGACATCTTTTCCAGAAGTGATAAATTGATAGGGGTCTTGTCCAGTCTTGGTGTAATAGGCTTGTGCAACCTCATCATCAGGATAGAGCTGAGATGCATATTCCTGTCTCTTCGTCTGTTCTCTTTCTTGGGGAGTCATAAACAATCTAGGGCGCTCAGTAGGAGCCGCAGTTACAGGAGGCTGAACAGCACCAGGCTTTATACCTTGCACAGCAGCAGCCGGACCTACTGCCTCTTGTATCCGTGGTACAGAAATAGCTGCAGGCATTTCTGTTCTTGGTATTAGCAGATCACCAAGACTCACACCAGCTTCTTGAGCTGCTCCAACATAGGCCTCTCCTAAGTAAGATTCTAACTGAGGATTCTGAGTTAGAATAGAATGTAAGGTCTGAAAATTGCGTTCCTTTTGCGCTTGTTCAGCCATTTCTTTCTGCCATTCCATTCTTTCCTCTTCCCTAGCAAGTCTACGCCTCTCGGCTTCCTCTTGTGCTAGAGCTACATTCATTTGAGTAGCCGCACCAACTCCTCCGCCGTATCCAGCGACAGCAGGAGCACCAATACGAGCTACTCCCCAAGCAACATTCTTGAGAATATCTCCCAAAGTAGGCATCTATCTCATCTCCTTATTTTCCTAACCATCCACCAAGGACGCTTGAAGCTCCACCAAGAAGACCACTTAGTAGTCCCCATCCTGGACCAGCCTGCGTCTGATATGTCCCTGTAGGTCTAGTATAGATAGGTTGATATCCTTGCATCAATTGAAGCAGGGCCATCTCAGGGCCGTATGGCAAAGTCTGAGCAGCTTGTAACTGAGCTAGGATCTCACTCAACCCCGGAAGCTGTTGCAAACCCGCAGCGCCTTGTACCCCATACTGTGTAGCTGCCTGAATAGCGTTCATGTAGTCCTGCGCCATCTGTCTTTCGACATCAGCTCTTGCTTGAGCCTCTGCGAGGTTCCCGGCTAATGCAGACTCAACAATGGATTTCTGAACTTTCCCGGAACTTGATGGAGTTAGGCCATATCTCAAGCCTCCAGTAGCCGCCTCATACTGGGCCTTCTCCGTAGCCTTCTGGATATTTGCCAACATATTTGCCAGTGTCGCCTCGTAGTCCTGGCCTTGAAGGTAATATTCAGGAGTCCTACCAAGAAGATTCTGGTAATATCCTGCGGCTTGCTGCTGCGCTTCCGTCATACCTTGGCCTTCCTGAATACGTTTCAGATAGTCCTGCGACAGCTGCTCCATTCCTTCTCTTTGTCCCCTCATACCTCCATAGAGATCTTGGAGATATTCAGAGAGGCTTTTACTATACCTCTTCGCATATTCAGGCGGCTCATCGTAGACAGTTTTTACTTTAGATGAACCAAACAATCCCATTTTTATCACCTCTATTGTTAAGCTAGATCGCTAAAGCTAGCTTGAGTGTAGCATCTGCTACATTACACTTGAAATAAACCTTATCGTCAGTCCCATCCGACCATGTACTTCTAGATCGGTAAATCGTTGCTGCCTTATCTGAATCCACAATCCAAACGTGCGTAATTATAGAGCCTAAAGTATGGCTTACCTCGACTTCCGTATCAGCAGATGATGTAGTTACCTCCGCTGCTTGAGAAGCAATGTTGTCCGCAAACGAAATCCAATTAACAACACGCCTGATCTTTGCAAATCCATCATTTATGATATTACGAACAGCTCTCGACCAATCATCTTCGAGTATGTTGATACTACGCATCCTCATAGTTAGCCCCTTAGGTGTGTGCCTTTGTATTTAAACTCAAATCTTACTTCGTGAACACTCCAAGGTTTGTTCACACCATCAGTACCCCATCTCAATTTGAAAGATCGAGCTGTACATCTAAAGTCCAATCGCTTTTCGAGTAATGTCCCACTTTGTGGATACCCTGTTCCGCCCATCGTTAACGAGAATGTAGATGTTGGTGTATCTTCATCCCAATCCGTGTAGAGAGATACGTTTAAAATAGAAGCTACAATGCCTTGAGACTCAAGTAGAAATGTAATCCTCTTTACTTCCTTATCGACCAATGGACCACCACGTCCGTACTCATCAGCCATGACTAACCAACCAGTTTCATAGTAAGATTCAATAGCACTACCGGCTGCACTCGCAGTGGCTGCATCAGAATACCCTGCTACTGCGTCATCAATGTCTGAGACATAGCCGTCCCAATCACAAGCAATCATTCTAGATGTAGCATCAAGCACAACTCTATCATCAAAGGCGAAGTCATATGAATTCCAAGTCAGTGGCAGATCAGCCAAAACCATATCCGATACATTATAGTAAAATCCCAAAGCTGAAAACTTCATATTATGTATGGTCCACGCTTCTTTATCAATGTCATATACAAATATCTTATTGTGTGGTTCTTCATCATTTTCCAGTGGTGCATACGGAACAGTGAAGAACAGCTGGTCCTTCTCCTCCAAAGGAGCTGACTGTACTTCATACCTAGTCGTTGGATCAATGCTTAGAATTTGATCCTTAATGTTAAAACTTAATTCTTCAATATCCCTACCTGTAAAGGCATAGATACCATCCTCTGCTAAGAAAACTAGATCGTTGTAGGTAGAAGTTAATGACAACGGAGCGACACAACCTCGACCATCAATCCTAAGCTCCTGCCCGAAGTCATACTGCCCACCCAAGTAGACAACTGAATAGATCTTTCTCTCCTTGAAAACGATTAGTTCATCTCCAAGTAACTCCATACCAGTGATGTAGTCACCATCATCCGCATCTAAATCCACATAATTCTCTGCAGGCCACGAAGTATAATCGCCTGGATCACACCATCGAATTCGAGAGTCCTTCCAATCTCCACCTTCTTCAGTTCCAGCAAGAAAGAGATACCCCTTAAAACCTTTCATAATCTTAGCTGGAACCATATATCCATTCTTGTGTACAAAACCAGCGGTAGAGGTAACAGCAACCTTCTCGAAGTTAGACACTAATGTCCCATCCCATGCCAGACTGCAATTCAAACCATTACATGCAAAGATCAAACCCTCGTATGTTTCCGTCATAATCAAATCGGTGCGTTCCCCACTCCAATCTCCACTCGAAGCTGGAGAATGCTCCTCCCAAGTTTTGGTCGCCGGACGCCACACCCAACATTGGGCACAAGAAGTAGTTCCTGACTTATACGGAGTAAATGCAAGTAGAAAGTCCGTTCCCTCTGGAGTAAAGAATTGTTCGAGCCAATTAGCAGCGGTTGGAAGAGCAGTTTCATGCTTGCTCGTATAGCCGTTCCTCACTGAAATAACCCCATGAGGATAAAGCTCTACGTTCTGTAGATTCGACGCCTCATTGTATTTAACATCGCTGTAGGCACAATTTGTATGTAATCCTTTTACGAAGTTATTGAGTATTAGCTCCGTCCATTTTCCCATCTACTTCATCTCCCGAGGAAGTCAGTTTCTTCGCCTCATCACGGATTTTAGCTTCTATCTCTTTCTTCATCTTACCCATAAGCATCAATGCCTGTACTGTACTATGAGCTTCATTCCTAAGAATGTTAATCTCTTCCTGAACACCAAGTAGTCTATTTATTTGGCTCTCCGCTGCATCAACCAGAATGTTAAAACCACAATCCTCTATTGATTCTGGCGGTCTTTCTGGATCGTCAAAGTATCTAATACCTTGCCGATAACAAACGCACTTGCTCTTCATACATAGTTCCCTAGAATATGGGCAAATGCTACGATCTTCTGCCTGCTTCATCTGCCTGTCTTTCATAAGTCCTCCATTAGTCCTTAGTACAAACAATACATCGGGCTGATGCTGGCCTCCAAGCACCATCCGAACTAATATTTGTGCTGGTATTGTTTGCGGTCTTTGAGTCCGTTACACCTTCATAACTTGCATATGCCGTTGCCGGATTGCTTTGGTTATAGCTTCTTATGGAACTACTACCCCAAATATCAGATCCAATTCGTTGTGTGTCAACAGGATGATTGTGAGTAACAATTTCTGAATAGTCATGCTTGTGCTGACTCGTCAATCCGCCAATTGTCCATGTCCCTCCCGAAACAGCACTTCCACCTTCTGATGAAGTTGGTGTAGTGAATACTAGATTATCTGTGAGACTAACTATGGTCCAACCAATTGGAGCTACTGCATTATAGAACAACATCTTTGTTCCGGATGGAATCAATGACATATTGACAAATCCGGCCCCATTGTTCACATAGAATGCCCAAACATCTGTAGCAAAAGCGATTCCACCTAACACATCATCCATTGCGGCAAGATCGGAAGTTGTGCCAACAAAACAAACCGAAGTTTCTCCTGGCTTGTGATGACCAGCACTACTGGATCCGTAGGTTTCAGGAAAGCTATGGGTTTCCGAGAGCTGGGAATCCAATTCCCCCCAATTGACAACGATGAAGTTGTCTGCATCCTTAATCTTGGTCTTTCCTGTAGGATAGTTAGCATTCCAGCCCATCCGAGCCGCCTCCTAGTCTTTGGTGCATACAATGAATTTCTTTCCAGCTGGACGCCATGTTCCAGCACACGCTATCGTCGGGGATTTGTAATCAGTATAGACAGTACTACCTCCACCCTCGCTACTAGAGTTTTCCGTATTAGATGGTGTACTTGCTCCTCTTAGATCAGTTCCAGCAGGTCCAGAACCAGTACTATTGATAGACAACGTATGCCTATGTTTTGGAACTTCCGTCATACCATGTCTATGATTATGAGATAGACCACTGATTGTCCATGTACTTCCGCTGACAGCCGAACCCCCGGCAGTTCCACCATTGGCGCTTCCCTTGGTTAGAATCACAACCTTATCGTCATATGCCGCAGTTGTATCAATAGTCCATCCTGTTGGAGCATTAGCTTGATAGAAAAGACACTTAGTTCCAGCTGGAAAGGCTCCTCTCCTGATCCATGCTGCGCCCGAATTCGTTACGAACTCATGATAGTCTGTAGCAAACGCAAGCCCACCAAGTATGTCAGACAAAGAATCGATGTTGGAATAAGTATCTGATTTGACGATATGGCCCTTACCTGGATATTCCTTACCTGTACCAGACACACCGAAATTATGCTCCGCCGAAAGAACCTCTTCGAGATATGCAAAATTCGCTCGACAATAATCATCCGCCTGTTTTACTTTTGTAGAAGGTACAGGCACTGATTTATCCCAACTCAATTAGATCACCCCTATAACTTTGTCGCAACGATAGCTGCATAAGCTGCTGGCCTCCAAGCTCCGCCAGATGAAATTGAATTTGTATTCGCTCCTTCTGATGTGCATGTAGTCTCCCCCGTATACCCAGTATATATGGTCGTGTCACTGTCATAAACATACCTATCAAGATCATATGTGGTAGCTCCAGAAAACCGCTTAGTAAAAGTATGTCTATGTCGTGGAACGTCTGAATACGTATGAGTATGAGAATGAGTTAGACCACTGATTGTCCAGCTCCCTGTAGTCGTCCCTCCATTGTTGCTATCAATCAGTACACATTTATCATTCAGACTTGTATCTATCTGCCACCCTGTGGGTGCAGTATCTTGGAAGAATATACACTTGGTACCCGCTGGGACTGCCCCCCTACGAATCCATCCAGCGCCATTGTTTGTGACAAAATCCCAATAATCCGTAGCGAAAGCTATACCTCCAAGCACATCCGCCAATGCATCGATCTCCGTGAGTGTACCGACAGAAATAACACCACATTCACCTATCTTATGGTCCCCCTCGTCAGAAGACCCATCACCATCGAAAATATGCTCTCTGCCAACAGCATCCTCTAGGACATCCCAATTATCAGTAATCTGAGAAGGATCGCTTGGTGTATCTATTGTTCCATCAGGTTTTGTTTTATCCCAAGTTGGCACCTAAATCACTCCTCAATTATAGGTTATGCTCTACTACTTTGTTAGCCCCATCTATACTAGTATCACCAGTAGCAGTACTACCTATATAATTACCTAGCACAACTATGTTATCTGTATTACTTGTATATATTCCATATGTCCCATTCTGAAGTACATTACAATTGATGGTAATTTGTGTTATTCCATTCGAATCAGCCGCACTGACTTCAATGTTGTTATCATTATCATCCCCACGCCTGCAAATGTTTGAGTTTATGATAAGCCGATATATCGTGCGTCCGGTATCAGCACTAACCAAGATGCAATTATGTGATCCTGTCACCCAAATGATGTTGTTTGACGTTATAATGATATTCTCAATATCAGCATCCCCAGCATCGACTGCTATACCTTCCCCACCACTAGGCGTATGTATCAAATTCCCAGTGATAGTCACGCCATCCAAATCTGCACCAGAAACAGCTTGGGTAACACGTATTCCTTCACTCGTAGGACGGAAAATAGAATTATTAGCAATCGTAAATGACCGCTGAACCTGGGCATTTAACACTTGGCATTGCACAAGTACACCATGTCTGGTACAATTCTCGATCTGGTTGTTCGTTATGGTGACTTTCGCCCCCTGAGTTATTATCCCATCACCCGTTGTATCGGCTTCCCCGTTCACAACTGTATTACCATCAAAGATAATATGTTCTGCTGCATCGTGCGTATCAAGCCCGGCATCCGTCATTGATATTACAGTATTTCCAGACACAGTGATCCACCTATTTGGGAAATAAGCACCACCTATTGCAACAGCATGTCTACAGTATTCGAAATGATTGTCTTTTATCACACCAAACGAACAAGCAGTCGTTGATATCCCATACCCAAGATTGCTATTGGATCTCCGAACTATATTATCATGCATATTGAAATGTAGTACCTGTTCTAAGCCGACTGCTCGATTGTTAATATCTACTGCTTCGCAATCGTATATCTGAAGCCCATCAACATAATACCCTTGAATGAATCTGTGCTGACTATCAGTTCCCCCACCAATAGCTTTAACACCACGGATCACAACGTCACTTACCCATGTAATAGGAACCAATTGCGCCGACTGAGCAGTATAGTATGCGTAAAGTAGTTCATCGGCAAAGGTTACTGTGGTTCCAGCCACTGATTTTATCAGTAACCATTCGCCCATTATAGAATTTGCACCCCAATCATTTGTATCTTTCAAGATAACCCACTGATTAGCGGAAAAATAGGATGTTGCATTTGTTATGTCACAAGAGTTATCACCAGCTGACACATTAGAGTTAAGGCTTCTCGCAGTCCCACTACTCCCTGCTGCCTCGAACAAGTAATCTCCAGATGCTGCATTTGAAAAATCGATAGAACCACCATACCCCTCGATGGTTATTTCGGAATCGAGCATAACAGTACTGTCAATTCGGAACTGCCTATTATTTAAATCCAAAATACCTGCAGTCATAGCCGTTACAGATCTCTGGAAAGCTACAGCCGCATCGTCGACATAATTTGCACCAAACCATTCCGGATAAACACGAGATATCTTGCGGCTCAATACAACCAACCCACCTGAGGAGTAGTCAAATATCTCTCCAGCACCACTTACTAGATTGTTAAATGTTACCGTTACCCCACTAGATGGAGCTACTTTTGCACCATTCAAGAAAATACATGGACTAGATATGGTGAGATTAGAAGCAATCTTATATGTCCCTGATGGAAAGACAAGGGTTCGCCCCGTATCATCCGCACTACTCACAGCCGAGCGATCATCATCACTGCCGTTTCCGGCAGCCCCGTAGACTTTGATATTCGCTGGCCAGTTTGTACCAGTAGATCCACCAAGAAAATTCCAAATAGCCGTGACACTAGCCTCAAGCGTTGTCAGATTACTTTGCAAAGTTGAAATATCACTTTCACAACTTGATAAGGCGCTCTGCAGAGCCGAAATGTCAGATTCGCAGCTTGAAAGTGAACTCTGAAGAGCTGTAACATCACTTTGAAGAGCGGACACATCACTTTGCAGTGCCGCTATATCATTCAGGATGTCAGTAAGATCCGCAGAGGCTGGAACACTCACCTGAACAGCATAGAGCTGATCATCGATCTGCCCCATCAACGACACGAATTCCTGATACCAGTCCCTATCATATTCAACTGGTATGTTCCATCCATAGCGAGGTGTTGCATCAGCCATAAAAGATTACCCCTTATTACCAAGGAAGATACTCTTGATTCCTCCGGTATTAGCAAATTTATCAACCACACGCTCGAATGCTTTTGGACCAAACCAGAACGCCAGAATACCCATAATGATATAGAAATCAGCTGTTGTAAACATCGATGTAACAAACTCCGAAGCCATATCCTTAATTACAGGTAGATTCTCTATCGTTGGTTCTACCTCTAGCATTGCAGGCACATACGTTTTGCTCAATACATAGATGACTGTACCTTTGATATACATATACGTACCCCAAGCACAGTAGGTAATAACAGGACGTACAGCATCCCTAAGGAAATTAGGATTGGCCATTTCAGCAGCCACTCTTTGCTCGAAAAGCTTATACTGCTCAAATGGTATAGTCATGAGAGCTTTCTCGATCTCATGCTTCATTTCCTTCGCCTTGTTTACATCTGGAATGAGCTTATCAATCACCTTACTTATTGGTTCAGTAAGGAATCCTAGAATTGTACCAAGAATAGGAATTGCATTAAGAATAGCCATTTACTCTTCTCCTATGTCACACTTTTTACTATCGGACCACTTACCATATTTGATGTGTCCAAAGTATGGACCACCAAATGGTGCATGGCCGAATCCTTCACTCTCAAACTGATCAGATGGTGGTGTCTTATCTGTCCATGTTGAGGTCTTTGATGGTTTTGCACTAAATTTTCCAGATCCCTCATCCTTGAAGGCCCGCAGTGATCTGGTTGTTAGATTGTAGGTTTCACTTATTAGCCATGTAACATCCCTATAGCATTCTCCAGCTACATATCTATAGACCCTAGCTATTACTGTCTCCACTAACTTAACGCCGTCAGTGAGTGTCTGAATAAATGGTGGACCACCCTTAGACTTCATCGATAGTCCATCAGAAAGAGCCTTTATTACCGATTTCACTTTGGATGATACAATAGAAAATCCATCAGAAAGTGCTTTTGTGATTGTCTTTCCGATTGAATCACTGCCCTTTACACCATCTGAAAGATTCTTTGTTACAGTCCTTGGTATGGACTCAGAAATCTTCGCAGCCTCAGAGAAGTTCTTCGTAACTTCTCTGGTCGTGCCAATAGTTCTAACCGTTAAGAACGGACCATATTTACCCTGTTGGTGATCCCAAGATAGACATGCTGTGGCAGATGTTGGACCTGTGTTATACATCAAGACACAAAGATGATTGTTAGGTGCCCATCCTGGCCTATTAATCACTTGTTGAATAACCGGAGTGATATCAACTTCAATGTATTGAATCTGCCAAGGCATATCCCAATCAACATACTGGCTCATTGTTGATCGACCTGAAAGATCGGCTGTAGATCCACTTACAAAGACTGAAGAATCATCCGTATCTTCGGCTCTAACTCTTACATCGACAGGATATGGTTGGTTATTAAACCAAGCCTTGAAAACAGCACTTTGTATCAAAGTTCCCTGTTGTATGTTAAGCGGGAACTGAAACCCACCAATCATGTTGTATCCTAGATTGATGTAGGTTCTGTTGCTGTAAACGTATGAAGTTGATATGACTTCATAAGCATCACGATTGTAGGCGTCAACTGTCGTTTCAATAAGACCTTCTTCCTGTGTGACAGCGCCATCAACTAAAGGTTTGGTAACAGTTTTTGCTATTGGGTCTTCAATGCTTAGGCTATCGAATAATTCCTTATTAACATTAAATTGCTTCGTTTCTTGAAGAGAAGCAACATCTTGAAGGCCCTTCGTAATATCCTTTGTTAGCAAAGCATCTTTAGTCACAGCATATTCATCAATTACTATTGAATTAACACCATCAAACGCCCCATAGTCAAAGCATCGTCTGTAGTCTGGATCATCCATAATTGCAGATAAGTGGAATGAAACCCCAGGTGTAGGCTCTAATAATATAAGTTTTGCTTCTATTATTGATAAAGCACCAGACAAGCTTCCACTAATTACGTAATCAACTGATAAGTCTGCTTTAGGTGATGAAGAAGCCCCTGATAGTATTCCATTAAGTTCATAAGAGACTTTGATGTCAGCCTTTGGCACGGACGATTGGGCCGTTAAACCACCGCTAAATTTGCTGCCAATCTTTAGATCTGCTTTCGAGACTGAAGATACACTAGACAGATCGCCGCCTATTTCACAAGAAACCAACAAATCAGACTTCGGTATTGATGAATCCGCACCTAAATTACCACTCAATTTGCAAGATGCACTTAATTCAGATTTTGGAACTGATGAAGAGCCAGTAAGACTACCACTGATTTCACATGAAACCTTGAGTTCTGCCTTGGAAACTGAAGATTCGCCTGTTATAGTAGCATCTAACTTACAAGAAACCTTAAGATCAGCTTTTGGGATTGAAGATCCACTATCCAGATCTCCAGAAAGCTCACATGATGCACTTAAATCGGCTTCGGGAATAGATGAATTCCCTGTTATACTTCCTGACAGCTTGCAGACAGTTTTCAAATCAGCTTTTTGTATTGAAGAAGAAGCCGTTAGACTACCTTCTAAAAGCTCCTCCTCACCGCCTTCAACTGTTAAATCTGCCTTGGAAACTGAAGATTCGCCTGTTATAGTAGCATCTAACTTACAAGAAACCTTAAGATCAGCTTTTGGGATTGATGAAACTCCGGAAAGATTCCCACTAAAAACACAAGAAACCTTTAAATCAGCTTTAGATATTGAAGATATAGCTGCTAAATCACCTGAAAGCACAGTTGATACATTCAAATCCGCTTTAGGGCTTGATGACTCGCTTTCTAAATCCCCACTAAGTTTGCAAATAGATCCTAAATCAGCCTTTGGAACTGAAGAAGCTCCTGATAAAGTACCTGACAAAGTACAAAACGCTGTTAAGTCGGCTTTTGGAACTGAAGAAGCCCCCGATAAAGTACCAGAAAGCTCATGTACAGTACCCACAAACAGATCAGCTTTCGGAACCGAAGAAGCTGCTGTTAAACTACCTGAAATTTCACAGGAAACCTTTAGATCAGCTTTTGCAACTGAGGAGGTTCCTGTTAAATCAGCACTAAGCTTGTAAGAGGCCACTAAATCAGCTTTTATAACAGATGAAATCCCTGTAAGACTACCAGAAAGTTCGCAAAAAGCCTTTAGATTAGCTTTTGGTACTGATGAACTACTTGATATGTCGCCAGAAAGCCCACACAGAGGCTT
>SMTZ1_10021652_pt1 | contig 13491 bp, 16 predicted proteins | sample DeeMarSWOR136_30_FD_25667 | JGI IMG/M metagenome (IMG submission 25667) | reverse complement strand
TGGACTCCTCCAGCTCCTTCATCGTGATGGCTTTCTGGCCGCGGCGCGCTGCTAAGATAGCGCCTTCGTTGACCAGGTTGGCTAGGTCGGCGCCGCTGAAGCCCGCCGTCTGTTTGGCCAGAACCTCTAGATCGACCTCTTCGGCCAGGGGCTTGCCCTTGGAGTGAACCTTGAGAATGGCCGTGCGCCCGTTGATGTCGGGGCGGTCCAGGATTACCCGGCGGTCGAAGCGACCGGGGCGGAGGAGGGCGGGGTCTAAGATATGGGCGGTTGGTCGCCGCCAGAATAATAACGTTGGTGTTGGTGTCGAAGCCGTCCATCTCCACCAGAATCTGGTTGAGGGTCTGCTCCCTCTCGTCATGGCCGCCGCCTAAGCCGGCACCGCGATGGCGGCCGACGGCGTCAATTTCGTCGATAAAGATGATGCAGGGGGTGTTTCGCTTGGCCTGGTCGAAGAGGTCGCGTACACGGGAAGCGCCGACGCCGACGAACATCTCGACGAATTCACTGCCGCTGATGGAGAAGAAGGGGACGCTGGCTTCTCCAGCTACCGCTCTAGCCAGTAGGGTTTTGCCCGTGCCGGGGGGGCCGATAAGCAGAATGCCCTTGGGGATACGCGCCCCTAGGCTCTGGAACTTCTCCCTTGATTTAAGAAATTCGACAACCTCGGTCAGTTCCTGTTTGGCCTCTTCCACGCCAGCCACGTCGTCGAAGGTCACCGTGGGCGTGCTGCCCTGCAGAAGGCGGGCGCGGCTGCGCCCGAAGTTCATCGCTTGGGTGTTAGCCCCCCGTGCCGAACGGAATAAGAAGAAGATGAGGGCGCCGAAGAGAATCAGGGGAATGAAGCCGATGAGCAGACTGCTCCAGTCGAAGCCCGAAGGCTTGACGTTGTAATCAACGCCTTCGAGGTTTAGGCCCAGCTCTTGAAGCTCGACCAGGGTGAGGTTGCCGATGGCGGTCTTCAGTTCCCTGCCGTCGAGGGTGGTGATGAGCAGCTCTTCGCTGTCCACGGTTATGGCAGCTATCTCGCCGTCCTGCGACATGGCGATAGCCTGGTCCAGACCGACCTCGGTCGGCGAGGACCCCGTCGGGAAGAGCTGGTAGAGGAGGACAACCGCCGCCACCAGAATGATGATGTATATTAAGCTGTTGCGCATCCAGTTCGATTTCATTTTCAGGCTCTTACCCTATATTATACCAAAAGGCGCTGGCAATAGCGAAATTGTACCTTTTAGAGGCGGTGGTAGCTTTCCTGAAGGATGAGGGCGTCGGCTTCCAGGCTGGGGCTCTCGCAGATTACCAGCCCCCCCGCCCCGTAGTCCTTGAGCGCCTGTAGTAGCTCGATGTAGTTGAGGTCGGAATCCTGGAGGTTAAGGTGTTTGCGTTCCCCCTTCGGGCCGTAGGCAATACCGGAGACGTGGATATGCATTTTGGCTATGGCCTTATCGCCCAGCCCGTTTTTTATCTGTTCCAGCACGGCGACGAACTCGGGGTAGGAGTTAGCCTGCCCGCTGCGGGCGTGCCAGTGGGCGAAGTCCATGCAGATACTGACCCTATCCAGCTCGTTGGCTAACTTGATGATTTCGTCGATATCTCCGAACTGGCTGGGCTTGCCCATGACCTCGGGCCTGACCCAGACCTTGTTCTCCTCTTTTTTGAGTGTTTTCATGACCTCGGCCAGGTTTTTCTTGACCGCTTGGTAGGCCTTTTCTGGCGGGTCGCCCAGGTAGAAAGCGGCGTGGAAGGCGATGCTCTGGGCGCCGCATAAAGCCCCGATGCGGGCGGTCTGGAGGATTCTTTGCTGGCTGGCGACTATTTTTTCCGGCTCGCGGGCGTTGAGGTTGATGTAGTAGGGGCCGTGGGCGGAGAGCTTGACGCCCTCGTTTTGGGCGGTTTCGGCCACCATGCGGGCGCTGTTTTCGGCCATCCTGACGCCGTAGACGAACTCAAGCTCCATGCAGCCCAAGCCCAGCTCGGCGATGCGCTTGATGCCGTCTATGGCCGAGGCAGTTTTGGCGGTGTGGGGGGTGCCGCCCGTGCCGAAGAGGAGTTCTTTCATTTTACCTCTTAAACAGGTGGTTAACATAATTATAACATACTCTCGTTGGGGGGATTTTGAGGGGGATTACGGCCACTCCACCCACTCTGTCAGCGTACGTTTGTCTGACCCACCCTGCCCACCCTTAGAGGGTATTCTCCCTCTAGAATTCCTTCTGGGGGGTACGCTCTACCCCTCCCCTCCCTTTTGGGGGTTTTAAAGGGGACGTAGCCCCCCTTTCATTAAGAGGGCGGTGGGTGGGAACAGATTTAAAACGGGGTGGAAGGGAGAGTCAATATGCTATAATAATATTGAGTCTATGGAGGCTGGCTTCTGGAATCGTTAGAAATGGCTCACCAGGCGGTGGAGGCCGCCGCCGATAAGCAGGCGATTGACATTGTTTTGCTCGATACCCGCGAGGTATGCAGTTTCGCCGACTATTTCGTGATATGCAGCGGTGATTCTGATAGGCAGCTTTCGACCATCTACGACGAGGTGGGGCACCGCCTGAAGAAGGCGGGCGTTTTGCCCGACCACCGCGAGGGGACGATAGAATCGGGGTGGCTTTTGCTCGACTTCGGCGACGTTATCGTCCACATCTTTGCCCCCTTTGAGCGCGAGTACTATCAGCTCGACGAGCTCTGGGAACAGGCGAAACCGGTGCTGCGGATTCAGTAGCTGTATATTTCGTCGGGGTGGAAGAAGAGCTTTATTTCTTCCTCGGCGTTGTCGGGCGAGTCCGAGCCGTGGACGCTGTTTCTCTCCAAGCTTTCCCCGAAATCTGCACGTATGGTGCCTTTTGCCGCTTTGGCGGGGTCGGTGGCGCCCATCGCCTCTCTGATGGCGGCCACGGCGTTCTTGCCCTCGAAGACACAGGCGAAGATGGGGGCGGAGGTGATATAGTTGACCAGGTCATCATAGAAGGGCTTGTCTTTGTGGACGGCGTAGTGTTTGCGGGCCAGCGCTTTATCGGCGTGGAGCATTTTGGCGGCCACCAATTTCAGGCCCAACGATTGCAGGCGGGCGATAATAACACCCGCCAGTTCTCTTTTCATGGCGTCGGGTTTGACCAAGACTAAAGAACGTTCCATCATAAGCTCCTATCCAGAGGATTTTAGCAGTTTTTCCAGGTCTTTTACAGTGACCTCTTCCAGCGTATCCACGATAAGGTCGGCTTCCTTTAGCTTTTCTCGGGGGTGGGAGCTGGTTATAGCGACGCAGCGCATGCCCGCGCTCTTGGCTGCTTTGACCCCCGCCACCGCATCCTCAATGACAACGCATTTTTTGGGGTCGGCACCTAGTCTTTCCGCGGCCTTTAAGAAGACCTGGGGGTGGGGTTTGCCCTCGGTGACGTCGTGGCCGGTGAGAACGGCCTTCATATACTTTTCGATGCCCAGGCTGCCGACGATAAGGCGGATGTTTTCTATCACCGTCGAGGAAGCGATGGCCATCCTTATCCCTTTCTCGTAGAGCGCTCTAATCAACTCTAGGGCACCGGGGAGGGGCTTGATGTCATGACCGATGATGCCGCGGAAGGTAGCTTCTTTTGCTTTAGCGATGGCTTCTATTTCATCCGGGCTCGTCTGCTCGCCCAGGGTGTTTTTGATGATAGCGTCGTTCCTGATGCCGAAGCCGCGCCTGAAGTCGGCCTCGGTGAAGTCAATGCTCATTTTGGCGAAGGTCTCCCGCCAGGCGCGGAAGTGGTGGGGGGCGGTATCGGCGAGGACCCCGTCCATATCCCAGATTACAGCGGCTATTTCAGGCATCGACTCGGGTCTTCCTATCCTTCAGAAAGATGAACATGGTGGCCGTGCCTTCGGCGACCAGCGTGCCGTCGGCGAGCTTTATTTCTCCTCTGGCTTCGACCAGCCGACTCGTCTTCTTGGTCACGGCGCCGGTGACGGTGAGCGGCTCGTTTATAGGCTGGGGGTGCTTGAAGCGGGTCTGCATCCGGGCGGTGAGGCAGTTGACCCCGGAATACAAAGCAGCGTAGCTCATCACCTCGTCGAGGAGGCTGCTGATAATACCGCCGTGCACCAGGCCCGCCCAGCCCTGGTGGTGTTCGCCGGGGGTGAAGGTGGTCTGGACCTGCTGGCCGTCCCAGTCGAACTTGAGCTTGAGGCCGATGGGGTTTTTGGGGCCGCAGACAAAGCACATATCGCATTCCTTGGTGGCGTCATCGGGTGGTCGGGGCCAGTTCGTCATTTCGAGCCTCCGTTAGTGAATTTCTGGCGCTTGGGTTGGGTGATGTGGGGGCGCCGCAGATAGATGGGCTGCAGGGTGGTGGGGTCATCGTAGTCGCCGGCGTTAATTCTGGGTTGGGCCAGCTCAATGAGTGACACGGCCGAGCGCATCTGGTCGGGGGCGATGACCGCTTTTTCCTTGAGCTTTGCTTTTAGCTGACGGGCGATAGTATTAACGTATTCCCCGCAGAATAGCGTCTTTTCGCCGATTTCGTCGTTCAAAGCGTCAACGGTGGAAATATGCTCCGGGGCAAGAGTATGCCATCCGCTATTCGTTTTCTGATAGAGGGCGGTAGCAATCTCTCCTCGTCCTGCATTAAAGATAGGGCAGACGGGCAGGCCCGCCTCGGCGTGGCCGTAGGCTTCCATCTCCAGGCTGCTAATGCCGATGATGGGGACGGACAAGCTGAAAGCCAGCCCCTTGGCCGTAGCCAGGCCCACGCGCAGGCCGTTAAAGCTGCCGGGGCCTTTAGCCACGATGACGAGGCTGGTATCCTTTAAGCTGGCCTTCGCCTCACTGAGGAGCCGGGTGAGGCGGGGCAAAAGCTCGACGCTGTGGTTCTGGCCGCAACGCCAGCTGACTTGAGCCAGCACCTTGCTGCCCCGTGCCAAAGCCAAGCTGGCGGTATCGGTTGAGCTGTCTATGGCTACTATCATTTCAGTTGCGCCACCATTTCGCGGTAGCGTTTGCCCGAGGCTTTGATGCGCAAGCGGCGCTCGTTATCGGATACGTATTCCATTTCAATAAGCAGGTTTTCGAGGGGTAAAAGGCTCAGCGCCTTTTCTGCCCACTCCACCACCGAGATGCCCTGGCCGTAGAAGTATTCGTACAGGCCCAGCTCGGCAATCTCCTCTAGATTTTCCAGGCGGTAGAAGTCAACGTGATACAAGGGCAATCTGCCGTAAAGTTCCCTGACCAGCACGAACGAGGGACTGGCGGCGTATTCATCAATTCCCAGCCCCCAGGCAATGCCCTGAGTTAGGCAGGTCTTGCCCGCCCCCAGCTTGCCCACCATCAGGATGACGTCACCGGGCTGGGCGATTTTGCCGAGGCGGGTGCCGAACGCTTGAGTCTGCTCGGGGCTGCGGGTGATTAGCTCTAAACTGCTCATCGCTGGCTGAAATGCTCCCAGCCCGCCTTTTTAAGCTCAAAGGGGTTGCCCTCTCTATCGACTAGGGTGACGCCTTCACCAGTCACAATTTCGCCGATGGCGGTTACTGGCAGGGAGGCCGCTTTCTCGACTTTTTCGACAATCTCAGCGCTGGCGGTGAATAAAAGCTCGTAATCTTCGCCGCCAGATAAAGCTAGTTCCAGGGCTCTTTGGCTGAAGGTGGTCTGAACCGCAGGTTCGATGGGGACGCGCTCGACCTCAAGGCGGGCGCCGACATTACTGGCTTTGCATATCTGGCCCAGGTCGGCGACCAGTCCGTCGCTGATATCAATAGCCGTTTTCACCCCCTGCTCGACGAGCAAAAGCCCCTCGGCGATGCGGGGGGTGGGGTGGAGAAAGGCGTCTTTGAGGCGGTTTTCGGCTTCGGGGTCGAGACGGCGCTGACTCTTCAATAACTCCATGCCCGCCGCGGAGGCGCCCAGATGGCCAGTGACGGCTATAATGTCTCCTACCTTCGCCGAGGAACGCGTCAGTATATAGTTGGTCGGGCTGCTGCCCAAAACGGTTATGCTGATAGCGACTACAGGAGCGCGACTTATATCGCCGCCGACGACGGTCACGCCGTATTCCTTGGCCCGCTTTAACATCCCTTTGTAGAGGGCGGCGACGTCCTCGACTTGGCTATCGTCGGGCAGGGCAAGTGAAACCAATGCATAACGGGGAATGCCGCCCATAGCGGCGATGTCGCTTAAGTTGATGTCCAGTGCCTTGCCGCCGATATCGGGCCAGGGGGTGGTTTGGGGGGTGAAGTGGACGCCCTCAATGAAAGAATCGACGGTAGCCAGTTGTATCGAGTCGTCTCCATGCCAGGCGGCGGCATCGTCGCCGATGCCGATGAGCAGCCGCTCGTCGCCCCCGCCCGCCATTTTAGCCAGCAGGTCGATAAGCCCGAATTCGCCCAGTTCGGATAGTTTCACGGGAAAATTATAGCACAGGCATAGAAACGAGAGGGGTTTTGCCCTGGTCCCCTCACCGCCTTTTTTGCGTACGTATTGTTTTCCCACCCAATACCCTCCCTATAAGGGATTAGACCCTTATAAATCTCTTATTTTTTGGGGTTTGAAAGGGGGCAAAGCCCCTTTCTACCTTAAAAGGGTGGTGGGTGGGAAAAGAAAAGAAGGCGCTATTTAGAGCGCCTGCCTTTTATCTTCTTTAAAGTCCCTGGCTTTCTGAGTTGGTAAACCTCCCCATTTCTCTCCCTTCGCCGCTCAATAAGGTCTTCTATCAGTGTCACCAGGTCATCATCTAACTCTTGCGGATATTTCCTTTGCACATACTCCCGGAAATCCGGCAGTTCGCTAGCGGTCTTTTCCTCGGGTGGCATCAGGTATCCCACGATTTTCAGTACGCGCCGAAGTGGCACTCCAGTATAGTTGGCCAGCTTTACACAGGAGGCAAAGCTCGGCCTGTCTTTATCGGAGAGCCATCGGCTGACACTGGTGTGGCTAACCCCTAGGTCGGCGGCGAACTGACTGGGTAACCGCCCTCGCAACCGCATTAGTTCTTTTAAATAGGTGATGAGCTCGGTACTCACTGTAACACCTGCCAACTAGCTGGTTTTTTTGCTCAAGGCTTCCCGGCGGGCGGCTAGCTTAGCCAGCTTGCGCTGGGTTGCTTCTTCCATGTTCTGCCCGAACTCGCAGGTCTCGCACTGGAAGAGGCGGGTGCAGAGCCGGTAGGAGACGTTGCCCTTGAGGGCGTAGCGGCAGACCCTCTGGCTGCCCGGTAGCTCCTTGAATCTCTCCAGGGCGGCATCAAGCTCTGCCGTGTCCCCCTTGGCCATCTTATCCTGCATCTCCTGGTCGAACTCGCAGGTGAGGCAGTCGTAGTTGTTGGTGCAGATGCGGTGGGAGACCATACCCAGCTTCATCCAGACGCACTCCTTGGGCTTGACCGCTTCGGTTACCGCTTCTCCCTCGGCCGTTGGCTCGACCTCGGGCTGGGCGATTGCCTCTTTGGTCTTCCGTATCCAGATGCGTGTCTCGATGCTGCCCGGAGCCGTCCTGATAACGGCCTCGAATTCGGCCAGAGCTTCCTCGTAGTGACCCTTCTCGAAGAGGGCCTGACCCCACTTGAGGTGGTCCTGGATTTCTTGTGGAGCGACTACAATCAGCTCCTCTCCTGCCTTTGGTTTGGCTACCTTTCCCTTTACTATCCTTGTTTCCATTTTCTTCTCCTTCCTGGTTTATCCTTTATCCTCTTCTAGCTTACTCTACCTCTCGGCGGCTGCCATCGGTTATGAGGCTTATTTATGACTGCGCATAATGCTTAATCTAAGGGCTTTTTAAATAAGCATTTTGTACTATTGAATTTATTGAAGTGGTGGATAAGGTGGTCTATAATGAGTGGCAGCGAAGCGGCAATGGATAAGATTAAGGTTTTGCTTGCCGAGGACCACGTGATGGTGCGTGAGGGCACCCGCGAGTTTTTGCAACGTGAGCCGGACATGGAGGTGGTGGGGGAGGCCGGCGACGGCGAAGAGGCGGTGAAGTTAGCCACTGAGCTAAAGCCTGACGTGGTGGTGATGGATATCGCCATGCCCAAGCTTAACGGGGTGGAGGCTACCAAACAGATAAAGAAGCTTAACCCTGCCATAGCCGTGCTGATACTGACCGCCTACGACTACGACCAGTATATTTTTGCTCTTCTCGAGGCGGGGGCGGCTGGCTACCTGCTCAAGGGGGTGAAGGTACGCGAGCTGATTGACGCCATCAGGGCGGTCTATGCCGGTGAATCGGTGCTGCACCCTGTGGTCGCCCGCAGGGTGGTTGACCGTATGGTATCCCCCAAGAGCACCGAGACCCAGGCCATCGAGCCTCTCAGCGAGCGCGAGATGGAGGTATTGAAGTTAGCCGCTACCGGCGTGAGCAATAAGGATATCGCTCAGCAGCTTTTCCTCAGCCCGCGCACGGTGCAGGTGCACCTGGGGAACATATTTAATAAGCTGGGGGTGGCTTCGCGCACGGAAGCGGTATTATACGCCTTGCGCAAGGGCTGGCTTAGCCTGGAGGACCTGCCCTGAACTTGGCTTGAACCAGTTGGGAGTCTTAGACATGTCTCCGTTAAGTCGGGCGTCAAGGGTTATGGCTAACCACCAGTTCTGGCTGGTGGTGCTCATGTTTGCCTTGGGCGTGATACTGCACTATCCGCAGCAGATACTGGGCACGGATTCGACTTCGCTGCTTTCTTCCCTGGGTTTAACGCGTCACGCCGTGGAGCGTGTTTTCCTGCTGCTGCCGATAAGCTATGTGGGGCTTGTTTTCGGGCTCAAGGCGGGGCTGGTCAGCCTGGGGGTGGCGCTGGCCATTATGCTGCCTCGCGCTTTTTGGCTCTCTCAGTATACGCCCGATGCCCTGTTCGAGAGCGGGGGCGTTATTGTCATCGGCGGGTTGGTCAACCTGTGGTTCCACTTCCACCGACGCGATATCGCCCAGCGCAAGAGTGCCGAAGCGATGCTGACCAAGATTATCGACGGCTCTTCTATCCCTGCCTTTGTGCTTAATAAGCAGCATACGGTCACCCACTGGAACACGGCGCTGGAGTCCCTTTCCGCGATAAAGAAAGGGGAGATAATCGGTACGGATGAGCAGTGGCGAGCTTTTTACCCTGAGAAGAGGCCGGTTATGGCCGACCTGATTGTGGACGGGGTTAAACCAGCCAAGATAGCGGCCCACTACGGCGGTAAATACAAAAAGTCCGGGCTGATTAAAGGCGCTTATGAGGCCGAGGACTGGTTTCCCGCTTTGGGGAAAGAGGGACGGTGGCTGCACTTTACGGCCAGCCCTATCCGGAATGACCTTGGAGAAATCATCGGGGCTATAGAGACTCTGGGGGACGTTACCGAAAGAAAGAATGCCGAGGAGAACCTGCGCCGCTATTTGCAGGAGATTACCCGCGCCCAGGAGGAGGAGCGTAAGCGCATCGCGCGTGAGCTCCACGACGACACGGCTCAGGACCTGGTGATTCTCCTGCGCCAGGTGGACAAGCTTACCTTGGCTGCCGATAACCTGTCGCCGCAGAATGCCGAACTCGTGGAGGAAATGCGCCAGCAGACCAGTAAGATAATGGACGGGGTGCACCGCTTCAGTCAGGACCTGCGGCCCTCGGTACTTGATGACCTGGGGCTGCTGCCGGCGCTGGAGTGGCTGACCTCCGACCTGACCGAGCACTTCGGTATAAACGTAGATATGAAGGTGGAGGGTAAGGTGCGTCGTTTTTCTCCCGAGATAGAGCTGGTGCTGTTCCGTGTCGCCCAGGAGGCGCTAAGGAATGTCTGGAAGCACTCGGGGGCATCCAAAGCGAACGTCACGCTAAAATTCGGCGATGAAAAGGCCGTTTTAACCGTGGAGGACGAGGGCAAGGGCTTTGAGCTGCCGGGCAGGATGGACGACCTGACCGTGGCCGGTAAGCTGGGTCTGGCTGGCATGCAGGAGAGAGCCCAACTCATCGGAGGTAGGCTGAGCTTGCAGTCCGCACCGGGCAAGGGGACGACATTAACGCTGAAAGTTCCGGTATAGTTTTGTCTCTGGCTCTAGCCATATGACGCAAAAGCTGCTATATTAGTGTTTGTATATGCGTTGTGCCATTATTGCTGATATTCACGCCAATCTGGCGGCTCTTAAGGCGGTACTGGTCGATGTTAAGCAGCGGGGGGGTGTGGAGGAGATATGGTGTTTGGGGGATATCGTGGGTTACGGTCCCGACCCGCACGATTGCATCGAGCTTTTACGCCAGACCAAACACATCTGCGTGGTCGGTAACCACGACCTGGCGGCGGTGGGGCAGATAGATACCACTGATTTTAACCCCGACGCCGTAGCCGCTTCAGAGTGGACGGCGGAGCATTTGAACTCGCAGGATGTGCGCTACATCAAGAGCCTGCCGCGGGTTATCAACAAGGACGATTTTACCATAGTGCACGGCAGCCCCCGGGAGCCTATCTGGGAGTATGTGCTTTCCATCAGCGGCGCCAGGGAGAACTTCGCCTACTTTAAGACCCAGTTTTGTTTGCTGGCGCACACCCATGTACCCGCCGCCTTTAGCTATGACGAGGGCGGTGCCTGTTCCTTCCGTCAATTCGCCCCGGAAAAGGAGCTGGTCCCGGCTGAGGAGCGGCTTATTATCAACCCGGGAGCGGTGGGGCAGCCGCGGGACGGCGACCCCAGGGCCAGCTACGCCATCTATGACAGCGATAAGCAGCGGTTCTGGCTCTACCGCGTCCCTTACGACGTCACCGAAACCCAGTCCCGTATGGTGGAGCAAAAGTTACCCATGCGCTTGGTGGCCCGTCTCAGCCACGGCGTATAACGGGCTTTGTGTCTCCGTTCTATTGTTGACATGAGGTGTGCTCAGACGATAAACTAATTTGTTGGTTTCCCCGTTTTTTTTCACGGCTTTTTGGTCTCTAGCGAGGAGGTGATAACTCAAAGTCTATGGGTTGAGATTCACCCCTCGTATTTTATTTCTTAGAGGGAGGAGATAAATATGGCGAAAATACCGGACAAAATTCAAACCTGGCAGATGGTGGAGGGGGGTAAGCTGGCCAAGACGGCTATCGACGTCCCCGAACTGAAGCCCGGCGAGGTGCTGGTTGAGATTGCCGGCTGCGGCGTCTGCCATACCGACCTGGGCTATTTTTATGACGGCGTGCCCACGGTAAGCAAGCCGCCGCTGACGCTGGGCCACGAAATCAGCGGCACCGTAATCGCCGGCGACTCTAAATGGGTGGGCAAAGAGGTGATTATCCCCGCGGTTATGCCCTGCAACAAATGCCCGATTTGCGCTTCGGGCAGGGGCAACCGCTGCCTGGCTCAAAAGATGCCGGGTAACAGCATGGATATCTACGGCGGTAATTCCAGCCACATCGTCGTCCCCGCCGAGGACTTATGCGTTATACCGGACAGGAAGGGCGTGCCTTTGGCCCATTTCGCCGTCATCGCCGACGCGGTGACTTCGCCTTATCAGGCGGCGATGAGAGCCGAGGTCAAACCGGGCGACCTGTGCATCGTTATCGGGGTTACCGGCGGGCTGGGGGTCTATGCCGCTCAGGTCTCTGGGGGCTAAAGAGGTCATCGGCATCGCCCGCAACCCGGAGAAGCTGAAGAGGGCGCTCGATTACGGCGCCACCCACGTTATCAGCTCGGTGGATAAAAGCCCGCGCGACATAAGAGACGAGTTCCGTGCCTACTGCAAGGAGAAGGGTATACCCGGCAACTACGGCTGGAAGATATTCGAGTGGACGGGCACGGGCGACGGCCAGGCTATCGGCCTGGAATTATTGTCTTTCGTGGGCAAGCTGATCATCTGTGGCTTCGGCATGCAGAAGAACGAGTACGCCCTGTCAAGATTGATGGCCTTCGACGCCGACATTCTGGGCTCTTGGGGTTGTCTGCCCAAGTACTACCCCGAAGTCCTGAAGATGGTCTTAGAGGGCAAGATTCAGATTGAGCCCTTTATCGAGACGAGGCCGATGAGCACCATCGAGAAGTCTTACGAGGAAGCCCACAAGGGTGGACTGACCAAGAGAATAGTCCTGACCCCTGATTTTTAAAACCAAAAAACAAAGAGGAGGTATTAACAATGGCTCTAGACTGGATGCCTAGAGAAGGTGGTATCAAAGACCACAACCTATGGGGCATGGAGCACTTCGGCACCGAGCCGCCGTGCACCGTGTACGAGGAGAAACCCATCATCGACCCCAGCGGTAAGCCGGTGGAGGGGCTTTACAGCGCCTGGGTTACCTTAAACAACCCCGCCCAGTACAACTCCTACACCACCGAGATGGTCAAGGGGGTTATCGCCGGCTTTCACCGCGCCCAGGAGAACCGCGCCGTGGTAGCGGTGGTCTTTACCGGCGCCGGCCACAACGCCTTCTGCACTGGGGGCAACACCAAGGAGTATTCGGAATACTATTCCACCAAACCAACGGAGTACGGCCAGTACATGGACCTCTTTAACGGCATGGTCGATTCCATCCTGATGTGCCAGAAACCGGTTATCCGCCGCGTCAACGGCATGAGCGTCGCCGGCGGTCAGGAAATCGGCGGTGCCTGCGACATCGCCGTGGCTTCCGACCTGGCTATCTTCGGGCAGGCGGGACCGAGGCACGGCTCGGCACCGGTGGGTGGCTCTTCCGACTTTTTACCCTGGGCGCTGACCATCGAGGACGCCATGTGGAACTGCATCTCCTGCGAGATGTGGAGCGCCTATAAGATGCACCGCAAGAACTACCTGAGCAAGGTGGTTCCCGTGCTGAAGCAGGACGGCAAGTAAGTTCATCCGCAACCCGCAGGTATATACCGACAGCTGGGTGAAGGACGGCGAGATTGTCTACGGCGAGTTCGTCAGGGGCGATGAGGCTAAGAAGGCCCGCGAGCTGGTCAAGTCGCTGGAGGTTGACCTCACCCCGCTCGATAACGAGGTCAACAAGATGCTCTGGACCTTCACCAATCTCTTCGAAGGCTGCCTGATGAAGTCCATCATCGGTATCCGCGAGAAGAAGAAGTTCTTCTGGGATATGAACAAGAACGACCACCGCTACTGGCTGGCGGTCAATATGACGGGCGAAGCCTTCCTCGGCTTCGGTGCCAAGAAGATAACGGGCAAGGATACCATCGACTTTATCAAGTACCGCCAGATGGTGGCCGAGGGGCACCCCATAGACGAGGAGCTTTTCGAGGCGGTTCTGGGCAAGCCCATGCCCAAAGAGTAAAACTGAATCGGATTGCTATGAGAGAAAGCCCCGAGATTATCTCGGGGCTTTTCTTTTCCCTGCCCGCTCTGTTAGCGCACGTGTTATCTTCCCACCCGATGCCCACCCTATAAGGGTGGTACCCCTTATATATCCCCCTTATTTTGGGGGATTGAAAGGGGGCTTTGCCCCTTTTCTACCTTAAAGGGCGGTGGGTGGGAAAAGATATAAAATGGGGGATGGGGAAGAAGACTATCCCTTGACAAAGCGTCGGGTGAAGGTTAGCATTTTAGTGAGGTCGTGCTAGACGGGGAGCCAGCGGTGCCCTGAACTCGCAATCCGCTATAG
>SMTZ1_10020304_pt1 | contig 13492 bp, 9 predicted proteins | sample DeeMarSWOR136_30_FD_25667 | JGI IMG/M metagenome (IMG submission 25667) | reverse complement strand
GATTGTTGATATCTTTCTGTAACGATTTGTCGATAATATCCTGTAGTTGCAGAGGGATGTCGTCCCTGTAGCGTGATAGCGGCATCGGTTCCTCGTGGACAATCTCATAAATGAGCGCCGCTTCGTGTTCTCCCTTAAATGGTAGTTTCCCCGTGAGAAGCTCATAAAATATGATCCCCAGTGAGAAGATATCGGATCGATGATCCACCTCCTCACCCAGCGCCAGCTCCGGGGACATGTAGGCTGCCGTTCCCAGCGTGCTCCCTTTCTTCGTGATCCTCGTCTTCCCAGCCAGCTTCGCCAGCCCGAAATCGATGATCTTCGCCTCCCCGTCACTCGTGATGAGTATGTTCGAAGGCTTGACGTCACGGTGGACGATCCCTTTATCGTGGGCCTTTGCGAGTCCCGAGGCCACCTGTGCGGTGATATCCATCGCCTCGTCGACGGTGATACTACCCTGGTCGATCCGCTCCCTGAGTGTTTCTCCCTCGTAGTAGGCCATGACGATAAAGGTCTGGCCGTCTTTGGTCTCGTCGATTTCATAAATCGTGCATATGTGCTGGTGATCGAGGGCGCTCGCTGCCTTCGCCTCGTAAATGAAACGTTTGGTGGCCTCCTTGTCGGCACTCAGGTGCGACGGCAGAAACTTGATGGCGACGAAACGATCCAGACGGGTGTCCTGGGCCTTGTAGACCACCCCCATCCCACCCTCACCGAGCTTTTCGAGGATTTTGTAGTGTGAGATTGTTTTGCCGATCACTGAGAGCCAGCCCATTCGTAAAAAATAAGGATAGCAGTGTGCCGCTTCATTAAGTAACTCATTTGCTGACATGCATATTTTACCAAGGAAAGTAGGAAGCGTCAACTATTTGGGGGATGAATGACAGAATCGTAAAATTCGAATTTACTAATAGATTGAGGATTTTGAATGCTGCAGGGCTCAGAGACGGTTATTGCCAACCCAGGTGCCATATATATATAATAGTGATAAGATCAATGAGAGTCAGGATGCCTCATTACGAGTTGAAATGGGAAATCCCAACATATACATATCCCGCTTGGATACTGAGCAAATAATGCGACATCAGGTGGGGTGAGATATGGTAACACCAAGACTAAAAAGGAGAAGGAAATAATGAAAAAGAAATTACTATTAATCCCGCTAGTGTTGTTGTTAGCCCTCAGTCTGGTGGCTATCGGCTGTTCGCCAACGCCAACGCCACCGTCACCTCCAGCCCGGGCGATTGACGCTATTGTCTCCACCCAGTGGTTAGAGGACAACATTGATAATCCAAACCTGGTTATACTTGATGTCAGAGAGCCCGACTACTATACAGCCGGTCATATTCCCGGTTCAGTAAATGTCCCCGCCTTTCCCAACTGGATGGTAAATTCCCCCGGAGAAGAATGGCCCTGGATGGAACTGCCCGAAGATGAGGCTCTGTTTACTACTATTGGCAACGCGGGGATAAGTGCCGATTCCACGGTGGTTGTTATTGGTAGAACAGCTGATTCACCGTCTTTAGGACCGGCCCCCTATGGCCTCACTATGGCTGCCAGGGTTGCCGTTACGCTCATATATGCCGGGATTGAAAACGTGGCTATGCTTGATGGAGGATACGACCAGTGGGCAGCAGAGGGAAGGGCTACCTCTACTGAGCCTGTTACGCCAACCGCAGTAACATACACGAGAGTAGTGGACGAGACAATTTTTGTTTCCAAGGACTACGTTGAAGATAAGGTTGGGAAATCCATCTTGGTCGATGCTACAGAGCCTGACGTTTACTTTGGTATAGAACATGGAAGTTGGGCGGAAAGAGCCGGCCATATACCAACGGCTAAAGATTTGCCCGCTCCCTGGTTCTGGGCTACTACAGTGGATGAAGCAGGAGTAACAACTCACATAACCTGGAAGGATACGAGCGCAATCAGGGAAATAGCCCTTACTGTACTTGGTGAAGACGGGGACGAAGAGATCATTGTCTATTGTGGTGTTGGGGGGTATGCCAGCCCATTGTGGTATCTACTGACCCAGGTGGTTGGATATAGGGATGTAAAGTTTTATGACGGCAGTATGCAGGAATGGACCGCCGACCCGGAAGCACCGGTAGTCAAATATAAGTACGAATAAGAGTATTCTGGCATAGAGGCATCTATGATGGGAGAATTATTCTCTCAACGGGTTGTTCCCGTATCTAATTTTCAGCAGAATCTGATAGTAAAATCATAAAATTACTTTACGCTCAATCGATCACTCCACTGACCAGCCCCGCTCCAATCCGGTGGGGATCAACCTTGCCCTACCTCCTCCCTACTTAACCTGTTTTTGAAATGAGCAAAATCCATTTAATTCAAACTAGAAACTTAGAAAGGTCAGATCATTCTTTTATTAGCATTCAGAAAGTCCCCCGTTACACCGCTTTAGAGGCTCAAATTTGCTTGCTACAGCAATATAAGTAATGAACCAAGGAGAATTTGTTCAAATACTTACCAATCGCGTTCTAAAAACACAACTTGCTGACATTATGCTGACATTAATTAATATGGTCATCTATCACAAATTTTATATAAACATAATTCCTTTAAAATAAACAAATTAAAAGTGAGCCGCCCAGGACTCGAACCTGGCACCACCTGCTTAAAAGGCAGGTGCTCTTCCTGATGAGCTAGCGGCCCACTGAATGGTAAAAGTTTTTATCGGCCCCGCAGCATCACACACCCGGGACTGTCATTAACTACATCGATCATCGTTGAGAAACACAAATTTAATATGAGGCTGTTCAGGTGTCAAACGAATAGGCTGCTTCTCGGAGTATCGTCTCTTCCCGCGATGCTCCTGTCGATATGAATGAAACCTTTATCCCGAGCCTCTCCTCGAGGATCTCAATAAAGCGGCGGGCATTCTCTGGAAGCTCGTCGAACGATCCTACCTTGAGGTCTTCGTACCGCCACCCGGGAATCTCCTCGCAAACCGGCTTACACTTCTGCAGGATAAATGCGCTCTGCGGGAAGCTCGTCAGCATCTCACCCTCTACATCATAGGCGACACATAGCTTGACCGTGGGCATTCCCGAGATCACATCGAGCTTCGTCAGTGCGATCTCCGTCAATCCGTTCATGTGAACGGCATACCTCGCCGCCACGAGGTCGAACCACCCGCACCTCCTGGGACGCCCTGTCGTGGTCCCGTATTCTTCGCCCTTCTCCCGTAGCGTCTCACCGTCCTCACTGAGCAGCTCAGATGGAAACGGCCCGTTCCCGACACGTGTGACATAGGACTTGAAGACACCGATAATCTTTCCGATATCCTTGGGATTCAGACCTGTCCCTGTCAGGGCCCCACCCACAGCACATGAACTGGAGGTCACATACGGATAGGTGCCATGATCGATGTCAAGAAGAGTCCCCTGGGCTCCCTCGAGCAGAATTCGTTTTCCCTCTTTCTTCATCCTGAAGATCGCTTCCTGCGTATCAATGATGAAATGTTCAATGAGATCCCTGATGCTCGCAAAATCGCTGGCGACCTTTTCCGGAGACAGAGGCGGAGCACCAAACATTTCGAGAAGCCTGTTGCTCTCCTCGACCTTCTCCTTGACGAGCTCGAACAGTTCCTCCTTCGAAAGCAGGAAGGCGCACATCCGTAAGCCCCTCCGGTTGTACTTGTCCGAGTATGCGGGTCCGATGCCCTTCCCGGTGCTCCCGATGCTGTTCTGTTTCCGATCGGCTTCGTACAGGTTGTCGAGGACCGTGTGGTAGGGCATGACTACCTGTGCCGCCGAGCTGATGAAGATCCGTCCCTCAGCGTCGATATCCCTGGAAACCAGTTTCTCGAGTTCCTTCAGAAACGCAAACGGGTCCACGACCATTCCATTTCCCAGAATCGCCGTCACGTGAGGATACAGTAAGCCCGATGGAATCTGGTGGAAGGCAAATCTCCCGGCCTCGGTCACCACCGTATGCCCGGCATTCGCACCACCCTGGTACCGGATGACAACATCATGCTTCGGCATGATATAATCGATAACCTTCGCCTTCCCCTCATCCCCCCACTGGCCACCTACAACAACTGTCGCTGGCATCGTGTTACTCCGATCAGGTTCGAGTGATTCTGAGACCACCGTATAGTATGGTATGTACGGTTATCCGATTCAACCTATTTATTTGGAAAGCAACCCGTGCTTCGAATGGGCGGAAGAGGTACCTGAGGGGCATAAAAAAACCGCCTGTTGGGCGGACCGGGACAGCTACCAATGATCGGTTGCAGCTTAATCCTTGAAGAGGGATTTGATAACAGACCAGGTATGCTGGTCGACCGAATTCGGGGTATTCAGGCGGTCACCGGGATTGCTCCTCTCAATGGTTACCTCGGCAATACCGTCGCCATTTTCATCTCCGATCTCGATCCCGTTCATAAACCCATCCTCATCGGAGTCCATACGGGCCAGTTTCTCGTTCCATGCGAAACTGTTTCCTTTGAAATCCCGGCCGAAATTATTGAGATCGGAACCCGAATTCGGCTCCAGGGAGACATGGCAGATGGAACACTTGAACTTCTGGTAGACGGGGAGTTTTTGCATGTAATCTTCTCTACTCTTCAGCGTTCCGGCCAGGGCAAACGCAAAGCAGAGAATAGGTATAATTAACCACTTTCGCCTTAGCATTAGGCGCACCTATACCTCCTTATCTGATAATATTATAGCAATGTAATCGTCTTCTGTCAAGGATCACAACGAATTGATTATGCAAACGGACTGTGAAGAAATTTGAGAGATCCATCTCAGACTTCACAGTCTCGTTGCAAGTCGATATAATTGAACAAACTACAATTGGTTAATCCATTGTAATGATATCTTACTTTAAGTGCAATTCTCCTCTCTCATGCCTCTATCAGTTCACTACTTCTTGGCCAGCTCACCTGCGGGCTCCTGTTCGAGCCTTTTCTTCTTGTGAGGCCTCTTGTAGTCTCTTCCCTTTTCCTCAGAATAACCGTACGCGGTCGGATATATGAGCTCACCCTTATCGCACACCTTGCTCTCTGGTCCCTTCTCCTCTTCCACAGGCTGTGCCAGCTGGTGTATCACCGGGTCATCGCGGTCGGCATAGACCACCCATGAGACCTCCCTGTTAGGCTCTCCGTACAGTCTGAAGCTCACGTAACCGGATACCCACTCATAACCCGTCAGGAAGGGTCTGCCGACAGATGTCAGGGTGACCGTCGCCTCATCCTCCTTGGCCAGAGCCTTGAAGTAATCCGGCAGCTCAACGATTGCCTCTCCACTCTCATCGAGCCCGACCTTGCCCCGATAGATCAGGAGGTTCTCCGGTGATTCAACAAAGCTATGCCTCAGGACCTTGTTCTCAGGATCGAGGGGATGGTCGATGAGGAACGTGCCGGTGCCTTTGGAAAGGTGACCGGTGATGTGGACATTACCTGTAAAGTATCCTGCGTAGCCAGTGGAGGATTCACCATGGACTCCATAGCCTGTTGAGCTATAACCGTACGCCCCTGCACCGCTCCCACCGATGTGACCTGTATTATAGCTACTCGCATGTGTGCCCGATACACCGTAAAACTCGGTACCGAGTGATCCCTGGTTATTAGAGGTGGAGTTGACACCGTTCACGCCACTCCCATTGACACTCCCACCTCTGACGCCAACACTCCAGTCACTATGCCCGTACACACCGTAATCGTTACTACTGGACCCATACACCGCGCACGTATCACCACCAACATAGCCGTAGTTACCGCTGCTGTTATGTGTACCGTAAACACCGTAACTGTCGGTGGCGAGCTTGCCGCTGTTGTCGCTGGCGTTATGGTATCCCTCGACACCACAATCGGACCTGCCGAGCCACCCTTCATTGTTACCGGTATTATACCTGCCGTATACACCCGCAGTGGAACCGCCGATGTAGCCGGTGTTGCTTGAACTGTTGTGTGTGCCATATACCGCATACGAATCGCCCGCAATGTATCCTTCGTTGCCGGAACTCTCATGGTGACCTTGGACACCGTAATCCCAGAGACCTAAGGCACCCCAATTGAGGTTGTCTTCGTTTTGTCCAAATGCCCCATGTTCTCCTCCCAAATAACCAAAGGCACCGTCTACATGATGGCCCACAACACCATAATTGACACTACCCAAATAGCCAAAGTTCTCGCCGTGCTCGCCCCTTATCGCCTGGCTGGTGCCATTCGTGTAAGCATATAATGCATTGTAATTGTTCCCTGCATTATTAACATGAAAGTATCCGGCACGTTCTGCCGCTGCAGTGGTCAAAACGTGGAGCTTCGACGTTGGGCTGGTCGTCCCGACACCTACATCGGCTGCATCGAGGGAGTGGCCGTCTCCGGTACCACCGCCGCTGGTTGTCAGTGCTGAATCAGCGATAGCCGCTCGAATGGCCCAGGGCACAGAGGTAATCCGAATCCTGGGGTACATCTCGGGATCATGGTTTACCCTTATACCCAGCCACCGCTCTTCAGCATTGAACAAATCGGGGGGAATTGGACTAATACCTCCCAGGATGACATTAAAGAGACCTTCATCAATTTCAACAGCGTCATGGTACTCCGTCCATATCGGGGAAGTAGCTGACAGGCTATCTGGATAGATCCTGAATAGGAGACTATGAGTCCCCGTTATCGGCGTACCGCCGGTGTCCGTTACGATGCCCTGGTAATTGACGAGATACGGTACGTCAGCAAATGCACCGGAAGCAAAGACGAGGAAACACGCCAAGGTTACAAACCAAACAGCAAATGCTTTCATCGCTATCACCTCTTTCTATCTGAGTAAAAGCATCTTCTTGACAGCACTGTAGCTGCCGACCCTCAAGCGATAGAAGTACATCCCGGTTGACACTGTCACTCCCCTGTCGTTCCTCCCATCCCAGTGCATACTGTACCTTCCGGGAGACTTGATATCACGGAGCAGGGTCCGTATCCTCTGCCCTTTGACGTTGAAGATCGTGATCTCAACGGGGCTCTCCTCTCCTACCATATACTCGATCGTTGTCGATGGATTGAACGGATTGGGGTAGTTCTGGAAGAGCTCGTTCTTCAAGGCCACGGGAACCTCCTCCCCCGTCACGATCGCCCACCAGCCGGACTTCCAGAAACCGGCAGCGAGTATTTTCCCCGCTGCAGAGCCTTCACCGGGTGGTGTCGATTGACCGAGGGTACCGTTCATGGCATACCCCCCACTCGTTCCTGGCATGCCCGCTGCACCTATCACTGAGGTTCGAAGAAGGTATGAAGACTGAGCCGCTGAGTTCTCACTCCCTACGCTCACATCGTGACCTGGCGTGACAGAGGGTAGGATGAGGAGGAGTGGAAGGATCATACATACAAACTTTAACCGAGACATTCCGCTTACACCCCCTTTCGAGGGAACACATTAACTGGTAGGATCCCCTATGATGAAAAAACCACTTCTCAATTAAATCATTACTGCTTCTGGCCGCCGCCTCAGAATGGATTCTGACTCGAAACGGATTTCGATTTTCCGAAATGCTGCAACTATATTATTTTATCATTACTTAAGACGGTATGTCAAGTAAATATAATGATCCTTCCAGGTTACTTCCTCGCTATTTCGCAGCTCGGTTCAAACATGAATTCCCTCATTGCCTTCCTGCTCTTGTAGTCCCTCCCTCTGCTCTGGGGGTAACCGTACGCCTTTGGATAGAGGAGCTCTCCCTTATCACAAGTCGCACTATGGGGTCCCTTCTCTTCTTCCACGGGCCGTGCCAGCTGGTGGATCACCGGATCGTCACGGTCGGCGTACACGACCCAGGAAACCTCCCTGTGAGGTTCACCGTACAACTTGAAACTCGAATGATCGGATAGCCATTCGTAACCTGTGAGGAAAGGCCTTCCGACGGATGACAGTGTCACCGTTGCTTCATCTTCCTTTGTCAAGGCCTCGAAGTAATCGGGCATTTCAACGACAGCTTCTCCGGTGGAATCGAGCGCTGCCTTACCCCGATAAATCAAGAGGTTCTCAGGCGACTCGACGAAGTTATGCCGCAGCAGCTTGTTCTCCGGATCGAGGGGGTGATCGATGAGAAAGGAGCCGCCCCCTTTCGTCAGATTCCCCGTGATTTCGACGTCACCCTCGAAGTATCCGGCGAGGCCGCTGACAGTTTCGGCATGAATAGCATAACCGGTCTCACTGAATCCGTACGCTCCTGCTATGAGACTGCCGAGATACCCTGAATTATTACTACCAGCATTAAAGCCAAACACACCAATATGGGTGTCCGTGCCCGTTCGACCATACACACCGGTGAACACATTACCGAGAGAGCCTTGATCGTTGGATGTCAAGTTAACACCTCTTACCCCGCTCCCATTCACGCTCGCACCACGAACGCCCTCACTCCCATTGCTGTGACCGTATACACCGTAATTGCTGTCGCTCGATCCGTAGACGGCGACGGAATCACCTCCGATATACCCGGCGTTCCCGCTGCCTGCATGTTCGCCGTATACACCGCAATCGGACCTCCCCAGTTCACCCTGGTTCCCGCTGCTGTAGTGCCTGCCGTATGCGCCGATAATGAGTCCACCGAGGGAACCCGTATTGCCGGAGCTGTCGTGTCTGCCGTATACACCGAACGAGCCGCCCCCCAGGTATCCTTCGTTACCGGAATCGTGCACCCCGTACACCCCGTGGTCAGAGTAGGCGAGATAACCCTGTGTATTCGTATCTTGGTACATGCCGTATACACCCGTGATGCTCGATCCAAGATAGCCGCGGTTACCGTTCGAGTGTTCACCGTATGCACCGTACGAGGTGCTGCCGAGATACCCGTAGTTCCCGCTCGTATGTTCTCCCTTCACACCAGAGCTGGAGCTATTGGTGACGCCGTAGAGGGCAGGGCTTTCGCTGAAGGTGTTGTTGATGAGAAAGTATCCGGCCGCTTCCCCTCCGACGACATACGTGTGGAGCTTTGCGGAGGGATCCGTCGTCCCCACACCTACGTCCCCATCCTCGTCCACGAATACGACATCAACTGGATAGCCGTCGGCCGCATCGAGTGAATGGCCGTCACCCGCTCCCCCATCGCTCGTTGCGAGGGCTGAATCAGCAACGGCGGCCCTCAGTGCCCAGGGCACAGAAGTAATTTTCATCCTGGGATACATCTCCTGATCACTGTTCACTGTGATTCCCATCCAGCGCTCTTCTGTATCGAAGAGATCGGGCGGAATTGGTGTCGTGCCACCCAAGATGACATTGAAGAGGCCTTCATCTATGTTCACACCTGGGTGCACCTCGGTCCAGAGGGGTGTGGTGGCCGACAGGCTGTCAGGATATATCCTGAACGTCAGATCGTGAATCCCCGTTACCGGACTCCCCCCCGTATCCGTGACGATCCCCTGGTAGTTTATAAGGGAGGGGACAGCAGCAAACAGGGTCAATGCGAAGAAAAGGAGAGAAGCAACGATGAGAAGCAGAGCAGTAAAACCTTTCATCTCTATCACCTCTTTATCTGAGCAGTAGCATCTTCTCACGAGTTACCAATTACAATATCTGCATACGTGTCTACCTTGAAAGCATTTGCCAAAGATGAACGGGGAAAAGATTGAGGCGCTCCACGAACGGGTCATAAACCAGGCGTATTACCAGCTCGTCGAGCGCCTCCGTTCCAATAGCAAGATGCATTTCTCCTCTAAAAAGCGCGCGTATCTCTTCTAACTTACAATAATAACATAAGTTATGTGATGTTGTCAAGGGATTACAGCGATCCGAAAAGATCGGTTTGATCGGATAATTCCCGGATGGACCGGGAGGCAGCATCGAGGTCGACCTCACAACCCATATTTATCAGGAGGTTACCGAGGGATGTGACAATCCGTTGAATCTTCTTGCCGCCGTAGAGGCCCAGGAAACCTGTCCTCACTATCTTGCCCTTGAGTGGACCCTGCCCGTCCGCCGCGATAATTCCCGCATCGGATGCGAGCCGTTCGACAATACCCTTCCCCCGGCATCGCTCCGGCAACAGGAGAGCTTGAACCGCCGAGGAAGGATTTTCCGCCAGAGAACGGAGCGAGATGTGCTGTGCGGCCGTCAGAAAAACTTTCGCGGTCTTCGCGAATCTCTCCCGCACCCTATCCCACCCCATTCCCTTCATGCCGGTCAATGAGCGGTGCATCATCTGTATCGTTTGAATCGCAGGAGTAAAGGGAGTATCTCCCTCACCTCTCCCCTGTTCGTAACGGCGGAGAGAAAAATAGTAAAGACCCCTCGGATGATCCTCTATGAACCGAAACGCTCGTGTACCAACGCAGAGATAGCTTACTCCCGGCGGGGTGGCAAACGCCTTCTGGCAGGCACCGGTGACGACATCGATACCCCAGGCATCCATTTCCAGCTCTTCGACTCCCACTGATGCAATCGCATCTACGATCGTAATCGGTCTGGGCTCAGGGAGGGCGAGCATGAGTTCTTTCAAGGGAAGGAGGAGGCCGGTCGAAGACTCAACATGTGTGACGGCGACATATGACGGACGAACATCTTTTACCTTGCTGATAACGGAATCGATATCGACAGCCTGACCAGGTGAAAATCTCATCACCTCAGTCCGGCAGCCGAAGGAATCACCGATCTCCGCCCAACGATCCCCGAACTTCCCTCCTGTGACGACGAGCACACGCGAGCCGGGTACCGTCACATTCGCCATTGCAGCCTCCATTGCCCCGGTTCCCGAAGATGTCATCATGTAGACGGGAGATCCGGTGCCCAGGAGCTCTTTGATCATGCTTTCCGTCTCCAGGACGATCTCCCGGAACATACCGGTCCGATGATGAGCCGGCGGGATCTCTTCCCACCGAGATGCGGGCACGTGAACCGGCCCCGGACTGACAACGATGCGCTCTTCTCTCTCAACCACGGGCATCCCTCACAAAATCACATCGCCGATCCATCTCCAGAGTTCATCCTTCCCCTCCCCTGTCTTTGACGAGAAAAAGACAGCCGGTACACTGAAACCATCACAGGGGGAAAGGGTCCGGTACGGCACTGAGCCTTTCACCGAACCGTAGAGCTTGACAGATGCATCCTCGAAGAGATCACAGAAATTCTGGAGCACGCGCTGCCGCTCCGACTTGCTTATCTTATCGGCTTTCGTGAACGCCACGATAAAGGGGCGGGAGCAATCCAGCAACGTTTGCAGTATGATCAGGTCGTCCCTCGTCGGTGGGTGTCGTGAGTCGACGAGCTGAATGACACCGCCGATTGCATCTCGATTCTCGATATAGTCGAGTATCACTCGCTTCCACTGCCGCCTCGTCTCCTCAGAGACCTTCGCATATCCGTATTGAGGAGGTAGAAATTCACGCTGCGGGTTCTTCCAGGATCCTTGCTGATCCGGGCAAAGTTCCGTCTTCCGAGGAGGGTGTTCAGGAGTGATGACTTGCCGACATTGGATCTTCCCGAGACAGCGATTTCCTTCCACGGCGAACGTGGAAACCGAGAGGGATTGAGTGTGGAACACGCGAGTTTCAGGCTTCTAATTCTCAATAGTAAGAAGGGTGTTCAGTTGGCCGGTTTAGGGGGCTGATCCCCGAAGAAACCTTCCACCTTGCGACGTTCGACCCCCCAGTCCAGCTTCTTCGAAAGAGTGTTCGCGAGTACATCGTTCATCGAATCAACGATGACGATCTTCATGTGCTTTTTCACCTCTTCGGGGAGTTCCCTGAGATTCTTTTCATTCCCCTTGGGGAATAAGAGTTTCTTAACGCCGGCGCGGAGGGCGGCGACCGATTTCTCATTGATGCCGCCAACCGGCAGGACCTTTCCTCGCAAGGTCACCTCGCCTGTCATGGCCACATCCCTCCTCACCGGTATGTCGAAGAAGGCGGATACGAGCGCGGTGGTGATCGCCACACCGGCGCTGGGCCCGTCTTTCGGGATAGCCCCTTCCGGAACATGGATGTGAACATCGACAGAAGAGAAGAAATCGCTTCTCAGCGGCAGCAGTCTGGCCTTGTTACGGGCGAAGCTGAGTGCTATCTTGGCCGACTCCTGCATTACCTCACCGAGCTGTCCCGTGAGAATCAGCTCACCCTTACCTGGCATGAGGTTGACCTCGATGTTGAGAATCTCTCCACCGGCCTCCGTCCACGCCAGACCGGTGGCCATACCCACCGAGAGGACCTCGTCGATCTCGCTTGCCGAGTACCTCGGTATGCCCAGGTAGGACTCGAGATTCTTCTTCGTGATCCTCACCGTGCGGGATTCTTTCCCCATAGCGAGCTTCTTGGCTACCTTGCGGCATATCGATGCCAGCTCCCGTTCGAGGTTTCTGACACCGGACTCCTTCGTATAGCGCTGGGTGATCTCCTTCATGGTCGCATTCGATATCTTCAGCTGCTGAGGCTTGATCCCGTGCTGCTTCGTCTGCTTGGGGAGAAGGAATTTCTGAGCGATCGCGAGCTTTTCGGGCAAGAGGTATCCGGGGAGCCTGATGGTCTCCATTCGATCCTGCAGTGCCGGCGGAATGGTATAGATGACATTGGCGGTGGTGATGAACATCACCTCGCTCACATCGAAATCGACCTCCAGATAGTGGTCGCTGAAGTGCTTGTTCTGGTCTGGATCGAGCACCTCGAGGAGTGCCGCCGCAGGATCGCCCCTGAAGTCCGTTCCGAGCTTGTCGATCTCGTCCAGAAGGAAGACTGGATTCTTGGTGCCGGCCTTTCGAATCGACTGGATTATACGCCCGGGCATCGAACCGATATACGTTCTCCGGTGTCCCCTGATCTCCGCCTCATCCCTCACCCCACCGAGTGAAGCACGGATGAATTTCCTCCCCAGTGCATCGGCGATGGAGCGTCCGAGTGATGTCTTGCCCACACCGGGGGGGCCGACGAAGCAGAGAATCGGACCTTTGAGATTGCCCACGAGCTTCACCACAGCGAGAAACTCCAGTATCCGCTCCTTCACCTTTATTAAACCATAATGATCGGCATCGAGCTTGGTCTTGACCTGCTCGATATCGAGGTTGTCCTTCGTTCTCTTTCGCCAGGGCAGCGAGGTGAGGGTATCGATGTAATTTCGTACCACGGTAGCTTCGGGCGCGTTCGGTGACATCATCTTCAATCTATCCAGCTCCCGGAGGGCTACCTTGGTCGCCTCCTTACTCATTCCCGCCTTCCTGATCTTTCTTTTGAGCTCTAAGGTCTCGTCGTATTCTGCTCCCTGGCCGAGCTCGCGTTTGATCGCCTTCATCTTCTCGTGGAGGAAGAGCTCCTTCTGGCTCTTCTGGACCTGGCTCGAGACCTTCTCGTCAATATCCTTTTCTACCCTGAGGATCTGGAGTTCTTCGGTGAGGATACGATTCAGCAGCATGAATCTCTTTTCGAGATCCTGCGTCTCGAGGAGACGCTGCTTGATGTCGTTGCGGATCGACAGATGGGCGGCGACCGTATCTGCGAGCAAATCCCTGTCATCAACGGATTGAATGGAGATGAGCACCTCGT
>SMTZ1_10005279_pt1 | contig 13492 bp, 15 predicted proteins | sample DeeMarSWOR136_30_FD_25667 | JGI IMG/M metagenome (IMG submission 25667) | reverse complement strand
AGAATCCTGACATTATAACCGTGCCTCTCTAAATATTCAGCAAGGCTGACAAAACCAATGGGATACATCTCAAAAACAGGGGTGGAGGGAACAAGGTCGCTCGTGGGTCCATAGAGAATAGACTTGCTCCTGAAACCGTAGACACTTGGCGAATGAAGAAGAATCAAATCCGTTTTAGGCATCAATCAATCCTTTACTCAGGTAATAACAAAAAAGAACTCCTTTTTATAGAAACCCTCTTTTTAGCCAAACAAACCCAGTAAGATCAAAAGCAGACCAAAAAAGCATCCAATACTACTCAGAACCCTGATTCTCGTCAAGGACTTTCCCATGACTTTTTGACCAAAGTTTCTATATAGGTCAGGATAAAAAAAGATCATTATTCCTAATGGAAGCCATATCAATCCTAAAATAATGATAATCATTTCTACTATCGTTCTCTCTTTTAAAAAGAGGAAAAATATTATCAGAGATAGAATAAATAAAAAGAGTCCTGTCAGTTTTATTGCATAAGTATTTTCAAGGAATTTAAAAATAAACTCCCTCATGTTTTTGGGCCATATAATTCCTGGTAGTCTTGTAATGACAATGATCATACCCAGCACAATTGCTATCATATTTATCGGTGCCATAATTTCTAAAAAATTTAGAGATTAAAGAAAAATTTTTAAATTTTTTAGCACACAGAGAAATATTAATCAACATTATTTTGCGCTTTTGCTGTAGTTTTTATCAACATAACCTTTTTGTTGACACATTTTTATTTTTATATTATCATTTTTGTCTTTTAAAAAAATTTAAGGATAAGTTATGAAGAAAATAGCAGTATATCCGGGTACATTTGATCCCATAACCTTTGGGCATATAGATATCATAAAAAGGGCCTCTAAGATATTTGATAAACTGATTGTAGCCGTGGTTGATAACTCTAAAGAAGAATTTCTCTTTACTACTGGGGAAAGAAAAGCTTTTGTTAAAGAAGGGGTAAAAGATATCGACAATGTTTTGGTTAAATCTTTTAACACCCTCTTAACAGATTATGTAAAAAAAATCAATACAAATATAGTCATACGTGGACTTAGGGCTGTATCTGACTTTGAATATGAATTTCAAATGGCATTAATGAACCGAGTTCTCAACAATGAAGTTGAAACGATTTTCATGATGCCTAGTGAACAATTTACATTTTTGAGTTCAAGTATTGTGAGAGAAATTGCTGCCTATGGGGGCGATGTAAAGGGTTTGGTGCCAGAGATTGTAAGAGATGCTCTGTTAAAAAAATTCAAAAAGGATAAATAGGAGATAACTATGTCTTTAACCAAAAGAGTCCAGGATATAAAACCATCTCCCACTTTAGAGATAACAGCAAAGGCTGTTGCTATGAAGGCTCAGGGGATTGATGTTATTGGTTTTGGAGCAGGAGAGCCTGATTTTGATACCCCTGAGAATATAAAGGAAGCTGCGATAAAGGCTCTAAAGGAGGGGTTTACCAAATATACACCGGCTGACGGAATCGTTGAATTAAAGGATGCGATAATAGAAAAATTCAAAAGAGATAGCGGTTTGGATTATAAAAGAACCGAAATTATTGTCACATGTGGAGGGAAACATTCTCTATATAATATAGCTCAGGCGTTGTTTCAGAAAGGAGATGAAGTAATCATCCCTTCACCTTATTGGGTAACCTTTCCGGCGCAAGTCATCCTGGCTGAAGCCACCCCCATTATCATTGATACGAACGAAGAGACAGAGTTCAAGATTACGAGAGGACATTTAGAAAAGAACTGTTCAGATAAAACAAAGGCTATTGTCATCAATAATCCTTGTAATCCAACAGGAGCAGCCTATTCGAAAAAAGAGCTGAAAGAGTTGGCAGATTTTGCTGTTTCTAAAGGGATTTTTATAATCTCGGATGAAATTTATGAAAAGATCGTATATGATGGTCATCAACATACTTGTATTGCTTCTTTAGGGGAAGATATCAAACAACTCACGATTGTTTCCAATGGCCTTTCAAAGACCTATTCAATGACAGGATGGAGACTGGGATATAGTGCAGCAAGGGAAGATATAACGAAGGCCATGGTTAAGATTCAAAGTCACAGTACATCTAATCCCACATCATTCGCTCAAAAGGCAGGTGTAGAGGCACTCAACGGACCACAGGAAGCTGTCGAACGAATGGTAGAAGAGTTTAAGAAGAGGAGAGATTATATCATAAAAAGGCTTAACTCAATGAAGGGCATCTCTTGTTTTAATCCTCCAGGAGCCTTTTATGTTTTTCCCAATGTCTCAAAAACCTATGGCAAAAAGACAAAGAAAATGACTATTAATAATTCTTCAGATTTTGCAACCTACCTTTTAGATGAGGCTAAAGTTGCCTTTGTTCCCGGGATCGCCTTTGGTGCAGATGACTATGTGAGGATTTCTTATGCTATTTCTATGGAGGATATTGAAAAGGGGATGGACAGAATGGAGAAGGCTTTGGGGAAATTAGAGTAGGTTTTATTCTTTCATAATGAAGATTAGCTAAATATGAAGAGCGAAATTAATCTCGCTCAATTTTTTTCTTGAAAGAGAGAGATTCTCCTTATAAATTTAGTATGGAATGGAGGAAAAAATTGTTCAAGATACTCGAAAAAAAAGAATTAGCACCTCAAACCTATATGCTAAGGATAAAAGCCCCTGAAATTACAAAAAAAGCCAAACCTGGTCAATTTGTTATCTTCTGTATTGATGAAAAAGCAGAAAGAATTCCCATAACCATTGCAGATATTGACAAAAATGAGGGAAGTATAACCGTTTTGGTTCAGGAGGTGGGAGCGAGTACCTTAAGGATAGGAATGTTGAAAAAAGGTGGCTCGATTTTAAGCATCGTAGGTCCTTTGGGGGTCCCTACCCATATTGAAGAAAAAATTGGGAATGTAGTCTGCATGGGAGGAGGTTTCGGTATAGCAGCTCTCCATCCTATTGCGAAGAAGTTAAAAGAATTGGGGAATAATGTCATATCGATTATTGGTGCAAGGAGTAAAAATCTTTTATTAATGGAAAAAGAGATGAAAGAGACCAGCACCTCGTTGAAAATTTCTACTGATGATGGAAGCTACGGCCAGCATGGTTTTGTAACCGATATTCTGAAAAACCTTATTGAAGAAGGGATCAAAATAGACCGCATATATGCTATCGGTCCTGTTCCCATGATGCGGGCGGTTTGTAATATGACAAAACCTCTCAAGATAAAGACTTATATCAGCTTGAACCCGATCATGGTGGATGGAACTGGTATGTGCGGTGGTTGCAGGGTGACGGTCAAGGGCGAGACAAAATTTGCCTGTGTCGATGGTCCGGATTTCGATGGTCATGAGGTTGACTTTGATGAGCTGGTTAAAAGGCAAGCGGTCTATAAAAAGGATGAAGAGATCTCTTATAAGATAGCGAAGGAAAAACAGCTTATGCGTAAAGAGAGATAAAAATGGGCGATGAAAAGAAAAAAAGACCGGGAAGAGAAAAGATGCCTTCCCAGAATCCCAAGAAGAGGATAAAAAATTTTAATGAGGTCAATTTTGGATATACGCCTGAAAAGGCTATAAAAGAGGCAAAGAGGTGTATTCAGTGCAAAAACCCGAAATGTAATCCTGGTTGCCCGGTAAATATAAAGATCCCCGATTTCATCGATTTGATAGCAAAAGGGGAGTTTGTCGCTGCAGCCAGAAAGATAAAAGAGGACAATGCCCTGCCAGCAATATGCGGAAGAGTCTGTCCCCAGGAGGAACAGTGTGAGATTGTATGTGTCCTCGGCGTGAAAGGGGAACCGATTGCCATAGGGCATCTTGAGAGGTTCGCTGCCGATTATGAAAGGGAGAAAAACCATGTTGAGATACCAAAAGTGGCAAAACCCACAGGGAAAAGGGTCGCTGTGGTCGGTTCAGGGCCTGCTTCTTTAACTGTGGCCGGAGACCTCGTTCAGCTGGGACACGAGGTGACTATATTCGAAGGGCTCCATAAACCTGGTGGTGTGCTTGTCTACGGAATCCCTGAGTTCAGGCTCCCAAAAGCGATTGTCAAGGCAGAAATCGATTATCTGAAAAAGATGGGGGTAAAGATAGAGTGTAATTCTATCATCGGGAAGCTTAAAAGCGTTGACGAATTACTTGAGAACGATTTTGACGCTGTTTTCATAGGGACAGGAGCAGGGCTCCCCTATTTTATGGAGATACCTGGAAAGAATCTCAACGGTGTCTATTCTGCAAATGAATATCTGACCCGTTCGAATCTCATGAAGGCCTATCTTTTCCCCGAATATGACACCCCAATTATCAGGGGGAAGAATGTGGCGGTTATTGGCGGGGGGAATACAGCCCTCGATGCGGTAAGAACAGCGATTCGCCTTGGAGCGGATAATGGCTATATCGTCTACAGGCGTTCGAAAAAAGAGATGCCGGCCAGAGATGAAGAGATTATGCATGCTGAAGAGGAGGGGGTTCAGTTTCACTTTCTCTGTAATCCCGTAAGGATTATCGGAAATAAAGATGGATGGGTGAAAGCCATTGAATGCCTTAGAATGGAGCTGGGAGAGCCTGATGAATCAGGCAGAAGAAGACCCGTGCCCATAGAAGGTTCAGAATTCCAGCTGAAGGTCGATACCGTTGTCTTTGCCATAGGTACAGGGGCAAATCCGATTATTCCTAAGACGACTCCCGATATAAAGACGAGTAAATGGGGTACAATTTTAGTCAATGAAGAAACAGGCGAGACCAGCAAGAGAGGAGTTTTTGCTGGAGGAGATATCGTTACAGGAGGGGCGACTGTTATTTTGGCAATGGGAGCAGGAAGAAAGGCTTCAGCTGCTATTGATAAATATCTAAGAGATGAAAACAAAGATTAAATAAGAATCGCTTCATCTTAAATTACTACATATCTAAAAGCTCTTTTGCGTATTTTCTTGTTGTTTCAGTTATCTTTTTGCCTCCAGACATCCTGGCTATCTCTTCAACCTTTTCTCTTGAGGTCAGCTCTTTTATGGTAGCAATGGTCCTCTTATTTTGGATCTCCTTTTTCACTTTAAAATGATAATCTCCCTGACTTGCAATTTGAGGGAGATGGGTTATACAGAATACCTGATGGCCCCTTGAAACCTTTTTTAACTTCAATCCTACGATTTCTGCTATTTTTCCCCCAATTCCAGAATCAACCTCATCAAAAACCATGACCGGAATATTATCATCCCTGGTCAAAATACTCTTTAAGGCCAACATCATTCTTGAAATTTCACCGCCTGAAGCTATCTTAGAAAGGGGTCTTAACTCTTCCCCCACGTTGGGAGAGAAGAGAAATTCAATGTTGTCTATCCCTTTTTCTTTTAGACTAACTGAATTCCCCTCCCATTCAATAAAACTCTCCTCATCCAAGCTGTGGCTAAATCTCACTCGAAAAGCAACTCTATCCATACCCAATTCTTTTAGCTCTTTTTTTACTTCTCCTTCAATCTTTAAGGCAATTTTCCTTCTCTCCCTGGATAGCTTCAAAGCAGCTTTTCTCAATTCATCCTCCAATTCTTTGAGTCTTTTCTTTATCTCAAAAATCTTCTGGTCATGGTGTACAATCCTATCTAATTCCTCATCCAGAGATTCTCTGTATCTAAGGATTTCTTCTATTGTAGAACCATATTTACGTCTTAGTGAGTTAATCAGGGCTAGTCTATCATCCAATTCTGTTAATCTTTCAGGGTTGAACTCTAAAGATTTTTCATAATCTTTCAGAGTCCTAGAGAGTTCTTCTAGCTGAACAAGGTTATTCTCCCCATCTTTTAATGCATCTTTTAAAGATTTGTCGATATCAACCATTTTATGAAGAATATTTGTTATCTTTCCTAACTGCTCGATAACAGAGCCTTCCGAGGAATAGAGAAGTTCGTATAACTCTTGAGAACTCTCATATAATTTCTCAGAATTGGCCAAGATATTTTTCTCTTCTTTTAATCTAACATCCTCTCCTTTTTTTAATCCCGCCTCATCAATCTCTTTCATTTGAAACCTGATGAGGTCTTCTCTTTGTATCCTTTCTCGATTGTCTTTTGCTAAATGATCAAGTTCTCTCTTTAATTTGCAATATTGAATGTAATCTTGGGTTAATTTGTCTCTTCTGCTCAGGAGTTTTCCATAAGAATCAATGATATCAATATGGTTTTCTTGATGAAGGAGTGTCTGGTGGTGATGTTGGCCATGAAAATCTACTAATCTTTTACCAACCTCAGAGAGAACGGTTAGGGTAACGAGATTGTTATTTATATAAGATTTGCTCTTTCCTGAAGAAGAAAAAGTCCTTTTTAGAATTAATTCTCCATCTTCGGTCTGTATTCCAATCTCTTCAAGTCTCTTTTTAAGAGGGGCTTCTTTTGTAGTATCAAAAAGGGCCTCTACATACCCTTTGTCCTCACCGGATCTTATATCATCTGGAGAAGTTTTGCTGCCCAAGGTTAAACCTAGAGCCTCAACAATAATAGACTTACCCGCACCTGTCTCCCCAGTAAAAATAATTAAGCCGGGGTCAAATTCTATATTCAGGAGGTCGATTATTGCAAAGTTTTTGATACGTAGTTCCCTTAGCATCGCTTACTTGTAAATAAAAAAGTTTTACGCCCTCTCTCCCCACTTTAGTTTTTCTCTGAGTACCTGAAAGTAATCCTTGTCAGGGGAGAGGATGAGTTTAATCTTTCGATGAGATTTTTTTACCTGGACCATATCTCTATATTTCAAGGCAAACCCTACCTGTCCATCCATGGTAAGAAAGACATCCTCATTCTCAGAAGCTAAGGTCACTTCTATTTTTACATTATCAGGTACCACCAGAGGTCTATTTGTCAGAGTGTGGGGACAGATTGGATTTAATATTAACGCCTCAATTGTAGGATATATGATTGGTCCGCCAGCAGACAGGGAATATGCTGTTGAGCCAGTTGGTGTTGAAACAATAAGGCCATCCGCCTTGTATGTTGCTAAATATTTACCATCAATAAAAGCCTCTAGATCTATTATTCTGGCTAAGGCCCCCTTATTTATAGCTACATCATTAATTGCACTATATTCTGCAATCTTCTCACCTTGTCGATAGATATGAGTAGTCAATTTGAGTCGTTCATGAACAATATAATCTCCCGAAAATATCTTTTCTAAAGTAGGGTATAATTCTTCACGTGTTACCTCTGTTAGAAAACCCATTCCACCAAGATTGACTCCAAAAATGGGGACATCATTATCATTAATCAATCTCGCAACACTCAGGAGCGTTCCATCTCCTCCTAATACAATTATCATATCTACCATTGATGGTATCTTAGGTTTTGGATATGGAGAGCTCAGTCCAATAAGGGAAGCTGTATCTATATCAATATATACCTCTTTTTTATTTTCTTTTAACCAAGGGACGAGTTTATCGAGAATTTCTTTTGCCTCTTGTCTGTGTGGTTTAGCTATTATTCCTATCCTCTCCATTTATTCTATTCCTTTGCTAATGATTAAGTTAAACTATACTATAGCATATATTATCTTTCAGTCCAATTTGTTTTCTTTTGATTTTGGACAAATAAAATTTTTTCAGATAAATAGGCTTTTTATTTAACAAATCATTTAATATCAGAGTGTTTGATGCCTCAATTCTTTATGCGAAGCCTTAGATACTTCCAATAATAAAAAGTTTCTTTTTTAGGACAGGCCAAAATTATTCCTATGGTAAATAGCTATCTCATATAATATTTCAAATTTCCTTTTTTAGCTTTACAAACTTCTTTCTTTTAAAATATACTTTGGAAAATGAATTGCTCATGATAAATGAAGTTAGAGGGACCATTTAAATTCGTTCTATTTTTCATAAAGGAGGCTCATATGCCAGAATTTGGAAGCCCATTTAGCGGAATGAAGGCTGATCGAAAATTAACCAAGGAGGAGCTGGTTCGGGCCATTCGTTTTATGGTTGCAGCCGAATATGAAGCAGTTCAGCTCTATGTCCAGCTTGCTGAATCTATCGATGATAAGCTTTCCAAAGAGGTATTGATAGATATTGCAAATGAAGAGCGTGTTCATGCAGGTGAATTCCTAAGACTCCTTAAACATTTGGCTCCTGATGAAGAAAAATTCTATCAGGAAGGGGCTGAGGAGGTTGAGGAAGAAATGAAAAAGCTTGGGCTTTAAGAACTCTTCTTATTCTAAAAATAGTGTTATGAAGGCGATTCGAATACATGAATACGGAGGACCCGAGGTTCTCCGTTTGGAAGAAATTCCCCTGCCAGAACCAGGATCCGGTGAGGTCCGTGTCAAAATCGAAGTTTCAGGAGTTAATTATATTGATATATACCATCGAACCGGTCTCTATCCAAGCAAAATCCCCTTCTCACCAGGCATGGAAGGTGCTGGTGTTGTGGATGCTGTGGGAGATAATGTTTCTGAGGTGGAAATAGGGGATCGCGTTGTCTATGCAATGCAACAAGGCTCCTATGCAGAATTTGCTGTTGTTCCCTCATGGAAGTTGGTGCAGTTACCAGAAAATCTTGATTTCCAATCAGGAGCAGCAGCCATGCTTCAGGGAATGACCGCTCATTATTTAACACATAGTACGTATCCGTTAAAAAAAGGGGATACCCTTCTTATCCACGCCGCAGCCGGTGGTGTCGGTCTCCTCCTTATTCAGATAGCAAAACGCCTGGGTGCTAAGGTATTTGGTACGGTATCAACCAAAGAAAAGGCCTCTTTGGCAAAGGATGCAGGAGCAGATGAAATCATCTTATATACAAAGAGTGACTTTGAAGAGGAGGTAAAGAGATTAACGAATGGGCTGGGGGTTGATGTTGTCTATGATTCCGTCGGGAAAACCACCTTTGAAAAAAGCCTCAATTGCTTGAGACCAAGGGGCTATCTTGTTTCCTTTGGACAATCAAGCGGCCCAATCGCTCCATTCAATCCAGGAATATTGTCCGCTAAAGGGTCTCTTTTTCTTACACGTCCTACTTTGGCTCATTACGCAGCAAACCGTGATGAGCTTTTACGAAGAGCTGGAGAAATTTTTAAGTGGGTTGCTAAAGGTGAATTAAAGCTGAGAATTGACAGAGTGTTTCCCCTAGAGAATGCTGTAGAGGCTCAAAAGCAACTAGAAGGAAGAAAGTCAACGGGAAAACTGCTGCTGGTTGTATAGGGAAAATATAAAAGCCCCCATTCACCTTAATTTTTTGTAGGAGAAATATTTTCATATTTCATAAAGGGTATGTTACCAGAAAATACTATCGCTAAAAGAATTGTGGAATTCCTCCACCAAGAGGCAGAAAAAACTTTGGTTAAGGATATCTGTATTGGTCTTGGTTTCACCGCTGTTCAATTAGAAGATAACCGAACAGGTCTCGCTGCTGTCTTAAGAGAGGAGATTGGAGGAGGATGTACAACTTTGAGTGAAGCGGGGACGCTAAAGGGAAAAAATGCAAGTTACCTTTTGGAAATGCTTTTGCGTTCTGAATCGGTTGTCTCAAAATCGCTTGGCCTGGCCACTGCTAACTCCATTCTTTCTGGAAGGGACCTTCAAGGCATCGATCGAAGAGATACGATAGAGTTAATAAAATTGATCCCTGAGGACCGTGTGGCAATGGTTGGACTTTTTAGGCCTCTCGTTTCAAAGATCAAAAGCATCACGTCTAATCTTACGATCATTGAAAAGGAAAGGGGTCAAGGAGAGGTGGTTTCTTTAAATAAAGGGAAAACAGCACTTAAAGATTGTACAGTTGCCCTCATCACTGCCTCATCTATCCTGAACAGTACATTAGAAGACATTCTCAACTCACTCGGTTCGACAAGAAGAGTTGTCCTTCTTGGACCCTCTACGCCTCTGGCTACAGAGATATTTTTTGATACGCCGATCAATCACCTGGCTGGTTCATGGGTAATCGATCCTGAGAAGGTTTTGCAGATTGTCTCTGAGGGAGGCGGGACAATGATAATGCGGCCCTATTTGGATTTTATTAACCGGATCTTTTAGATAGAGTCTCAGATAAAGAAGAAAAAATATAGCTAAAGAAGGGATGGCGTTGATGAAAAATAACCGAAAAAAGATCGTATCCTATCTGGATAAAGAGCTCAGAATATCTGAAATTGATGATCTTTCTTGTAATGGTCTTCAGGTTGAGGGTAGGGAGAATATCAAAAGGATAGCCTTGGCTGTTGATGCCTGTATGGCGGTTTTTGAAAAGACCAAGAAAAAGAGATGCCAGATGATAATTGCCCATCACGGCCTGATCTGGGGCGGTATAAAATCTGTTTCAAAGACCATCAAGCAGAGTCTCTCCTTTCTTCTTACAAATGAAATCAATCTTTATGCTGCCCACATTCCCCTTGATTTACATCCCAAACTAGGAAACAATATCCAGCTCTGCAAGACGATCAATTTGAAAAAAATCAAAGAGTTTGGTGCGTATGAGGGAAATCTGATTGGTTTTGAAGGGGAGCTTATAAAAACCTTTTCTATAGAGGAGCTGTCAAAAAGGATCAATCAAAAGATAGGTGGTGTTTCCAAGATTTTACCCTTTGGAAAAGAGAAGATTAAAAGGATAGGGATTATTTCTGGTGGCGGTGCAAAGAGCTTGTTAGAGGCCATAGAAAAGGATTTGGATTGCTTTATTACTGGAGAGCATGCTCATGAGAACTATCATCTGGCCAGGGAATCGAGGATGAACGTTATTTATATTGGGCATTACTATTCAGAGAAGCTGGGGGTTATTGCTTTGGGTAAGGATTTAGAGAAGAGATTTGGCATAAAAACAACCTTTATTGACGAACCCACACCGATTTAACCTATGAAAAATAAAAAATCAAATAAAAACAGTAAAATAGAAAATTTCATCCAAAAAGCTGTAGAAGAGGTAGCTGGAAAAGACCAAGAATTCATCTATGGATTTTCATATGTAAAGGATTATGTTCCCAAGAAAGCCAGAGGATTGGATTATTGTATTACCATAGGGCTTAAATTGGATGACGAGATTATCAATAGCATTTCTGAGGGCCCCACAAGAAGATATTTGGAGCATTACAACAATATGAATCAAACGCTTAGAGAAGTATCTGGCATGATTGAGGATGATGTCAAGAAAAATTTGGGGTGCAGGGCCATGGCTTTTCCTCCGTCAACATCAGATAGAGTAAAAAAGACCTGTAAATATCAAAAGGAGTTGAGATCAGAGTTTTCCCATAAGATTGGAGCCACAAGGAGCGGTCTGGGTTGGATTGGCAAGACCGCTTTGCTTGTAACAAAGAGATTCGGACCGAGACTGAGACTGGCCTCAGTTCTGACAGACTATGAGTTAGATGTGGGTCAATCTATTGAAGAGAGTCTATGCGGCGGCTGCACCGTCTGTGTTGAAAGTTGCCCAGCAAACTCAGGGAGGGATATTCTCTGGCAGCTTGGAATGAAGAGAGAAGAAATTTATGATCCCTTTGGATGCAGGGATACCTGTGAGAAATTGACCACAGAATTTATCGGAGAGGCACATCTTATCTGCGGAATTTGTGTTTCGGTATGCCCTTATGGCAAATCAAAGAAGGGCTAATTTTTATATGAGGAGAACAGATATGAAAATAAAAAGAGACTCTTTGATTGAGGATAAGGCCGTGGAGATGGAAGGAGCTAAGGATGTGACTATGAAGATTCTCATCGGACAGAACGAAGGCTCAGAAAATATTATTATGAGATATTTTGTGATACAGCCAGGAGGCCACACCCCCTTTCACAATCATCCCTATGAGCATGTGATTAAGGTTGAGAAAGGTCAAGGAATAGCAGTGGATGCATCCAAAAAGGAGCATGTAATCTCAGTGGGACAAAGCCTCTTTGTGGAGCCAAATGAAAAGCATCAATTCAAAAATATATCCAAAGAAACCTTGGAGCTTGTTTGCATTATTCCAAATCCAGAAAAGGACAAATCTTAACACATTGATTTAATTAAATTTTTTAAGAAAGGCATCCTTACTCGAAATTTTACTTATCCCTCTATTCAATTAATTTTCACAATAATTAACACTAAAATTTAAAAAAAGGCTTGACAAAAAAGGGGTATGGCTGTATATTCTAAAAAAGACTAAAATAGTCCTATTTAGAGGGAAATATAAATGAAGCTGACAAGAAAAGGCGAATATGGGATTTTAGGAGTTACTTATATAGCACAGCAAGAAAAGGATATCGTTTATACAAGAGAAATAGCAGAGTCTTGGGAACTTCCAGAGAGCTTTTTAGCCAAGATATTTCAGAGACTTTCTAAAAATGGGATCTTAAATTCTTATAAAGGGGTTAGAGGTGGTTTTTCTTTGGCTAAGTCTCCAAAAGAAATAACCTTAAAGGAGATATTAGATATTGTTCAGGGCCCAACAACAATTGGCTGGTGTGAGATTGATAATGAAAAATGTAATCGATTTAAAAATTGTTCATTATCAAAGGTTCTGGATAAGGTAAGGGATGATGTGAAAAATACTTTTAAAAATACGACAATAGCGGATATTTCCAAGGAAAAAATGGTAAGATAATTTTTTTCTTCATAAATAAGACTAAATTAGTCTTGTTTTAACTTCACTATGAAAGGAGCATTAAATGGCTACTACAAATATTCAGAAAAAGGCAAGAGGAAATGGGATGCAGAGGAATAAGGTATTTAATCCGATTTCAATGTATTTGCATGATATCTCAAAATTAGGGTTATTAAACAGGGAAGAAGAGATAGAATTGGCAAGGAGGATTAGGAAGGGTGATAAAGAGGCTGAGAGGAAATTAGTAGAAGGAAATCTCCGTTTTGTTGTCAGTGTAGCGAATAGATACAGGAGACAAGCCGTTCCTTTAGAAGATTTAATTAATGAGGGAAATAAATATTGGATTAATAAGGGCAGCAAAGAAATTTGATCCTACAAAGGGGATCAAGTTTATCACCTATGCTGTTTGGTGGATTCACACTTCAATCAGGCATGCCCTTGCAAAACAGCAAGGGGTTATCAGTCTTCCCTATAAACAGACAGATATCTTTTATAAGATAAACAGAAAGAAAGAGGAGCTTTCCAAGAATCTAGAGAAGGAGCCTTCTGTGGATGAGTTAGCAGATTCCCTCGATTTGTCCACTGAGGATATTGAGAGAAATCAACAGGCCTATAGTTCCTTTTTGTCTTTAGATGTCCCGATATCTAATGATTCCAAGGGATCTTTTGTTGAGCTATTGGAGGAGGATGATTCTGCAAGGATTGACCAAGATTTGGAAGAGAGGTCTTTGAGTAAAGAGACCGCTAAGTTAATTAAAGAATTAGAGCCGAGGCAAAGAGAGATCATTGAGATGAGGTTTGGTTTAAATGGGAAAGAATCCATGAGTCTAAGAGAAGTCGGGAAGAAATTGAAACTGAGTGGAGAAAGAATACGACAGATAGAAAAGGAATCTCTTGTAAATCTTCATAGAATAGCAAAAGAAAGGGAATTGGATCTCTTTCTT
>SMTZ1_10028150_pt1 | contig 13493 bp, 9 predicted proteins | sample DeeMarSWOR136_30_FD_25667 | JGI IMG/M metagenome (IMG submission 25667) | reverse complement strand
GGATGGGGAAAAGGTCCTTGCCCCCAGATATCTTAAATCCCATGACATTGATGTTCTCCTCGAGGAAGGGATCCAATTCCTCGACCACGTACACTTCCTCCACTTGCTGGAAAAAACGAGCGATGAGCTTATCCGGTAGAGGCCAACAGATTCCCAGCTTGAGGTATGAATAGTCGGGAAATACCTCTTTGGCGTACTGATAGGAAATTCCAGAGGTGATGATGCCCTTCTTCTTATCGTTTATTTCCACCCGATTCTCCGGAAACTTCTCAACAAATTCCTTCAACTTGAGGTATCTCTCCTCCACAACCTTATGCCTCTGCCCTCCATGAACGGGCAGCATCACGTACTTGGAGGGGTCCTTCTTGACCTCAATCGGAATGGGCCCTTCCCTTCTCTCGTCAAGCTCCACGATCGTCTTCGAATGAGAAATCCGGGTAACGCTCCTCACCATCACAGGGGTGTCGAATTCCTCACTGATGGCGAATCCCATTTTGACGAACTCCTTGGCCTCCTGGCTATCGCTGGGCTCCAACATGGGGATTTTGGCAAATCGTGCATAGTGACGGTTATCCTGCTCATTCTGGGAACTATACAGCTCGGGATCATCTGCGGTAAGCAGGACTAATCCCCCTTTGACTCCGGTGTAGGCAAGGGTAAGCAGGGGATCGGCGGCGACATTGACTCCGACGTGTTTCATGCACGCCAGCGCCCTCGCCCCCACGAAGCAAGCCCCCATAGCGGCCTCCAAGGCCACCTTTTCGTTGGGCGACCACTCCGCGTAAATCTCTTTATATTCCCTTGCTATGGTATCGAGGATTTCGGAACTGGGGGTTCCCGGATATGCGGCGGCAAATTTCACTCCCGCCTCATAGGCCCCCCTGGCTACGGCCTCATTGCCGGTCAATACCTTTTTCATCGTTCTCCCTCTTCCGGTTCAAGGGGGGTATCCCCTCGAATGCCCGCGAAAATCATGTTCTGCCTCTTGAATTCCTCCAATTCATTAATTGGCTTACAAACCTGCTCACCCCGGAATAGGTTGAGGCGAGCACATTACCCTGCACCAATGTGCAAGCCAATTACGAAATAGGAATTAAGATTGTAACTTTTGTCACATAATAGGACGAAAAAAATCCCCCTGTCAAGACGAAAGCCCTGGAGGAAGTATCTTCGGGCCGTATTCGATTTCAGGAGGATGGTATTCGATTTTTGCATAGTTTCTCCGCAATTCCTTCCTAAATGAATTGGGAGGCACACTTCAGCAATTTTCTATCGGGCATGAAAACCGGCGCAAACAGTGAATAGAGGCCTTTTTGAATACTTTTCGCCCCCACGGTGAACACCTATATGTCGGTATGGAAAAAATTGGCTTGAATTTTGCTTAAAGACTAAACAATCCATCAAACACGGATGGGGATTTCGGTTTTCGATTCCTAATACAGAAAGGAGAAGGGAAAATGGTTAGCAAATTCAAGGCCTGGCGTAACGCCGTAAAGGATGCGAAGAACAATATCCCGGGCAGGGAGGACCCGCATTTCGCTCAGTTCGAACAGGAACTGATGGCGATGGCCCGCAATAGGGCACGGCAGGTTGCGGCAAAATTTGCCCCCAAATTGGAGATCCTCAAGGGGAAACACAAACCCCTGCTCAAGGCTTATGACCGCATCTCCAAGGACTACGACACTCACTCTGCCCAAATCGGTCGCAGCGAGCCCAGTGTGGAGTTGTCCAGGGGTAAGTATTACATGCTGATGCTCCTCTTCGTCCTCGGTGAAATCCCCATGAACTCCCTTGCCTTTGCCGTGTTTGGCGAAAACCAGATTTTCACATGGGTCATGGCAGTGGGCGTGGCAGTGGCTATTCCATGGATCGCCCACGCCTTGGGCATTCTCTTCAAGCGTTGGGCGCAACCCTGGTGGAAGAGTGCCATCCCTGTGGGATCTCTGATCGTCCTTACCGTCGGCGGCCTCATTGCCATTGGCTACGTTCGCGTCGAGTATCTTGGCGACCTCAATACGGCAGCTGGAGGTAGTGGCTTTAGTAACAGCGCTTTCATAGGCGCCGCATTTGTTGGACTGAATTTGGTCATCTTGGCTGCAGCGACGCTCTGTTCCTATTTTGCTCATGATAAAGACCCCCATCTAGAACATCTGCATCGCAGGACCAATCAGATCAACAAGGAAATGCGGTCCCTCGAGGGAAAGTTTAAGAAAATCCTTCAAAAAGAAGAACAGCAACTTCACCGGATCCAGCAGCGAGCCCAGGAAGTCATCTACTACTATCGCAAGATCAACCATCGTCGGCGTCCAGACCATGAAAAACCCAAGTCCTTTGACACCGAACACGAGCTCGGCGTGGAACTGGAGAAGGAAAAGTCACAGAGACAGATGGAAACGCCGACCACACGTTTTCAGGCGGTGGCCAGCCAACCCGTCCAATAAGCCACAAGGAGGTAAATCCAAATGAAACGGTCAAGAGCGAAATGTATCGGTATCATGCTCTTCAGCCTTCTTCTCTTAATCGGCTCCTTTACCGAGAGTGCTGGAGCCCCATGGGAGACCTGGAATGGCGGGAAAAAGCCACGTGTAATCGTCGTTTTCGTCGACATGTCGGGCAGTACCAATCTGGCCCGCCGCACGGTCTACAGGGAATGTTTTGAGAAGATCTACGAAGACCTCAACCAGGGTGATCGGATGGTGGTGGGCACTATTACCGGTCGTTCCTTTATTGACTTCAAACCCGCGGTCGATGTGGAAATTCCCAAGAAATCCGTCTGGCTCAACCGGATTCAGTTCGAACGAAGCTTTACCGAGACCAAGGAAAAGATCCAGGGAGAGGTTGGACGGCTCCTATCCCAAAAGGAAGGGACTCAGCGGACGGAGATTCTCAATTCCCTGAATATAGCCGAAACGATCTTCCATAAGGAGAAGCGGGAGAAAATTCTGGTTCTCCTCTCGGACATGATTCAGGATTCCCGGGAGCATGACTTTTCGAGCACGAAGATTACTAACGACTACATCAATAAACTGATCAGATACCGTGGGAAGAAGAACCTCATCCCGAACCTGACCGGTGTAAAGGTCTACGTGGCTGGAGCAAGTGGTTCCGATTCGCACAAATACCGCTCGATAGAGAAATTCTGGGCGCGCTATTTTGAAAGGGCTGGGATTTTGAAAGGGCTGGGGCAGAATACTCCCATCATCGTTACGGGCACACCTTGATCAGCTTTGAAAAGCAGTCGTAGGGGAGAAGGCTCGAGAGAAATCCGCTCCTTGCAAGACAGACAAAGGGGCCGATGAGACAACCATTGTCCATCGGCCCCTTTTATTATACGGGAAAGGAATAGTTGGAAGATCAAACAAATCGGGAGTTATACTTGGGCGGCTCTCCCTGACAGTTGAATGAGTAAGGAAAAAAAGTTTGATGGTTCAGACGGGGGAGGTGCGAGGGTTGGAGCCTTTACCCTCTGAGCCTATCGAATTGCGATAGAAATCTATGATGATCGGCACCTAGTCCGAGTTGTCTGATACATCTTCTTTACCCGCCACTGGGCCGCACCCACCGATGACTCACAAGAACATGTAATCATTTCTCCACTTCTACCAGCTTCACCCCGATGAGGGAAGCGATGAGCACGAGGCTTGTGGAGATCAAAATCATGATGATCCCCAAAGCAGAGAGCTTTCCCCAGAGGCCGTCCTCAGCGAATCGGAGGATCTGCACGGCCAGGACTTCCGTTCCCGGTCGGGAGAGGACGACTGAGAGCGTGAGTTCCCGCACAAACATGGTGGCCATCAGGATCCAGCCGGATACGATGCCGGGAATCAGCAGAGGGATGACGATCCGGCGCAAGGTGTAGAGGGTCCCCCCTCCGTAGACTCTGGATGATTCCTCCAGATCGCTGTGGATTTGCACGAAGGCGCTGGTCAGGGGGCGTATCCCGTAGGGAAGGTAGGTAGCGATGTATCCGATGAGCAGGGACCAGATCGTGGCATACAGTGGCGTCCGGACGAAGAACCACATGAAACCAACGCCGATCACGATCCCGGGGAAGGAGAAGGACAGAAAGCTCAAGGATTCCAAAATGCCGGATGCGGGCGTCCGAACCTTGACAACGGCGTAGCACACGAAGATGGAAAGAATCACCCCCAGCGTGGCCCCCACGATGCCCAGGAAGACGCTGTTTTTTACAGAAAGCAGGGAGATGGGGTCTCTAAGCACTTCCGCCCAGTTCTTCCAGCTCATCATCGCAAAGGCCTTGGCGCTCGGCACCATGGAGTAAGGCAGAAGGGAGGTATACAACAAGACCAGAACCGGCAGCACGATCAAGACGCAGGAAAGTCCGGCGACGATGGCGAAGAGCGGATACTTGGCATTCTTAAGGTCGATGACGGTGGGACGGTATCCTCGGCTGGAGATAGTCACGTACTTCTCGCCTTCAAAAGTGAGGTATCGGTAGATGTAGGTAAGAGTGGTGGACGTGGCCAGGGCACTCATGCCCACCGCTGCCGCCATGCCGTAGTCGGCAGCGAAACCGGTGGCGATGATTCGGTATATGTGGGTGGACAAAACGTAGATCCGTCCCGGCATGCCTATCACGGAAGGAACAGCGAAGGAGGCCAGGCTTCTAACAATAACGAGGGTAATGGAGGCCAGGATGGCCGGCCGGAGAATCGGCAGGGTCACTTTGCCTAGTGTTCGCAGGTTCGAGGCCCCGCAGACCTTGGAAGACTCCTCCAGGGAGACGTCGAAGGACGCCATGGCGGGGGCAAGGATCAGGTAAGCGATGGGAAGATCCAGGAGGCCTTCCGCGAGAATCATTCCCGACAGTGAGTAAATGTTGAAGGGAGATTCCTGCAGGTTGAATACCTGCCTCAAAAACAGGTTGATGAGGCCGTTGGACGGGTTTAGGAGAAGAAGCCAGCTGACGGCGAACAGGATATGGGGGATCATCATGGGGATGATGGAGATGATCCGGAACAGGAATTTGAACGGGATGTTGGTGCGCGTATTTAGATATGCCAAAAACAGGGCGAGGAGGGTGGCGACGAAGGCCGACCCGATTGTGAAGACGGTCGTGTTGACTATGATGTCAGCGAAATCGGGATCCGTGTAGGATTCGATGTATTTCTTCAGGGTGAAGTCGCCGAAGGATCCCAAGCCCTCGGAGAAGCTGCCTAGAATGAGCATGACGACGGGGCAGACTGTCAGAAACGCGACAATCGCAATGAGGCTCGGCGTCAGAGTCCTTGTTGTCCTGTGCATCATCCGTTACCTGCTCATCTCAAAACTACGGAGCAGTGGCCCGGATCGACGTGTAGGGTGACCTCATCGCCCTCCTTCAGGTCGGCAGTCGGCTCGATCCTGGCGATCAGGAGGGTATTGCCGATTCGGATCTCCCCCTCGTAGGCATCTCCGACGAAGACCAGGGATTCCATGCGTCCCCGGAAGATATTGGGCCCGTTTCCGGTGTCTCCTTCCATCATCCTGATGAACTCGGGCCGAATGCACACCGTGACCTCCTCTCCGGGCGATGCCTCGATGTTTTGATTACAGGCGATGGTCCCGATGGCGGAATCGATAATCGTGTACGGACCCTCGGCAATCGCCACCTTGCCTTCTATCAGATTTGCGCGCCCGATGAAGTCTGCTACGAACCGTCGATCAGAGTCGAAATAGATCTGTTTGGGCGTCCCGATCTCGACGATGCGGCCGTCCTTCATCACCGCAATGGTGTCCGAGAGGGACAGGGCTTCGATCCGGTCGTGGGTCACGTAGACAGCGGTAATCTTCAGCTCGGTCAGAAAGGCCCGCAATTCCTTGCGCGTCTCTTCCCTCAGTTTAGCGTCCAAATTGCTCAGAGGTTCGTCGAACAGGATCACCTTGGGCTCCGCGACCAAGGCTCGGGCCAGGGCGACGCGCTGTTGCTGCCCGCCGCTCAATTTCGTCGCGGGCCGGTTTTCGAAGCCCTCGAGCTGCACGAACCGTAATGTCTTTTCCACTTTTCGTTTGATTTCCTCTTTCGGTGCTTTTGCAGTTTGGAGGGGGTAGGCTACGTTGTCGAACACGTTCATGTGGGGCCAGATGGCGTATGACTGAAACACCATACTCAGACCCCTTTTTTCCGGCGGCACGAAGATGTTCTTCTCCTTTGAAAAGACAATTTCGTCCCCGAGGGCAATCTCTCCCGCATCCGGCATTTCCAGCCCGACGATGCACCGAAGCAGGGTAGTTTTGCCGCATCCGCTCGGGCCCAAAAGGGTGAAGATCTTGTTAGCGGGGATAGCCAGATCGACATTCGACAGGGCGACAATCCTCTTGCCTGCCGAGAAATAATCCTTGCTGACGTGTGCAATGTGAATTTCCATGGCAGGACACCGGAGGGATCCCGAGACCGAGACTCTACGGTCTCGGGACCCGAACATGCTCAGAATGGGAGTCGGAAAAAGGCCTTACGGCATTTCGAAAATCTTCTTGAACTCGCCGCCCCACCGCCGGATTTCGTCATCCGGCAGTGTCCGGATTGGCAGAACTTTTGCCTTGTCGATACCGGCGATGGGAGGATAGATGTCCGGATACAGGACATACTCGCCCACCTTGTCGGCCAACATCTTCATGGCATCCTTGGACAGCCAATAATCGATGAACAACTTGGCGGCATTAGGGTGCGGGGCCGAAGCCGTGAGGCCGATCCCCCGGGGGGTTCCCAGCAGGGGCTGTTCAACCCTGGCCCAATCCAGGGGGGCGGGTGCCTTGGTTATAATGTATTTCGGCATGGAGATGGCGATCAGTTTTTCGCCGCTCTCCACCGGCGCGGGGGTGGGCCCGAAGGACCTGACGAACATGGGCTTGTTTGCCTTCAGCCAGGCATCCTCCGACTTGAACACCTGCTCCTTGAGCCCGATCAGCCAGGAAATAGTCGTTGCGTGGGCGGCGGGGTTGGCCATAACGATCTTATCGCGCCATTTTGGGTCCGTAAGATCCTCATACCGCTTGGGCACATCTGCCGTCTTCACGAGTTCCTTGTTGTAGATCAGGGCGACGTATTCGATGCCGAAGATCTGGATTTTGTCATCTTTCCTCGTCCAGTCGGGGTAGTCGGCCGCCACGGGGGACCTATAGGAGGCGAAGACACCCTTTTCCTTTAACAGTTCCAAAATCGGCAGGGGCGCCTGGAGAACATCGGCCAGGAGCTTTCCGGCACCATGCTCGGTCGCGACTGTCGCCACGAACTTCGACGTGGAGATTCTCGTATACTCCCCCTTGACGCGGTGCGCTTGCGCGAACGCCTCCATGATGGGTTCGATGGCTGTGATATTGGCGTAAAAGGTTGCTTTGCCTTCCTCTTGCGCCTTTGCCACCTGGGCTTTGCCCGGTTGCCCCGCTGCGTGGACACAGGGGGCCAAGAACAGAATTGTCAGTAGAATAATGAATTTTTTCATGATTTTTCCTCCCTTCAGTGAATGTTCGCCTGTATGGTAACGGGTAACGCGAGAGTTGTCAAGGTTGGACTTGCGTGAGGGGAGATAGGGGTTTTGAATATTCCAAACCCCCTTTTCTCAATCTGTCCTCAGAGAGGACAAAAGCCACATGTAGACCCTACAGGGACGCTTCAAACGTCCGTGGCTTTCCGCCACAGATATGTTTTAAAAAATAAAATAGATAGCGAGGCCCACGGAAGGTACCGCCGAAATGATACTAACTGTATTCGATAGCTAACACGCCTTCTCAGGACTATCGAATTGCGATTCTATACGTAACATTGAATAATCAGGGTGAAGACGAAACTACCTAATTCATCTACTTATGTAAAATGGGCAGGGTCGTTCTTAGCATTGTCAGGGTGAGAAGCCTGAGCCCAACATACAACGTGTTTGCAAAATTGAAAACGTCGCTGTTAGGCAATTCCATATTCCCTCACTTACTCATCCTAATTTTTTGGTATTGACGTTCAACTCTTGTCCGATCTCCAGAAGGTCCTGATATACGGCCTTAGGGAGCGGAATGCCTTCAGCCTTTCTCTTACATTCTGAGAGATGCTCGATTTCACCAGGTAGGTATATTCGATCTACGTCTGGACCGCGAGGAGCCGAGTGAATCTTTTGTACCAATTGATCAACCCGATTCTTGAATCCCCACTGGTTCGGTTGTGTTCGCAAACCACAAAGGAATCTCATTCAGTATCCTTGCTCCTGAGAGGATGCCACACAATACCTCTACTATTACGCCTAACCCATATCCTTTGATGCCTAGCGGCAAAAGAGCACCTCCCGTCTCAAAGTCTTTAGGATTGTCTGTGGGCATTCCATCCTTGTCAATGATCCAGTCGAAGGGTATCTTCGTTCTTTTTTTAACCGCCAAGCGAACCTTTCCGCCAGCTACTTTGCTGACGGCCATGTCCAGCACAATGGGAAGCTCCGTCCCAGAAGGAACAGCTACCGCGATTGGATTATTTCCCAAGAATGAAGTTCTCCCGCCCCAGGGAGCCATGACGGGCGCAGTATTGGACATGGCCACGCCGATCATATCGTGTTTGAGCGCCAGCATAGAATAGTAGGCGGCCGCGCCAAAATGGTCGCTGTTAAACACGGCAGCCACGCCGACGCCACTCTGCGAGGCGAGTGCAATGGCCTCTTTCATAGCGTAGACGCTCACGGCGAGCCCGAGACCGCAATCGCCATCTAGCCGGACAAAGGAAGGACCTCGCCTCACAACCCTAATCTGAGGATTCGGGTTGGCTCCCCTATCCAGAAGCCTCCGAATGTACGGAGAAACACGTATGACACCGTGGGAGTCTACACCCCGAAGATTAGCCGAGACTAAGGTATCTGTCACGACCCGCGCATCCTCAGCACTCATCCCGGCCTTCTCAAACGCCTCTTGGCAAAACTCTACTAATCGGCTTTCACTAATTATTTTTTCTTCTATTGTCAAGATAGACACTCCTCTCCCTATGATCTTTCGACGCTATAACCCAAAACAGTTGATAATCTGGGTGCCACACCTCTTTGTTTCGATAAACGGTGGCAAGTTATTTCTTGGATCGCTTATCTTGAACTGTTTTTCCGGATGGTTCCAAGGATAGATACGCCACGTCCGATCTCTCTTTCATGTAAAAATCGATAAAAAGCAAGGCTATTCATGACCCTGCCGTTGGTGTTTGATTATCGCAGCAAAGTGGAACAATGTTCACACCAAAAAAATCAGGGATCGATCATCCTAAAGTAACAAGGAGCTGTCAGGAAACCGATCCTCTGTTTTTTCTTAATATCCATTCTTTTATCAGTGGTGACATCAGGGAGGCAATGATTAATACCAGGAGAATCAGGCAGATGGCATGGCTAACGAAGTACTTGAATATGAGAAGAAGATTGTTATCCGCCATGGTGAGAGCCCTGGCAAGGTTGGATTCGGCCAGAGGTCCCAGGATAATGGCCAGACAGATCGGTGCCAGGGGAAAATCATACTTCCTCAGGCCGTAGCCAAGTAACCCCATGATCAGCATCAACCATACATCAGAAACGCTATTCCTGATCGCATAAGAACCCACAACAGAGAGCACCAGGATCACCGGCGAAAGTATACCACTTGGAACTCTTACCACATAAGAGATATACCGAAGACCAACGAACCCCAGGATCAGGTAGAATGTTTTTGCAAAGAAAAGGCTAACGATAAATGTATAGGTAATATCCGCATGCTCCCTGAATAGCTCCATACCAGGTCTTAAACCCTGTATCAGCAAACCTCCGAGGAGCACCGCAGTGACAGCATTTCCAGGAATCCCCAGGGTTAGAAGGGGAATCAGTGAACCCCCAGTAACTCCGTTATTGGCAGCCTCCGATGCCACCACCCCCTCCAGGATCCCTGTCCCGAACTTCTCCGGATGTCTAGAGAATCGCTTGGCCTCGTTGTAGCCGAGGAAGCTGGCAATATCCGCTCCAGCACCTGGAATGGCCCCCACAATGGTGCCGATTATAGAGGAACGAAGGATGGTTCCCTTTAAGTCCCACATTTCTTTGAACTTTGGAATCACGCTTATTCGTTCCCCAGTTGCCATTTCTGCACGCTCGTCCCCCTTTCGCTCTGCCAGGTAGAGGACCTGGGAGGTTGAGAAAAGCCCAATGAGGGCAATGATCACCGGTATCCCATCATAGAGGGCTGACATGTCGAAGGTAAACCGGAAGTAACCGGTTAGAGGATGCATCCCTATGGTACTCACAAGAAGCCCGATAATTCCCGAAATGAGTCCCTTTACCATCGATTCCCCCGCAAGGGAAGCGATAATAGTAAGCCCAAACACCGCAAGCAGGAAGAATTCATGGGGGCCAAACTTAAGGGAGAAAAGTGCCAGTGGAGGCGCCACTAGTATCAAAACCACCGTGCTAAAGAAACCTCCGCAGAAGGAAGCCACTACCGCCCCGCCCAGGGCCTTTCCAGCCTCCCCCTTCTTGGTCATCTCGTAGCCATCAAAAACCGTTGCTGCGGCAGCTGGAGTACCAGGTGTTCGGATCAGAATGGCCGATATGGAACCCCCATAGATAGCCCCGCAATAGACAGCCCCAAGAAGGATCAGGCCGGTTGCAGGGTGCATTCCGAATGTAACCGGGATAAGCAGGGCTACCCCCATGGTAGCTGTCAAGCCGGGAAGTCCACCGATGATGATTCCGCCAAAAGCCCCAATGAATGCAATGAGCAGATTCTGCCATTCAAGGGCATGTTGGAATCCCATTATTAACTGGTCTAGTAGCACCATTACCAAATACCAACCAGTAAAGATCCCTCAGGGAGAGGAATATTTAAAAATGCTGTGAATATACAATAGATGAATATAATAACCGACACAGCAGAAAGGATAATGATCCGTAACCGGCGCACTCCCAAAGCTCTAATCATGATTAACAAGTACGGAAGGGTTGCAAGATAGTATCCAATTTTGTCCAGGAGATAAATATAGAGAATCGAGGACCCAACCATCGTAATCACTTTTTTTTCCCTGTCACCGAGCCTAAACTTCTGAATGGATTTTCGTTCCGCCTTAAGCTTCTTTGATATCCCCTGCACAATGAGAATTGCCGAGAAGGAGGCGAGTAAAAATAGAAGCCCTCTCGGGAAATAAGCCGCCTCAAACGGATAGGGTATGCTAATTGCGTAGACCAATCCACTAAAGATAAGGAGAATAATCCCGATGGCGATTTCTGCCATGCTGTATCCCAATGTTCATAAGGTGTTTTGAGTATCCTCGTTGCTCAACAGCATATATGTAAGGATTACTGACCTCCTAAATGGAGCCCTGGATTATGCTGTTAGATATTCAGATGTTCAGAATAATGCCAATCGCGATATACTTCTATGGGAGTAATCGTTACGCTATTTGGTTCAGGGTGGGAGCAGTAGCTCCCACCCTTTCTATGTGCCCCTAAATGGCTAAACTTTTATTTCTTTACGAAAAAGTGTTTATACTTGTCTACGCTTTCCTGGAGATCAGAATTGAACTTCCAAAATTCACTGCTGGTCATTTCAACCAACGTGAGGCCCATCTTCTCCGCTTTTGACAGGTATTCCGGGTCACTGGTAGCCTTTTTAAAGGCATCCTGCAGTTTTGCCAACACATCGGGCGGAGTTTCTGCCAGGGCTGCCACCCCACGAGTTGAGGAGCCGACAAGCTTGATCCCGGCCCCCTCCTCAAAGGTGGGAATTTCGGGGATCATGGAGTAGCGTTCGGGCCATAGCTGGGCCAAGCCGCGGAGCTTTTCCTTATGCTTGATGTAGTCGAACACATTGTGGACACTTAAATCTCCATGTTTTCCGAGGAGGGCTGCCATGGAGGGAGCCCCTCCGTGGTACGGAACGAATTTGAACTTAACACCAGCAGCCTCTTGAATCCTTACCAAAGCCAGGTGGTCATCCGAAACCGGTCCATCGGCAACCGCTGTGAGCTTACCGGGGTTAGTCCTTGCATAGTCCAAGAGTTCCTTAATGTTCTTAAATCGGCTATCCTTGGTTACCAGAATAGTATTGGGATCGGAAATGTTACAGCCAACTGGGGCAAAACTCTGTACCGGATGGAAGGGGACCTTTTTCCTGGTGGCATAAACCAAGTTGATCGCAGGCAAATTGATAAAACCGATGGTATAGCCGTCGGGCTTGCTTTCTACCAAACGGGTCCACCCCACCTGACCACCTGCTCCCGGCAGGTTGACCACTGTAACCGCCTGCCCCAGCTGTTTTTCCATAAATACGCCCAGGAGGCGAGCGGCCGCATCGGTGCTCCCTCCCGCTTTGTAGGCAACCAACAACTTTATGGGTTTGGTTGGATACTCAGCCGAAAAGGCCGGGCTCAAGCCAAGACCAAATACTAAAAGACAGGCCAGTATACCCATTATCAATATTAGCTTTCTTTTTTCCATTTCACTCCCCCCTTTCATTCGTTTAAGAAAAAAATACAACCCGAATCATCTTTTATGCTTTTGCTCTCACCCCCTCTCCTCACATAATCCAGGGTTTGATTGAGATAATTTAAGACAGGATAGAAAAGTAAGCTATTGAATGCTAAACGATCAAGTTGCGATTGTCAATAGAATAGCATTCTATATGGTTGACTTCAAGAATTCTTAGAAATGGGCTTCAGCAGCAACGTAAAGATCTGTGTAGGATTTTGATGGCTCGTGCATAATGTCTCGCTCATGCTTAAGACGGTTCCGAGGCGGATTTTTTACGGTATGGATCACCGAATCCTGCACCTCCGGCTTTCTCACATATTCCAGGGGAATTTTCTCCCGGACTCTTGCCTCAGCTTCTGAGGCCTAAGGATGCCATCAAGGAAGCAGAGGCAAAGTGTAATGACATTTTCGCCAAATGGAAGGAGAAAGGGCTCGTATAGTCCAGGGAGTCAATTTGTGGGTCAAATTCGACCAAGAGAGGCTTTTTTTTAACGTTTTCGCGGGAACTCCGATCAAGTTAATGTTTTCGGCCGCTTCTGTCGAAGGGTAACGGACTGCATGGCTAACTGTATTAGATAGTTTTCCCAGCCCCTGCCTTTAATGATTAGGCGGTTGAAATCGATTATGATCGGCGGAAAAGAAGGCCAAACTGGACGAACTCGACAACCTGAAATTCAAGCCCTTATCTGCACCCTATACGCACCCTGTACAAGAAAAAGGGTTAGCCAAAATTGGCTAACCCCTTGATTTTATTGGAGCGGGCGACGGGATTTGAACCCGCGACTTTCAGCTTGGGAAGCTGACACTCTACCACTGAGTTACGCCCGCTTATAACCCCGTAAAACTCCTTTCAAACTATGGTATTTCACTAATCCTGTCAAGGAAAATTTGCAAGATCCCGGCAAACTCGGTCTTCGCTGCTCAGGCAATGTTCTAATGAGAGAAAAGCCGTTGTCCCTTCGCTCAGAGTTTCGTGTCCGTGCCCGTGATGATTAGGACCGAAGACGGCGGACGGCAGACCGCGCTAGAGGATCGTATTCGTGGTTTGGA
>SMTZ1_10004861_pt1 | contig 13493 bp, 8 predicted proteins | sample DeeMarSWOR136_30_FD_25667 | JGI IMG/M metagenome (IMG submission 25667) | reverse complement strand
TTACGCATATGTTCATGGGGGTATTAGTAGGGATATTCACATTAACTATACTGAGTCCAGAAGCTATTATTCTTATGTGGGTTATGTCTTTTTTTTTAGATTTCGATATATTCTTAGACCCACTTCAGAAAATCCGTAAGATGTACTTTATCTCTCATAAAGCAGGTTCACATTCTTACGTAACAGGATTATTATTTTCGGGTATAGTAACTTTAATTATATCTCTCTTTAGAACAATTTTATTTTTTGAAGTCTGGTTAGCAGGATTTATAGGTTACAGCATTCATGTCACATTAGATTTTTTTGCTGCTTCTAAAATTCCAATTTTTTATCCTATATCCAAAAAAGAATTTCGATTTATTGCTGATAGGGCAGTTAACCCATTATTAGCTACCTTTTCTGGGACAAATCTCCTGGTCTTAATAATATGTTTTTACACAAACCCTTCTTATCAATTATTTATAAACCTTGGCATTTTTTACTTATCTATTTATCTTGTTTATTTTGGAATTAGGGCACTTTTAAGAATAGTAATACAGATAAAATTGCCATTAAATCATAAATTTATACCTGGTTTTGTTCCATTTTCTTATTTAATTTATGAGAAGAACATTTCAGAAAATGAGATCACATATAAATTAAAAAAAAGCTCTATCTTTTCTGAGAAAAAAAAAGAATTAATAAGTCAGAGTATTTCAAACGAAATGGAATTCTATGAAATCGCGATAAAAGTTAGTCAAGAATATAGATTTTTCCATAAATGGAATCTTATCATCCCCTTTTTTCATGAAAAAGAAGAGGTTGTTAATGTTGTTTTAATTCTAGCTGAAAGTTATTCACAATCAATGCAACACAAATCTTTAAAAAGGAATATTTCATCTTATTATCTTTCTGTTGTTATTGACAAAAAGACAAAACAGATACTTGCAAAAACAGACGGATTTGGATCTTTTAAAAAGTGGGAAAATTTTACTTTTATAGCAAAGTAATCTAAGGATCTATAGCATAATTAGGCTTTATAAAAAAATATAAAAAAAAATTGAAAATCTGTAAATTTATCTTTTTACTTCCAATTCTGTCTTAGATAAAAATAAAAGTATATACTACATATAGAAACTTAATGATAAAATAAAATTCTATTAAATAAATATGGAATCAATTCCGAGAGATACTAAAAAAGACAGAGATGTTAAAAAAGAAGAACATTTAATAGTCTACACCAAACATCTTGAAAAAAGACTTCGTCATCTTGAAACTGAAATAAGTTTATTAGAATCAGAAAGGATAAGATTAGAAAAAGAATTAAATGAGCTACGATATGAATTTGATCAATTAAGAAAGCCTGCATTAATGAATGCTACAATAATAGATGTATTAGATGATAGAAATGAAAGGGTAATCGTTTCTAGTTCTTCTGGTCCAAGTTTTGTGGTAAAAGTTAATCATAATCTTAAATCAGAAAAATTAACTCCCGGCTTGAGTGTTGCATTACACCAAAACACACTAAAAATTGTAGAAATTCTCCCTATAAAATTAGATCCCTTCGTAAAAGGAATGGAATTAATTGATTCAATCCCGGATATTTCTTATCAGGATATTGGAGGTTTAGAAGATCAAATTCAAGAAGTAAAAGAAACAGTCGAATTACCATTGAAAAACCCAGAGTTGTTTAAAAGAATCGGAATTGAACCACCTAAAGGTGTTTTATTTTATGGTCCCCCCGGAACTGGAAAAACTTTAATGGCAAAAGCAGTAGCTCATGAAACAAATGCAACATTTATAAGAGTAATCAGTTCTGAATTAGTACAAAAGTTTATTGGTGAGGGAGCTAGATATGTTAGAGAAATATTCAATCTAGCAAGACAAAAAGCTCCAACGATATTGTTTCTTGATGAATTAGATGCAATTGCAGCTGAAAGAATGGAGGATGCAACTTCTGGTGATAGAGAGGTTCAACGGACTCTTATGCAATTAATGGCAGAACTTGATGGATTTGATAATAGAGGAGATGTTAAATTTATTGGTGCAACTAATAGAGCAGACATTTTAGACCCTGCATTATTAAGACCAGGTCGATTTGATAGAATAGTTGAATTTCCCATTCCTGATGAAAAAGCAAGGGAATCAATTTTTAAAATACATTTAAGTCCACTGAATATTGATAAGGATGTTGACTTAAAAACATTAATTAATGCAACAGAAGAAACTACTGGGGCAGATATTAAAGCTATTTGTACTGAGGCTGGTATGTTTGCTATCAGAAGAGACGCAGATATTATAATAAAAGAAGATTTTGTCAAAGCAATAAGAAAGATTATGACAAAGGATAAATTAAAACCCTCTGAACCTAAATTTTTTATATAAATAAATTTTGTTATAGTTAGAATTTGTTTTATTAAACAAAATCCTGATTATAAAAAGTGACCTAGAATTTTTTTTTTAAAATTCTCCTAGTTTTGTTAAATATTTTTGTTAAACCAATTATTTATGATTTTATTATTAATTTGATAATATGAGAAATCTCATGTTAGATAATAAGTTGATTTTAAAATTAAAGCAATTTGCGGTTGAAAATTCTGAGAATGATGATATTCATGGATTTAATCATGTTAAACGAGTTTATGATATGTGTATTAAAATAGGAGAAAAATTAAATGCTAACATGGATATAATAAAAGTCTCGGTTCTTCTTCACGATATTGGCAGAATAGACGAAAAAAATAGTAAATTAAAGAGAAATCATGCAGAAATTTCAGCTGAAAAAGCATTTAAATTCCTCACTTCTCAGGATTTTAATATTTCCAAGGACGAAATAGATAAGATCATTCATTGTATAAAGGCTCATTCTTTCTCAAGCACCCTGATTCCTAAAACGCTTGAAGCAAAAATTTTATCGGATGTTGATAAGTTAGATGCGCTTGGAGCAGTTGGTTTGTATAGGACAATCTCATTTACAGTATTGAATAAAGGTGGTATAAAGGAGGTAATTGAACATCTAGAGAATAAAATATTGAAATTAAAAGACCAATTATATCTAGATGCTTCAAAAGAAATAGCTAAAGAAAGACAGAAGATAATAATAGATTTTTATGAAGAAGTTAAAGATGAGATTTAAATTTTCAATGATAATTCAGGATAAAATCTTTCAATATGTAGAAAATTATTTTTAGGAATAGTTATTCTTAAATGCCTGAAAAATTAAAAGACTTTATTTTTTATTAGAATCAGAAATAACCATATACTCAACAATAATATTTATTAGATTTTCAATAATCTCAGGAAATTTTTCTCTACCAATATATTCAATTATCTCATCATCTAAACCGATTGTGAATATAGATTTCAATATACCTGCTAAAATTTCGGGATCTTTATTTATAATTAATCCCTGTTTTTGCCACATTTCAATAAATTGAGGAATATATTCATAGGTTTGGAGTTTTTGTTTTAATTTAGGATTATTATGTAATTTCCTAACAAGATATTCTCTTGTATTTTTATCGGCGATTTGTTGTATAATTGGATTTTCTTTTGGGGCTTCAACATGAAAGTGTAAAAAATCTTTAAAAGTACCCTTAGGATCTTTCTTCATTTTTTTTAATATTTGCGTTATTTTTTTTATCATCTTTTCTTCTGCTTGTGTGAGAACATCCAAAAATAATTCTTCTTTTGAATTATAGAAGGAATAATAAGAACCTTTTGCAATACCTACAGCATTAGTTATATCTTCGACATTTGTTTTCTTTAACCCATAAATTCCAAAAAATTCTGCACCTTTTTCAATTAGGTTATTTTTAATAATCTTTTTTTCTTCAATAGTAAACGCTTTAGGCATTATAATAATATAAAGGACCTTTTTACTTAAAATTTATGACTAAATGACCAAATGACTCGGTGACCCAAATATTTATATAGTCATATTAATTATTAAATCTTAAATATAAATAATTGGTGTATGTTAAATGTTTATTGAAAAATTGGGTTTATCCAAAAATATGCTTTTAAATAAAGTTGCGATCATTACTGGTGCAGGGAGAGGTATTGGTAAAGAACTAGCAAGAGCTTTAGCATGGTTAGGAGCAAATGTTGTCATTGCAGAAATAAATGATTATGGAAAACAGGTAGAAGAGTTAATTAATACAGAAGGTGGAACTGCGCTTTTCATTAAAACAGATGTGTCTAAAGAAGAAGATATTAAGAAATTAGAGAACATAGTTATTGAAAAATTTGGGAAAGTAGATATCCTAATTAATAATGCGTATGCAACATCAGCGGGTACTATAAATGAAATATCGCTAGAAGATTGGGATAGAATATATAATGTTAATATTCGAAGTGCTATCCATACCATTAAAACTTTTTTACCTTATATGATTAAACAGAATGATGGTGTAATAAATACTGTAACCTCTGCGGAAGGATGGCCATGTATGGCACCCTATTTTGCTACTAAAACGGCTTTGACATCAATAGGAATTTCACTTGCAGCAGAATTGGATAATACTAATATTTCAGTCTTCGTGTTTGGACCTGGAATGATTGACACCCCCGGATTACAGGAGTACAGTCGAATTTTAGCACCAAAATATGGTATGACTGAGGATGAATTTAAAAATCAAGGAGTTAACCCTGGATATGATGGATTAATGCCAGCAGATCATTGTGCTGCAGGGTGGGCATACACTATTGTGTATGCAAAGGAATATCATGGTCAAATAGCCGAGCCATTCTCTCCTCTATTAAAATTGGGATTTATAAGCACAAAAAAGAATCGTAGCTCCGTTAAAGAGAAAAAGATACAAAATGACACTGATTTGAAAATCTTTATTTCGGAGACTATTGAAAATTCTCAAAATGTCCAGACACTCACAGAAAAACTTAACCAAGAGATAAATGATTTGGGGTTGTTAGCGAAAAAGTGGATGAATCGCACTTTTGCAAAAAGATGTGGAATGAAAATAGAAAAATGTGTTGAGATTATAACTGAACTTGATAATGAGATTCAAAAAATACCTAACAACATCCTCAATCAAAAAAAAGATATTTCCCTTCCCATAATAGAGAAATTACCTTGGTATAATCAAGTTTTGGGGAATCTTGCAGATCACTTTCATAAATGCATAGATGATGCAAAAGGATGGATTAAAGATCCTGATGAATTAGAGATTGCACTTAAAACATTAAATAATAGAGAAAAAACAGTACTAACTTTAATTTCTAATCTTAATCAATTAGAAAATATAATATAAAAGAATCTATTTTTATTACGAAAAATGCCAAAAATGGATCTAATTGCTAGAATGAAAGCATTAGATGAAATTGATGATCCATAGATTTTAGATGTTGGATGTGGAACTGGAAGAACAGCAATTAGGATATAATTAAAGCATTAAAGAATGGAGGACATTTATTTGGTATTGATATTTATTCGAAATTGGCAATTTCAGGAAACGATTTAGATATTGTACAAAATGATGCTATAGTTGAAACGGTAGAAGAAAAAACTACGTTTGAATATGGTTCCGCTGTAGACATCCCTTTTGAAAAAAATAGTTTCGATATTATTAGTGTTTCTTCAGTCCTTCATGAAATACATGACCCAAAAGGTCAAAATAACGCAATGCAAGAGCTTTATCGGGTTTTAAAACCTGGTGGATATCTTTACTTGAGTGAATGGAACCGAACATCATGGCAATTAATTGCATTTAGTGGTTTGTGTTGCTTTGTTTTTAAGCATAAAAATTACTGGGAGTAATTACTCAAAGAAAATAAATTTAAGAATATAATATATGAGAATATCACAGGTTTCGGAATTTTTACTGCGAGAAAATAAATTTTTTTTTCTTCTTTTTTATACTTAAAAATAATAACTTCTTCAATCCCTCTAAAGGATCTTCAAATTCAAAAATTGATAAATAAATTTACAGAAAAAGATCTCATCAAATAAAAGAAAGTGATAAGGAAAATTAAAAAATAGAGAGCGAGTTTTTAATCTCATTTACAAACAATTCAATGATGAGATTTGTTTATATTGATCTTCTGATACTCTATCTTTTACTACTTCAAAAAGCTCTAGAAGCACATTGTCTGGAGCTGCTGCCATTATATACTTCAAAGGTCCAAAACTCTTTATTTCTTTAATAAATTGAAATCCTTGACTTTTCATTTGTGCCACGAGAGCTTCTAAATCCTCAGTCTCAATCCCCAAATGATGAATAGCTCCACGACCTTGGTCCTTAGGTGGTTGATCATAAAAATTGATTTTCGCTGATCCAATCGAAATCATTACATTTCGAGCTCCTGCCAATTTTAAATCAAATAGAACTGTAGCTCCAAACATATCTTTATAAAATTTGATACTATCATCAAGATTAGAAGCAAAGAGATGAGCATGATGGAGTGAAGTTTTCATTATTTTCCCTTTTTAATTCTTATAATTCGTTATATAAATTTGAATATGTGAAATATATAATGATCTTTTTAGAATCTTTTTATATTTTTTGGATATGTTTGAAAAGGAGTACGCGGTTCTGTGGAAATCCAATCTACATTTTCATTTATATGCGTAAGTGATCTCAATAAGTCAAAAGTTAACCAACGTGTAGCTTTTGGATGTGAGATATAATCCCATAATCCAAATTCCCCTTGCTCAGATTTTATAAATTCTATAAAATCAGAAATCCGATCGTCATCCTTACTCGCACCTACTCTCCAACAGAGATTTAATATATGAGCAATATCAAATTTAGCCATAAATGTTATTCGTCCAAAAGCCTTTTCTAAACCAATAAGACGAGCAATTGTAAAACCTAGACTAGTTCTTAATTTAGATGTTGTTCCAAGTATTAGATCTAGAGCTCGCTTAGCTTCATCACTTTGACTACGTTTAGGGTGATAGGCAAGACAACTAAGGACTAATGTAGTATTCGATCGACACCCCCATCTTGAATGAGCAAGACGTCGATATCCAGCAATCCCACCATAATTACCTGCAGATATACCAACAGGCCACGCACCATCTTCTAAGCGTTGTTCTATTAACCATTCAAATGCTCTCTCAGCTCTTTTATCGATTGAATATCCACACATAACTAATCCTAAGAGTGGTATTGCAGTCTGAAGAGGCATCATCTGATATCCGATTTCCTCATCAATGAGATTTTTTTTACTCGGCATTGGCCAAGAACCATCCTGTTGCTGTTTTGAAAATAGGAATTCTGCAGCTTTCTTTACTACGGGATGCGAAGAATCATATCCAAAATAACCAAGTCTCTGTAAGGCAATAGATGTTATTTGAAGATTATCACTGGTTGTTAATCGAATTGTATCAAAAGAATCCCATGCTCCATTTGGTTTTTGGAGTGTGAATAAATTTTTAACAAGTGGATCTAATTCTCGCATTTCTGATAACTCTTGCACTTCTTCTTCATCTTCAGAAAGATGTAACAGTTGAGTTAATACTAAATATCGTAAGCAAGGTGATGGATCAGTTAATAAAAGCGGTATCCAAGTCACATTCTTCCCTCCAATACTTTTTTTAAATATGGTGCTGTTGGTGTGTTTAGTTTTGCTACTTCTTCGGGAGCACCTTTAGCAATAATTCGACCTCCTTCTGGTCCTGCACCAGGACCTAGTTCTATAATCCAATCACATGATGCTAACACATAAGGATGATGTTCAATAATAACTACAGTATGACCATTATCTACTAAAAGATGTAATGTATCTATCAATTTAGATACATCTTCTAAATGCTGTCCAATAGTAGGCTCATCTAGTATATATAGTGTTTTCTTATTAGACTTTTTGGATAATTCTTTTACAATCTTAAGCCTTTGAGCTTCACCTCCAGAAAGAGTGCGAGCGGGTTGATTTAATTGTAAATAACCTAGTCCTACTTTAATAGCAAAATTTAATTTTACGGCAATGGTTTCAAAATCTTTAAATAATTCATAAGCTTCTTCAATAGACAAATTATTCATTTCAGGCAACGAAACTCCTTCAAAATACACTTGCCAAGCTTCAGCTTGATAACCAGATCCTTTACAGGTTTCGCAAGTCTCAATAATATCAGGTAAAAATTTCATATCTAATTTGATAAAACCACGTCCATTGCAAATAGAACATCTTTTTTTTAATTTTTTTTCATTTAATCTTAAAATCTGGGCATCTTCAGTATCAGCAAAAATTTTAACAATAAGAGGTTCTAATCCTAAAAATTTAAGAGGACTACCAATTTTTGCCTTAGTCTGATCTATTAGTATCGTTTGGGGTAAAGTGCCCTCAATCTTTTTATATTCCCCTGGATCAATAGGTTCTCGAGATACTGAAGTTGTATGTTTTATAGGTATTAAAGCTCTTCCCAGTGTGTCAATTAAAAGTGTACTTTTTCCCGAACCTGAAACCCCACACATTCCAATCAAAAAGTTATGAGGAATCTCAATTAATTCACCCTTTAAGTTATTTTCTTTTGCTCCATAAATTTTTAACCATTTCTTAGGTTTTCGAGATTTTCTTGATAATTTAAATTTCCTTTTTCCACTTAACCAGTCTGCTGTTATCGTATTAGATTTCATTATTTCTTCTTGGCTTCCTTCAGCTACAATTTCACCTCCATTAACTCCTGCTCCTGGTCCCATATCAATAATATAATCAGCAGCTTTTATAATTAATGGATCATGCTCTATGGTTATAATCGTATTGCCTTTATCACGCAATTCCATTAGAACTTTTAATAATGATTTTAGCTCAGAAGGATGTAAACCTCTAGAAGGTTCATCAAGTAAAACTGTTAAAGATTTTAACTCACTCCCTATTAGTCCTGCTAATCGCACTCTTTGAGCTTCTCCAGCGGAGAGGCTCTCAGCAATGCGATCTAAATTTACATATCCTAACCCAGTTTTTAATAAAAATTCCAAACGAGTTAGAATGATCTTAAAACTATTTTTCACAAAATCTGGTAAATTATCTTCAATCTCCGCACTTTTCAGAACTTTAAAAAGCTCATTAAAAGGAATTTCACACATCTGAGGAATATTATATCCATACAGAGAGATTGCTAGATATTGAGAACGTAGTTTCATTCCATGACATTCATCGCATATCTCTTTATCTGTGTATGTACCTCCAGTATCCCAATCTCTCAACCAATGATTATAAAAACCTTGGAATTTAATTAATTTTGAATAGACTTGCCCTTTTTTATTTTCAAATTCTACATATAAAGGTTCTTTATCTCCAAATAGAAATGCTTTTTTTGCTTCTTCTGACATTTCATTCCAAGGCGTTGATACAGGATCAAAACCATAACGAGTTGCAAGAGCTTGAACTATATAATAACCACCATTATATGGTTTGCATAAATATCCTCTTGGAAAAAAACCTGGTGAATGCATGGCGCCATTACATAATGGATTTTCAGGATGAATTATTAACTTATTTGAATTCGGGACTTGAAATGATCCTACTCCATGGCATTTAAGACAAGCAGCAGAATAATTTGTAGATATGAAATGTCTTGGTTTAGCAAAAGGTATTGAGATATTACATTTTTCACAATACCATTTATCATCTCTTTTCATCCATTCTTTACATTTAGGACAAGTTCTTTCCCCCATATATGAGAAAATGTTCGCTAAATGGAGATTTATATCAGTTACTTTTCCAATGGTATTTCGAAGGTTTAAATACCATCCATGTACTAATTTTTCAGGAATTATTAATGCTGTTATGCCTAAACCTTTAACATTTTCTACTAGAGTTTCATTACTTTCTTTAGTACTTTGTCTCTCATACATCGACAAGGTTTCTAAATATCTTCGCCTTGCTTCGGTTTCAAGTGTATCTATAATCAGACTAGATTTACCTGATCCAGATACTCCTGTGATAACCGTAAATTTTCTTTTTGGTATTTCAACATTAACGTTTTTTAAATTATGAATATGAGCATTTTGAATAAGAATATTTTTTGAACTCTCTCTTCTCTTTATTGCTTTTTCGATTAGAGGTATTGCCCTTTCTTCTGTCTTTAAAGCTCGTGCCGTAAGAGATCTTTTTATATCCATAAACTCATTTAAGGGCCCCTCGTATATTATTTTTCCACCGTTAGGTCCAGAACCAGGACCTAAGTCTATAATCCAGTCAGTAGCTCTAATTATATCGATATTATGTTCTATAATAGCAATGGTGGCTCCATTTTGAACTAAGTTATCTAAAATTTTTAGAAGTCCTGCTAAATCTTGAGGGTGTAATCCTGTGGAAGGTTCATCAAGCATAATTAATATGTCTTTTAAAGACTTCCTTCCAAGGTATTTGGATAATTTAATCCGCTGGGCTTCACCTCCAGATAAAGTCGGTGAGGGTTGACCCAAAGAAAGATATCCCAAACCGATATCATTAAGAGCTTTTAACATCTGTTTTACAGAATTTAAATCTCCAATAGATAATCTTTTTTCTTTATCAAGAATTTCTCTAACCTCTGAAATAGAAAGATCATAGAAATCTGCAATAGAATATTCTTTATCTTCAAATTTAACCTTTTCAGCTAGAATCTCTTCAGAGAATCTCTGACCATTACAATCTGGACAAGTGATCCAATTAGATGGTAAATATCTCATTTTAATCTCAAGGGCACCCATCCCATTACACGTGGGACATTGACCTTCTGAAGTATTAAACGAAAAATAAGTAGCACTAAATTTCGTTGCTTTAGCAAAAATTTTTCTAATAAGGTCGGCAATCTTTGTATAAGTAGCAGGATTAGATCTAGGATTTTTTCCAATAGGTCCTTGATCTACCATTATAGGCTTCAATTTTGGACCATTTATTCCATCGCAACCAATCACTTTCTTTCCTTTTAGTGTGGGAAATAATACATCTTCAACTAAAGTACTTTTTCCTGAACCTGATACACCTGTGATTACTGTTAAACGATTTATGGGGATCTTGCAAGTTATATTCTTTAGATTATGCATGTTAGCTTTCTCAATTGTAAAAAACAATTGAGGTTTAGACCTATGTTTAGGAATTTGTACCTTAGCTCTTGAACTAAAAAACTTACCTGTAGGTGTATCTGCCTTCCATAACTCAGCAGGTGTCCCTGTAAATACAATCTCACCACCATCACCTCCAGCGCCAGGGCCGATATCAATCACATTATCCGCAGCTATTGCGGCTTGCTGATCATGTTCAATATAAATTACTGGTCCCGCAAGGTTCTGAAATACTGGTAATAATCGTGCAATATCAGCAGGATGCTGACCAATTGTCGGTTCATCAAGAACATGAGTAATATCTTCTAATTCACTCAATAAGGCAACAGCTAATCGAACTCTTTGAGATTCCCCTCGTGATAAAGTTGGAGAAACGCGATCCAAATTTAAGTAATCTAAACCTACAGATTTTAGAGCAAGTAAACGTTTCTTAATTTCTTGAAATAATCTACTTGTGATTGGTAAATCTTCTTTAGAGAAATAAGTGAGTAATTCTCCCACCGATTTTGTTAATAACTTTGGGAATAGAATACCTTCCCAGGTAACATTAGATGCTAATGGATGATATCCTGTTTCATTACATTCTTTACAACCTTTTCCCTTACAATGGGGACAATTTTTTTTAAAATGTGTTGGCTCAAGGTCACCAAACCAAGTACCACATTCCACACATGCCGGAACTCGGGAGATGAGGGATTTAACTTTCTGACCTTCAATGATTATTGAATTTGCCCCTAATGAGTTAATAATTTTAAGAATCTCTCGAATCTCGTTAAGATTGCTGTCTTTAGTAACTTGGCCAATTTGAATTTGAATGTCATGGGCAATTTTTGGATCTATTTTCGAGCTTATAGGTTTTCTATCTACTAAAACTGCTTCAATACCAAATTCTTCCTTTAAAAGTTTAATTAAAGTTTGATGGCTTCCTTTTACTTTCCTTACTAAAAGTGCAGAAATTAGCAATGGTTCTCTATTTCTCAATCCATCAACTTTTTCAATTATTTCATCTTCTTTTAAAACTGAAAGTTTACTTCCACATACATAGCACTTTCTATCCCCAAACCTAGCATATAAAATCTTTAAAAGTGGAATAAGACCAATTGCAGATGCTAAGATAGAATTTGGATTTCTGTTAAGAACATTTTGTCCAAGTGCGATCGTAGGACCTAAGCCTGTTATAGACTCTACTTTAGCAGGATTTAATTTCACCTCATCCTTACTGACTGAAAATGCTTCTAAAAACCTCCGACGAGCTTCTTTATACAATATATCGAAAATAAGTGAAGTTTTTCCTGAACCAGAAACACCAGTTACCACAGTAAGTCCATCTTTGATGTCAACATTAACATTTTTTAAATTATTTTCCTGAGCACCGCGAATTTTTATTACCATATTACTCCTAACATCTATTTAATTAAGATAAGGACCCGTTTTAGAGTTTTTACTTATTTTAATTTCTTTTGGGGTGCCCTCTGCAATAATTTCTCCTCCTTTTGGGCCTCCTCCAGGTCCTAATTCGATTATATAATCACAATGTGATAATATTTCTGGATCATGCTCGATTATTAGAACAGTATTGCCTTCTTGTTTTAACTTTTCAAGCAAATCAATTAATTTGACTGCGTCATAAAATGATAATCCAACCGTAGGCTCATCTAATATGTAAAGAGATGATCCTTTTCTCATTTTCCCTAATTCTTTTGCTAATTTTACTCTTTGCGCTTCGCCTCCACTCAGCGTAGGTGCAGGTTGTCCAAGCTCCATATAACCCATTCCAATCTGATCTAATATTTTAAGTACTTTTGAGATGCTTTCTTGTGATTTGAATAATTCTGCAGCTTCAGTAACGGTCATTGCAAGGACATCTGATATGGATTTACCTTTATACTTAATTTCTAGAATCTCTGGTTTATATCGGGATCCTTTACATTCTTTGCATGGAATTTCAAAACTAGTAAGAAATGATACTTGGAGATCCTGAACGCCTTGACCTTTGCAAGCAGGACAACGTCCTCGTTCAGAATTATAGGAAAAGTGCCCTGAGGTGTATTTCCGATTTTTTGCTTCCCCTGTTTTTGCAAATAAATTGCGAATTTTATCCCATATTCCTATGAATGAGCAAGGGGTTGAAGTACGAACTCGAGATATGGGTTTTTGACTGACTACAACAACTCCATCAATATTTTCCCATCCTACTACCTGCCCAGAATATTCCAACAAATCTTCCCCGTTTTCTTCTTCTCCTTCCTCTTCCCCCCCATTCTCTCCTTTTTTCTGTTTTTGTTTATTTGTTCCTTTTTTAAAGTAGGGTTTTAATAGAGGAACCAATGTATCTAGAATAAGCGAACTTTTACCAGAACCAGAAACTCCAGCGATCCCTACCATTAATCCTAAGGGTAACTTTACTGTCACATCTTTTAAGTTGTTTGTATTTGCGTTTTTAAGCACCAAATATTTTGCATCAAAACCTGTTTCTCTATCAGTCGTATCTTTCTTTGGTAA
>SMTZ1_10013465_pt1 | contig 13495 bp, 11 predicted proteins | sample DeeMarSWOR136_30_FD_25667 | JGI IMG/M metagenome (IMG submission 25667) | reverse complement strand
CACAGATGACGCGGATTTGCACGGATTATTTTAATGGAGTGAAATGAGAGACGGTAGACTTGAAAAGATTGAAATGTGGGATTTTATTTTTCACTATTATAAAAATCCGCGATTGTGGTATTTGTCACATACTCCATATGTAACAAATACCACAATCGGTGTGGGTAACATATGCCACATACTACATCTTGTAGTATGTGGCATATGTTACCAACACGTGTTACCCGCGTTCTATTTCTCTTTTGATTCTAACGTCTTTAAGTTAGGATCAAATTTTGGATATTACCATGAAAATAGACAAACTATCATTTCAACTGGGCATGATCAACTGTTTTGCAGAAATGGTTGCCTGTGGAGTGAAAAAATTAGCCATTAGTCCACCATTAAAGCCAGAAGATTATGAGAAAATTTCGAGGTTTTCAGATGAAATTGTCCAGGGTTTTGGAATTCAATCCTACCTGGAAAAATCTCTACTCATTACTGATCTTCAATCAGCAGAATTTACACAGGGCAAATGGTCGATTCTTTATTATGAGAAAGATGATATTTTGAAGGAATATCTTGCACTAAAAGAAAAGAAACAAAAATTAGTGGAGTTGGGACAATACGATATAAAGGCTCGAAAAGAGATTTCATGGGAATTTATGCGACTGTTGAGTTATCCCGATGAGAAGATCGAAGAAAAATTGTCACTAAAAAATTCCAAAGATCCTTATTTAATTTCGCTGGATGAAAAAAATGAATAATAGGAATCACAGCTTAATCTACTCCGGCGCTTCTCCAGAAAAAGTGGAGCAGGATTTAAAAATCCTCATGGATTTCCAGGATGAAGGAATTACATTAAAGGAATTAAATCAAATCATTGACAACAGCCTGATCCCTCATCTGGTTCAATACGATCGTCCCGAATTCCAATCGCTGTACAATTTCTTGCCAGAAAGAGGAGCCGCCTTCGGCGCCAGGATCGCTCTAAAATATAACCAGGGCGTGACCAACTGGCAGGTATCGCCTGGCGCCGTGATGGTTGAAGAACTCTGCTGCAAAGCAATGTGTCGCATGTTCGGTTTATCGCCTGATGGCGACGCAACCTTCATGTATTGCGGGACATACGCCAATCAACAAGCCCTCTACCTGGCGCTGCATCGCAAGGCAGAACAGTGTGGATTCAATTTCGCGGAGAAGGGTGTCAATGGATTTAAATCTCCCGAACGATTGGTAATTCTGGCATCCAGCGAAGCTCATTTTTCATTGAAACATGCTGTTCGAATTTTGGGATTGGGGGATCAAAGCTTAATTCAAATTCCGGTTGATGCAAATTATCGAATGGACGTTCAGGCTTTAAATGAAACGATCCAAAATATTAAAGAGACAAAAGACATTTTTTGTATTGTCGCTACTGCCGGAATAACTTCCACTGGTTCTATCGATCCCATCATACCAACCATCGAAGCTTTTGAAGGATTAAATGCCTGGTCGCATATCGATGGTGCTTATGGTCTGCCTTTTAGTCTGTTGCCGGAAAAGAAACATCTCTTTAATGGTTTAGAAAGAGCAGACTCAGTTTGTTGGGATCCACACAAGCAATTTGGCGTGCCCATTCCAAATTCACTGTTGTTTGTTCGGAATAAAGCAAATTTTAAACGTATGGCGATCTATGGGCATTATTTTAATCGGGAGGATGATCCTGAGCCGAATCCCGGTCTCAAATCCCCACCTTCGACACGACCATTTTCGGCGTTACCGCTGGTTACAACAATCCGCCATCAAGGAATGAAGAAAATAATTGAGCGACTGAGGAAGCCAATCCAGGCGATTCAAAACGTAGCAGCCAAATTAAGCAAAGACCAGGACATTGAAGTTTGTCATAAGCCTGATTTAGGATTGTTATGTATTCGAATTATCCCGAAAAATTTTCCCGAAGATCGACTGGATCAATTGCAACGATATATTTACGAGAAAATAAAGAGCGAAGGGAAACGCTCCATTTCAATGACACGATTGGGGGACAAAACCGTTTTACGATTAGTAGCAATTTCACCTTCAGTTACCAGCAAGGCTCTGATGGAGACAATTGAGACTATTCGACAAATAGCAAATGATTTTATCTGAGGAATGAACAAACCAGGTTTCTTTCAGAAACCTGGTTTGTTGCCTTAGCTTTTTTTTAGCCAATGTAATGGAATGAGACAAACGCTAAGACCTTTGCGTTCTTAGCGGCTTGGCGTGAGAAAAAAAACAGCCAGATATAAAATTTGTTTAAATTGAAATATCCTGATGGGAAAAAATAATAAGGTTAAACAAAATGCGAATACTGATCATCAATCCCAATAGCAGCCAGGAAATGACCGATGCCATCCAAAAAACCGCTGATGATTTTGCCAACAGTGAATTCGAGGTGATCTGCAAATCAACTCCCGGCGCTCCTTCATTTATTGAAACATATCAGGATCAAATCAAATCAGGTCCGGGCATGATTCAGTTGCTTCGAGAAAATGTGGATAAATTTGATGCCTTCATTGTCGCCTGTCATTCGGATATCAACATCGATGTAATGAAAGAAATCACAACAAAACCGGTAGTCGGCATTGGTGAAGCATCGCTGAAGATCGCTTCCATGCTGGGACATCGTTTCTCAGTTATATCAACGCATAAACATTCAATTCCCAACAAAGAAGCTTTGGTTCATAAATACTTCCTTCAAAATTACCTGGCATCGATTAAAGCGCCGCCCGAAGATAGGTGCGACTGTGGCGACAAAGAAAAAATATACCTGGCAGCTAAAGCAGCGATTGAAGAAGATATGGCAGAGGTCATCGTTTTGGGTTGTGCTGGCATGGCAGGACTGGATAAAAAATTGCAGCAAAAACTTGGTGTGCCGGTTTTGGATGGCGTTATTTGTGCCCTGATCATTGCTGCCGGCCTGGTGAAATATGGAGTTTCGACCAGCAAAATCAGGAGGTATAATCCGGAATATTAAAGATGATTCCCGATTCGTGACTTGAGATTTGTGTAATGCGGATCCCATAATTTTATTTATTTTTGTTAAAAACAACTTTGCGAAAATTAACGTGTCATTAATTTAGGAGTGGGATTAAATGACTGTCCCATCTCAATCTTAAATTCTATTAATATTCAATTAGTTACAAATTCAAAAAGAGTAAATCAAATCATAGGAGGAAGTAGATGTTAACCAGGAACTTAATAATTACATTTTGCGTGGTAGCGATCTTCTATGTTGTCTGCTTCTCTTTTTCTCAAGCCCAGGAAAAATCATGGATCTTACAGGAAATGAGCTGGGTCGATGTACAAGAATATTTAAAAAATAACGACATGGTCATCATCCCACTGGGCAGCACGGAGCAGCATGGTAAGCACATGCCGCTGGGAACGGATTATTATGAAGCCTTTGGCATGTCAAAAATGGTTTCGGAGCGAACTGGCGTAATTGTTGCGTCAGTTATGTTCGTTGGCTACAGTGTATATCACTCTGGATTTCCTGGCACACTCAGTCTGAAACCTGAAACCATGGAGCAGGTTCTGTTTGAAAGCGTTGAAATGCTGATAAAATACGGTTTTCGCTGCTTCATGTTTTTCAACTATCATGGTGGGAATAATATTGTTCAGCAGCGGGTCATTCATCGAATCAATCACACCACCGAAGCGACAGCAATTGCCATTGGAATTGGCGGTCCCATTCAGAAGAGCGATGACGGCGAGTTCTTTGACTGGCATGCAGGTAAAGGTGAAACTTCTATCATGTTGTACCTTAAACCTGAATTAGTCAAAATGGAAAAAGCTGAGAAACCAGAGATTCATTTAACACCTCAGGTTCAAAAACTTTATGAGCTTTCCAAAAAATGTCCTGAATTAGGAAATGTAGCAAATTCTCTATTGGGAGTGCCAGAGGAAACAAAAAAGGGCGGTGCCAGTCATGAGCTTTCCAGCAATGGTGTATGGTCGTTCAGTGATCCGAAATCTGCTACGAAAGAAATGGGACAGGAGAAAGTTGAAAAGATGGTCGAAGCGGCAGTGAAGTTTATTGAGGCGTGGAAGCTGGCGAAGAAGTGAAATCAAAATCTTAAGCAGGGGGGTATGTTTTCTAACTATCAGGTTGAAGCCTTGTTACTGCCTACTAGCGGCGCTCCTGTGCTGATTTCTCAAGGTATTTAGTTGCATCGATGTCGTTTGTGTCGCTGATAGCCAATCGGAAGATTTGCCGATACCGTCCCGAGTTGGATAAACTTGGGTCGGTGGCATAAACATCAATAACCCCAGAATTAGAACCGTCATCAAAGCAATGCTCTCGCTGGCTGCTAAATCCCGAAGATTCACCAGTTCGGATCTAGCCAAAGCGGTACAAGTTCTTAAAACAAACGATGACCAAGAATACTCTGCTCGAAAAGCAGCGTATGATCTGAAAAAATTTCGCGATAAAAATATCATCCCAAAAATCAAAAACTCCAGAAGATACCAAGCAACACCCTACGGTATTAAGACCATTACGGCGTCACTGTTAATCAGAGAAAAAATTATCGACGACAGACTGGTCGATATGGCGCTGTAAGCGCCTAATTACCATTCATAACTCTGGTATAAATATCAAACTTCGGTGGATCGTGAAGGTATTTTTTCACAGCACATAATTCTGCTGATCGAACCACTGCATCTTTGTATTGCCCAGGAAATTCTGGTGGTACCTGTATTTCAAGTGATATGCTACCAATTCCCTTTTTTATTGGATCCATGACTATGTTTTGAATGATTTTGATCCCTTCAGTTGGAATTCCCCGTTGCTGGCAGAAACTAAGAACGTAAATTCCTGCACAGGTGCCAATAGAAGCTAAAAACAGGTCAAAAGGTGCAGGCGCTGAATTCTCTCCCCCACTGAAAACAGATTGATCAGTTTTTATGTTAAAACCTTTATAATTTGCATCGACTTTTTTGCCACCCGGAAAAACAATCTCCATTTCCATAAATAATCCCTTTCACTTTAAATTGAATAGTTCTGAATATAATTAAGACATCTGTGATAATCAAATGAAAGTTTTAAAACTTATAAAATAAACTACAATCATATCAGGTTAACTTTTTTATCCTTATGTTAGATGAAACTTTACTCAAAAAGATGCATTAAAATAATATATTTATGCAAACTTATAGGAGCAGGCTCCCCAACTCAAATAAGGGATTGAAACAATGAAATATCTGTTGTTCCTTCTTAGTTTTGCTGTTTTTTTACCCGCGATCTCCCCGGGACAGACTGTTGATTCGACTAAAGCAAAGCAGGATACTACTGTAAGTAATGACACAACTAAATCTGTGAAAGCCTCAATCGTTTTGAAAAAACGATCACCTTTATTGATTCCCACGATGCCCCAGCTCCCCAGGATGAAACAAAACAAACAAAGCATCTCTATTGACGTGAGTTATGATTACCCTTTACAACGGGAAACGCAGCCCATCCTTGTACCTGTAACACCGATTAATCCACAAACAGAGATTTTGAAACCGCTTCCGTTTCGTAATTATGTCATTCCCACCCGATCCGAATTGGACATTTTAGAAATATTATGGGCGAAAGAAGATGTTCAGGATACAACGATTTATTCCTGTCTGGATACAGTAATGAATATTACCATGATGGATTTAAATCAACTGCTGGAAAGAATGACAAAGAAGGGATTTGTGAGCCGCAAGATCGTTTCGCCTCGAAATGAGTTCAATGCGTTTGGTGTTTTGATTGAAATGAGCCCCCAAAATCGGAGGAATCGTGTTTATGAATATCATACGTTGGTTGATCGCGAATTGATGCGGTCGTTTATTGATGCCAATGCTTTTCTGTTTAAACAAGATTCTTCGATTGTGAATCATAAACGTTTGGAAGCAGCCAGAAATGATAGCACACTTTTGAAAGATTTGAATAGAAAAATTCAGCGTGTGCAAAAATAGTTATAAATTTAAATTTTGGAAAACTCTCCCACAGAATTGGAAATCCTCCTGAATTGAAATAGCCTTTTTATTTGCTGTTCGATGAATTTTGCACATGATTAATTTCATAATTTAAATCAGCGAGGGAGTATGCTCAGAAATATGAAGATTCAATCCATTTGCACATGACCTGCTTATTTTTCTGCTATTTTCTTTTTCGACTATTTCTGCTTCGTCACAAACTTTCATGCTCGAATAGGTTATGAGCGTCCCCTTTCCATCAAAATGATGCTATTAATTAGCCCCAATTAAATTTTTTGCTGGACGTTAACAATTTTTTTTTGTATATTCCCCCTGTAAGGAAAAATAATTTCAAAGCAAAATAAATTTGAAAACAGAACTCCCGTTCGTGAGAATGGCAATCTCCATAAATTCGTTTATCCTCTATTTAAATTTATCTGTTCGTCATAATGACCAATTACTATGCCTATTTCACAATGATTTAATTCAGCCTGGATTTCATACGAAAAATTTTATCATTAAATATCAAAAAATACTTAACATGTTAAAAACAAAGGTGACAGAATGAACACAACAAAACTACTTTTGCTACTATTGGCTATTTTTCTTTTCTCTGGCTTTACTTTTCAATTGAACAGGGATGAGCTTGCCCAAAAAGCTGCTAAAATCCATGATAAAGTTTTAACTGTGGATACGCACGTTGACACACCAATGAGATTGGTTCGATCTAATTATAATCTTGGTGAGCGGCACGATCCTGAAAGAAGAGGTGGTAGAGTTGATTTCCCCCGAATGAAAGAGGGGGGGCTTGATGCCATCTTTTTCGCTGTATTTGTCGGACAGGGACCCAGAACTCCAGAGGGAAATGAAAAGGCGAAAGAAACAGCACTGAACATATTTGATGCAATCCATAAAAGCCTCGAACAACACGCTGACCTGGCTGAATTAGCTGTGACGCCAGATGATGCCTCACGTATCGAGAAAGCGGGGAAAAGAGCGGTTTTCATCGGAATGGAAAATGGACATCCCGTGGGAAATGATCTATCTCTCATTAAAAAATATTATGACCTCGGAGCACGTTACATTACATTGTGCCACACCAAAAATAACGACATTTGCGATTCATCTACCGATAGCACTGAACATCATGGCTTGAGCGAATTCGGTGAAAAGGTGGTCGCGGAAATGAATCGGGTGGGCATGATGATCGATGTTTCCCATGTATCCGACGAATCATTTTATGATGTAATTGCACTATCCAAAGCGCCCATCATCGCTTCTCACTCCTGCTCCAGGGCGCTTTGTGATAATCCCCGAAACCTGGATGATCAAATGCTGAAAACACTGGCTGAAAACGGTGGTGTCATTCAGATGTGCATTATGAGCGACTATGTCAAAAAACCTGATCCAAATCCTGAACGAGATGCTGCTTTCCAGGCCTTGCGGGAGAAATACCAGGGATATGATGATCTTTCTGAAGAGGAAAGACAGAAAGCACGGGAGGAATGGAGAGCGCTGGATGAAAAATATCCTCGCAAGTTGGCAAATGTCTCTGATGCTGTGGACCACATTGATCATATCGTGAAAGTCGCTGGGATTGACCATGTCGGTATTGGCACAGATTTCGATGGCGGTGGCGGTATCGATGGTTGTAATGATGTGAGTGAAATGGGAAATATTACGCTGGAATTGGTAAAAAGAGGCTACAGCGAAAAACAGATTCGGAAAATTTGGGGCGGGAATATTATGCGAGTGCTATCTGAAGTTGAAAAAGTGGCGAGGGAGATGCAGGCTGCTTCGGGGCATTAGGTAACTGGGTAATTGGTGGAATGGGTAATTGGGTGATTGTGGAATTGGGAATCACAGATTCAGGATATAAATAGAAATTTTTTCCAACGAATGGTAAGACGCCAATAGATATTTTTTTTGAACTCTTTTATCCGTTGTTGTCTTATCATCCGTTGGAATATTAAAAATCATGATAAATATGGAGGGAATTTGAGATGTCTAACGCCAAAAATAAGATCTCCATTTCTATTTTAATTCTTGTAATCGGATTAAATCTTGTCTGTCTTGTCTGTGGTCAACAAAAATCAGCTGACCTGGTTCTGATGAATGGCAAGATCGTGACAATGGATGAAACCAAACCAGTAGCGCAAGCTTTGGCTGCCAAAGGAAATGTGATTGTAGCTGTTGGAAGTGATGAGGAGATTAAAGCTTATGTTTCATCATCGACAAAAGTCATTGATCTCAATGGCAAATTAGCCGTTCCAGGCTTGATCGATGGGCATGGACATTTCATGAGCCTGGGGCAGTCCAAAATGCGGCTGGATTTGACAAAGGTAAAAAATTGGCATGAAATTGTGGCGCTGGTGGCTGAAGCGGTGAAAAAGGCTGAACCAGGTGAATGGATTCTCGGCAGGGGCTGGCACCAGGAGAAATGGGATAAAGTACCCCAGCCCAATGTGGATGGTTTGCCGTTTCATACCGAATTGAGCCAGGTTTCACCAGACAACCCGGTTTTTCTCAGTCATGCCAGCGGCCACTCTGGATTTGCCAATGCTAAAGCTATGGAATTGGGAAGCATCACCAGGGATACGCCCGATCCTGATGGCGGTGAAATTGTGAGAGATAAAGATGGGCAACCGATCGGTGTATTTCGAGAGACTGCCCAGGGACTGGTGAGAAGCGCGATGCGGGATTATTTGCATGGTCGCACCGAGGAACAGAAAAAAGCCGATCAGGAACAAGCCTTTAAGCTGGCAGTGCAGGAATGCCTTTCAAAAGGGATTACCAGTTTCCACGATGCGAGCTCATCTTTTGAGACTATTGATTTCTTTAAACGAATGGTGGATGAAGGAAAGATGGGGATTCGGCTCTATGTAATGATCAGCGAGGGAAATAAAAGTTTGGAAGAAAAACTGAAAAATTATCGAATTATCAATTATGGAGAAAAACGGCTAACGGTACGGGCAATTAAGCGATTTATCGATGGCGCACTAGGGTCGCATGGCGCCTGGCTGCTGGAGCCGTACAATAGTCTCCCTACCAGTGTCGGGCTGAATACCGATCCAATTGATTCGATGAAAGAAACGGCACGAATCGCCATTGAAAATGATTTTCAACTCTGCACCCATGCTATCGGTGATCGAGGCAATCGGGAGACATTGGATATTTACGAAGCAGCGTTCAACGATCATCCAGAGAAAAAAGATGTGCGCTGGCGAATTGAACATGCCCAGCATCTCCATCCCGATGATATTCCCAGATTCGGGCAATTGGGAGTGATTGCTTCGATGCAGGGGATTCATTGCACATCAGATGGCCCCTGGGTAATTAAACGATTGGGAGAAAAACGAGCGGAACAAGGCGCTTATGTCTGGCAGAAGCTAATGAAAACAGGCGCAATCATTGCAAACGGAACCGATGTCCCCGTCGAACCAATCGATCCTATTCCCAATTTTTATGCCCTGGTCACCAGAAAAATGAAAAATGGCGAAGCCTTCTATCCTGATCAAATAATGACTCGGGAACAAGCTCTGCGATCGTACACGCTCAATTGTGCTTATGCTGCTTTCGAGGAAGATTTTAAAGGGTCGTTGAGTGTTGGGAAATTGGCGGATATAACCGTGCTGTCCAAAGATATTCTTACCATTCCTGATGACGAAATTTTGGATGCTGAGGTGGATTATACAATTGTTGGTGGCAAGGTGATGTATAAAAAATAATGAATGAACCGATAAATGGACTCCACTTTCAAAGTGGAGTCCATTTATCTTTTTGTCATCAGTGGGAAAACCAAAACAGGTGTATCAAATGAGAAAATCAAAAATATTCTTCTTACAGAAGTCAATAATTCTTATCATTACCTCTCTGCTAGTTCAGCAATTTGCCTGCGCTCGACAGGAGTTAGACATCAAAGCTCACTACGAAAAAGCCGAATACATGGTTCCAATGCGGGATGGCGTCAATCTTTTCACCCAGGTCTACACACCAAAAGACACAACTCAAAAATACCCGATTTTACTTTTCCGCACGCCCTATTCGGTTCGGTATTATGGCGAGGATGTCTATCGATCATATTTGGGACCGAATTATCTTTATGCTGAAGAAGGATTCATTTTTGTCTATCAAGATGTGCGTGGCAAGTTCAAATCCGAAGGTGAATTTATTGTGATGAAGCCACATAACACAGTGAAACACAGTTCCAAAGATACCGATGAAAGCAGCGATACTTACGATACGATCGAGTGGCTATTAAAAAATATTCCCACTCTTAACGGACGAATCGGACAATGGGGGATTTCCTATTCAGGCTGGCAAACGGTGATGGGTATGATCGATGCCCATCCCGCCATGAAAGCTTCCTCGCCACAAGCTTCCCCATCCGATATGTGGATCGGCGATGATTTTCATCATAACGGTGCTTTTCGGCTGATGTATACTTTTGGCTGGTTGTCCTGGAATGCTCGGACACGTACGGGACCTTCGGAGAATCGGACTGAAGGATTCGATTACGGCACACCTGATGGCTATAATTTCTTTATGGAATTAGGTCCCGTCTCCAACGTCGATAAATTTTATTTTCACAATGCAGTTCCAACCTGGAACCAATACATGGAGCACGGCAATTACGATGCCTACTGGCAGGAACAGAATGTGCTCCAATACTTGAACAACATCACTCATCCAATTTTGAATGTGGCAGGCTGGTTCGATGCCGAAGATTTTTATGGACCGATGAGCATTTATTATACGATCGAAAAGAAAAATTTAGATAATAAAAGCACCCTCGTAGTTGGTCCCTGGCTTCACGGTGGCTGGGCTCGCATGGCTGGCGATGAATTGGGCAATATTCGCTTTGGCACGAAAACAGGTGACTATTTCAGGGAAAAAATTGAATTCCCATTTTTCCTTTTTTATTTGAAAGATAAAGGTGAGTTCAATCTGCCCGAAGCCCTGGTCTTTGAAACAGGATCGAACCAGTGGAAATCTTATGACCACTGGCCGCCCAAAGAAACGACAGAACAGAACCTGTATTTTCATCCCGATGGCAAACTTTCTTTTGATCCACCCACTGCTCGTCCAAACGAAAACGATCCAAATAAAATCGAAAATCGTAAATCTAAAATCGTAAATCAATTTGATTCATTCATCAGCGATCCTAACAAGCCCGTTCCTTTTTCTCAAGAGATACGAACCTCCCAGGGACATCTCTGGATGGTAGAGGATCAGAGATTTGCCTCAAGACGTCCCGATGTGCTGGTATATCAGACCGATGTTTTGACTGAAAATGTTACCATAGCGGGTTCCATCGTCGCCAGTTTATATGTTTCCACGACAGGCACTGATGCCGATTGGGTGGTTAAATTGATCGATGTCTATCCAGGCGATGCGCCAGATAATGATCCCAATCCCTGTAACGTAAAAATGGGTGATTTTCAGATGCTGTTAGCTGGTGAAGTTTTTCGAGGCAAATATCGAAACAGCTTTGAAAAGCCAGAGCCATTCGTGCCAAATGAAGTGACGAAAATCGAGTTCGACCTTCGGGATAAATGCCATACCTTTCTGAAAGGGCATCGAATAATGGTGCAGATTCAGAGCAGTTGGTTTCCCGTGATCGATCGGAATCCACAGCACTTTGTGGATATTTATCATGCAAAAGAATCGGATTTTCAGAAAGCGGAGCATCGGATTTATCGATCGGGAAAATACAGTTCGCATCTTAACTTAAGGATCTTGCAATAAATGATCGATGAATTTAACAATTTTCGAAAGGGAGTTTATGATTGATGACTATGATGAAGCAATGGAATTAGTGCACAAAATGGAAAAACAACTTCCCATGATTATTCATCCAGGTAGAGTGCTTGTACAATTAATGCGTGAACAGGGGATCAAATTGACATCTGACAGTGAATTAGAAATTGAACATGTGTTTTATATGGGTGATAAAGGAGGAATTGGATGCGGAATCAGTTTGCCCACACAGAAAAATGAAGTTATGATTGTATCATTGACTCATCTTCTTGTAATTCCTGGATACCCTTTAGTAGAAGAAATGCGGGCTTATCAAATCAAGCGAAATAATAAATTGATGGAAATCAATAAAATAACAAATCCTTTTAAATTTACGTTTAAATCTTCTAAAAAACATAAAAGAAAGAAAAAATGATTTTGCTGAGAAAGGAGACGATTTAAATGAATAAAAATTTGAAAACCTTTTCAAAAAATATAAGTATAGTCTGGATTTTAGCAGTGCTGTTTTTGGCTGTCAGATTGGATTGCATTGCTCAATCAACAAAAGAAAAGGAAATCAAAATCGCTGTCGCTACCTTCTCCCATGAAACCTGCACCTTTTGCCCAGATTCGACCACAATCGAAGATTGGGAATATTATGGACCGCCGACCCGAGATATTTTGAGATCGAATCGAGGTTACATCGGTGGTTTTAAAACGATGTGTGAGGAATATGGTGGGATTGAGCTTGTTGGAATGACTTCGCCACGTGACGCCAGGGGCGGTTCCTCTGGCAGTTGGAATACAAGAGAAGTTTTTGAAAAATATACCAACTTAATACTTGAAGACTTGAAAAAATTGGGTCCATTCGATGGTGTTTTTCTTGCCCTTCACGGCGCTATGGCTGTTAGGGATATTCCCAAACCAGAAGCAGAACTCGTTCGAAGAATACGAAAAGTTGTGGGCAATATTCCAATTATAGTCACACTTGATCTCCACGCCAATGAAGATCATGAGCTATCCGATGCTGCGGATGCGGTTTTCATTGTAAAAAGATACCCGCATTACGACACAACGCTGCAGGGCGAGCGTGCTGCCCGAGTGATGATCAATACCATTCGGGGAAAATATAAACCGACCATGGTAACGAGAAAGCCTGGCGTTATCACTCCCAGTGTTTTTCAGGGAACAGGTGTTTCTCCAGCCATGGACATTATGGAGCGAGCGCGCCGTTGGGAATGTCGCATCCCTGGTGTCTACGTTTCAGTTGCCTTCGGTTTTGCCTACGCCGATGTCCCTGATGTGGGGGCAACGGTTATGGTTGTCACAAATAATGATCAAAAGCTGGCTGATGAAATTGCCGATGATATATCCGATTATATCTGGCAAATGCGTAAGGAATTTGCTGGGAAGATATTGCCCAAAACCAAAGAGGGAGTGGCACTGGCGATTGAAGCGGTCAGGCAGGGTAAAACACCAGTGGTAATTGCCGACCACAGCGATAGGACAGGTGGTTCTACATACATTTTAGAAGAGCTTATTAAACAGGGCGCAAAGAATTTTTGCATCGCCACACTGCGAGATGAAAAGGCGATTGAAAAAATTGAATCAGAGGCAAAGGTCGGCGATCAGATCAGCATCAATTTAGGCGGATATTCCGATAAGTATGCGGGAAATCCTGTAAAAGCAGATGGTAAGGTTGAATTTCTGAGTGAAACTGGCAGGGACAAAATTGCTGTAATTGGTTTCGGAGAAAATAATCATGTCATTCTTACCCCGCAACTGATGCAGGTAACTGACACAACTA
>SMTZ1_10012588_pt1 | contig 13495 bp, 10 predicted proteins | sample DeeMarSWOR136_30_FD_25667 | JGI IMG/M metagenome (IMG submission 25667) | reverse complement strand
CACTTGATAATCCAATCAGGGGCAAACAGCCTCATCAGGTCATCTTCAAAAGAGATATAGAATCTTGACGAGCCAGGGTCCCCCTGCCTGCCGGAGCGGCCGCGCAACTGGTTATCGATACGCCTGGCCTCATGGCGCTCTGTGCCCAAGACATGCAGACCCTCTATCTCCACGACTTTCTTATGCTCGGCGTCGGTCTCCTGTTTGTATTTCTCCAATAATTTAAGGTACTCCTCCTGAAAACCCGGCTCCTGAAGACGCAATTTCTCTTTGGCTAGATTTTTCGCCATGAATTCCGGATTGCCTCCCAACAGGATATCCGTTCCACGGCCTGCCATGTTCGTGGCAATGGTGACGGCTTTGTACCGACCAGCCTGAGCCACAATCTGAGCCTCCATTTCATGGTATTTGGCATTAAGCACCTGATGCGGTATGCCATGCGTTTTTAGCATCTGCGAAAGCCGCTCGGATTTTTCTATGGTGATGGTCCCCACCAAAACAGGCCTGCCTATCTTGTAAAGCTCTGCGATCTCTTCGACCACCGCATCAAATTTTTCTTTTTCTGTCTTATAAACACGGTCAGGATGATTGGTGCGTATCAAAGGCCTATTGGTAGGAATAGTCACCACATCGAGTTGATATATACTTTTGAATTCGCTGGCCTCAGTAAAAGCGGTTCCAGTCATCCCCGCCAGTTTTTCATACATACGAAAATAATTCTGAAAGGTAACCGTAGCTAAAGTCTGGTTCTCACGTTCAATCCTTAAGCCCTCTTTTGCTTCCACTGCTTGATGTAAACCGTCTGACCAGCGCCGGCCAGGCATCATGCGGCCCGTGAATTCATCCACGATAACCACCTGGCCATCTTTCACCACATAATCCACGTCGCGCTCAAAATATTCTTTGGCCCGCAGGGCCTGGATAGTATGATGCCTGAATTCCATGGTCTCAATATTATGCAGACTCTCGATTTCCCAAAGCCCTGCGGCCTTGATTTCTCCTTCTTCGGAAAGGGCCACGGTCTGGGCTTTTTCATCTGCCACATAATCAAAGCCCTTGGATAAGTCTTCTCCTTTGTACTTGGCATCAATCTCATCTTTGTCGGTGATACGCCTGCCTCTTAACTGCTCGGAGATTTTTTTGGCTTTATAGTATTTATCTGTGGACTCCTCAGCCGGACCTGAGATGATCAGAGGGGTACGCGCCTCATCAATAAGGATAGAATCAACCTCATCTACGATTGCATAATAAAAAGGTCTCTGCACGAGTTCTTCTAAACTGTACTTCATATTGTCTCTGAGGTAATCGAATCCAAATTCGTTATTAGTGCCATAGGTGATATCGCAAGCATAGGCTGCTCTTCTTTGTTCATCTGACATCTCATGTTGGATCACGCCCACACTCAATCCCAGGAACTCAAAAATAGGCCCCATCCATTCACGGTCCCGGCGCGCCAAGTAATCGTTCACAGTAACGATATGCACTCCTCTACCCAACAACGCATTCAGATAGGCTGGCAGGGTGGCTACCAGTGTTTTTCCTTCGCCCGTAGCCATTTCTGCAATCCGGCCTTCGTGCAACACCACGCCGCCAGCTATCTGTATATCAAAATGCCTAAGGCCTATCGTGCGCTTGGCTGCTTCTCTGACCACGGCAAAGGCCTCAGGTAGCAGGTCTTCAAAGATCTTATTCCGTGCGAACTTCAGCTTTTCTTTTATTTTTTCTTTCTCTTCAGGGATCGCGGCAAGCTTGATCGCCTCTTCCAACTCCAGAAACTCCTGCTCGCCTTCCCTGCTTTTCTCTAATATCCGGGATTTAAACTGCTCTGACTTCTCGCGTAACTGTGCATCCGTGAGGCTGCTGATTTGAGGTTCCAGGGAATTCACCAGAAAAACCGTGCGGCTGACCTGGGCCATCTTATCCATGGAAGGGCTGGGCATCTCCGGATGCAAAACAATATTGACCCCGGCGAATTTTTTGTTAATCTGTTTTTGCCTTCTCCCTAAAAGGGATTTTCTAATGAACTTCAGCATTGTTTGTCTTTTGGTTTTGCCTTTACTCCGAGCTCCGAGCTCCGAACTTCGAACTTTTCAGATACGCCTCAATAAACTCATCGATGGCGCCATCCAGGACTCTTGCAGTATCCCCTGTCTCCAATCCCGTGCGGTGGTCTTTCACCATATTATAGGGATGCAGGATATAGGAACGGATCTGGCTGCCCCATTCAATCTTTTTCTTGGGGCCAGCAACCTGTTTCAACAGCTCCTGCTCTCTCTTCTCTCTTTCCCGTTCATAGATACGCGCCTTTAAGATCTTTAAGGCCGTTTGTTTATTTTGGTACTGGGAGCGCTCATTCTGGCACTGGGCCACGATCCCTGAAGGAATGTGCGTGATCCTTACGGCAGAATCCGTGGTGTTAACACTTTGACCGCCAGCACCCTTAGACCGAAAGACGTCAATCCTCAAAGCCTTTTCATCCAATTCCAGATCTATATCGTCTGGAACCTCTGGAATCACATCTACGGAAGCAAAAGAGGTGTGCCGGCGCTTATTGGCATCAAAAGGAGAAATGCGTACCAGTCGATGGACCCCCCGTTCGGCCTTAAGATATCCATAAGCATACTCACCTTCAATGAGGAGGGTTGCATTTTTTATCCCTGCCTCTTCTCCGGGAAGCGCATCTATTGTCCTGGCAACAAAGCCGTGGCTTTCTGCAAAACGGCAATACAATCTAAAAAGCATGTTCGCCCAATCGCATGACTCTGTGCCTCCGGCACCTGCGTTGATGCTCAAGATTGCGCTATTCCTGTCAAATTCAGCGCTAAAAAGAGTCTTGAATTCTAACTTTTCAACTTGGCTAAGAAGAGATTGGATATCTTCATTAATGTTGTGGATAAGATCTTTATCATCGGCCTTAAGAATTGCTACGAAGTCGTTGAGCTCCTGGTATTTTTTAAAAGCCGTCTCCCAGGGCTCAACCATTGATTTTAATCCTTTAAGGTCTTTGACCACCTTGGCCGAATTCTCTGTATCCTCCCAAAACCCCGGCTCACTCATCAGGCCTGATAACTCGGATATCTTGGCCTTTTTAGCGTTGATGTCAAAGATACCCCCTGAGTTGCTCAAGATGCGTGTGGATCGTCGAAAGTTTATCCTTTATTTCCTCTAACATGGCAATCTCCTCTTCTCACATTATCCCTCTTTCTTGATGCCTTTTAAGGCCAGGCCAAATTCGTCCTTACTATCCACGAAGTCCATGGCCTCCTCTTCTGCGATCTTGCCCTCTTTCACCAGCTTAATCATGCACTGATTGAAGGAGATCATACCAAACACGCCTCCGTCTTCGATGAAGTGCGGGATCTCCCAAATCTTACCCTCCCGGATCAGGCGGGCAATGGTAGGCGTATGCAGCATGATCTCATAGGCAGGAACGCGGCCTGAGCCATCCTTTAAAGGCACTAATCTTAAAGAGATGACCCCTTTTAAAAGATAAGAGAGCTGATTCCTTATTTCCTCATGTTGGTGGGGAGGAAAGAAATTAATGATCCTCTCCACACTCTGGCTGGCATTGACCGAATGGATGGTGCTTAGAACCAAAACCCCTGTTTCGGCAGCAGTCACGGCAGCCATCATCGTTTCCTGGTCACGGATGTTGCTGATAAACATGACATCTGGGCTTTGCAGCGTAAAGGCGCGTAGCGCCACCGCATAAGAGGATACATCCAGGCCCAGTTCCCGCTGGTTGATGATGCATTCCTTATCCTCAAAGGTGAATTCGATGGGCTCCTCCACCGTCAAGATATGTTTATTGCAGTTTGTATTGATGTATTCGATCATGCTCGCGATGGTTGTGGATTTACCGCTTCCCATACTTCCCGTCAAAAGGACCAATCCCCTCGTTTCCAAGGCCAATCTATTAAAAATGGCTGCCGGCAAATTCAATTCTTCAAATGACTTTATATACGTGTTGATGTTCCTGATAACGATGGAAGGCTCACTACGCTGCATGAAGATATTAACGCGGAACCTCCTCTTAAACTCCTGTAAATATAAGGCGAAGTCGATATCCAGCGTACTGTCAAATTTCTCCTTTTGCTCAGGAGTCATCAGGATACTGCTGGCCTGCTCAAGATCATGAATGGTCAATGTCTTCTCATTGGCGCTCACCACCTTGCCGTCTATCTTGATGCGGGGCCTCGCTCCGACTCGATAAAACAAATCCGAACCATTACGCTCCACCATCATTTTCAATAAGTTCCTGATATCCATATCAACCTCCGGTTTAGCACTATTATATCATTGCCTTTTAAGAAACCAAGACATCCTTTTTTCTAAATCCAATATTTTTCTCTTAAACTTTCTCCCGAACACATACCCGCCGATATCGGAATCGCTCCTGACCACACGATGGCAGGGAATCATAAAAGGACAGGGGTTCTTTTTCAACAGGGAGCCTACTGCGCGATAGGCGCGGGGAGAACCAGCTTTACGAGCGACCCATTTGTAACTACGCACCTGTCCAAAAGGTATACTTAATACAACCTTATAAACTCTTCTTGCGAAAGATGTCATTGTATCAATAACTTAAGTTTAGGGTCTATTGTCGATAGTCTATAGTCGTTAATCAACAATAGACTATTGACCATTGACTATAGACCTGTATCATTTATATTTATTTCCCAATAATCCTTTTCCGTCTTAACACATGATGGTAGGCAACGGCAAAGCGGTGCGCCTCGTCACGTACCCGGCGAACCAGATTCAACCCTGCTGTATCCTGTGTTGATTTGATGGGAAGCGTCCTCTCGGGAACATATATGTTTTCTTCCTCCTTAGCAATACTGACCAAGGGAATCTTTAATTTTAACTCTTCCAGCTCATCCTGCGCCACGGAAAGATGCCCTTTGCCACCGTCAATCAGGATTAAATCTGGTAAAGGCAAATTTTCCTCCTTGAGCCTTCGATAGCGCCTGCGCACAACCTCTGCAAGCATCTGGTAATCATCATTACCCTGCACGCTCTTAATCCTGAACTTTCGGTAGTTATTTTTATCAGGAATCCCTCTGTAGAAACTCACCATGGAGCCTGTGGCTTCCTGGCCTCTGATATTGGAAATGTCAAAGGCCTGGTTTCCGGTCCCCGCTTGCGTTGCGCCCAGCGCCCCTAAGGCGTTTATCTGATCCCTTATTTGAGCAGCCTGTTCGTATCTTTGAGTCTGGGAGCTTTGTTTCATTTGCCTGGACAGTCTTTTAATCAGGGCTTCGGGTCCACGGCCCTCTAAAAGCATGGTGATATTTTTTATTGTCTTGGCGTATTCTCTCCTGCTTATTTTTCCTATGCAAGGCCCTGGAGAGAGCCCTATACGGTAATAGATGCAGGCCTTGCGAGGAAGCTCTCTGCAAGAACGGTAAGGAAAGTGCCTTCTAATGATCTTCAGGGCATCCCTGAGGAGGCTGGCGCTGGTATAAGGACCCAGATACCTAGAGCCGTCATTTTCAATCTTTCGCGTGATGCAGACAGCGGGAAATTCCTCGTTAGTGATCTTGACCATGGGAAAGCTTTTGTCATCGCGTAATGAAATATTGTATTTGGGATGGTATTTACGGATGAGTCTGGCTTCAAGGAGCAGGGCTAAGCTTTCCGTGGGAGTGAGTGAGTATTCGACGTCACTAACGTTCGCCATCAACATCAAGGTCTTTGTATCCAGGTCTCTTCCCATATAGCTATTCAGACGTTTCTTTAAAGACTTGGCCTTACCCACATAAATCACGCGGCCATGCTTATCCTTCATTAGATACACGCCGCTTGAATCCGGCGCCTTCGCAATAATCTTCTTCAATCTTACTGAATTGTTCATCTTCCTATTTTTAGCTAATCCTCGACTATTTGATTTTATGGTTTCGCTTCCGTCACGAAAATTTTTGCCGTGCACTTCAGCTTACGTCTCGATTTCGCTCGCAACTAACGTTTACAAACCATGGTTACTCGGCTTCATCTCGACGTAATTCCTCGCGCACTACAAACTTACGTGCTGTGCCAAAAATTTTCTAATTGTGCCGTAAGCAAAACGCATAAAATCTATTCAAAAAAACTTTGATACAACTCGGATTTTGTGGGTGACTTGGACTGGTCACTCTTTCCGCTGCCAGCGGGTGACCAAAGGATGTCAGCGAATGGGAGGATCCACACCGGGCGGAGGGGCCCATGAGCTGACGCCTTTGGGCAGGACCCGCTGGCCTTAGAAACAAATCAAGATATACGCAAAACATTTCAAAATTTAGTCCTCAGCCACTGCCACAGTTGCCTCATCTCAGAGACCCCAAAGAGAAAGCAGAAAACTGTATAAGATAAAAAGCCTGAAATCAGGGAAAGGCCTAGATTCATAATCTTATTAAGCAAGCTGTCTCCCAGAAAGGCTCCTTTAGAAACAAAATAACATACGGCCCCCATACAGAAACTGGCTAAGAGAATGCGTAAAAAAGAAAGAAAGATCTTTCGACCTCCTAAACCTCCCAGTTTTTTTCTCAACAACCAAAATAAGATAAAAAAGGTATTGATGCCCGAAAGAGAAGTGGCCAAGGCAAGCCCGGCGATTTTCAGGGGGAACATGAGCAGGACATTTAAAATCACATTTACGACGAGAGCTATCCCTGCTACTTTTGCAGGAGTCGCTGTATCCTTTAAGGCAAAAAAGCCGTTTTGCAATATCCGAGTAGCGCCGTAGGCAAATAGACCTATGCTGTAGAAGAATAAAACCTCTGCTGTGATAGAGACAGAGGCCGGATCAAACCGGCCTCCGCCAAAAAGGGTAGAAATGATAGGATTAGCCAGCGCCATCAACCCTAAGGAAGCCGGCAACATTACGAAAAATGTCGAGCGCAACCCCCAGGAAAGAGTCGTCTTTAAACTTGCGGAAGTATCTTCTAATGCCTGAGTCGATAGGGTAGGAAGTATGGCCTGGGAAAGCGCATGGCTGAAGACCCCTAAAGGAAATTGAATGAGCCTGTAGGAAAAATACAAAATAGCTACTCCTCCCTGTCCGACAATCCAGCTCAAAGAGCCGAAAATGGAATCTACGAAATTATTTAACTGATAAATACAGGAACTTAACAACCGGGGTAACATTAATTTTCCCATAAGGGTGGCTGCAGGATGCCGGAGGCGCCTGAAGAGTTGAAGCCTGAATCCTTTTTTATAGAGGACAGGGATTTGAATCGCTAATTGCAAAACGCCTCCTACCAGGACGCCTAGGGCCAAACCGCTGATACCTTCTGGAAAAATGAGGGCAAAGACAATGATAGAAATATTCAGGAAACAGGGCGCAAAGGCAGGTACGGTAAAATGCTTTAAAGAATTGAGGATGCCCGCAGAATATGCGGCCAGGCTCACCATTAAAATATAAGGAAAGATCAGGCGGTTTAAACGGATGGTTGTCTCCAGCTTTTCCGGCGATGCCATAAACCCAGGGGCAATGGCCCTGACAATCACAGGAGAAAACAATATTCCCAAAAGCACAAGTGACATCAGGATGACCAATAAAAGATTCAACACGACATTGGCGAGCTCCCAGAATTCTTTTCTCGTGTGCTTGACCGTATATTCGCTAAACACCGGGACAAAGGCGGCATGGGTCGCGCCCTCTCCCACTAAATCACGGAAAAGATTGGGAATCCTGAAGGCAATGACAAAGGCCTGGGCGACCACATAGACGCCGAAAAGCCTGGCGATAATAACATCCCGGATAAAGCCAAGGATACGCGAACACAGCGTCCCTAGACTTATAAGGCCAGCAGAACGGGCAATCGTCTTATGGGTTGTTAAATTCGGGGATTTGTCTGTTGACATAACCATCAGATTGTGATAAAATCCCTCTTTACAGAGGGAGGAGATATGCCTAGACGCAAAACTTCTTTAAAGAGTAACCGCCAGAATAAAAAAAGACACCTCAGGAACCTGAAGGTCAAACAACAGCTTAAAAGAACCATAAAGAAATTCCTGGCCCTGCTTTCCGCAAAGAATACTTCCGAAGCCAGTTCCATTCTGGGAAAGGTATTTTCGCAATTGGATAAGGCTGCCAAGAAAAAAATCATCCATCCCCGCACTGCCGACCGAAGAAAGTCCCGACTAACGAAGAGGCTTACCTCCGCCAAATAGTCTTCAAAATAGGGCGGATCCCGCCCTCGTCTTCTTATCTATGGGCGGGAAGAGCCGCATAAACCCACTACAAGTTTCTCTAAAGCAAAAAGAGGCTTAAGCCGTCCTGTTTTTATGTCAATATCGCAAAGAAGCAAAAGATGCAGCCTTCTTTTCATCTCGGCAGGGTGAGCCGTGTCATTCTCCCAGACATACCTTAAGCCTCCAAGGATCCTTTCCGGTCTTTCGCCGTTTTTCAAAAGCTGATTCAACAGACGAAGCGCTGTGTCTGGCTTTCTTAACTCTATCGAGCGGCTCAGGGTAAAGGTATCCAGAGGTTTCGTCTCTTTGAAACGGATAACCTTGGCGTGTCTGTTCAGTTGACGGATAAAGGCTTGCGATTTTTGTGGTTGGCTGACATCTAAAACAAGAGTAATCTGCTTGTTCGGTCTTTGGATGTATTCAAGAATAAAATCCTGGACTTCGCCTTTTAAGTTCTGCGCCTCTTTTATCACCAGGAGTCTTCGGGAACTCTTGACAGGCAGGTAAATCAACTTCTCTTGCAGGTCTTTTCGGGATAATTGTGGGGCATAGAGGATATCTAGATTAAAAGGCTCGGTGCCCTTCTGGAGCTCCTCGTGTCTGAGGACTTTAAGTCTTGCATTCTTGGAGGCACTGTCATCTCCAATGAATAAATAAACCATGGCCCTACCACTGCTCAACGGTGCGCTCGACAATCCGGCGCGCCAGGTCGCTTAAGGCGTCGTTTGTGGCCGTATCTTCTGATTTGGCAAGGGAGCCTGTGGTAAAATAGGTCGTATCTCCGGTAAAATTATTCTCCTGCCAAACTTGGGCATTTTCTTTTCTATCGTAGAGAACAAGGTTGACGACGATATTGATACGGTATTCTTCGACTTCGTCACTTTCGGTGTATCTTAAAGGATCTCTGCGGAACTCCACCAGCTCACCCTTGAGTATCAAATCAGCTGACTCTTCCTTGATAGGCTTTAAATTCCCGTCTGTTAAGAATTTGTTGTTCACACTGCGGGTGATATCTGTTTCCAAAGTAGGCCGGTAGATCCTATACCTATTGGCAGAATAGGCCTCTTGGGTAACATCTATTTTGTTTTCAAAAGGAGTGACATAAATCGTCCTATACTTATCTGATATCATGGACCGCGTGGTATAACCGCAACCAGCGATAGTAGCGCTTAAAAAAATAATCTGTGTCACCTGGATCCCCAACTTGCACCATTTGCAATAAATCATTTTCTATTCTCCAGTATCTTTAATCTCTCCATCGCCATAGCTGCCCAAGGGGTATCCGAATATTTATCAATCACCTCGCTGTAATACAACCTGGCAGCTTCAAAGGCCTTTTGTTTTTCGTAGAATCTGGCGGTATTGAAGCTGGCTTCAGCTTCTTTCTCTCTGAGCTGACTAATCTTTTTCTCTGCATCCCGCGACAAGACCGCATCCGGATGCTCCAGTAAGAATTCCTCGAACTTTTCTTTAGCCTCCTGCGTAGCACCCTGGTCGTAATCAGAACCTCGCGAAACAGCGGCCTTGCAGGCGGCAATCTGGAATTTGGATGCCTCCACCCACTCGCTGTTAGGGTAATTGGAGATGACTTTATTAAAAACATCCTCTGCCTCGAAATATCTCATCTGGCTCTTTAAGACCATCCCTAACTTGTATTGGGCCTTGGGAGCCAGAGGGCCGTAAGAAGAATTTTCTATGACCTTGTTGAATATTTCTATGGCAGGGTGTTCTACAGGCAAGGCTACACCTAAAGCCTTGCGCTTCTTTCCGGCCATAAAGGCCTCTGCAATTTTATATTCCCTCTCAATAGCCTCCTGGATCCTTTCTGAAAAGGGGTATTTGTCGATCAGTTTCTGGTAATTCAAGTAGGCTTCATATAGATTGCCTTGCGCTTCATCTATAAGGCCAAGATAATACTGGCTTTCAGCTGATTCTAGCGCCTTAGGAAAGGCCCGCATCAGTTTTTTAAACTCCCTCTTGGCCTCCTCATATTGTTTTCCCTCATAGAAGGACCTGGCCACCTCAAATTGCTCCTTGGGAGTAGATTTGGTGACATTCTTAGGATTGACCCACTTGCGTGTCTTGGGAGACCAGATCCAGTAAGGATAGGCTGGTTTCAAGGATACTGCCAAGAATATTATAGGTATCAATAAGATTAAACGTCTCATAAACCATTAATTTAACACATATATAGGAGGTTGTCAACCAAGATAAAAGAAGGCCAGAGGTAAGTTAACCAGAAAAGTGTTTACCCTGACCAGGGTGGCAACCAAAAAATCACACGTATTGGCAAGAATCGGAGCCAGACTTGCGAAAAAGCCACCAATTACTATTAGACTAAAACCACATAGGGTCATTAAAACGGCTAAAGGCACTATAATAAGATTTGCCAGCACGGTTACAGGCGAGAACATCCTGAAGTAACGGGCGATAAACCACATGGTCGCCAGCCAGCAGGATAAAGAAACAAACACACCATCCAGCAGAAATCTAAGGCAGGCAAAGCGTATCTGTTGGATTCTAAGAAGCATCCTCATCTTAGGGTAAAAATAGATCAGGGAGATGACACAGGCAAAGGAAAGCTGAAAACCTACATCGAACAACTGGCGCGGATTGATTAGCAGAATAAAAAGAAAAGCCAAGGCTAAAGAATTGCAGATATCCGGCTCTCTTTTGAGTATAGAGCCCAGAAGCAAGATGATGGCCATGATGGTAGCGCGCACAACCGGAGTGGAAACGCCTGTCATGAAACAATAGATCACCAGGCTTAGGATGGCTATGAAGGAACGGCTCCTTCGGGTCAACCCCAGCAACTTAAGAATGAACAGAATCATAAAACCGACTATCCCCACGTGAAGGCCGCTTACAACAAGGATGTGCAGGGTTCCGGACTTCATCATGGAATTATGGAAGAACCGGGGCACTCGTTTCTTATCTCCTAAGATCACCGCACCAAGGACACCTTGCGTCAAGGAGGAGGTGTGGCGAAAAAGGACCTTCTCCATTCTTCCCTTAAGCCAAAGCGCAAATCGTCTAGGCATAAAACCCCTTGTTTTATGCAAGCGGATGAGATCTGCCTCTGTTTTTACCTTCATCATCAAACGGACGTCCCGATCATATAAATAATCTCTGTAACTCCTACCAGAAGCGCTAAAGCCGCCAAAAGGCCTATATAATTGGCCCCGCAGGATCAATTCCTCTCCATAAAACAAGTCCTTGCGACCCTTTAATTGCACAAGAATATTGCCCTCGCAGGAATAGCTGTGCTCCCCGGATTTTATCACTTCTGTCCTTAATACAAATGAGGTTTTATGGTTATCAGAAAAAGGCTGGTTCGCAATCCAGCCCTTGATGATATAAGGATTATCTTTTGAACGGACAAATTGAGATACATGACTATGGCTTAAGACCTGGGTGTTCTTTAAGGCTACGGCTCCCAAGAAAAAGATAAAAAAAGATAAAAAAATATTAAAGATCCGCTGTTTTTTTGTAGAAAGAAGGCAGAGCATCAGGAGGGTGACGGAAAGGACGTAAAGAGTCGATATGGGTACTGTTATTTTGCGGAAGAAAAAGATTCCCAAGGCATAAAGAATAGCCAGGCTGACCAAGGGCCTCTTCATTGCTTTATAATTACATGTTCCTTTATCAATTCAAAACGATGAGCGTTTATCCCTTTTATATTTTTTAATTCGCTTATGCTGCCAAAGCCTTTATTTTCCTGCCGATATTCAATGATACGGCTGGCCAATACAGGTCCTATGCCAGATACGCTCATCAGCAGTTCTTTAGAGGCTGTATTGAGGTTGACCTTGCCCAAATCTTCTGTAAAAAAATAAGCGACGATTTTTTTATCGGAGTGATGGTATTTGAGAAAGCGAATGCCATGCCCCAGGAGGGCCACGGCAGCCAGAAACAAAATGACCTGACGTTCCTGCTTAGTCAATGGCAACATAAATCTAACTCCCATTCTAATAGACGCCTGAGAACGCCAAATCTAACACCCTTTTTTAAAACCTTTAAAAACGCTTCTAAATCCAATCGGAAAACGTTTCTAAATTTAATCGGAAAACTGCTTTGAGAATAAAGGTAGAAACGTTTTGAGAATAATCAGAAAAGCAGGTTTGAGCACAAAATTAGAAACGCTTTGAGAACAAAATTAGAAACGTTTTTAAGGTTAGAGGACGAGGTTGACGAGCTTCTGGGGTACGAAGATGAAGTTTTTGATGGGCTTATTCTGAATCCAAGGGGCTAACTTCTTATCATGAAGAACTAATTCTCTTAGCTTATCTTCCGTGACATCGGCAGGCACATCTATTTTGGAACGCAATTTACCGTTCACCTGGATAACAATGGTAATGGTCTCTTCTATTAAAAGACGCGGGTCAAACTTCGGCCAATCCTGCTTAATGACACTCTCCTTTTGCCCCATAATCTGCCAAAGTTCTTCTGCAAAATGCGGCACAAAGGGGCTAAGCAGCAGGATTAGGGTCTTAAAAACCTCTTTATCTGCTCCCAGCTGGTAAATCGCATTTGTCAGCTCCATGATGCTGGCTATGGCCGTATTGAATTTAAAGGCCTCAATATCTTCGGTAACTTTTTTTATAGTCTTATGGAGCGCCCTCACCAAGGCCGTATCAGCTTTTTCCTTCAAGTTTTCCTGAATACGCCAGACCCGGTTTAAAAACCTGAAGGCACCTTCTAACCCCCGCTCCTCCCATTCCAATTCCGTTTCAGGAGGAGCAGCAAACAGGATAAATAATCTCAAAGAATCTGCGCCAAACTCTCGGATAATAGAATCCGGGTCCACAATATTACCCAAAGACTTGGACATCACCTGGCCGTCTTTTAAAACCATCCCCTGTGTCAAGAGCCGCTGAAATGGCTCGTCAAACTCGCTCATCCCCAAATCCTTAAAGAATTTGGTAAAAAAGCGCGAATACAATAAATGCAGGATGGCATGCTCTATCCCGCCGATATATTGATCCACAGGCATCCAGTAACGGGCTTCCTTCTGGTCAAAAGGGGCCTGGTCAAAGCGCGGAGAGCAGAATCTTAAAAAATACCAGGAGGAATCAAAAAAAGTGGTCATGGTGTCTGTTTCGCGACGGCTTAGGCCTTTACATTTCGGGCATTTTACCTCTACGAACTTCTTAACCTTTCCTAAAGGACTGCCCCCTTCTCCTGTAAAGGGCGCGTCTTTCGGTAGTTCGACAGGCAAATCCTCATAAGGCACAGGGATAATTCCGCATTTTGAGCAATAGATAATTGGAATAGGCGTTCCCCAATATCTCTGGCGCGAAACAAGCCAGTCCCTAAGACG
>SMTZ1_10005245_pt1 | contig 13495 bp, 11 predicted proteins | sample DeeMarSWOR136_30_FD_25667 | JGI IMG/M metagenome (IMG submission 25667) | reverse complement strand
TGAAGCGAAAGGTGGAAAAAATGGGAGTGATGTTGAGCCGTGTCGAAGAGAGAGCTGCAAACCTTGAGAAAATAGAGATTCTCTCACCTGAGGAGCTCGACGCCTGGCACAGCATAACGGACCTCGTGTCTCAAAACGGTGCCATTAATCCTAAGAGCAAAGCTCTGATTGCCGTGTCGCTTTCAGTAGTCGCAAAATGCGACTGGTGTACGGCTTACTACGTAAAGAGGTCCCTAGATCTAGGCGCTACTAGTAAAGAGATAGTGGAAGCCGCGTGGTTAGCTGTCCTGATGGGTGGAAGCCCAGCCCTAATGCAGGCCCAGAAAGTCCTTCAGGCTCTGGAGGAGTTCAAGGATCTAACTGGGTACGAAAGTAACTTCCCTGACGTTATGTATGGGCGTAAGACAAGAGAGGGCTTGTTACGGAAAAGACTTGGCAACTACGTGAGATCCGTCTGTGACACCTCGGAGGCGATGTGCCGTGGTTCTAAGAACCGTAGGAGGCTGGCCTTGAATATCGCGAAAACTGATGGTGGCGTGCTCAGAAGACTCGTAGAGAAGGAGAGCGATAAGCGTGGATGGAACAAAGAGGCTCGCCTTAACACACACGAATTGAGTGACGAAACATGTGTGAGGAGTGAAGAACGGTGATGATAACGAGGGTAGAGGAGATAGAGAGGAGCCTCGACAAGATAGGAGCATTCTCTCCAAACTTAGTGAAGGCGTGGAACAGATTCGATAACGTGACGGAGGGAGGCGGTGCCCTCAACCCCAAGCACAAGGAACTGACATCGATCGCGTTATCCATCGTTGTGAAATGCGAGTGGTGCATTGCACTGCATGTGAAGAGAGCCCTCGAGCTAGGCGCTTCCAAGCAAGAGGTGATGGAGGCAGCTTGGGTCGCAGTAATGATGAACGGTGGTCCCGCACTCATGTGCGCCCAGCGCGTAGTTGAAGCATTAGAGGAGTTCAAAGGTATACAACTTAGAGACGATGTCTATTTAGGAGCAGGAATGGAGAACAAGGAAATAGATGGTGGGTTTCAACAACTTTACCTTAAACTGCTAGATTACGTGAAATCTATCTGTGATGAATCCGATGCCTTGTGCGACGATAACCCGGATAAAATAAGGCTTGCCACAAAGATAGCTGACTCCGACGGAAAGAGGCTTGAGAGCCTAATCAATGAGGAGTGTAACAGGAGGGAATGGGAGAGCATTTCGGATGATCCCTCGTTCATTAAGAAGGGGGGTGAATCATGAAATGAAGAGAATTAAAGAGGAGGATATTGTCTACTTTGGCCCTGGAGTTAGCTCCGAGGAGATAGACAAAGAATTCAACAACCTCTATGGAAAGCTCTTAGATTACACGGAGGAACTCTTTAGGGTCCTTGATAGGCTGTGCCCCAGTGGGGAGGATCAGGCTAGGCTCGCCATGAGCCTGGGTACAACCGACGGAGAGACACTACAACGCCTAATCGAAAAGGAGTGCGAGAAAAGACGTGTGGTAAAGACTAGGAAGGAAGTATACGGTTCTGCGAAGACTCAGAGGCAGCAAGTTGTACTGGATCAGTTCATAAAATCGCGAGTACGCAAGACCCTGATGATTGAGGACATCATCGACAAGATGCTCGCACGCGCGCATAATACTATCGTCGACATTAGCAAGCCTGACACTCGCTTCCTGCGTAAGCTCAGGAGTAAGCTTGGTGCTTCTGATTTAAGTAAGTGCTTCCAGTGCAGCGTCTGCGTCGCGAGCTGCCCGGTCCGGGAGATCGAGGCCGAGTTTAATCCCAGGAGGATCATGAAGTTGGCTAAGCTTGGTCTGAAGGATCTTGTGTTAAAGAACGAGTTCATTTGGCTCTGCTCAATGTGCTTCATGTGCCAGGAACGCTGCCCTCAGAACGTGAGGCCGCCGGAGGTAATGACGGTCCTTAGGAACATCGCCACGGAGGAGGGCTTCGCACCGCCGAACCTCTTGAAGATAATCGACGTGCTCTCTGAGAGCGGGCGGTTGTATCCTGTGGACGATTTCACAGAGGATGAGAGGGACGATAGAGGCCTCCCAGAAGTTGTAGCGAAGCCAGAGTTCATCATAAAGATAGCGGAGGCGGAGAGATGAAATACACGATCTTCCTGGGTTGCACCATACCCTCGAGGCAGATGAACTACGAGCAGTCTTCCCGGGCCGTAGCCAAGGCTCTGGGCATCGAGCTCGTGGAGGCGGATTTCGGGTGTTGTGGCTTCCCTTTGGAGCCAGTCGACGAGGTGAAGGCCCTCTCCATGGCCGCGATGAACCTTAAGAAGGGGCACGAGACCGGCCTCAATGTTGTTACCCTCTGCTCCGCCTGCGGTGAGATGCTGATGAAGGCCGAGGACATCCTCGAGAGAGACGAGGCCACCGGAAAAAACGTTGACAGCCTATTGAGCAAACAAATAGACTCAGAATACGAGGGCGAAAAGCCTCGGGTGATCCACTTTGCCCGAATGCTCTACGAGGACATAGGCGTGGAAAAGATCAATAACATGGTGAAGCATCGCCTGGGAGGGCTGAAAATAGCCACGCACCCGGGATGCCACTACGTGAGGCCGTCAAGCCTCATCGGGGGGTTCGACGATCCTGAGTTCCCTCATAGCTTAGACGAGCTCGTTGAGGCAACAGGCGCCGAGAGCGTCGACTATATCGGTAAGAGAGACTGCTGCGGTGGAGGAATCCTGGCTGTCAGAGAGGATGTGGCGAAGGCCATGACTTGGAAGAAACTTGAGGTCCTCGCAGGTAGGGTGGACGCTCTGGTTCTCGTCTGTCCGTTCTGCGGGATCATGTACGACAGGTACCAAAAGGTGATGGCCGATGAGCTGGAGAGGGAACTCAACGTCCCGGTGCTCTATTACCCGCAGCTCCTAGGGCTTGCCTTGGGCGTGAACCCCGAGGATCTGGGGTTCGACATCAACGCCATCAGCGTTGAGGGGCTTCTCGAGAAGGTCGGTGTTTGAAATAGCGACAGGTGTTTTCATCTGCAGATGCGGCGGGAACATCTCAGGCACCGTTGACTGCGAGAGGGTGAGGGACGCGGTTAAGAGCATGGTGGGTGTCACCACAGCCCGGGTCACCGAGTTCCTATGCTCCAAGCCCGGTCTTCAGATTATCAGGGACAGTATCCAGAGGCACGAATTAGATAGGATTGTGGTCGCATGCTGCAGCCCCCACATGCACGAGAGGATGTTCCAGAACGTCGTTGAGGAGGAGGGTGTGAACAAATACCAGCTGGTCCATGTCAACCTCCGGGAACAATGCAGCTGGATCCACGAAAAGGGAGCCACAGAGAAAGCCGTGAGACTCGTCAAGGGAGGAATAAGGCGGGCGTTGGCGCTGGAGCCCCTCGAGGAAAAAAAAGTTGACATTTGCAGGGACGTTCTCGTCGTAGGCGGCGGGGTGGCGGGCATCACTGCGGCCCTCCAGCTCTCAGAGGGGGGCTTTACTGTCAACCTCGTCGAGAGAAACTTCAGCATCGGAGGCCGGATGGCACAGCTTAGCAAGACCTTCCCCACCCTTGACTGTTCCCCATGCATCCTGAGCCCCCGGATGGCCGAAGTGGAGAACGATGGGAACATCAGGCTCTACACTGGCGCTGACGTGATGAGTGTCTCGGGTGGGCCCGGGAATTTCCGGGTGGCCGTCAAGCTGAAGGCGAGAGGAGTAGACCCGGACAAGTGTCTCAAGTGCGGGAGGTGCGCCGCCGTCTGCCCGACCGAGGTCCCTAGCGAGTTCGAGGTTGGCCTCTACTTTAGGAAAGCGGCGTACCTGCCGTTCCCCCAGGCCGTCCCATCGTCATACGCTATCGACTTCGAGAACTGTATAAAGTGCGGGTCCTGCGTCGAGGCGTGCCCCGCTGATGCGATTAATCTCGAAGGTGAGAGCCAATTCGTCGAGTTCGACGTCGGTTCCATAATCGTTGCCACGGGATTCGACCTTATTGACGAGAGGAAGCTTAGGAGCTTCCATCCCGAACACCCTGGTGTGATCAATGCCCTCCAGATGGAGAGGCTGATAGAGAACGAACTCACAGAGGGGAAGGTGCTCATGAAGGAGGATGGTAGTAGGGTGAAAAGCATCGGCTACATCCTGTGTGCCGGTAGCCGAGATCCCAACAGGGGTGTCTCATATTGCAGCGCAGTATGCTGCCCCTACACGATAAAGCAGGCGATCCTCCTTAAGAAACACCTCCCTTACCTGAGGATCTACATCTACTACACAGACATGCGGATGGTCGGTAGGGGCTTTGAGGGCTTCTACAAAGAAGCAAGGGATAAAGAGATCCAGTTCATTCACGGGAAGCCAGGAGAGTTGACGCCCCTACCAGATGGGGGACTTGAAATCCTGGTTGAGGACATCGATACCGGTCACATGTTCAGAAACGAGGTGGATCTAGTCACATTGTCAAGTGCCATGATACCATCTAAAGGGACTAAAGAGATGGCCTCGAGGCTGGGCATCGCCCTCGGCGAGGACTTATTCATCGCCAGCAAGCACGTTAAGCTGGATCCGATCTCGACTCTACGAAAGGGGATCTACGCCGCCGGGGTGGCCACCGGCTGTAAAGACATCCACGATTCAGTCATAGACGCCAGAGCTGCCGCATCTCATGTTGTGAACTTTATTGGCGATGGGAGGCTGAATCTTGATCCCTACAAACCAATCGTCATAGGGGGTTGCGACAAGTGTGGTGCGTGTATCGAGGTTTGTCCTACGAACGCCATAAGCTTCAAGGGATCAAACCTTGAAATCGACCTGGTGTCCTGCAACGGATGTGGGGCTTGCGTCTCCAACTGCTCAAAGGGGGTTCTTCGACTCCCTAACTATACTAGTGAAGTAATACTAGAGGAGGTCAAAGGGCTGCTTGAGGACATTGATGATGAAGTTGCTCTGATCGGGTTCTTCGAAGATAACATATGCTACACAGCCGCTGACAATGCTGGCACAGCGAGGATCCAATCCCCGACGAACTTTAGGATCATAAGGACTCCCTCGACGGCAATGCTAAGTAAAGACATCATTATCAAGACTTTAGCTCTTGGAGCCGATGGCATTATGATCTGCGAAGTGGAGGAGAGCCATGAGGAGGAGATAGCTAAGAAGCTGGTGGAGGAGGTGAAGGTAGAACTCTTGAAGATCGGGGTGGAGCCTGAAAGGGTGCACCTAAGGCCAATGGTGCTTCCTATCTTCAAGGTGTTGCCCAACTTCATATCAGACTACACAGAAACGATCAAGAGACTTGGCAGGATTCCTGAAGAAAAGAGGGAGATGCTTATCGAACAAGGGGCTCTCTTGGTAGCCCCTAGGGCTCCCACACACTAGCTACAAATGCGAGAGTTCACTGTGGAGATAACTCTGTTCACACGCGAAAATATTTAGAGATAAGAAAATACAACGGTGTTCTTCAAAGGGCTGTGTAGATTCAGAGTTTTTGTATTTAACAGTTATGAATAAACAGAAAAAGCAAAATTTTGGGGATTATTTTTTAAAAAGTGGAGGGAGAGCCTACCTGCTCTTCCTCTCGTATTTTCTCAGAACGGCGTCTGCTGCGGCCTGCAGCGGGTCGTAGAGCTCGGAGACGGCTGGGCAGTAGGCTAGCTCCAGCTTGCAGAAGTCGTCTATCTTCATCTTCGTCTTGATGGCCAACGCTATTACGTTGACCCTCCAGGCAGCGCCCTCCTCCCCGATCGCCTGGCCCCCGATGATCTGACCGTTGCTGGCGTCGACGAGGACCTTCACTGATATGTCCTTGGCCCCCGGCATCCAGCGGGGCTTTATCTGCATGTTCACCCTGCCAGAGAGGACCTCGATGCCGTTCCTCTCAGCCGTCGACGTGTTGTAGCCTGAGCAGGCGATCTCCAGGTCTCCGATGAAGGAGACGAATGTCCCGAAGTCGCCATCGTAGACGGCTTCCCCGCCCGCAGCGTTGATGCCGGCCACCGCGGCCTGCTTGAAGGCGGCGGTCGCCAAGGCCACGTTGATCGGCTTCCCGTCGATCCCGCTGAAGGTTTGAGTGCAGTCGCCAACCGAGTAGACGTCCTTGGCGCTTGTCATCAGCCTCTCGTCGACCACGACACCGCCGCGCTCCACATTGATACCTGCCTCCTCTGCGAGGCTTGTCTCCGGGGACACGCCCACCGCCATCACCACTATGTCGGTCGATATCGTCTCCCCGGCTATCTCCACGGACTCTACTCTCTCCGTCCCGTTGATCATGTCTATCCCCTTTCCGAACCAGATCTCCAGTCCCTCTGATTCGAGGTACTCTCTGATGATCTCCCCCATGTCCGGGTCGAGGTTTCTGGGGAAGGGCGGGGGGGAGCGCTTGGTGACGCCAACCTTCAACCCGAGCTCCTTCAGGGCGAAGGCGATCTCCAGCCCAATGGCGCCGCCGCCGACCACGACCGCCTTCTTGCTCTTCATGGCCGCGTCCTTGAGTACCTGCGCCTCCTCAGGGTTCGTGAACACGTAGACGCCCTTGCCGAGGAGCTCATGGGCCCCGGGGATTGGTAGGATCACGGGTTTGCTACCGGTCGTGATGACGAGGGAGTCGTACTCCATCCATGCCACCTCGCCCGATTCGAGGTTCTTGACCTCGACCTTCTTTCCTTCAGTGTCGATGCTGAGCACCTCGTGTCTCAGGAGCTTTATGAGCCGCCTCGACGTCGGGACGACGTGCTTCAGTGCATCGAAGCTCTCCACCTTGCCCTCCAGGGCGTAGGGTAGGCCGCAGGGGGAGAACATGTCATACTCCCTTCTCTCAATGATGGTGATCTCCGCCCGCCTGTCGACTCTGGAGGCGGCTCTCGAAACGTAGAGTCCCCCTGTACCCAGGCCAATTATGACGATCTTCCTTGGACTTGATTTCGCCATTCTTCACAGCCTCACATGTTTTACATTCAACGCCTGTCATTGCTTTTTACCTTTTTAAGTCGGATCATTATGGGATCGTTCAGAGATGCGAAAATTCGGAAAAAAATCTGGGGTAAGCTCTCAATATTCCTTGGGCATCGTGAGCAGCTCCTTCTGGGTGAACACGGGGCCGTCCTGGCAGACGAACTTGCTGCCGACATTGCACCTACCGCACTTGCCGATGCCGCACTTCATCCTCATCTCCAGCGAGAGGAGTATCCTCTCGTCGGGGAACCCCAGCTCACGGAGGACGGGAATCGAGAAGCGGATCATCACGGGGGGCCCGCAGATGGCGGCCATCGCGTTGTCCGAGCTGGGGGCCGCCTCCTTGAGTATCGTTGGCACGTAGCCCTCGTTACCCTTCCAGGCCTCGTCGCCCCTGTCCACCGTGAGGACCAGGTTCAGGTCGCTCCTCCTGCTCCAAGCCTCAAGGTCGTACTTGTAGCTCAGCTCTCCGGGATTCCGCGCGCCATAGATTACCGTGATGTCGCCGAACCTGTCTCTGTTCTCCTCGTGCAGCATGTACATAGTGAGCGACCTGAGGGTCGTGAAGGCGAATCCACCCCCGACTATGACGACGTTGCGTCCCTCCAGGTCCTCCATAGGCCAGCCGTTCCCGTAAGGGCCTCTCACCCCTATCCTCTGCCCCTCGACGCAGTCGTGGAGGGCCGTGGTGACCTCGCCCACCCTCTTCACCGTGAACTCCAGGTATCCCTCGTCCATGGGCGAGGAGGCTATCCCGATGGGGCACTCCCCTGCACCGAAGTAGGAGATCATGCTGAACTGGCCGGGCCTGTAGCGGAAGTTGTCGCGTGCCTCCTCGTCCTCGATGACGACCTCGAAGGTCTTGATGTCGTTGACGGCGTTCTCCCTCGTTATCCTCCGGATGACCGCTATCTCAGGGATGTAGGGGTTACTCATCAGCCTCACCCCTCTCCAATCCCATGAGCTTCACGAGGACCTCACGTATGTCCTGGTTCACCGGGCAGGACGTGACACACCGGCCGCAGCCTACGCAGGCGGGGCGCCCGAAGTCTTTGTGGTAGTAGTTGAACTTGTGCATCACCCGCTGCCTCATCCTCTCCTTCCCCGAGGGCCTGGGGTTGAAGCCCGAGCCCTGCTTAGTGAAGAGGGCGGCCTGGCAGGTGTCCCAGAACCGGATCCTCTCGGTTCCCTCCGGGACCTCCTCATCGGCCATGTCGAAGCACCAGCACGTCGGGCAGGTGAAGGTGCAGACCCCGCAGCCCATGCACTTCCTTTGCATCTCCTCCCAAAGGGGGTCTTCGAACAGCCCGTCCAGCCTCTCATCCAGCCCGTCGAGCTCAAGTTTATCAATTTGGGCCTCAGCTCTCTTCCTGAGCTCCTTAGCCTCTCTCAAGTCGCGCTCTACAGCGTCCCTCATCAGATCCGATCCATCGAGCAGCCTCTGACCTCTCTCCGTCATGGCCTCGATCAGGTACCTGTCGCCGAGGTCGACAAAAATGGCGTCCAGGCCCTGTCTTTCGTGGGGATCTCCTCCAACAGAGGTGCAGAAACAGGTGCCCGCAGGGTCATTGCAGGCCAGCCCGACTAGGGTGATCTTTTCCCTCCTTGAGAGGTAGGAGGTGTCCTTGTGCTCGCCCGAGCCGAAGAAGGCGTCGAGGAGCGTGACTGCGTGGGCGTCGCAGGGGCGGACGCCTAAGATCACGGTCTCCTCCAAGGACGCAGGAGTCTTAAGCTCCACATCTCCTTCCTTACCTGTGGTTGTGAACAGGACCTCCCTCTGGGGGTAGTAGACGGACTTGGGTGGCACCCGTGTGTTGTTGAACTCGAGGTGGGCTTCGCCTCCTGACTCGATCTCCTCGAAGACGATCAGGTCCCTTCTCTCCGCGGGGGCGTACACCTTTCTTTCCTCGATCCAACCGTCGATCAGGCTGGCCAGTCTCTCCTTCTCGATGACCTTCATCATTGGGAGCCCTCCTTCCCGCCCTTGACGACGAACTCCTGGGGGTCGTCCTGCTTGAAGACGCCCATGACCGGGGGCTCCCCTAGGCTGAGGCCGTACTCCTGCCCGAACCGCTCCTTCACGATCTTCTCCGTCTTCTTTGTCAGGGACCTGAGATCGATCTCCATGGGGCAGGCCCTCGTGCAGGCGCCGCAATCGACGCATCTACCAGTGAGGTGGAGAGCTCGGACGAGGTGGAATATGATCGTGTCCGAGAGGTCCGTCGTCTTCCCGAACCACTGGGGCATCGTCTCGTCGACGAAGCACTCCTTGCAGTAGCAGAGGGGGCAGGCCTCCCTGCAGGCGTAGCACCTGATGCAGCTCCCCAGCTCCTCCTCGAAGAACCTCCACCTCTCCTCGGCGGGCATCGACTCGATCTCCCTGACCCTCGAGTACTCGTCCACACCAGAGTCCTCGGTTATGCGCTCACCGACAAGGACATCGTGGATGGGGGGGTTCTGGCTCCTGCAGCTGACGCACGCCTCGGACAGGTAGCCCTTCAGGGGGAGTTTCCTTTCAGGGTCTTTCCCCTTGATCTTGATCGCATCTTCCGCGTAGGTTATCTCCAAGTTGTCGAGGCTCCCGAACTCCCTCTCCACCTTCCTCCTGTCGATGACTCCGCGGCAAGGGACGCCAATGACTTGGACGTTCTCCCGCTCGACCTGCCCCTCGTTGATGAGGACAACGATAGAGCGGGCGTCGCAGCCCTTCGCCACAATGCCGACCCTCCCCTTGATGTCGGGAAGATACCTGGCTAGGTTTACCCCGCAGCTCGGGTCCCAGATGAGCTCATCAACCCCGTCCTCATCGGTTATGAAGCAGGGCGTCGAGCGGAGGGGCAGGGTTCCTCTCCCGTAGCCTATCACGAGGTCGACCTTACCATCCCTCAGCAGCGCCCTGGCCACCTTACGTATCTCCTTTTCCACCTCGTCTAGGCCTCCTTCACCAGCCTCTTCGAAGGGCCCAGAGCCCTCACCCTCTCGACCACCTCACTCACCACCTGGGAGAACCTCTCCCCCTCGGCCGCAGAGACCCAGGAGAAGTTCACTCGGCCCTCGTCGCAACCGATGTAGCCGAGCAGGTCCTTGAGGACCCCGAACCTCCTCCTCGCCACGAGGTTGCCGCTTATGTAGTGGCAGTCTCCCGGGTGGCAGCCCGAGACGAGGACACCGTCCCAGCCCGCCTGGAGGCTCTTTATGATGAAGTAGGGGCTCACCCTGGCGGAGCAGGGGACCCTGACGACCCTGATGTTGGGCGGGTAGGATATCCTGCTGATCCCGGCCAGGTCGGCACCGGCGTAGCTGCACCAGTTGCAGAGGAAGGCTATCACCCTGGGCTCCCAGTTCTCGTCCATCGACATCACCTCGTGATCGACTTGATCACCGCGTAGATCTGGCCATCTGTGAAGCCCAGGACGTCTATCGCCGAGCTCCTGCACTGGGCCGAGCAGGCGCCGCACCCCTTGCACATGGCGCTGTTCACGACGGCCACCCTCTCCTCCTCGTCCACCTCTATTGCGTTGTAGGCGCAGACCTCGACGCAGAGGCCACAGCCGCTGCACCTGCCCTTGTTGACGCTGGCCACGACGCCCTGTGCCTCGATCTGCTCCTTGGATAGGATTGTGATCGCCCTAGAGGCGGCTGCCCTAGCCTGTGCCAGGGCCTCCCTGTAGGGCATGGGCGAGTGGGCTACGCCGCAGACGAAGACTCCCTCGGTGGCGAAGTCGACGGGCCTCAGCTTGGCGTGGGCCTCGAGGAAGAAGCCGTCCTCGTTGACGGGCACCTTCAGCATCTTGGCGAGGCTCCCGTTGTCCCTGGGCGCGACGACGGCCGTGCTGAGAACCAGCAGGTCGGCGTCAATCTCAACCTCTTCTTGGAGCACCGGGTCGAGGACGGAGACCCTGAGGATTCCGAGGGCGTTGCCTCCGTCTAGCCTCTCCACCTGTGGCTTGCGCTCCTCGTCGTAGCGTATGAAGACTATCCCAGCCTCCCTGGCCCTGGTATAGTGCTCCTCCATGAGGCCGTAGGTCCTCACGTCCCTGTAGAGGACGTAGACGTTGGTGTCGGGGTCCAGCTCCTTCACCTTCAGTGCGTTCTTGACGGCCTCCCCGCAGCACATCCTGCTGCAGTAGGGGCGCTCCTCGTCCCTGGATCCGACGCACTGGATCATCACAACGTTGTTCAGATTTTGCCTCGACGCCCCCTCGGTGAGGAGCTCCTCCAGCTCGTGCTGGGTCTTGACTCTGGGGTCCGTCCCGTAGAGGTACTCGCTCGGCGTGTACTCCTCTCCACCCGTGGCGACGATGACGACGCCGTGCTCCATCTCCATGGGCTCCTCCCCCGATCCGAGGGCTATGGTGCTCCTGAAGTTGCCGACGTAGCCCGATATGTCCTCGAGCCGCGCCCCCTTGAAGATGTGGATGAGTTCGTTGCTATCCACCCTATCAACGAGGCCCTCCAGGTAGCTTCTCGGGTCACGGCCCTCTAGAGTGTAGTGTATCTTCCTGAAGAAGCCCCCCAGCTCCGCCTCCCTCTCCACGAGGAAGGTCTCGAATCCCTGGTCTGCCAGGACCAGGGCAGCCGTCATCCCCGACAGGCCGCCACCTATGACTAGGCCCCTCGGGTTGACGCTGAGCTTTGGCCTCTCCAGGGGCTCCAGTCTCCTTGCCTTGGCAACGGCCATCCTCACGAGGTCCTTCGCCTTCCGGGTGGCAGCCTCGGGCTCCCTCATGTGCACCCAGGAGCACTGGTCCCTGATGTTCGCCATCTCGAAGAGGTACCTGTTGAGGCCGACCTCCCTGATAGTCTCCTGGAAGAGGGGTTCGTGGGTCCTGGGGCTGCAGGAGGCTACCACCACCCTGTTGAGCCTGTGCTCCCTGATGACCTCCTTCATCTTCTCCTGGGTGTCCGAGGAGCAAGAGTAGAGGTTCTCGGCGACGTAGACCGCGTTGGGCAGCGTCTTCACGTACTCCACAACGGCTGGGACGTCCACGACACCGCCGATGTTGATGCCGCAGTGGCAGATGAAGACTCCCACCCGGGGCGGCTCTCCCCTCACGTAGAGCTCCTCGACGTACTCCTTGCTCTCCACCAGCGAGCCCCGAACCTGCGACAGTGTCTCCCCAGCGCTGGACGCGGCGGCACTCGCCTGGGTCACAGTCTCGGGGATGTCCTTGGGAGACGAGAAGGTCCCACAGACGAAGACGCCGGGCCTCGAAGTTCTGGTCGACTCGAAGGCGTCGGCGTTGCTGAAGCCGTAGGGATTGATCTCCACTCCGAGGGTCCTCGCGAGCTCCGCGGCCTCCTCCGAGGGCTTGAGGCCGACCGAGAGGACGACCATCTCGAACTTCTCCCTATCAACGTCGCCGTCCGACTCATAGGTTATGTACAGGTCGTGTGTCTCAGGCTCCTCGTCCACCCTGGAGACCCTGCACCTGACGAACCTGACGCCGTACTCGCCCTCGGCCCTCTCTATGTACTTGTCAAAGTCCTTGCCATGGGCCCGCATGTCCATGTAGAAGATGGTGGGCTCGACGATGGACGTGTGTTCCCTCGTTATCACCGCCTCCTTGGTGGCGTACATGCAGCAGACCGAGGAGCAGTAGCCGTTCCCTATCTTCTCGTCCCTCGAGCCCACGCATTGGATGAAGGCGATCCGCCCTGGGATGCTGCCGTCGGATGGCCTCTGCACGTGCCCCTGGAAGGGCCCTGAGGCGCTGAGGATCCTCTCGTACTCGACGCTCGTAACGACGTTGGGGTAGCGCCCATATCCGTACTCCGTGAGGGAAGACGGGTCGAAGGCCTCCACGCCCGGCGCCAGGATTATCGAGCCGACATCCAGCTCCAGGTCAGTGTCCACCTCGTCGTAAACCACCGCGCCGGCCTTGCAGACCTCGGCGCAGATCCCACATCCGAGGCACCTATCCCGGTCGATGGCGTAGACGAGGGGCACGGCCTGTGGGAACCTGATGTAGACGCCCTGCCGCCCGTCCAGCTGTACTCGTCGATGGCCTCCACGATGCAGGTCTCGGCGCAGACCCCGCAGCCAGTGCACTTCTCGGGGTCTATCCTCCTGGCCCGTTTCCTGATAGCGACCTTGAAGTCCCCTGCGGCGCCGTCGACGCTCACCAGGTCGGCGTAGGTGATGACCTCGATGTTCGGGTGCCTCCCCGCCTCCACAAGCTTCGGTGCGAGGATGCACATGGCGCAGTCGTTTGTCGGGAACGTCTTGTCCAGCTGGGTCATGACGCCGCCTATGCTGGGCAGCTTCTCAAGGAGGTACACCCTGAACCCTGACTCGGCGAGGTCGAGGCTAGCTTGGATGCCTGCTATGCCGCCCCCAACGACTAGGACAGCTCCCACCAAGCCGCTCATGACTGGACCTCCTCCGCTACGTATAGCGGCAGCTTCCCCTCAAACCGATCTAGGTGCACTACGCCCTTCCCGCAGAGGACGACAACCTGCCGGAAGACGATTCGAGTATCCAGATCCAATTTCTCAGAGAGCTCCGGCACTGTCATAGACGTCCTCAGGAGCCTGCGTATCCTGTGCCTGAGGTATTCAGTGTC
>SMTZ1_10004857_pt1 | contig 13499 bp, 17 predicted proteins | sample DeeMarSWOR136_30_FD_25667 | JGI IMG/M metagenome (IMG submission 25667) | reverse complement strand
GAGTATGTGATTCTAAAGGTATTCTTTTTTGAAAAGTCTCCCATAAGGGTGTCATTATCTTTCCAACTGCATCGTTCATGATTTTTTCTGCTTTTTCTAAATTGCTCTCATATGTTATGGCTACAGTGACTTCATCTAAGATATATTCATCTTTTTCATTATAGTTAATAACTTCTTGTTCAAAAATTATTGATGTTGGAAGGATAACACTTCTATTGGATTTTTCCTCTCCATCAATTGTTCCACCTACCTCTTCTAAATAAATATGAGTTAATGAAATGTCAGCAACATCTCCTCGAATATTAGAAATTACTATTCGATCTCCGATACCAAATGGTTTTCGAGTAACAATAATTAACCAGGCAAAAATACTACCAATAGGTTTCTGTAATGCCATACCAAGAGCAATTGTCAATAAACCAGCAATAAAACCAACATCACCCCAATTTCCATAATATGCAATAATAATAATTATTGCAAGAAGTATAATAAAAACAAATCTAATTAAACCAAAAAACGCAATAACATTTGAAACCTGTTTTTTTCTAGTTACTTTTTTTAGTAGTTGTTTTTTTAAAATACTTATAATTATACTAAATATTAAAAATGCGATGATTATTGCAAAAACCAATTCAATAATTTGCTTGTAGGGTTCAAGTATTGGAAATAAATCTGTCCAAGCCATGTTGTCACATTTTACAGAATCCTATTTCCTCTATATTATGTCTATGATTATTGCATCATATTACGTATTATCACAAAAAAGTATTTTTACAAACATTTTTCTTTTTTCATGGTTTTAATTGTGAGTATGTGTATTGTTACCGCTATTGCTATACTAATTAGAATTATTTGTATTAAATAATTAGAAACAATCACAATGGTTAAAAAGGCTATTATTATCTATAATAATGTAATTGTAAGTATTTTAACAGTTAACGGAATACCTCTCCCTTCTTAATAATTTTTTAATTTATACACATGAATTTAATACAGATATCTTAGGTTCAAGTTATTAATTATTGACAATAAAAAAATATAATCTTTTTGTTTCAGATTTCTAATTTATTATTTGATTTTTTATAAATTGTGACACATGATATCATTTTTTTAAATTAATATCGATATTTTCAGATGCAATCCTAATGTTTTTGGATTTTTCAATTTCACTTAATATTAATTTGCTTAATTTATCTCGAATGACTCTTCTATCTTTAGTATCTGTTACATAACGGATATTTAAATTGATCCAGTTATCAGTAAGGGTTAAAAAAACTACTGGTTCTACTGGTTTTTTAGGAAGATAATATTTTTCCCCAAGTTTTGTTATTTCTTTATCTGCTTGAGTTGCAATTATTTCAGTTTGTTTTTTAACAATTTCTAAAATCATATCAGATGTTTTTTTCCAGTCACTATCATATGTTATTGGAAGGCTTATTTCATCCCAAATGAAATTATGATCTTTTGTAAAATTATTGACATTATTTGTTAAAACATTGCTATTGGGTATAATTGTTAATCTACCTGTTGCTTGATTACCATCAATCCATTCTCCAATTTCCATCATTGTGGTAAAAAGAACACCTATATCCATAACATCGCCCGTTTTTCCATTGATTTCAACTCTATCACCAACACGATACATTCCAGTTGAAAAAATAATAATTCCACCAGCAAAATTTTTAAAAACATCTTGTAATGAAACTGCGATACCAGCACCAATAAGACCATAAGAAATTAATATAGTTTCAGTTTGTTCAATCCAGATTGCAACAAATGCGAATAAAAAAATTAGAACATAGAGAATAGATATTGTTTTTTTAAAAGAATAACGCATTTTTGCTTGTTTCATTCTTTTTACAATGATCTCTTCAAAAAAAACTCTGAAAATAATATATATTATTGTCAATGCAAGAAGTGTATAGAAACTTTTTACAATTAAAAAATTGTATAAATCAGGGTATTGATATTGTGTAAACCATAAACTAGCTGTGAATATGATTAGAACTATTGCAGTTACTATTTTTTTAAACATACTAAGTAATCTTAGGGATAAATAATATTGGGACATCAAGGATAGTAAGGATCACAATGGCAACTATAAATCCTAAAATAATAGTAATTATCCAGGCAAGAAAGGCATTTTTCCAAGTTTCATTATAAAACCGTTTAATTAAATATAGAAAAACAAATAAACTTAATATCCTGCCAATATATGGGATAAAAGATAAAAAGAATGCAATAATTGCTCCGATAAATAATGCTTCCAAACCAATCCTATAATTTACTTTTTTAAAATTAAGAATTTTTGTGGCATAATTTAATAAAAGAGCACCAATCAGTAGAATACATGCAAAATATATAGATTGCCTAATAGTAAAGTTTATCATATCAAAAGCTATATTCATCTCTAATCTGTGATGAATTGTAAATTTCCTATTTTAACTTTCCTTTTTTACAAAACTCTTTTATCTAAAATTAATAGCAGATATAAATAAAATACAAATAGTTATCCCATCTATATATTACAAATTATATAAGGTTAGTTTATATAAATATTTTTTTAGGTCGTTTTATAATTTTATAAATTTTTATTTTTTCTTCAAATCCCGTTTTTCAAGTCTATCGATAACCATTTTATCAATTTGATAACCAAAATCATCAGTCATCTCATCAAATTTACCAGATTTGATTAAATTCACACCGATAATTGCGATAATTATTCCTGCAACAGTATCAGCAGATAAATTTAACATTAATACATGATTGGTTTTTACATAATAGGTACCTGTAATATTGAGCCATTTGACAAATTCTAGAATCACCCCAACAGACATTGTAAAAATTACTGTGACAAATGCCATTGCATATTTATCCATTTTTAGACCATCCCAGTGTTCATCAAGAATAAATATCATAGAAAGACCTATGAATGCAACAAGAATTGATATAAAAAAACGAGTTATAAGTTGATAATTTTCAATTGTATAATAATAATCAAATAATCTACCGCCCATATGTAAAATTGTTACAATTGCTATTAAAAAATCAAGAATCCACGGAAGTGTAAACTTTGAATCTCTTTTTATAATACTTGGTAAAAAACTAATAAATAAGCCGAAACATGTTCCAACAACCCATACCCAGTCTTTCCTCCAAAATGCTAGAATAATAGAAATTATCATCACAATTCTAAGAAAAAAGGTAAACGAAAAACATCGTTTTCTACATATATTCTTGATCTTTCCCATATTTGTTCACACTTTTTTACTTTTAATTATTTTCTTATCTATTTGTTCACCAAATTCCTCAGTCATTTCATCAAAACTACCACGTTTTATCATACTAACACCGATAAGTGCCATTACAATTCCAGCGAGAGTGTCAATAAATAGATCTTTTAATGTATCATTATAACCCCATTGTTCATATGTTCCAAAGACAAGATCAGTTACCCATTCATTAAATTCCCAAACAACACCCATGGCAATAGTTGCTATTATGACAACAAAAGCCATAGCGTATTTATCCATATTGAGCCCATCCCAAAATTCATCTAAAATATAAATTATTACAAAAGCAAGAAAAGCTACAAGAAATGAGGATATAAAATGGGTAAGTGTATCATAATGAGGAATACTATATGCGCCTAACAGGCCTCCACTAACGTGTAGAATCAATGCAACTGTAATTAAAATTTCTAAAACAATTGGTAAAGTTATCTGATAATTTCTTTTCAATATTGTGGGAATTAAACTAACAATTATTGCTAGAATTGAACCAAAAATCCAAATCCAATGTAACTTCCGAATTGAGATAATTAAAAAAATAATCATAACTATTTTCAGAATATAGGATAGTATAATTCCACCTAATTTTAAATCTGATTTTTTCATTTTTTAACAATTTAAAATTACTATTCTTTTGTAAAAACCTTTTGTAATTATTATCTTAATCATGATTAATCAATTCATCAAAATGTTTCTTAAAATCCTTTGAAAAACTTCTTAAAACATCTTTTTTAATTAGAATAAAACCAATAAATGCTATGAATAATCCACCAAGTGTATCGGCGAAAAGATCACCTATTGTATCAGCAATACTAGGTTGAGCATTTAAATCAAATAAAAAATCACCAGTCAATTCCATAAATTCCCATACTACTCCAAAGGCCATAGTAATTACTATGACATCAAATAAAATCTTAAAAGTATTGACTGCAACTCCACGATAATATTCGTTAAAAACAAACAGCAAAATCAAAAAGATAAATGCTACAACAATTGCTGAAAAAAAATGAGTAAATTTATTGTATAATGGCATAAAACTTAAGATATTAGTTACACTAAAATCGATATGAAAAATAAAAGCAAGACATATAAAAACATCAAATAAAAAAGGTAAACTAATTTTTAAATAAATCCTAAAAATAGTTGGAATAAAAGCAATAAAAATCATAATGAGTATAAAAAAGCTCCATAACCAATCTTTTTTTAAAATTGTAAAAATAAACATAAAAAATAAAACTATTAATAATAGAACAATTAAAATTTTCATATAACAATATCTTTTTTTCACATAATAGAAAAAAGAATGGTTTTAATAAATATTTACAACCATCTTCTATGTTTAAAATAGATTAATAATGAAATACTTACTGATATTATTATAATCCAAACAGCAGGATATGCCCACCGGATAGAAAGCTCAGGCATATACTGAAAGTTCATACCGTAGATTCCAGCGATAAATGTAAGAGGAATAAAGATTGCAGCAAAAATTGTAAGAACCTTCATTACCTCATTCATTTTATTACTGACACTTGACATATACATATCAAGCATTCCAGATATTAAATCTCGAAATGTTTCAATTGTATCAATTACTTGAATAGTATGATCATATAAATCTCTAAGATAAATATGAGTATTATCTTTAACGATTTTTGATTCTTCTCTAAGTAAATTATTTATAACTTCACGAAGTGGCCATACTGATTTTCGGATATAGATCATTTCTCTTTTTAAATTGTAAATTTCTTGCAATGTTTTAGGAGTTGGATTGGTAATTAAGTCTTCTTCCATACTTTCAATTTTTTCACCAATTCTCTCAAGAATGCTAAAATAACCATCTACTATTGCATCAAATAAGGCATATGCAAGATAATCAGCTCCCCTCTTTCTAATACGTGTTTTACCGTTACGTATTCTGCTTCTTACAGAATCAAAAACATCACCAATTCCCTCTTGAAATGATATTACAAAATTTTTCCCAAGAATGAGACTTACCTGTTCGCTATGAATCTCTTGCTTTTTTTCATCAACATAAAGCATTTTTAAAACAAAAAAAATATATTTATCAAAATCCTCCATTTTAGGACGTTGATCAGTATTTAAAATATCTTCTAGAACAAGTGGATGAATTTCAAAACAATTACCAATTTTTTCAATCACATCAATTTCATGTAAACCATCTATATTTATCCAGGTGACAGTAGGCTTTTTTTTAAAAGAAAAACATTCTTCTATGTTCTTTATTTCTTTTTCTTCAACACTTTTTTCATCGAAATCAATAACAGTAATCTTAATTTTTTCGGTTTTCTTTTCACCAATATGAACAAGAGTACCAGGTGGAAGTCCTCGGCTTTTTGAACTTCTTTTAATTAGTCTAGGCATATAACCTTTCCCACCTTAACATAAGTAATATATGCTTAAAAGTTATAAAGTTACTTAAAATAAATCTTATCTTAGGTAGCATCGTGTTCATCACTTATTTCGCCAAAAATTTCTTCGATTAGATCTTCTAAAGTAACAATACCAAGAATTTTACCATTTTTTGATTCAACAATTGCCATATGAGCTTTCTTCTTCTGCATCATTCTTAAAACATTATCAGCTTTCATTTTCTGTTTTACAAACAATACACTTTTCATTATATTTTTAACTTGAGATTTTTCATCTTTTAAAAGAGTATCTTTAACATGAGCTATTCCTACAATATCTTTTTTATTTTTTTTGTAAACTGGAAATCTGGAATGCCCTGTTTCTATAGCTCTTTTTTTAAGATGTTTTAAAGAATCAGTTTCATGTAATAAATAAACATTTTTAAAAGGAATAAAAACCTCTTTTGTCTCAGTATCATCAAAATCAAAAATTTCATTTACAAGTAGCTTTTCGTCCTTTTTTATTGTCCCGTCCTGAACACCGAGATCAAGCATGATTTTAATTTCTTCTTCAGTAACTAATCCTTTTTTAACAACTTCCTTTCCAAGAATCTTTAAAAACACGTTAGAAAACGCAGATAGGCCTCTTGAAACAGGAGAAAAAACTATAGTAAGAACATTTAGAGACTTTGCAAATCTAAATGCAAATTTATCATTATGAATACCATAGGCTTTAGGTATTGTTTCACCAAATACTACTACAATTAATGTCATAATTGCAGTAGCAACACCAACTCCAATATTACCAAATAAAAATGCAGAGACTACTCCTGCAAGAATTGAAGCTGTAATATTAACAAGATTATTACATATAACAATTGCACTGACAACTTCAGCAGGTTTTTCTAATAATTTTTCAAGAATAATTGCACTTTTTTCTTTTAACTTTAATTTTTTTCTAACCTTTATTCTATTTAATGAGACAAAAGCCATCTCTGCGGCAGAAAAAAAAGAAGAAAGAAAAATTAATACACCTATTAGTATAATTATAATAATCCAAATCATTTTTATCTCATAGTTTACTTCATTTGATATATCTTTCTAATAGGCCAGGAAATCTCAATATTTTCTTTATCAAAACGCTCTTTTAAGGCTTTGATAAACTCATTTCTCACAACGTATCTATTCATAGGCTCTGTAACTCTTAAAATTGTTATAAAATTAATATTTGAATCACCAAATTCTCTATATCTAAACTGTGGTTCAAAATCTTTTACAGCGCCTACCACTGTTTGTTGAATTTCTTTTGCTATTTCAAGAGAAACCTTTTCAACTTTTTTCAAATCAGATTCATAGGCAACGCCACAAGGGACCCATACTGACATATCCTGTTTAGGTTTTGAAAAGTTTGTAATATTACTTTCTGCAAGTTTACCATTAGGCATAATTAAAAGATTATCAGTTAAGGTTCGTATTCTTGTTGATCTCCATCCGATATCTTCTACTATACCTCTTGTTTTTTCGTCTATCTCAATATAATCTCCAACATCAATTGGTCGATCTGATAGAAGATGAACTCCTGCAAAGAAATTAGCAAGAGTGCTTTGAAGTGCAAGACCGATTGCAAGTGCACCTAGTCCAACTCCTGCAATTAAAGCAGTTATATCAATTTCAAAATAGGCTAAAATTACAGCTATAGCAATAATATAAATAATTAAACTAATTGCTTTATTCAGTAGCCCAGGTGTTCGCTTAAATCCTTTCCTTACTTTAAGCCATCCCATAGTTATAACAGTTATTATTCGAGATACAAGAAGTGCAAAAATTAATGTTGTTATGATAAAAAATGCTTGATCTATAATTAAATAATGTTTATCTAACACAGAAATATTTCTAAGCGCAGAGTATAATCCGATTATAAAAACCAAGAATAAAACTGGAATTGATAATTTTTTCAAGATGAATTGAGCATAACTTTTTTTCCCTCCAGAAATTTTTTTAACTATTAGTTTTAAAATAAAATATGAAAGAGTTACAAAAATAATTGTTCCGATAAATATTATCAGAAAACGTGTATAATCATTAATGACTAAATTGTAATCTAATATCATTATTTTTCCGCTCCCAAATTTCATATTGAGATTAATATTTGAAATTAATAATTTCTGCATTGTTTTTAAAAATATTCATATAATTAACAATAATTGAATTTAGAAACGGTAAAAAATATAAAATGAAGATTATAAATCTGATGAATAGTCTATTAATACAGGTTTAATCTGATTAAAAAGTACTATTTTAACTTAATTTTAATTTGTTTGTTTCTATCAATTGTTTTTATTTTATCCTCACGTGCAAGCCATCCAAGGGCTGAATAAGCATCTTGAATTGTTGTTTGTGTAATTTTAGCAATCAAAGACATATCAACTTGTCCTTTTGATTCAAGTATCTTCCAAACTTTTCCTGCATTTTCTCCAATGATATTTGTTAAATTTGTATCTCCAAGTTTATAAAACGTTCCATCCTTGTATATCTTATTTTCTCTTGCTAGCCAACCTATTCCTGCATAAAAATTTTTTAATGATAGTTTTGAATTTTTAATTAAAGAAGATTCATTTTGTGGACCAAATGCATTTAGTGAAATCCAAATTTTTCCTGCATTTTGCCCAAAATTTTTGGTTATATCTCTCATAAATACCACCTTAAATTATACAGTATCTTTAATCCTATTATTTAGCTTTCTATATTTATTATTAAATTTCTTCAATCTTATGGTCGATAACGGATTGCATCAATGTTATGCCATGGAAAAAAATCATTTACGATGATATCTTCCGTATCCCCGATTTTTCTTTCTAATATAACACCTAATCTATCAATATTAATTAGTTTTCCTTCGTAGCTTTGTGTTTCTTCCACTTTCTTTTAAATCCATATCGAACTAATACTACTACATTCTTATTAATAAACTTGGTTAATTCTATTTGTTTCATTTTTTTCTATCACCATTCATCTTTTTCTTTAGCTTTAATATACATGCTACATCTCTTGCAGCACAAGATTTTATTTCCTCCAATTGTTTCATATTCCCATAATTTTGATTTAGGGAAGCTATTATGACATATTTGACAAATTTTTTTTATAAACCACATATTATTCAACAACATCTACAATTTAATAATAAGAAATCCTACTCCGTTTCATATAGTGGACAATATTTTGGACAACCATTTTTTCCACCCATACCAATTTGACAATTGGCTATTTGTATTTTTTTTAGGTTATCTGTTCCTATACCTTTCTTAATCATATTGTATCTAAAATGTTTACAATCAGTCATCTCTATCATATTTTCAAGATTATCCAACTTCTTTTCTTATTTCATTTTCATCTTCCTTCTTCTAATCTTATTAACTAAATGCTTAAATATTCCAAATTAATCCAATTATTGCTCTTTTTTTTATTGATTTTCTTTCTTTTTTTATGTGATAATTTTTAGCCATATTTTTGGTAATTAGTATTTTCTATTTTATTAATTTACTGTTAATCTGTTAATAAGGATTGAGTGAAAATAACAGTGAAAAAACTTAATAAAAACGTGAAAAACGCGGATAATTATTAAAAATTGTTTTTATTTCATTTTATCCAAATATATACTTTCAGTTTACTTAAAGGCTGCATGAGATGCCATATTTAACTCTGAATATTGATCAGATCCGCTATCATTGTTTTCCAAGGAAAAATGCATAAAAAGTACCAAAAAAAGAGGACAAAATGGATAAATTTGTTCTGTTTTTATTATAGTATAGCAACAGTTTTGTTTGAATAAAAAAGGTCAATAATATAAAATTTAAACAATAAATTATTATTAAATGAGGATTTAATATGGAAAAAACACTAATATCAAACTCAAATTTCTTTATTCTATCTCTTATTTATATCTTTCTTATAATTTTATCTCTAAACTATAATATAATATTTGGATTAACACTAGTCTCCGTAGGTTTATTTACCCTTTGGATGTATATAAGTGTACCCCAGGTACGCAGGAAAAAGAGACTATAACTTTTTTTTTATTTTAGACTCTTATTAATATATGAAAATAGTTAGACTTTGCCACATATATTATTTACACTAAAAGATATTTTTAACTATAATCCTCAATTATGATGAATAAGATAGAAATACCCCATAAAAAATATAAAAAATTAAAAATTGGTGATTAGTATGAAGGTGAAACCCGGGAAAGATGAATTTTGCCTTATTTGTATGGAATGGCGAGAGTTTGACGATAATGGTAAATGCAAGGTGTGTAAAAGTATTATAAAAAAAGACAAACAGCAACATATAACTGAGATTGATTCTGAAAATTATTCAATAGACGATTTTTCTAGTGAAAACGAAAGTGAAATAAATGATTATTAATTACTAAGAGAAATTCCCATATCACCTTAAAATGGATATAAATTAGTAAATATATGCTGTTTTTGAAATTGTTACCTTTCAATATAATAACTTCAAATCTTAAATTTTAAAATAATAGAATGATAAGTGATTTTATTATTCAATTTTTACTCTATATACTTCTTCTTTTTTTTTAAAAATTGAGAGCGGAAGAGGAGAAATCATAAAAATGTCGCCGCTCTCAATAAAAGATATTGGATTAAGATTTCCGCCGCCTCAAAATATTTCTGGATGGGAAAGGGGCATTTGAATTTTTATTTGTTATCCTTTTGTTCTTTTTTTCACCTCTTCTGAAATAAATCCCAAAAAGTAATATTTGTAAAAAATTCATAAATAATACTACAGGATTCCTGTGAAATTGAAAATAAATAGCAATAATCCAAGGAAAATCTTCAAAAAAGCAAATTTTTTACATTTTTATCTAATAATATCATTTCAATCTACCAATTTTTAAGGTATCTCTAATGGTGAGATAAATTCACTATCTGCCTCTAAAACTGTGATTATTTCCTCATCTTTCAATCCAAGAGGAAGAAGCTGTGTTCGGATAATCTCTTTTAATTCCCTATAGGATTGTGCTACCATAAAAATTGCTAGTCTCTTATTTCCAGATATCTGATAAACTCGTAAAACATTTTTAACACTTTTTATTCTATCTGTAACCTTATCAAGCTCAGTAGATGAATTGGGATTTCCAAATATCATTGCAAAAAAATTTAAGCCCAGTGCGGTTTTGTCAATTAATGCAGTATAGCCTTGAATTATTCCCGCTCTTTCCAACGCTTTAATTCTATCTCGTATTGTTGTTTCTGATCGTTTTAGTTCGTTAGCAATCTCTTTATAGGTCCTCCGTGCATCCTTTTGAAGGAGATAAAGAATTTTTTTATTAATATTATCAATTTTCACAAAACAATGAATAGATTATCATTATAAAAATTTGCATAAAAATTTTAAAAACTGAACTGAAGTTAAAAGTAACAATAAAACTAACAATTATAAATGATTCTTTCATACATTTTTCTTCTTATTTAATCTTCTAAATTTTACGTTTTAAATCTTTTATTCTCTTTAAAATAAATAAATTACCAAAAAATAATAAAATATAGACAATAAAAAAATATAATAAATTTAATTGATTTTAAATTTCTTAATCTCTACAATTAGCAATTAAAATAGAAAACTTATTAATCTTTTCTGAAAATTGTAATTTCTTTTCTTATAAATACAAGAGATTTAATTTTTTAGATGAAAATAAATTACAAATTATATGTACTTAAATATTAAATATAATTATAAAATATTCTGGATTTCTTTTTTTGAAAGCTTATAGTAAGTTTTATTTTTTTCGATAATTCCAATTTCTAAATTATTAATATCAATTTTTTTTCTAATAGATTTTTTAATAGAATCTATAGCAAATTTTATTGCTATATTCCTTGTTAAATTTTCTTTATAATGATTTTCAATATATTTTGAAACAATATAATTATTTTTTCCTTCACAAATTGCTTTATATTCAAAGAATGCTCCAGATGGGTCAGTACCAAATAAATGTATTCCTTTTATATCAATACCTGCAATTAATAACACTATACCAAAGGGTCTTAACCCGTTATATGTTGTAAATAAATGCTTGTATTTACAAATCTCTTCTACCAAATCTTTTACTGTTATTTGTTCATCATACCATAGTCTATGAATTACAGCTATTTCCTGAGAATGATTTAATAAATGCCTTGCATCAGCAGATAAACCAACATATGTAAAAATAATATTATCATCAATTTGATCTATCTTATTGTTTGATGTAATTTCAATTAGATTTGAATAAATACTATTATAAGTCATTAAGATAACACCATCTTTAAATTTTAAGCCCAGTGTTGTTAATCCTTTTTTAATAGTTTCTCTTGCATATTCTACTTGAAAAAGTCTTCCATCTGGAGAAAAAATTGTACTATCATAGTCATAATAATGGTCAAGAGAGTCCATAATTCACTACTAAGTCTTTTTTAAATTAATTTTTAAACAGAATGTAATATTATAACTAAATAACTTCCTTTTTTTCGATATTTTTATATAAGAGTTTAATGGTTATCTTTCCTTGTTTAGTGGCAATACTATGCCTTTAGATTCAGAAACAAAAAATAATGTTTCTTCCAATAAGGAAAAGCCTAATGATATAAAACCAGAGATAATTCAAAATATCTTAGATGGAGCAAAATCTCAATTTCCACCAATAGCTCCTGAGCTTGATTTCCAAAGAAAAATTGCAGCAGATAGAACTCGTCCTTTAGAAGAAAGACTAGAAGCCTTTGAGGATATCATTGATTCAGAGATAGGCGACACTAATCTTACACGTGCTCGAAATATAGAAAGAGAATTTAGCCTACGTCAAATATTTTTAAAATTCGAAGGTACAACCCCAACTGGTACTCAGAAAGATCGTATTGCTTTTGCTCAAGTTATGGATGCATTGAGAAGAGGTTATGATACTGTTACTATTGCTACTTGTGGTAATTACGGAGCTGCGATTTCTCTTGCTGCATCTATTGCAGGGATAGATTGTGAGATATATATTCCTGAAAAATATCATACTAGCAGAATAAAAGAAATTGAAGATAATGGTGCAAAAATTATTCGTATAGCTGGAGATTATGAAAATGCAGTAAAGGTCTCCCAGGATATGGCTGATCAAAAAGAGTTTTATGATGCTAATGCTGGTGGAGATAATACAATGATACAATTCCGAGCATATGGAGAGATAGCCTATGAGATTTATGATGAACTCCGTGATGCACCAGCTGTTGTAGCAATGCCTGTTTCAAATGGTACGACCCTTGCTGGAGTGTATAAAGGTTTTTTAAGTCTTTATAGACGTGGTAAAACATCAAAGATTCCAAGATTTGTTGCAGGGTCATCTTATGGAAAAAATCCTATTATTCAAGCTTTTTTAAAAAATTTAACTACTTGTGAGGATCTATCTCCAGAAAAAATCCATGAAACTGCTGTTAATGAGCCTTTGATTAATTGGCGTTCTATTGATGGTAATTATGCTCTTGAAGCAATTAGAGAAACTAATGGATGGGGTGCATATGCTAGTGATAAAAATATGATGTTATTTTCGAAAATTCTACGTGAAAAAGAGGGTCTTAGTGTGTTACCTGCCTCAACTGTTGGTCTTATTGCACTTTTAGAAAGACATAAAACAGATCAATTACAAAATGATCGGTATGTTATTATATTAACGGGGAGAAAGTAAATATTGATTATTTTTTGTTTGGTGGGAATTTTATGCTTAAACAACGGGCTATAGTTTATGCTGATGGTCTTTTTAATTGTGCTGATGGTAAAACAGCCCATGGTCTTGTTA
>SMTZ1_10012389_pt1 | contig 13500 bp, 7 predicted proteins | sample DeeMarSWOR136_30_FD_25667 | JGI IMG/M metagenome (IMG submission 25667) | reverse complement strand
ATCCTTGGGATGCTCATGTATTCAGCGTGCTCCGGAGTCTTTATATACTCGGTCCAAACATTGCCCTGGGCTCCCAGCACATGCCTCGCCTCTTCCTCCGTCAATTCCACAGGTGTGGGCTCGAACGCATACACCTTCTCGAGCGGCGTTAATCCCCCGATCGCCAGAGGCTCGGTCTCCGGGTCGGCCTGGTAGTAATCGAAATAGCAATGGGAGGTCGGAGTCATGATCACATCATGTCCCTGTTTGGCCGCCTCGATCCCGCCCTGAGTGCCCCGCCAGGACATGACCGTGGCCTCCGGCGCCAGTCCGCCTTCCAGTATTTCATCCCAGCCGATGAGCTTTCTTCCCTTGGAGAGCAGGAATTTCTCGATCCTCCGGATAAAATAGCTCTGGAGCTCATGCTCATCCGCCAATCCTTCCTCTGCAATCCGCGCCTGGCATTTCTCGCACTCCTTCCATCGCACCTTGGGACACTCGTCGCCCCCGATATGGATGTAGGTACCGGGGAAAAGCGCGATGACCTCGCTCAGGACATCCTCCAGGAACTCAAAGACCTTCTCCTCTCCTGCGCAGTAGACATCCTCGAACACTCCCCATTTTGTGGCCACCTCGAACGGGCCTCCGGTGCAGGAAAGCTCAGGATAGGCAGCCAGCGCAGCCGTCGCATGCCCCGGCATCTCGATCTCCGGGATGATGGTCACGTAACGGCTTCGGGCATAGGCGACGATCTCCTTGATATCTTCTTGCGTGTAATAGCCGCCGTAGCGCTGTCCGTCGAATTTCTCGGGCATCTCCCTGGCGTGCCCGACCAGGGTTTCCTTGCGCCAGCTCCCGACCTCGGTCAGACGCGGATACTTCTTGATTTCGATCCTCCATCCCTGGTCTTCGGTCAGATGCCAGTGGAAGGTGTTGAACTTATGCAAGGCGAGAAGATCGATGTATTTCTTGACGAACGATTTGGGAAAGAAGTGGCGGCAGCAGTCCAGGTGCATTCCCCGGTAGGGATAACGGGGAATGTCCCTGATTTTAAGGGCGGGAAACGTGATTTAAAGCTTTTAACTGATTCTACTTCGGGTGGAAGAAGCTGAAGCAGGGTCTGGACGCCGTAGAAGAGCCCGGCCGTCTGCTGAGCTTCGAGGATTATGGATGAGGGATTGATCTCTAGCTTATAGCCCTCACTTCCCAAATCTTTATAGGCCCCTGTGAGGCACATTGTCATTGCGTTATCAGATCCTCTTTTGCCCGCTGCTATCTCGCCTGGTTTTATCTCACCAGACATTTCAACTGCCGGAACATCCAGCCCGGAAGCTTTTCTGAGCTTCTCTGCAAAATACTCGCCAACGGCTTTGACTTCCTCATTCCCGCCATCCACCACAATCTTGAAACCCTGCGTGATCGCAAACTCACCGTACCCTTCCTCGACAAAGGCAGGTTTGGGAATCACGGAAATCCGGGGAGCGACTTCTATTTTGGCCGGGACAAGTTTTGGCTTGCAACCGCTAATCATAATCATCAATATTGCCGCCAGAAATATTACAAAACCATGTTTCGATATGTTTTTATGTTTGAGAATGAAATCCCTCATATTATTCCTGCCTCCTTATTCTGATTTCTGTTTTTTCATTTTATACACATATCTGCGGAATGAGAAGATTTAAATTTTTTTTAAAAAAATGAAGGATCCAATTTAAGGCAAAAAAGACAACCTCGAAAAATACGCGAGTTAGACTGAATCACAAAACTTAATATTGTTGATTCTAGGAATGATTTGCTAATTTAAATAGACAGAATAAAAACTCAGCCAGACTTTCTGAAAATCCTAGTTATCGAGATAGGAACTATTTTTGGGGGCAGCCCCGCATAACAAGTCTGCCCCCCGCAAATCGTTGATATTACTTTTTATCTTCGAGCTTGGGCAGGAAATTCTCCATCACCCAGATCTCTGGAGGTCTTCGGGTTTCCCCTGGAGAAGAAAAGGCTATCTGACGTCCATCAGGATGAATGCTTAAGTATGAGATTCCAGACATTGAGATCCCCAGCTTCTCGGGTTCTTTCCCTTCTGCAGGAACACGCATCAATTCGCATTTACCTTCCGACCTATCATAAGAAGAAAAGAGGATAAAACGGCCATCTGGACTCCAAGCTAGGTCTGTAATCCTGTATTTATTGAGATCCAGGATGCATATTTTTTCGGCATTCCCACCTGATACAGGGATCACCTTGATTATATCTTTATTTTGATCAGTATCTCTTTGGACAAAAAACAATTTTTTGCCATCCGGGGAAATGCCAAAAAGCTCATGAGTCGAGTTAACGGATTGAAATGTGCCGATTTCTTTTTCTTGACCTGTCTCTAAATTGCGATGAATAATGCGACAATTTCCAATGGTCGAGCCTTCGGCAATCGGTTTAGCCCTTACATAATATATGGAATTTCCACTTTCAGACCAGCAGTGACCGTAAACATCGCTGTCTTCTTCTTCTGGGATAACAGGATCTAACCTTTTTGTTTGAAGATCGACGCTGTAAAGTGTCCAATCCCATTCCTTGACGCATCCCATGACATTAATTTTTCTGCCGTCTGGTGACCATCTCGGTTGGTTACTAACTTTCAAATTCGGGCTTACTTCTAAATTTTCTCCACTATTAAAATTGTGAACGCAGAGAACCGGGTTATCAAATTTTCGAAATACACCACGGTTTGAAATATACGCCAGGCGATTACCCTCCGGAGAAAAGCGAGGATCGATGTTGTATCCTTCATAAGGCAAAGACAGCTTCTTTGGACCATCGACGACTCTTCCAGACTCAGAATCTAGTTCAACCTGGTATATAAAGGATAGATCATTCCTGAGGCCATAATAAAGAGCATTGTCACCGGCCACACCGAGAGGTATCATGGCCCCCATATTATCCCTAATCAACACAGAATCTTTATGGATTCCTTGTTCTGACACTCGGATGGCCCAAACTCCTATGGTACCTGTTCGGTTGCTGGCAAAGAGCACATGCTTTCCATCTGGTGACCATCCCAGAAGATATTCTTCAGCAGGATGCCTGACCAGAGGAATCTCCTTTCGCTCATCAAGGGAGAAGAGAAAGATATCGTGATGTATGGATTGATCTGATTTTACTTCTTTTGTGTAGGCGATGAATCGACCGGCCGGTGAAAAATATCCTTGCTTAATTAGCCTGAACGACTGAAATGACTCCGTGAGCTTGTAATTCTTGAGAATTTGAATCGATCCCTCCTCTGTAGAAACCAATCCAAAATCAACAGATCTCTCCTCATTGAATTGCGGATTCCAAGAAAAAAGAGCCAAAATATGCATCCCGTCCGGTGACCAATCAAACGGCAGGACATGAACGCCTTGCTTCTTGAATAGAACCCGTGAACCGTTCCCATCAAGGTCTGCTATTCTAAGCTCAGTTGTATTCACGTCAGACCAGTCTGTCCAGGCATATGCCAACTTTTGGCCATCTGAGGCCCATTTTGCGTCAAAAGCGAATCCCCCTTTATCTTTGGTGAGGAGGCGGCTTTCGCCTGTAGCAAAATCTTTCACCCCAAGGTTCCCACCTTTATTCCAATCCGGATAGGCATAATATCGCCCATCCGGAGAGACCGAGCTGTAGACAACGATTTGCCCTTCCAGGACTTTTCGAATTTTCATTTCCCCAGCCTCTGCCTTTGTCTTTAAAAGACTGGCCAATTTCTCTCTAGCCAGCTTAGCTTCCTCCACTTGATCCGGATAATTATCGATTACATTCTGATAAGCCCTTTGAGCCTCTATCATTCCCAGCTTCTCATAACAGATTCCGATTTGAAGCTGGGCTTTGGCAGCCACGGTTCTCTCTTCTGGGAACCTGGTAATAATCTGGCGGAAAATCTCGATCGCCCCTTCCAGATCACCATCCGCATTTTTCTTAAGCAGGGCTGCCTCGTAGAGCTGCTCAGCCGACTGCTGAGGCAATGCTTCCTGCTGAAGAAAGAGCGGCAAAGCGACCAAGATGATTCCCACTGCCCAAGCGAAAATTCTTTTTTGTCTCATGATATAACCTCCTGTAAATAATTTTTCAGGAGGATGGTAACAAAAATTCTCCGGCAAATGGTTATGATCACGTTGAGTTTAAGATAAGTTTGTGTTTCAATTGTTTCAGCCTTCAAATTTATATCCCACTCCTCTAACGCTAATGATATACTGCGGATGGGAGAAATCCTTTTCAATCTTTTTTCTGAGATGAACGATGTGAGGATCGATAGTCCGCGGCGAAACAATGGCATCGCCCCACGCTTCATCAAGAAGGTCATCCCTGGAGATCACCTCTCCCCTGTGCTCGATGAAGAACTTGAGAAGTCTGAACTCCAGAGCCGTCAAATGGAGTTTGTCGCCTCGCTTCCTGACCTCGTGGCTTTTGAAATCTACCGATATATCGCCAAACTCATAAGAATCTTGGATCTCTTTTTTTTCGCTGACTCTTCTTAAGATCGCCTTGACTCTTGCCACCAGTTCCCGTGATCCCACCGGCTTGGTCACATAGTCATCCGCGCCCATCTCCAGCCCCATCACCTTGTCCATCTCTTCGGTCCTAGCAGCAGTGAGCATCAGAATCGGCGTCCGGATGCCCGCATCTCTGAGCTTCTTACAGACTTCAAACCCGTTCAGTTGAGGAAGCAGGATGTCCAGAATGATCAACTGATAGTCCTGACCCATAGCCTTATTTAATCCATCCTTGCCGTCTTCGGCTACCGAGACTTTAAAGCCTTCGAACTCCAGGTCGTCTTTCAGCCCCATGAGAATGGCCTTATCGTCCTCAACGATCAAGATCTTGTCCATTCCTAATCCTCCTCCCTTTTTATAGGAAGCTTAATGGTCACTTTTGTTCCTTCCCCGATGGCGCTCTCCAACAGCACTTCACCTCCGTGGGCACGTAAGATATGCTGAACGATGGTGAGACCTATTCCGCTTCCCCTGACCATCCTTTCCTCCAGCCGGCCAGACCTATAGAATTTTTTAAAAACCTGCTTTTGATCCTCTTTGCTGATGCCCACTCCATTATCCTCGACTTCCATAAAGACATTTTTCTCAGAAGACCAGGCCCGAAGAAAAATCTTGGGTTTTTTTCCTGAGTACTTGATGGCGTTATCGAGCAGGTTGTCCAGCGCCCTGGAGATCGCTTCTTCATCCGCAGGAATGGCCGGCATTTGGCCGGATATCTCTGTTTTCAAGGCATACTCTTTTCCTTTTACGTGCTCTCTGAATCTGGAGGCGACATTCTTTACCAGTTCAGCCATATCCGTCTTTTCGAATTGATATTCTTTCATCCCGGCTTCGATTTTCGAAAAATCAAGGATGTTTTCGATCAGCCGGCTCAAGCGTTCGCCCTCACTGGATATGGTCTCAAAATACTCTTGCCTCCTCTCCTCTCCCCTTACCCGTCCTCTCCTGAGCAGGTCTGCAAGATAGCGAATGGATGTCAAAGGAGTCCTGAATTCATGAGAAACAGTGGAGACAAACTCGGATTTCAACTTCGCCAGTTCCAGCTCTTTGGCGGTGCTCCTTATGGCAAAAAAGCCTCCAAAAAAAAGGGCCGCCATCACCACAGCTACAGTCAGGATATAAATATTGCGGCGGAAATTGAACTGCTTTTCGGCAGAGCCGGGATTTCTCAAATACACATTGATCTTCCACGGAGGGAAATTTTCTTCTAAGCCTTCAGAATAGGTCAGCCGGGGAGCTGGATGAGACTGTTCCTCGATATCTTTCCCGGCAACCACATTTCCATATTCATTCACAATCTCGACGTACCAGTCACTCCTCAGGGGAATTCTTTCCAGTATTGTGTAGATGTTTTTTTGGGCCAGAACTTCAAGATCGATACTTAAACTAAGAAGGGAATCTGGATTGACCTGAGCAAAGGAAACAAAATAGGTTTCTTTTCCTACAGAGGCTGAAAACCGTACAAATTTTCTATCTTTGATACTCGCCTCTGATTTTCTGGAATCAATCAGGGGAATAACTTCCTTGACCAAATCCTCTCTTTGCCTCATCCTTTGCAACTGTTCTCTCTCTAACTCCTTCAATTTTTCCCATCTAGTCTTGAAATCCACAATCTCATCTGCTCCCATTTTTCCTAGGTCAGCTTCAATACCCTCCTTGGCTTTATCGAGATAGAAGTGAAACTGGGATTTTGTGAGCGGCCATCTGGCATGCAAGAGGTCATCATAGAGGTCGAGAAACGCTGCGACTTCTTCCTTCTTCTTTTTCTTTCCCGCATAGATATTTCCTATCTGGTAGTGGGCGATGATTCCCAGCGGAATTCCATCCGCGCTGAACTCATCCGGATACTGGCTGGCTATTGTTCGATACACGTCCACTGCTTTGAGAGATTGTCCAGACTTTACATAGCACCGCCCGATTCGATTCATCAGAAGTGCCCGGGAGGATTTATCAGGCGCAGTCTCCATGAGTTTTCGGTAAGAATCAATGGCCTGGGTATAATCTTTTTGTTCGAATTCATAGGCCTCTGCTCTTTGAAAAAGAGAGTCAGCCTCAAGCAGGGGGAGACTTTGGGCTGCTTTCCCTAGCTCCTTACTTTCCAAGAGAAAAAGAGGCTCTCCAGCAGGAAAAATCACCTCGCTGTTTTTGTTCACCCAGAATAACTCTCCCAGGAGCTCTTCTTCCTCCAGTGCTTTTTGGAAAGCTTTCCTCAAAATGCTTTGGTCTGTCTGGTTCTGAATGTTCCCTAAATGGACCCTAACTCTCTCCTCAATATCCGATAATAGTGCATCTACCTGATCGAGAAGCAGCGCCGCACATCTTTGCTGTTCCTCGACCATTTCTCTTTCTATCAGGAGCTTTTCCCTCTCGGCTTCCCTGATGGCAAGGATGAAGAGGATGATGCTTAAAATGAGTATGGCAGAGACAAAGATAACAATGGCCCTCTTTTGCCAGCTCAATTTGATCCGCATTAAGGCTAAATCCTTCCCCTATTTAATTCGGCTTGTTTTATATCCGGTATGTGTTCCCTGCCTCAAAAAATATACTGTACTGCCTGTAAAGTCAAATAAACCATCACTATATGCATTTATCATGATAAAACAATGCAGGAGAAAATTTGTTGAGTTTGTGTTGTAATCGTGTTGTGATTTGATGAAGGAGTGCAGGGAGGGCTGCGCCCCTTTACAAATTACTTCTACACTGAAGGAAGAAGTTTAACCAAACTTTCTAAAAATCCTAATTATCGAGATAGGTGATGTTTATGGGGCCAGCACCGTGTAACAGGAGTGCTCCCATAAACCGCTGATACTACTTTTTGTCTTTAAGCTTGGGCAGGAAATTCTCCATCACCCAGATTTCATAACCTGAATCTTGGCTTAAGGCACTGTACGCGACAAGGCTTCCATTGGGATGGACACTCATAGAACCCAGTTCCCGAGCAGTCAGATTCACCTTCTGTATATTGCCGCCCTCCACCGGAATACGCAGCAGTTCATCGCTGAACAGAACTCCTTGATCGCTAGCCGACATTTCCCCGGAGCCAAAAGTCGTTTTGATGACCAAAAGATGCCGTCCATCCGGGGTCCAGGCCGATGCGCGGGCGCCATTTATCAACTCCGGCCATTGAACACTCAACAGGTCTCTGGGATTTCCTCCCTCAACCTCCATGACCTTGACAGTCGTAACAGGCGGCCAGGCTCCGCTGGCTTCGACGAAAGCTATGCGGCGTCCATCAGGCGAAAGGCTAATAGAAACTCTCATTATCATATTATGACCGGGAAGGTAAACCTCTTTTTTCTCCCGGGATTCGAGATTATAGGATATTAGCGCGGTTTCATCCGGCTGTTTTCTACAGAAAAAGAAAATCCTCTTGCCGTCGGGGGAAATCCCTGGCTTACGGGTTTCGGTTCCTCCATCGCCCTCCAGAATAAGGGTTGTCCTTCCATCTTTGACATCGACACGGTGGAAATCTATGCGGTAGTCCCTGTCTTTTGGTGATCGAAATGCAGATACAAGAAGAGATTTTCCGTCGGGGAACCACTGGATAGCCCCAGGCTGGTTCAGTTTATTAGGAAGCTCCCGTTCCTCTCCGGTTTTCATGGAACGGATGATGATGGTAGAGGCTCCCGGCTTAGCCCTGTTTTCCCAGTCGTGCCGGAAGTAGGCCAAATATTTACCGTCATTCGACCAGGATGGTCCGGAGTTGGAACCGACAAACCGGCTGGGAAGCACCTTAGGTTTTCCAAAAACATTTTCTGAAGCTGGATTAAAGTCTGCAACGTAAACGTCTTCCCTATTCGCACTGATTGCATAGTAACATGCGCCCTCATGCGTGAATCCCATCCATTTGCCAAACTGACCGATATCCGCTTTCACCAACTTGGGCGCTCCTTCACTTTTCCCATCCACGACATCGACCATCCAGGCTCCCGGTTTTCCATCTCGATCACTGATGAACAAAATGTGCTTGCCGTCCGGTGTCCAGATGGGTGAGTAGTCGTTAGCGGGATGCTGGATTATGGGGAATTCGCGGCTTCCGTCCGAGGAAAGAAGAAATATGTCCCTCTGCTCGGCTGCATCCGTCGCCGGCAAACCGCAGGCTATATAGCGACCGTCCGGTGAAAGGCTCATGCATAAAATGGTGGAGAGAGATCTGATCTTTTGCCCGGACTTAATGACTTCCAGAGATCCATCCTTTACAGAGACGAAAGCAATCTCGTTTCTTAGGTTTCGCTGGTCTCTTGCGAAAAACGCTGTGAGAATCTTTTTCCCATCCGGGGACCAGCCCAGAGGTGCAATAAAGTCTCCATTTTCCCGGCGATGGAGGACACGGGGATTGGAATCTTCAAGTTCTATAAGACGCAGGTCCCAGATCCCGTCTTCATTAAGCCAATCATATACGATTTGGCTCCCGTCCGGTGAGAAGACTGAAAACTCGGCAAGTACTCTGGTTTTTATCGAACCGCTCTTAGTAAGGCGAAGGTTTTTCCCGGTTTTAAGATCCCGAATGTAGAGATTAAGGTTTTCCACAAAACTGAGGTAATGGCCGTCTGGTGAAAGAGCTCCCCAGGTATTCACTTCGGGACTCGACCAAACGCGCCGAACGAAAAGATCTTCGTTTTCCTTTTCTAACAAGGGCTTTAATAAAATAGAAAGCCGACGGCGTGCCTCGTCCGCTGTTTCCTTCTGATTAGCGTAGTTCTTCAGCACTTTCTCATAGGCCTTTCGGGCCTCGATTCTGCCCAGCTTCTCGTAGCAGATGCCGATGCGGAGCTGAGCTTTTGCTGCGAGGTAGCCGTTCTGGAGGGCCAGGGTTGTTAAGCTAAAGGCGACTAAAATCACTACTGCCGCTAGAATGGCTGATTTTTTCATTTTTTCCCTCCTTTGCTTTCTGATTTTTCATCTGGCAGGAAATTCTCCATGACCCAGATTCCCCAAGGTCTTTGGTTCAAACCTTGAGAAGTAAAGGCAATCTGTCGGCCATCAGGATGAGGGCTTACGGTGTATGCTCGGGTTATCGAAATTCCCATTTTTTGAGGATCTCCTCCGTTTAAAGGCACACGCCATAACTCCCATAACTCATCTCCACTCTGCAATCTGGGGTAGATAACAAAACGTCCATCAGAACTCCACCGCGGTCTAACCATATGGTCAGAATCGTCCTCGAACCGACACAGCACAAGGGATTCTCCGCCTTCAGCCGGGATAATCTTGATATGTCTCTCACTTTTCCCAGATGGATTTTTCCAAGGCTGTTCAATGACAGCCAGCCATTTTCCATCTGGAGAGATTGTGAGATTCGGACGACTTTTCCGGTCTATCTGGTGGATCTCTTTCGTTTGGCCTGTTTCAATGTTTTGATAAATGATATGGCAGCCGGAATCGAGATATTGGAGATAAAAGATAGCCTTCCCATCGGCGGACCATTCGGGAGATGACGACGGTCTTCTACTCGGCATGAGCCTCGAAACTTCCCCTGTATTCGCATCCACAATGAGACGTCCTAAAGGAGTTTCTCGTTTCGATCTATCTGGAAATCCATCTACCATGATTGAGGAGGAATCAGGTGACCAGCGCAGATCCCAAACATGATGGTTGAGCGGGAAAACCTTTTCCCCTCCATCTTCGAGTGAGCGGATACAAAGAAAGTTGGGACCCTTGAGATAATTTATGGAAGGCCCGGGTAAGGAACTCCTGACAAATGCGATCTTTTTTCCATCGGGTGAAAATTCGGGGCTGTAATTGCGCCCCTCAAATGGTAAAGTCATTTTCTTTATCGGAGCATCACTCAGGCATGTCTCAAGATTTATAGCAGCGACGTAAATATTCTGAATACCGCTGGAAAAGGCGTAATAGAAGTCTCCATTTCGGGTATTGCCCAGGGGATAGATATAGCCAGTATTTTTCTGGACAATCTGCGGTTCACCCTGAGGTTTTCCATTGGAAATAGGAAGGATCCAGGCATCGAATGTTCCCGTACGGTCACTGACGAACAGAAGAAATTTTCCGTTCGGAGTCCAACCAAGAAAATAATCATTGGCAGGATGCTCCACCAGAGAATCTTCCCTTTTTCCATCAATAGAAAGAATACAAATATCACTGTCAAATTCTTTGTCAGACTGAAAATTGAACGCTATATACTTACCATCTGGGGAAAATCTTATTTGGCCATCCCTCCATTTCCTCTTCTCAATAGTTCTTAAGGAGCCATCGGCAACTGAAACAAGCGATAAAAGACCATCATCCCTAAAGGCTTGTCCCTCTGTATAGATTAAGGCCAGGATATGTTTTCCATCCGGAGACCAGCCTGAGACCATAATTGCACGATGAGAGTCAACCAGGATTCGCGGTTCTGAACCGTCGAGTCCAACGATTCTCAGTTCTGTTCCTCCGTCTTTGCCCCACCAGTCGAAGGCAATCTTCTTACCGTCAGGAGACCAGCGAGAGTATAAGGTATAGCTTCCGTTCCAGGTTTTGTTGCCTGTTAAAGGCCATTTCTTTTTCGTGGAGATTTCGTAGACGGCAAGGTTGCCTGTATTCCAATCTGTGTAGGAGATGTACCGGCCATCAGGAGAAGGTTCCCCCATCACTTCCACATCTGGCCCTTCCCAGACTATACGTAGATTTTTCCCTCTATCACCCTGTTCAATAAAAGTCTGAGCTTGGACAATTTTGGACAGCTTTTCTTGCGCCATCCTTACAACATCTCTCTGGCCGGGGAAATCGCTAATCACCTTTTGGAAGGCAACCTGGGCCAGTTTGGCTTTTTCCTGCCCCAGTTTCTCGTAACAGATTCCAATGCGATACTGGGCTTTGGCTGCGAGGGATTCATCTTTGGTTTCATCGATGACCTTCTGGTAAAGGGCGATGGCTTCTTCCAGATTCCCTTCGGCTCGCTCCTTAGCCAGGGCTTTCTGGAACAGGTCATACCCGTTCTGTGGAGCTATACTTCCGAAGCTGATAGCCATCAAGGTTAGAACTGCGATCATGATTAAAAGCTTTTTCATAGAACCTCTCCTTTCATTTTGCTTTTCATCAATAATCTAGCGCTTTCAGCTTCAGAATGTGTCACGACTTTGTCCTGATGATGTAATATCTTCGTAAAATTCATTTCATGAAATTGTCTGTTTTATGTCACGAAAATGTCATGGGCCAATAACCAGCTTATAACCGACTCCATGAACAGTGATCAAGTGGCGGGGCTGAGAAGGATCATCCTCTAGCTTCGTCCGAATCAAAGCGATATGGTTATCCACTGTTCGTGTAGTGGGATACTGGTCATAACCCCACACTTCATCCAAGAGTTCGTCCCTCGTGACGACTTCGCCCATTCGGGCAGCTAAAAGGCGCAGAATCCCGAATTCCTTGCGCGAGAGATCCAGAATTTTATCTCCCTTCTTTGCTTCAAAGCATTTGAAATCTATGAAGACATCTCCAAATTGCAGATCGTTAGGCAAATCTCCGGTCTTGGTCTGCTGGATGCGGCGCATAATGGCTCGAATCCTGGCCAGAAGTTCCGGTACGGAAAAAGGCTTGGTGACATAATCATCGGCACCCAAATCCAATCCCAGCACCCGGTCCATTTCCTCTCCTCTAGCGGTTAGCATCAAAATCGGTATGGTAAGCCCTTTCTTGCGCACCTTGCGGCAGAGCTCATATCCGCTCATTTTAGGAAGCATCAAATCCAGGATAATGAGGTCAGGCTTTTTCTCCCGAATCATACAGTAGCCCTGCTCTCCATCGGTAGCGGTCAGAACCTCATATGATTCATACTCGAGGTTGTCTTTGAGTCCGCGCAGTATCGCCAGATCATCCTCGATGATGAGAATCCGCTTCATCACTCCTTCTCCAGGGGAAGATAGATGGAAAATGTACTCCCTTGGCCAGGTTCGCTCTCCACCTCAATCCGGCCGCCATGGGCTTTGACGATATGGGAAACCAATGTCAGCCCCAGACCGGTCCCGGGAAGGCGCTTGTTCTCCTCAGAAGAAACGCGGTAAAACTTTTCAAAAATCCGCTCTTTTTCTTTGGGATCGATTCCCACTCCTCTGTCGATCACCTGAATCAGAGCATGACTGTCCTTTTTTTGAAGCCGTAAGTCGATGTCCCGGGATAATCCCGAGTATTTCATGGCATTGTGGAGAAGATTCAATACGGCCTGTTCGATAGCGTCCCGATCCACACGAGCATCAGCAAATCCTTTTTCTACCTGAACATGGAGTTTGAAGCCTTGCTGACTGAGGGGATATTCCATGGCTCGAGCGGCTGTCTGAATAATTTCTGTAAGAGACGCTGGTTCCGGCCTGTATATCCTTTTTCCTTCTTCGATCTTGGAGAAATCGAGCACATTGTTCAACAGGCGAGTCAGACGCTGACTTTCACTGACGATCGTGTCCAGATATTCTTCCTGTGCTTGCAGATTCTTAGAACGGCCAAGTCTTAGAGTCTCAGCAAACATGCGGATCGCTGTCAGCGGTGTCTTGAGCTCGTGGGAGACGCTCGAGACAAACTGGGAGCGCATCTCTGCCATCCGCACCTCACGGCGCACGTCCCTCAAGAGGAGGTAAGCTCCGAAAAGCGTCACGCTCAAAACTAAAAGCAAAGCCAGGAGGTAAAACACCGGTTGAAAGCGCCAATCCTTTGAAAGGGCCTCGATTTCGCCTGTCTCGAAAGCAATCCTCAAGCCGCGGAAATTCTGTCCCAGAGATTCTCCTTCTGAGCTTTCATCTGTGATGAACTGAAATCCGAGGGGAAAGTTCTGTGAAAAGACACTGTCCGATTTGAGCGAAGAAAGAATATCCTGAGCATGGACCACAACAAGCAAGGATTGAATCCTGGCCGGAGGGAAGGCCAGACTCACCAGCCAGGGTTCTTCTCCATAAGAAAGCCAGACAGGCTCATCTCCCTTGTTCTGATTTTTTGGGTTGATGAGCAATACTAAACTTGGAAAGTCTTCTTGAAGGGCTAAACACTGCTCCAGCTTTTGAATGTGTTCTTT
>SMTZ1_10010833_pt1 | contig 13500 bp, 10 predicted proteins | sample DeeMarSWOR136_30_FD_25667 | JGI IMG/M metagenome (IMG submission 25667) | reverse complement strand
GTTACCCCGATATAATAAGCAACACATCCTACGCGATGAGGAGTCTACCTACTATGTATGACTTCGAGTCGGGTTATGGTGCAAGCTATAGCAGTATATCTCCTCCTGCAATGGGAGCAACCTTAGGAACAAGAGTATATGGTTATAACCTGCTAACAGGCGAAGAGCTGTGGAACGTTGAACTGCCCACCGAAGGCATGTTCAGCGGATCATGTGCTGCCGCTGACCATGGAAAAGTCGCAATATTGTTCAAGGGCGGGTATTTCAAGTGTTGGGATCTAGCTACAGGGAATTTTGAATGGAAAAGTGAGTTGATGGACTATCCTTGGGGAGAAGCCAGCTTCGGAGGATACTCTATGGAGTCAGCTTACGGCATGTTCTACAGACAAGCCTACGACGGCAATTACGCCTTCAACTGGACTAATGGCAAAATAGTATGGAAATGCGAAGACCCAGCACTTTCACAATACGAAACTCCATACCGTGACGAGGACGGCCAAACAGTATATTCGTTCGATAGTAACGCTTGGATTGCTGACGGAAAACTGTACACAATAAATAACGAGCACACGCCAACTCCGCCCTGCACCAGAGGATGGGGAGTAATCTGCATCGACGCCTTTACAGGCGAGAGCATATGGAAACTAAGTGGACCCTGGACTTGGGGAGGTCCAGGCCCAATAGCAGACGGATACCTCACAATTAGCAGCAATGACGGATACAAGTACGTCATCGGCAAGGGTCAAACCGAAACAACAGTATCAGCTCCTGATGTTGCGGTTCCAAAAGGAACAACCATGATGATAAAAGGTTCAGTGCTTGATATGTCTCCGGCTCAGCCAGGCACCCCATGCGTATCCGCAGATTCAATGACCACACAAATGCAATACCTATTCTTCGGGTTTCCAATTGACGGCATTTGGCACAATGAAACGATAACCGGTGTTCCAGTGATGCTAACAGCTATCGGTCAAGACGGCAGTTACATCGACATCGGTACAACCACATCAGACGGATACTATGGCAACTTTGCTCTTGCGTGGACGCCAACAGAGGAAGGAACTTACAAGATCCTCGCCCAATTTACAGGTGACGATTCTTATGGCAGCTCAGGAGCAGCAACAGCCGTCAACATACATTATTGCCATACTGGTGCTAGTCATCATCGCATTAGTAATCGCACTCTACTTTGGACTCAAATCTCGCAAATAAAAACACCAAAAACAACAAATCTTCCCCCTTCTTTTTTGTTCTAAAACCCTAGCGTAAACCATGCTCCTGCGAAATTATCCGCATACGAAAGGATAAATGAAAGACTGTTAAGCTCTCTTTTCAAAATTGCAAAAATCTATTGCTGGGAATCAGAAACTGTCATTATCGCATATTAAGAATTCTCAGAGGACACTTTCTAATTCCGTTTTCTAGATGAGCATACGAAGCTCAGTAGCCGGGCAAGGAGTCGCCACATACTGGCATCCATAAGTAGATTTCACTCTTTGAATGGAATCCAAAATTTTTTTTAACATATCTCGTGTCTCACCTAATAAGTCAATGATCAAGAATAAAATGACTTCTCACAAACGATAGAAACTGCAACATTTACAATTTGCTTATAAACTTCAATTCACTGTTAGAATTTGGATTTGGTGGCTCTAAGGAGATGCGCAAGCGCTGTTCGTGTAGCTGAAAAACCATACGTCCCACCTTTAGCGAACATGCGAATAATATAGGTGGGACGAAGATAAAACTTGTGAAAAGCCTTTTCGCGGATTTCTCTCAACTCTTGCATACTTAATGTTGGAAGCTCAAAGATGGGAGTCGCAGTATCATACTTGTCGAAATCAGTTACTCTTAGCCACCCCATCTTCTTCACATAATCAGCCATTGGAGTTCCAGGATAAGGCGTTGCTATATAATAACCTACGTCATCTGGATTGATTTCTTCAACCAAGTTAATGGTTTCCCACGCAGTTTCTCGCGTTTCACCTGGAAACCCAAAAACTACACTTGCAATAGTCATTAGTCCAGCTTCTTTCGCCAACTTAAAGGCCTTCTTTGTCCTATTTGGAGTAAATCCTTTTCCCATGGCATCTATAACCCGCTGCGAACCTGCCTCGACACCGAACCACACGGCAATGCATCCAGCGTCCTTCATTTTCTGAAGCAAATCCTTCGTGACCATGTCAACGCGAGTCCCACAATCCCATTTTATCCTAAGGTTTCGACTATGAATATCTCTGCATATTTCCTCAACTCTGGACTGATCCACGGTGAATGAGTCATCATAAAAAGTAAAATTGTCTGCTCCGTAAGTGTTGTGAAGATATTCAAGCTCATCCACGACACTTTTAGGACTTCTCATCCGAAATTTTCGACCGAACATCCTGACCGCCGAGCAGAACTCGCACCAGAATGTGCAGCCCCGGCTTGTCATTAAGGGGAATATCACGTTTCCATATTTTCGGAGGCGATCAATAGGCCAGAGATGATGAGCAGGAAACGGTAAACTGTCAAGATCTTCAATGTAAGGTCTATCAGGGTTCCTTACAATTTCTTCACCCTTTCTACAGGTTACTCCCAAAATGTCATGAAAATCCTTACCTGCCTCCAACCGTTCTACAAGCTCTACTATCGTATTTTCCCCCTCTTTCCTCACAACAACATCCAAGTATGGACACTCCTGCAAGGCCTCAACATCCCAGAACGTAACGTGACAACCCCCAAGAACGGTTAAGCAATTTGGAAGAACTTCTTTAGCAATTTCTGCTATGCGCAACGCAGACTTGTAAGTGAGGGTGGTGGATGTCATTCCAACCATGTCTGGTTGCCGTTTACCAATTTCACGTTCAAAATCTTCGTATGAAAGCTTGGATGCTTGGCAATCAATCACATCAACTTCGCATTGATTTTTCTCCAAAACAGCAGCCAAATACCCAAGACCTAACGGCGTAAACGGGGGATGCTGATGGGCGCCCTTTGGATATGGTGGATTCACAAAAGTCACATGCATCCTAGCGTTTCTTCCTCAAAGTTTATTATTTCGCAAAATAGATGAAGCCGCGCGTGATTAATATGTTTTGCATAGTTGCATTCACACGTGTGAAACTACCAACCAACTGATTAAACGGAATAAAAGCTAACTATCTAAAATGGGAATAAAAAGAGATTGATTAGTAAAAGTATTGGTAACATAAGAAGTATGCATAAGATCAAGGCTACATTTCGGATTTTTAAGGTTCGAATTATTTTGTTTGAAGTGAGCTCCTCAATTTGGTCGCCAATGATGTAGTGTCCAGGTTTTTCTAGTTGTACACCGAGTGCTCCTGCTATGGCTGCCATTTGCCATCCATGATTTAAGCTAGGAACCTTAGCTTGGTCTCGACGGGCAATTGTCCAAGCGTTTTTGTAATCTTCCCCTAAAATAGCTGAAGCCAAGACTATTAGAATTGTGGCTAATCGAGCTGGAATGTAATTAACTATTGTGTCAATGGTCGCAGAAAACCATCCGATGTGGATGTTCTCGGGGTCTTTAAATCCCACCATGCCGTCAAGCGTGTTTATTGCTCTGAACGCAACGGCGCCTGGAACACCAAAAAAGGTGTAGTAGATTATAGGAGAGAGTCTAAAATCTGTTAGGTTTTCGGTTATTGATTCGATAACAGAAGAGACTATTTGCGGACCCGTCAAATCTTTATTGTCTCTTCGCGAGAAGTGAGCATACCTTCTGGCCTCTTTCAGGTCTCCGGATTCAATCGCTTTTGCTGCGGCTTTGCCCCAGTCCGTTTCAAGTTTTATGCAGATAGTTAGTTTTAAGATCAAAGCGGCGACGAAAATATAGACTAGAACGCCAATGTAGGTGAATATAAATTTTAACCCAAAGTAGACTGGTAACGTAAAAGCCAATATGACTGCTAGCGCTAGGAGAACACCGTTTAACTTTTCCCTTTTTGGATTAAGATTCTTGAAATGAGGTTTCAGTGCGTTCGTTAAATTGCCCATCCAGACTGTTGGATGCAGTTTGTAATATGTAGATTTCCAGGGAGGTGGGGGTGGGTCTCCGATAATCCAATCTACAATTATGGCTAAGCCAAGAACGCAAACAGCTATTAAAGACTCGTTAATGTTTATTATCAAGCGAACGCCACTGGGAAACTGAAGACTCGTATTTGCTGATAGCTTAGAAGCTTTAAATTGGTTACTGTTCTGAGCATTTATCTTTTCTTTTTGTATATCTTTTCTATTACTAACAATAAGTATGCCTGCATCAAAAAAGTGAAGATAATAATTCAGAACTACCTTTGTAGTGTATAAATTCATGCACTCAGAAAAAAGTTGGTGAATCCGCCAAAAACGATGCACATCTACGAAATTTGGCATCCAGAAAACTATTTTGGATAAACCATTTTTCCGCCCACAATAGTCATTTTCACCTTAATATCCTCGATTTTGTTCGGCGGAGTTGTTCGCGGGTCACGGGAGATAACTGTGAGGTCTGCTAGTTTGCCTTCCTCAATCGACCCCTTAATGTTCTCATCAAAGGATGCGTATGCCGCGTTAACCGTGTACATACGTAATGCCTCATCAACTGTGATTTGTTCCTCAGGGAAGAATTGTCTCGTTACGGCTGCTTGGATACCCGAAAAAGGGCTTATCTGTTCCATTGGACAGTCCGATCCGCCGCTAACCCATATGCTTTCTTTAATGAGTGTTTTAAGTGGATAAAGCCATCTGGCTCTTTTGAGCCCTAAGTGATCAGTTGCTGACCATGAGGTAAACTCAGAAATGATGGTACGAGGTTGTACAGCTATGATTACTCCCAATTTCTTGATGCGATGAATCAACTCTTTGTTGAGAACTGCCGCGTGTTCAATGCGATAACGATGATTCTTTTTGGGCGATTCTTTCAAAGTTTTTTCTAGGATACTTACTACCATTTCTATGGCTTGGTCGCCCATGGCATGTATTGCTAGGCGAAAGTTAGCTTTGTGAAGTTTAGCAACTAACGCGCTAATCTCCTTTGGAGTGTAAAGCAACTTTCCTTTTGTGGTAATGTCGTCGCTGTACGGCTCCTTCAGAGAAGCTGTTCGCGCAGCTAGTGACCCGTCAGCGAAAAGTTTAACGCCACCAATCCGTACCCAATCATCATCAATGTCTTTACGTGAACGTAAACTGGCTATTTGATCAAGAATATCTACTGGAAATAAAATGTAAACCCTTATGGGTAACCTATTCTCTGCACGAAGTCTCTGGATTATTCGAATCTCGCTCCAAGATGAAACAATCCAGTGCACACTAGTAACTCCGGCTTCCACAATCTTTTCACATGCTAGGCTAGTGGCATCCAAAACCTCTTCTTCATCGGGGTCCGGAATGACTTTCCATATCAAGTTCATGGCGTTCTCGCGCAAAACACCTGTTGGCTCACCTGTTTCCGGCTCGTGTTCAATTGTGCCCCCTGATGGAGAGTTTGTTTCTTTCGTTACGCCTGCTAATTCTAGTGCTTTGTTGTTAACGACACACATGCACCCACTTTGATGATAAAGGATTACAGGGTGGTCTAATGCTGCTTCATCTAAGTCTTGAATGTTTAGAATTCGTTTTTCAGTAAAACTTGTTTGGTCCCATCCTTGACCCAAAATCCATTTTCCTTGAGGCGTCCCCTGTGCACGCTTTTTGATTATCTTCTGGATTTCTTTGATGGATTTGACGCCTTTCAAATCGAGCCACGTTAAGAATCTTCCAAAATCGGCAATATGCAGGTGAGTGTCTATTAATCCCGGAATAACAGTTTCTTCTTTTAGTTCAAGCACTTTTGTGTTTTTTCCAATCCAACTATTAATCTCTTCTTTTGTGCCAACCTTGACGATTCTGTCTTCTTTTATGGCTATTGCTTCTGCATGAGGCTGAGCTGGATTCATTGTCAAAACGTTGCAAGCAATTAAAACCAAATCTGCCTCCAACAAATGTCCCTCCTATACTTTGATGTATAAACGGTGCACACATACCAAGCTTTGTATCTATTGGTAACAAGTTTGGAAATAACACTTTTGACTATTGAACAGATGCGCCATCACTTGGAGCAACTAGCTTGGAAGCCTGCGTCCACAAATTTACTTGTGCATTGTTAAAATTCGAGACTGATAACTTGCGGATTTTTCGCAGTTTATTTTTGTGGCTGTTTACGTTTTTCCTTCTTTACACATGCTATGCTTGTGCCAGGTATACATGTATGCAACGAGTTTTCTTGCCGACCCTTAGGCACGTGTGCACACGCTAGATCAGACCCGAACCAGTCGCCTGTTTGGGTGTGGGCTCTGTTTCTACATCCGCCGCCACATATGTCACGGTATTCGCAGCCTCCACACTTTCCCTTCAGGTTGTTGGGGTCTTGCAGTTGGGGGTAAAACTCTGATTTTTTGACTTCTTCCCAGAGTTCTGTTAATGTTTTTTCTTTGATGTTTCCTATTTTTAGGCCTTCAGAATAGAAGCAGGGTATTACGTCTCCGTTCTCAAGGACGCTGAGGTATCCACCAAACAGGAAGTAGATGCATTTTCCTGTGAATTCGTTCTCATACCATTCCGTAAAGTTTTCCGGGTCTCTTTGTTTAACTATTCGAGCGTAGAATGGGCAATGTATGTGGAACCCAAAATCGTGTTTATACTCTTTTTTGGTTAAGTCGTATACGTTGTTCAAGAACCATTCATATTGTTCAGGTGTTGGTTCTAAGTACACGTTTTCGTGGGCTCTTCCAGATGGAACCAAATGGTTGAACCACACAAACCTTGCACCGTACTCTTCTGCTAAACTAACCACATGCTCTGCTTCTTTGTAGTTAATACTTGTGGCTGCCATCGATAAACCGTTTAAGATACCCCCTTTTGACAGTTTTTTGATGGCTGAAAGAGCTGTTTTGTACGAACCTTTCCCTCTTAGGATGTCATTTACTTTTTCTGGTCCATCGATACTGATGGATGTGTAAACATCGTTTTTAACCAAGTTATCGTAAATTTCTCCATCAACAAAATACCCATTTGTCAATAAGCATACTTTAAGCCCGAGGCTCCTAGCGTAACCAATTATATCAAAAACATCTTTCCGTAAAAGTGGCTCTCCACCTTTTAATCCGAACCATTGGGAACCAAACTCGTAAACTTGGTCAACAAGGTTTAGTGCTTCTTCTGTGTTTAATTCGTCAGGAGATGGATTTGTGTTTGCATTAACGTTACAGTATAAGCAATTAAGATTGCAAGCTCCTGTAGCTCTCCAAGAAGTTATCATCAGAGGGCCTTTCTGCCTTTCTGGAGGAGGACTAGAACAGGACATTTTATCAATTCCGCCACTTTGATGAAACTGTACTATTGATGGCAATTTAAAAAAGCTTCCGTTTTTTCGTTTAACTCATAAAAAAGCGCTTGTTTCCTCATGAAGAACCGTTTTGTACCAAAATTTCAACAGTAAATCTTAGCGCATTTGCGTGCGCATTAATTTACTGGTATACATAAATAAATTACCAGTTACATAATGTAGTCCACACTGTGAACAGAGAGGAGAAGAGCTGCAAGTGATTTTGTTGATGACCACCGCTCCACCCCTAGAATCGCCTTGGATTCTTGGTAGGCGACTTCCCCCGCTAGGATTAGCTTATGTTGCTGCGGCTCTCGAAAAAGCTGATTTTCAGGTAGAAATACTTGATAATTATCTGCTTAAGAAACCAATCGATTACGTCAAACGTGAAACCAAAAGGCTTGCGCCAGAAATTGTTGGCATAACCTGTGGTTCCGTAACCTATCGGCGATGCATTGAAACAGCTAAGGCAGTTAAAGAGGTGCTTCCTTCCTGTAAGGTTGTGGTTGGTGGATGGCATCCTTCATACATGCCTGACAGCATGTTGCAGCATCCAGAGATAGATTATGTGATTATGGGAGAAGGCGAACGTGCAATCGTGGAGCTTGCAAACAGCATTACGAAAGGTGAAGACAATTCGGCTATTGCCAAGATTTCAGGCGTCGCTTACAGGCATAAAGGAAAAATGGTAAAAAACGAACCTTCCCTCATTAGCGATCTGGATCAGGTTCCTTTTCCAGCTAGACATTTACTGCCGATGCATCTTTACTTGAGAAAGATGGAATTTTTGGATGCTAATCCTGTGGATACAATGAATGTAATACGGGGTTGCCCATATAATTGTGCTTTTTGTGAGACGAAGCGATTGTGGGGATCAAGGTGTCGCGCCTTTAGTCCATCTCGAGTTGTAGACGAACTTAATCATCTTGTCGATAAGTATGGTTCAAAAGGAATCTATTTTATAGGCGATAATTTCACGATTCATAAAAAGAGAACAATCGAACTATGTAAAATGTTAAAGTCTGAACTGCATCTCGAATGGATTTGTGATACTAGAGTCGACTTGATCTCGCGAGATCTGTTGAAGGAAATGAAAGCTGCTGGATGCAGGACTATATGGTTTGGAGTGGAATCAGGTTCTCCTCATATTTTGAGAAAGCTCAATAAGGGTGTTTCTCTTCATCAAGTGGTTCAAGCATTCAAGCTTTGCAGGGAAGAGGGAATACAAATCTCCTGTTCATTGATGTTGGGAATACCTGGAGAATCAGTGAATGACATGAAAGCCACGTTCAAGTTTGCCAAGAAATTAAATCCTGACTGGTGTCAGTTTAATATCTTTGTAGCGTATCCGGGTAGTGCTTTGTATGACGAGGTTATGGCGAATGGTCTTTATGATCGTGTCGAAGATTTTGTGGCTTACGTTAAGACTGAGGATTTCGATTATGACTTCCTACTGAAGCTTCAAAGACAATTTCATAAAGATTTCTATAGAACGCCGAAGAGAATTCTTCGAAAAGTCAGACGAGAAGGTTTTTTAAGCGTCTTACGAAGGAACTTCTGAGTTTGGTGTGTGCTTTCCTATGAGTTATATCAACAAGACGACTCAAATTGCGTTTAAATGTTCTTTTTGGTTTTAAACCCGAGCCAATCTAGAATGACTTAAATCTAGCTATGCCACATTTATGGGGAAGGTGTCTGAAACTGAGGTTGCAAACATCCATTGAATTTGTCAAAGCTGAAGTGGACAAGAAAAAGTTGGTTATATCCTCTGAAAGACCCCTTGAAGTGCTCAGTTCAGCTGTTCTTAACGGAGGCTTCAAGAAAGCAAATAAAATAATCAGCATCCATGTACCAGAAGATAACGAAGAAAATGTTCATAGAAATGCAGAAGATCTTGACAAAGAGCTTCATGAGAACCCAGAAGACCTTCTAAAAAAAGCTTTGGCGAAACTGGACATTGACTCAGATAAGGTTGTGGGAATAATGACCAATGCAGACGTGCGAAACGTGGAAGTTTCCAATCAAAGACATCAAGAAATAACCTTAGGCACCTTTGTGACCGCAGGAGTCGAGATTTCTGCTACGGCAGGGGAAACCACAATTTCTAAACAAGACTCTCTCAAAATCGACAAGGTGGGCACAATTAACATCATCATACTTATCGATGGAAATCTCACGGAAAGCTGCATGGTTGACGCTGTGAAAACTGTTACAGAAGCCAAGACTGTAGCACTGAGAGAATTGGACATAAGAAGTTACTTTTCTGGTGACCTCGCCAGCGGAACAGTAACAGACAGCGTCGTTGTTGCATGTACAAAACGGGGAAAAACTGTGGAGTATGCGGGAACTGCAACGGTGTTGGGAGAACTTATCGGCAAATCAGTTAAGGAGTCGTTGAAGAAGGCTCTTCAGAAAGAACAAAAAATTATGGCAACACGATCTCTAACAAAAAGATTGGAAGAAAGGGGAATATCCCTTGCAAAAGCAATAACTCTCTTTTTAGAAACTCGTCCCAAAATTGCTGAAAAATTTGAACAATTTAACGAAGAAATACAACAGGCGTTGTCTGATCCGAAAGTGATTCCCCTAGTCATCGCAGGTCTCAGACTTGACGACGATGTAAAAATAGGTCTGATTCCAAAAGGCATGTTCGACCAGTCCATGGTCGTTAAAACCTTTCAAACCGCTGTAATGTTTAACCGCTGTAGAAAATTTGGGTCCTTTTGCAGGAAGCATTCTTACGGCTATTATGAACAACGTTTATTCAGATATGTGCAGCAAATCTTAGATTAACGAAACACACATTCATTCAAATAACGGTAAAGTAGGAGAAAAGTTAACCAATAAACAGACGGCACCAATTATTTATTATCGCAACAAGGTGCTTCATAGAATTTTTATTCAGGTCAACTGCTCGTCAATAACAAGGAGCACTAATACGTGCTCATTTCTTGTCATGTCCCAAAGACGTGATATACTACTTGGATATGCAACTAAACGCAATGGGTGTTAACGCTATTCTTATATGCCATTACCCTACAAGAGGTAAAACAAACCAAAATAGTGTAGAGAAATGTGGGTTTAACATATGTCTAAAGTAGTTGCTTTTTCATCTGGAGGAAAAGACTCGATGTATGCACTTTACTTAGCACTACACAATGGAATCAACGTAGATTACTTATTGTTCGTGAAAAATGGCAGTAAAGCGCACCGATTAAACAGTTGGCTACTGGAACTAGTGTCAGAAACTCTAGGAATACCTGCTGTAACTACTGACAAAGAGATGCCTGCAATAAGGAAGTCACTTAAAAAATTGAAAGCCAACAAAATCGTCTCCGGAGTGATGGTAACCCCCGAACATATGGATTGGTATCATGAGATATGCCATCCCATTGAGGTTACACATTATGCTCCACTTTGGGGAAAGAAGCCCTTAGCAGCCCTCACTGAAATAGAAAATTTGGGATTCCAAACGATAATCATTGAAGTAGATGTCTCCATGGGCTCCCGCAAAAGCTGGATTGGGAAAAAACTAGATAAAGCGATCATTCAGGAAATGCAGGAACTGGAAAAGGAACAGAAGATAAACCCTTCGGGCGAACTTGGGGCGTACCACACTTTCGTTCTCGATTGTCCACTCTACAAAAAGAAGATAAACATTCTTGATTCGGAAATTTTCTGGGAGAATTCCAAAGGATATTTTGTTATAAAAAACGCAACTTTCCAATCAAAAAAAATAAATCTAAAATGAATCAGCATTTATATCTCAAAATATGGCCTAGAAAAGAAATACGCACTCGAAACAATATTTTAATATATACGAAAAATATTGTAGTATAGCAACAAACGATTAGGAGATTGATGCGTCTGAGAACTAAAGGACCTATGTTTATAATGGTTTGGCGGTGCACTCACGCCTGTAGCCTCAATTGTCTCTACTGCAGTTTTAGAGGCGGAGACCTCCCCAGACGTCCAGCTCCCGATGAATTAGATGTGAAAGGCGCATTACATGTAGTAGATGAAATATATGATTTCGGGGCTACTTGGTTTGGATTGAGTGGTGGCGAACCACTTGCGCGCGGAGATATTTTTGAACCAATCCATCACGCAAGAGAACTAGGTATGAAAGTAAGCTTGATCACAAACGGTCTTTTTGTTGACGGAGATGTTTATAACAAGCTTATAAAAGAAGATGTTCTGACCTCCATTAGTTTGGATGGTCATGAAGAAGTACAAGACAAGCTTAGGGGAAAGGGTGAATATAAGCAAGCATTCTCTGCAGTTCAAAAGTTATCAAAAGTGGGACTTCTAGATTGTCTGGTGACGACAGTTACAAAGCTTAACTTGAAAGAGATGGATTATCTGGTCGATGTGGCCGAAGAATATAATGCTAAACGCTTGGTTATTCATAACTACGTTCCCGTAGGTTACGGAAAATACAACATTGAACTTGCTCCTACGCCTGAAGAGTATGAGTGGCTGTGGAACCATGTCTTCGACTTATATCAAGAATATAAAGGAAAAGTCGATATCAAAGTGTATAGCCCCTTCTACGCTCGTATAGTCAAAGATAGGGGAATGCACAACTTCTGGGATTGGTACGTTAACGATTTCTTGGGTAGATGCACTATAGATGGTCATTACGTCAGTATATCGCCTAATGGAGACGTAAAACCTTGTGGATTCAATGAGCACCTGAAATTGGCCAACCTGAAAGACAAGAGCCTCAGAGAAATCTGGGACGACCTGCAACATGACGAATTCTATTTGAAGCTCAGGGACAAACGCAACCTCAAAGGCAAATGCGGAGTATGCGAATACCGTGAAATATGCGGCGGCTGCAGAACAAGAGCCGAATATTACACAGGAGACATCTTCGAGTCTGACCCAGCATGCGCTTACATTCCTCAAGCGCTTCGCGAGTGACGATGTTGCTCGCGCTTATCTATCGCAGACCGTTCCATTCCAAAATATGAGCTTGGCATATGCACTTGTATTGCTAGAATTTAATCCATCATCATAAATTATGTCCAGTTTATCTCCATATTGTTTTAGTAGACTGCCAAGATTTGTGCATAGTTCGAGTGAAAAATCGTCGGCTTCCCATAATCCCCAAATCTTGTCGTTTGGTCCCCGAAAGCCATAGCCATAATCTTTCGGCAAAACATATGCGACTCTGTCATTAATCTTTTTACTCGTTCTAGGATTGTTTTGGGCGTATTCCCAGAACTGTTCTAAAGCCTCAAAATGCTCTTCTTCCAAAATCCCATGACTATAATCTTCATTGCTATCGAATATTACAATGTATTTTGCGCCATTTTCATACGCTAAAATCATGTCATCGTAAAGTTCTTCGCCTGATTCAATATACGGCGGCTTATTATACGTCCAAGTAATCATTACTCCCCAATCCTTGTTTTGAACTGTAGCTGCCCCTCTACAGAGTGCCACATTCAATTGTCTACTGTAGTTCCAGCCAAACTCTGCAAAGACTACATCATATCCCGCTTTGTAGTCAAACCAGTAAAGAGCATAGTCTGAAGTAAACAAGGGAAAATTCATAGAACTATTGAAACCTTGTCTGTACCAGATCAGCCGCTCAGTTGCCCTGCTCACAAACTGGCTTCCAGCATCAGTAACGTTTTCTGCTTCATCAACACGAAAAGGTCTAGGAGTTATAAGGTCTAGCTGTCTTCCGCCGCCTTCATCAAATGCGTATAATCCCAGAAACTTATCGCCCCATTCGTTGGCACAATCAACATTGTAGCATACGAACCATTCTTCTCTTGGTGGCATGTCCGAATAAATCATGAACGAAAAGCCCTTTTCGTAAACATACTGGCACATCTCCTGGCATGCATTCAGCTTTACTTCATCATACGATATTCCTACGCTCCCAATCACAAAGAGATTTGTGTAATTGCTGATTTCGTCAACAAGCCTTTCAATTTCTGCAATGTTATCATAAGCCACATCAACGCCAACGAAAACCTCTAGTGGCTCACCTTCAGGTGAGTCTTTAACAAGGAAAACATAGTATAAGACAAGGGAAAAAATCAATAAAGAACAAAAAACAGTAATCAAAAAGTCTCTTCGTTTCATTTATACTCATAATAATAGTAATGGAACTTCAGATAAACCTTTTTATTTGATTC